>JAEEGH010001475.1_pt1 | contig 67838 bp, 47 predicted proteins | sample 9134181 | NCBI WGS metagenome assembly JAEEGH01 (sample SAMN16246544, study PRJNA631951) | gut metagenome | biome: gut microbiome; feature: rumen; material: DP-attached | host: Bos | place: Iran: Karaj | collected 2018-10
CACTCCCTTATCACTTCCCTTTCACTCCCCTTTCACTCCCTTATCACTCCCCTTTCACCCCTTATCACTCCCTTATCACTCCCTTATCACTCCCTTATCACTCCCTTATCACTCCTTTATCACTCCCTTATCACTCCTTTATCACTTCCCTTTCACTTCCCTATCACTTCCCTATCACTTCCCTATCACTCCCTTATCACTCCCTTATCACTCCTTTTCCTTCTTTTTTGTGTTAATTAACGGAAAAATATCCTTTAAAAAAGGATTGGATATTGATTTTTATCAAATAATCATTAAAATAATCAAAAAATTAACAAAAATAATTTGGAAAACTGATAAATAAGTCTTAGTTTTGCAAAACAAGATTACAAATAAAAGAAAATTAACAACTAAACTACTATTATATAAGGAAAAAAACAGAGAGAAGACTCGGGAGAGGGAGACCTGATAATGAGTTAAAAGTAAGATAGGCTAGACAAGTTATGAAAAACATGATCGGACATATTGCCAACGGTAAGGGATTGGGCATATTGCTGATAACCTTGATGCTTGTGATAGCCTCTACTATGTGCAGTGCCGAACGGCTCGACAGCTGCAGGCAGAAACCACTAATCACCCTGCGCACCAACACATTGTATGATGCGTTCATTATTCCAAACATAGGAGCAGAGATGCAGGTGGGAAACGGATGGGCCGTTCAGTTGGACTGGTTCTATACGTGGTTCTCATCAAATAATCGTCACCGCTATTGGCAAGGATACGGTGGATATGTCACCATGAAGAAATACTTCGACTTCCCAAGGTGGAATACTAGTAAACCGCTGACAGGACATCACTTTGGTTTCTACCTGTCAGGATTGACATACGACGTGGAGTGGGGAGGCAAAGGATATCAAGCCTCTAAGTTCGGATTCGGCGGAGGTGTGGAATACGGATATTCCTGTCACGTGAGTCGTAACATGAAGCTGGACTTTACACTCGGACTTGGCTTTCAAGACGGAGAATATAAGGAATATGAACCAAGCAGGGACCATTACAACCACTATGTGTGGCTTGCCACTAAGAAACGCCACTGGTGGGGACCTACGAAACTGGAAGTGTCACTGGCATGGTTCTTAGGAGGAAAGAAGAAAAACAAAATTTCTATAGAATCTGTTAATCCAGTAGATACTATAGGTAATAATGGGAAAGGAGGTGGCCTATGAAACACTCATCGCAATCCCTGCGGCAGTTGTTGGCAAGGGCCACGTTGATGCTCCTGACCATGACGCTCCTTACGGGATGCGAATATAAGGACCTCTGTTATGATCATAACCACTCTGACAAGGTCTATATCACCTTCGACTGGAGGAAGGTTCCGCACCATACAGCGACAAGTATGACAGTGCTCTTTTACAATCTTGACAAACCTTCACAGCAACCTATACGCTATGAGTATCCGCTCAGCGGCGGTACTGCCACACTGCAGCCGGGACGATGGAAGGCGGTGACTTACAACAGTAACACCGAGGCCATACGCCACCGCGGACAGGAATGGTGGGACATCGCAGAGGTGTTCACGCGACAGTCGTCCATAGAGGAAGGCTCGCAGCTTACGCGTGGAGCAATGCCACAGGCCACCGGTGCCGAGCAGGAACAGGTGATTCTTGAACCCGACCCCATATGGGGATGCGTAAGTGAAGACTTCAACCTCGTGGTTGACGGCGACGGATATAACCTAGTGTTGATGCCTGAATATCGTTACACTACGCTGAAGGTAAAGATAACCGACGTTCCGAACCTGGAATACACCAACGGTGTGGGAGGCTCTATATCAGGCGTCGCAGCATCGAGGTTCATTGCTTCCGGAGAACTGGGACAGCAGACGGTAACAGAGGCGTTCCCTGTCAATAAGACAGATAACACTCTTGAGATGAGTGTCAACATCTTCGGACATTGTCCTGAGTCACCAGGGAATACTCATTTGCTTACCATCTATGCCATACTGGCTGACGGCTCGAAATGGTATTACACCATTGACGTTACCGACAAGATTCACCAAGCCGTAGAGCAGGATGACGGTACAATGGAAATAGAGGTCAGTGGGTTGCCTATCCCTAAGCCTATCGTAAATGGCTCTGGCTTCCGTCCTACCATAGACACATGGCAGGGAGTAGAGATAGAGGTAGGAATGTAGAGCGGAAGGAATAATGGTGAAGGGATTAAAGAATAAAGTAGAAAGAATTAACTATAATTATAAATTTTAAAAACGTGATGACTATGGCATAAAAACAGAGACTAAGAAAAAAACATTAAGATGAATTCGTTTCCCAAAGAAGTTACGAAGCGAGATGATGATTGAACTTTGATGAGAGAGAAAGAAACCCTCCATGAAAAACAGAGAGGGGCACAAACAAAACAAAAAATTATTAACTTTCTAAAACTTAAAGATTATGAAGAAGAATTATTGGATTTTTGCAGCAGCAGCCGTAGCGCTCGCAGCATGCAGCAATGACGATACAATAACTGTTAACCAGGGTATCGAAGAGGCTAACACTATTAACTTCCGTGCACTGACAAGTAACATGACACGTGCCCAGGATGCAAGTTTCAGTGTTGCAGGAGACGCATTTAAGGTTACAGCATTCCCACAGGGTACAACAACTACAGCTTACTTTACAGGCGTGGAATTCAAGACAGCTGATGGTTCTACGTTTACATCACAAAGTAACAAGTATTACTGGCCAAGCGGTACAAACCTTGATTTCTATGCATGGGCTCCTTCTGATATAGCAAATGCAACTTACAACTCTATTCCTGTAACAGTTGCTACTGCCGCAGCTGATCAGATTGACTTCGTGTATGCAGCAACAAAGGACTGGGGTAAGGTTGCGTTGCAGACTGGCACAGACGCAACTCATGCTATTGGTGCAACTGCATCTTCAGGTGTAGCGATTAACTTCCGCCATGCTTTGTCAAAGATTGTCATAAAGATAAAGAACTCTAATAATAATCTGAAGATAACTGCAAGCAATGCAACATTGAAGAATGTCAAGGGCGCAGGAACATTCGTATTTGCTGATGCTAACACTGACGTCAAGAATAGTGGCTTGCTGAGTGGCGGTTGGACTCCATCAGGAGATGCAACAGCTGTGTATAGCCAGGATATCACTGCAGCAGTATTCCCTGCTACAGCTGCTCAGGCAGGTACTGACTTAAAGTTGATTCCTCAGGCTCTTGTAGCTGGCAGCGCCTATGCTAATGCTGGTACAGCAGCAGTTGGTGATGAGTTCACAGCTCCTAACTTCGTTGTAAAATTGAAGATTCAGAACTCTGCAGATAACAACTATATCATAGGTGCAGCATCTGGTAACAATGAGTATGTAGATGCAATGTTCCCACTGCCTACTGTTACATGGGCACCTGGTAAGCAGTATACTTATATTATTGACCTTGCTAATGGTGGCTACTTCACAACAAACCAGGATACCAGCGACGACCTTGACCCAATTCTTGAGGGTGCAGAGATTAAGTTCGTAACTGTTACTGTTGACGATTGGGATACAACTACTGATGATACAGATGTCGTTGCTCCTGCTAACAACTAAAAGCATTTGTAATGCCACAGGCAACAGATGTCAGCCATGGCATTAGATGAATATCATTTAAGCCCGGCGGGGTTCGACTCCCCGTCGGGCTTCTAAAGAAAGAAGAAAAAGGCCCGGGGCCGAAAAGATGATAAGGAAGAAACTACATATAGCATGGGGACTGCTGCTGACAGCTGGACTGTTGGCAGCATGTTCTGCTGACGATAACACCATAGGCGGTGATGACGGAGCAGCGGAGATACGCCTTAATGCCGACTGCTGGAGGGTGATGGAGGCTACACGCGCCGTAACATACGACAGCGATGCACAGCTGCAGGCAAGTAGCTTTGCTTGTTATGCCTACGAGGATGGCACCACTACACAGTATATCAGCGGTTCTACGGTAAGCTACAGCGACAGCCAATGGACCTTCGACGACGTCAAGCACTATTGGCCGGCATCGGGGGCTCTTAATTTCTTTGCATATATGCCGGCAGACCTCAGCGGCACATACTGCACATTCGACCCAACGGCATACGATGCCAGCGACAATGATGACGGATATTCTGATGACTCTCCGCGCATAGTATGTACTGACCTGCCTGTCAGTTTCACGGTAGGAAGCGATGATACTCAGGAACTGATTTTCGCTTACACTGCCGACCAAGACAAATTCGGCACGAACTCCACACTCCAGCCTACGCCGGGATATGTGGGTCTGACATTCAAACACCCCTTTGCTCGTGTATGCTTCAAACAGTCAGAGGCAAACAGTAGCAATGTAAAGATAAACAGCGTGACGGTATCGGGCATAAAGAACAATGGTACATGCACCTTCGACGGCTCCACCATCGTATGGACACCGTCAGGTGATGCCACGGCACTCACGGTATCGGGCATACCGGCAACCAACACACCGGCAACAGGCAACGACTTCTACCTTGTGGTGCCGCAGACGTTTGCTTCAAACATCACATTCACCGTCAATGCCACATGGACTGACTGGAGCAATGTAACGAAAAACGTAAGCGCCACTGTCAACGTAGGCTCATGGGTGGCAGGCTACAGTTACACCTATACACTGACGCTCGACAAGTTTGCCCTGACGGTTGACGCAGAGAAGTTCACCGAACAGTGGTGATGGCTTTTATTATATAAAACAACGAATTATGCGAATTTCGCGAATTAAAATATTCGTATAATTTGTAAAATTCGTTGTTTTGAGATAAATTAGTATTTGAATAAGTTACTTTAAGATATGAAGATACATCTACGGATATTCGCAATACTGACAATGCTCCTGCTGATGGCAGGCGGTACAGCCAACAAGTCGTGGGCTGCAACGGTAACATATCATATCCTGACGCTGCCGATAAACCCGTTAAGTTATGATTACAAAATGACGGCTGCGGTCACCGGACATCGTCTGGAGGCCTTCAAGGTCATTGTGAATAACCAGACTACTGTCGAACTTCCTACGCATTATAAGAGTCCGCTGGCTACTGGCTTTACATATTACAAGCCAGATGGTATCACCAGTGGTGGTACTGCTATCAGCCTCTACGACGGCGTTGCGAAAACCAAGGGCATTCTCTATGACGTCAATAACGATGCCACACCAGTTGCTGAAGGTACGGCAATTACTACAAACACTGCAGAGTACTACGTTGTCTATACCTACAATGCCTCCAATACTATTGCCAAACTTGACGGTTCGGTGAACTACAACATCAGAGTTAAGGGCAAGGGTTTCCTCTCGCTGAACAGAGGTCGTAACAACCGTCCTGCCGTTATACCTACAGCCAAGGTTGACCCTGAGATGCTGGCAAGTGAAGACTTCTCTTATGTGGACAATCCCGCTAATAACATAACCTTATATTGGGTAGATAGTAAAAATAACAAGAATAAAGAATCAGACACGAAATCCAAGTTCTTCTTCGGATTTAAGTTTGAGGGAAACGACCCTTACCACATCATCATCCGTACTACTTATGCCAAAGATACTACTTACATAGAAAAGAATGACGGAACAAATGATTTTGTATATAAGTGGTATAAGGAAAGCAGTCTGTTTGCTGAAGGAATTAACAATAATGCTTACTTAGCCAGTGACGAGCATAGGTTATATAATATAGCATATGATATCAATACTTATCCTACGAACCCCACAAACTTGACTGAGGGTGTTGGTACAGGTTATATTACCAAAACCGGTAACTATCATGGTAGAACCAATGCTGTTTGGGGTACTGTGGCGTTGCTTAACAATACCTCTAACAACGGCTATGTCCTTATGGGAACCAGAACTGTGGATGGAAATGGTAATGTTTCTGCACAGACGAATAACAATCAATACTATTTGATGTTTGACGGCTACAACAACATGAAATACAACCTGATTACGTCGGCAGTTGCTACAAATAACCATACTATAGATGGTATCTATCCCATCAAGAAGGTGACATTCAAGATTGTGACGCCGTTCTATGCTGCCGAGCAGACAAGTGATCATATTGTTTCCGTTGCCGACTGGGTCAGCCAATATACAGTAGATAACGACGACATCGTGATCAAATACCTTCCCCAGTCGCTGAGGCGAAAATATTGCCAATTCACAGGTAAGTTTTATAAGGATGCAGCATGCACTCAGGAGATTACCAGGTTCTCTCAAGCCACAGAAGATCCGACAGAGGGCTATCAAGTATATATAGGATATGTACTGACATCAGACATTCCTTTCAAGGGTATCAAGCCGGCAGCAACCTACAATGCCTCTACTTGGGCTAATGCTACATGGTATGAACTGACCGACGAGGGCAGTACGCAGACTGACGGTCTGAAACTCAAATATGATGGCACGAACTTCAAGAACAATGGTGCCGACGGCGTTTACGACAAGACTGCCGAGTTTGCCTTCATTGGCGACCCATACGAACTGCGCGTGGTGTATCGTAACGCAACCTCTGGTGCTTCTCCATTCTATGTCGGTGCAGCAGGAACGTCTCCTGCCACAGGCACATTGCTGACTGCCAGCACAACTGACTCAGAAGGCTACAAGTGGGAACTGCCATACGAAACCACAGCAGGCAGTTTCCTGTTGAAAAAATATAAGGACGATGGTTATTGGTACTGGGATGCAGGACATCCAAGTCCTGTTGCCATATCTTACAGCACAAAGGCACACACCTATAACGTAGCTACCGCCAATGCCCAGACCGTAACCATCAATGTCAGCAATCTTGGATATGCCGATGATGATTACATCTTGGTTACAGCTGGTGGAACAAATGCAGACCAGGTGACCGTAACCAGCGAAAAGATATATGTGCAAAAGGATGGCACAGCCTCCTTTACTGCTGCCATCAAGGGCAGGGGAGACAGCAACAAGACGTTCACGCTGTCCGTTCAGAAGTACAACCAGAGTAACGTTGCCCAAGGAACGGCCGCAGTCATTACCATCAATCAGAATAATGGAACCTTCACCGCCAATACAGTAGAATACAGCACTGTAGGTTCCACTCGCGTGAAGGTGATGACTCTGCCCACACGCAGCTTCACCTATAACATTGTGGACAAGTCGGGACGCATCGCAGTGAAAGCCAGCGTCAACCAGACTATCTTCTCGCCGCTGTCACTCGCCAGCATCCCAAGCATCATCGTCAGCCCATTCCTGTCTGGTGAGACAGTGACGTTTTATCGTACATTTGATAACGGCTCAGGCGATGGCACTGGTACGAGTCGTGCTCACTTGAGTAATGCCATTACGGAACTAACGGCAGGCAATGCCGCTACCAGTACTGACGTATATGTCAAGTACACTACGACGGCTCTTAATTCGAGACCTATCAATCTGAGCGAAGACCAGGAACTGAATGTCAGGCTCAACGGATATTATGTTTACTACGACAAGACGGCACATGCACTCAAGACAAACGCAAGTCCCACATCGGCCGAACTGAGTTCTTCGGAATATCTCTGGAAACTGCGAAACAGAGATCCCTATGCCATGCTGATTGACAATATAGGAGCAAGGGAAGATCTTAATGTTAACGGGCAGTCGGAGTCTGTCACGGTATATGATGACAGCAGTGTAGGAACTTCCCAGAGCAGACAAAAAGGAGCTTGGATGGTAATGGCTGCAAGTTTGGGTGATGCCGTTGGTTTTGATTTCTCTACTGACAGGTCCAATGCCCAGCGTTTTGTTGCAAAGAGCAGCCTTCAGACTGGTGTCTATGAGCTGATGGTGGCTGATGGCGGCACCGTGGATGCCTCCACTACCTACTATAATATTGGCTGCCCTGAGGTTAATACGGTGAAGATATACAACAATACGACGTATGCTCACGGCCATGAAGTACTGAGGTTCGTGCTGAACCAGAATATCAATTATGTTTACCATCTGATAGATAAAGCCAAGCATGAACTGCTGACAGCCAGCAGTAAGAACCCAGAACTCGCCTTGCCTGCTGAGTATCAGAGTCCGTTGGTGGAGACATATCATTTCTATGACCAGGACAACATCACAGAGAGTGATGGCGAATACACGGTGAATACTCCTGCTACGGAGTTGTCATCTCTGATAGGTCTGTTAGCCACCGCCACAGCACCATCATCCAGTAATGCAGCATCCTATGATGATGCGGATGCTGATCATAAGCATGCTGATGCTGTTTCTACTGATGACATCAACGAGAAAGCCAAGAAACTGACAGTAACAGGCAATCACTATTACAAGATAGGTGACGACTATTATGTTGTCAATGTAACCAAAGCCTGCTACTATGACATCTACGTTACCTATGACGAGAACGACATTGTGAACTTCAACAAGGGTCAATACATGCTGAAGTTCCTCGAACCGTTTGCTGACGGCTATCATCTGGAGGACGGTAATGATAAGCTGACCGCGAATAAAATACAGGCAGTCTATCCTTACTGTAACGGTGATGGCAACATGAACGTCTATGGTAGTGCCATGCAGAGTGAGCAGTTTAACGGTGGTGCAAGTACCCGTCCTCGTTGGGTGTGGTATTTTGTAAGTGATAAGAAGGATCCATACCATGTGAGCATACGCTCCAAGAGTACCATCGCGTATAATGGTATTAACAATAATACCTATCTGACAACCTACGCCGTGCATTTCAATCAGGATGCCGATCCTAATACCATGCATGTTGTGACGGGTGGAACCTTGCCTGGCATAGCATCTGAGGAACCCACGGAATACATGGTGCTGGGAACCAAAAGGAACTACAAGTTGTTGACGACAAATGAAATCAACGACGGCACGACGACAGAGCGCCGCATGGTGACCTCCCTGGAGCAGTATTGGAAGACATACAACATGCTTAAGCTCGCTGTGCTGGGCATAAACAAGAATACCGATGCATACAGCGAGGACGCCACCACATGGGTAGTGCCCGACAGCCTGAGAACAGAACTTGAGACAAAACTGGATAATAGGGGCGTTGGCACTGGCAAGTGGCACAGTTATCGTGCTTATGCCAATGCGACACGTTGGAACGGTTACAACGATAAGTCTGATGGTTCAGGAAAGAAAGTTGTGGAGAATATAGAACACTGGTTCCAGACCTTCGACATGGGCAACGGCACCTTCGATATTGAGAGTGCCGACATACCGCCTGTGCTCGTGCTGCTCGACCGTCATGGATGGGAGATTATGCGTCGCCCATTGCCAAACACCACCACCTATCCTGAGGGTGAGGAACTGAAAGGACTGCGAGAGTTTGACAGTCCGTTGGTTGACAAATACTATTTCTACTCCAATGCTTCCAAGGCATCCGGTTGTCATAAATACTTAATGCGCCTGAAGGATGGTGCAGAGCGCGACCAAATCAAGGTCAACGGCGTACGCTATAGCTCTTCATCACTGGCCGACCTGCCTCCTATAACAGCCACAGGTGTTCTTAGCGGCGGGGCTATTCAGGACTTCTACGTTATATACACCGTGAAAGAAGAGTATGAAAAGAACTACGATTATACTCTGGATTATACGGAGGTCAAAGATGCCAACGACAAAGTCACCGGCTATAACATAAATTCCGAAACGGGAATATCACAGCCTTATCTCGTTTTGCAGAACGGTCGTTTCTACAAGACAGAAAATTCAGCCAGCCCAAACACAAGTTATATCTCCAAGCCTATCAATGAGCAAACCAATCCTGAAGGTGGTAATGTTTATGACCTGATTGTCAGTCCGAAGAACCACGGTGGTAATAATGATAACATCATTGACGGCAGTGGTAACTTCTTAGGCAACAACTTCTGGTATGTCAAGCCTAATATTAACATTGACGAGGAGATGGGTATCGTATGGGGAACTGCATTATCGGGTACTGGTGAGCCTCTGTCGAAAGCAGGCACTCAGGTAACCTATAAGGACAAGAGCGGTTTCGACCCCTACAACATACAACTTCAACTCGTAAATAAAAACGATGGAACCCCTGATGGCAGATACCTGACTACTCACATGACTTCTGCCCATTTGGAAGAAGGTATCCTGAAAGGAGACTATGAAAATGGCGGCACAAAGATGATTACGCTGGAACCAGCAGGTACGGCCACGGTTGCCGCCGGCACGAGCGAGGGCTACGACCATACGGACATGAGGATTACCAACCAGACCTTCATGGCTGTCTCTGATGCCAACGGCAACATGCAGCTGATGCCACGCTTCGACCATACGCAACGTGTGGATCTTGAGCGTGTCACTCCTTGGGAGACAAAGTTGAAAGACCCAGTAGATCATGCTGTAGCAAGTCTTGACAACAATGCCTCGCAAGGTTCGCAAACCACATTCTTCGTACGCCCACAACGCTTCCACTATCATATTATTGACAATAATGGTCGCGAAGCCCTCAGCTATAAGAGACCTGCAGACGCCTATCCTGCCATCACCGAGCATTTCAGGAGTCCGCTGGCCAAGGACTTTACATATTACACTGGATTGGCAGAATATAATTCTCCAGAAGAAAGCAGCGTACAAGAGTGGGGACCGGCAGCGGCTGACTTCAAGAAGACGTTGACGGAGGAATCACTGCTGGCAGATGCGATAAAGCTTTTACCTAATAGTGGCACCTATTATTACAGGATAGGCACGAGAGGTGTCTTTACATATAAGAAAGTTGTTGTTACCAAGGGGCTGTCAGAAAAGCAAATCACTGGTTCACTTGCTGCAGCGAATCTTGATGATGTTGACAACGATGTATATGTCCGCTATGCCTATGATAAAGAATCCGACCTTGATGGCGACGAAATCCTCTATGGTAAATGGTTTACCGTCAAGTTGGCAGGGAAAGACTTGCAGGCAGACGGCACCATCGTCGTGTCTGAAGGTGCAGGCACGGGCGTTAATCTATATGCCGATTCTGATACTCCCACAAGCACAAGGCCTGCCACCATCGACGCAGGTGCCAAGAAGTGGCAGTGGAAGTTCCTGCGCGCACCTACCGACCCTTCTTCTGACTATTATGTAGAGCCTGATCCGTATGCTATTCAGATATTTAATCGTGAGGCCAATTACACTGCGGATCCATCAGTGGAGCCAAGTCCAATGGCTGTACCTATCAAGATACCTAATGCCAACGATGGTGCAGACCGTTATGCCCTGCTCAATCATTCCAGCGGTGGCTATGCCTTGGCTGTAGCGAAAGAATACGACAGAAACTACAATTATATCTTCCTCAACGGTGCTGACATGACAGCTCCGAATGCAGGAACGCCGCAGGCTGCCACGACAGCAGTGGAAACGGACTTTAACTACAAGGCTGGCACTCTTACTACAGGGGCACAAGTGCTTGTAGAAAGTGATGTGGTACACAACTTTACCTATAACGTCATCACTAATGCCAACAAACTTGCCATTACGGCAAATCAGAATAACGAAGAAGCAGGATCTCACAATTACGCCCCTTATCTGCCAGATAGTGTCCAAACGCCTCTGCTTAATACGGACGACTATCTGTATTACGGTTTTGCGGCAAACCCAGGAGATGATATTTATTATGTGACTCCGCAAACAATTCTACACACCCTCTACGGTCTTTATGACGACGTAGTCTATGTACGCTACAATGCCTATAACATGGACAATACATCGTTTAAGGTGCCGAATAAGAAAACTATTGATGGCGGTCATGTGGCGCGTGATCCTAATTCCGTTGACGTGTCAATGAATATCGATGGCGGCTTGCCATACAACATCGTGTGGTATAACGACAGCATGATGCAGTCAACTGACAACTTAGCTGTCAGCTATGCTGGTAGTCATGCACTTTCTGGCAGCCCTGCACATGTGTGGTACTTCACCGGGAATGACCCATACGCTCTCAAAATACAGCACAAAGGCGGCAAATACCTGAATGGTACCAGTACACTGGCGGATGAGGCCGATGCTCCTACCTTCATGCTGCTGCAAAAGGCCGGCTATGACTATGGCATACTGCAGTTAACCGGTACTACGGGTGCTAACGCAGGCAAGAAACTTACAGGCTATGGCGGTGCGCTGACGGCAGATGCCAACACCGATCCTACAAAGTTTGTCATCTTCGGTCTGTCCATCCACCACCTTATATATCATCTGGTGATTGCCAAAACTTGTCCTGACAAGACTGATCCTCAGGCAGGTGAATATGTGGATATACCTTATAGGGAGACAATATCCGGCGATTTAGGTACTAAGAGAATATTTGGCACCACACAGCGTGACCTGACAGCGGTAAACGATGGTGAGGGTACCCACTATGCTGGTGAGAAATATCAGTTAGGCTCAACCTTGGAGTGGAACGGTGAACAGCACACTTACAGCTACGATGCTGGTACGGTAAGTATCGGTGACGATTTGATATTGCCCAACATCTTCTATCGTCCTAACTGCTTGTTCGATTTCTATGTCGAAGGTATCTACCAGCATTTTACTGAAGAAAATGCTAATGAAGGTAAGCCTTATGCAGATATGGAAAGCAAGTATAAGGGTCTGAAACTTACCAAACTGATGTCTGATGAAGAGCTAATCGACCAGACCGTGGTAATAAATGTTGTCTATAAGTTCGATGCCGGTTTGTCAACAAACTCAGGTTTGGATTTCGTGACGAGTGTTGACCAGAACCTGTGGTACACCTTCGAAACCACTGATGCCACACCGCAGTTGGCTCACTACACCTTTGTTCGAGGAATGAGAGCCGAGAGCGGACGTGAGTTGCACTACACCAACGACTATCTGTGGACACCAGTGGGTGACCCATACGGATTTAGGTCGTATAACCGCTATATATATAAGAATAACGGAGAGACAACAAGTGTATTGACAACAGACAATATCGCTGACGGACAAGAAGTAAAGATGGGTGTGATTGCTGAAAATGGCAACAGAGATATCTACGAGCTGTTACCAGGTGCAACACCTGGCAGCGGTTCCTTCCGTGTACACCCATTGCTGAATACAGACAATACAATCTTCCTCAGCATAGTAGAATCAGGTGATCCTCCACATATTGGAAAAATGATACTCAGTGACGAAACACCAATAAAGGAGTGGATCTATGGCCTTGGCTTAGACTTGCTGACTCCTTACTATCAGGGTGCCGGCAATGTGGGCGGACTGACGCCAGCGGGCAAGACAGCTTACGAAACAGCTCAAACCACGTATGCAGATGATCCTTTCGGACTCATTCTTGAATTGCAGAATATTTGTTACGACGATGCAAACATAGTGCAATATTCTCCGGGCTACTATCGTCTGCGCTCACAAACAGGTGCGTCAAGTCTCAGTCCTGTACGTTATGCCAGCGGCTATCTGCATGACATAGAGAAGACGGCCGGCACAGGTGATACGCCTATTCCTATGCACTTCTATAGCAGAGTCGGCACCAGCACGACCTTCGGCGAAGGAGGACTTGGCTCTGGTTTCACGGAAACTAATGCTACACGAGGAGAAATTCCTGTTCCTGCAACAGAGTCTGATGCTTCGGCCATCTTCCTGTTCACAGGAACAAAAGATGCCGCTACCATGCAGACCCAAGGCCTTTATGTCAAGGGCGAACAGACGAATCCTGATGGTGGCTATGCCGTGATGACGGAAAATGCGGCTTCTGCCACAAGTTTCAATGTTGCTGACATCGGTGGTGCCGTAGTCTTAATATATAACGATACTGACGACAAAAGACATTACATTAACTATAATCAGGGTGACGCCAACCATAAATACGATTTGCAGTATTATGAGAATGCACCCGTAGATGGTAGTAAGTGGTGTATGGAACCTGCTAAATCAATGTCAATAGCGACTAACAATGGTGGTGACGGTTATTACTACAGCACGTTCTACGCTCCATTTGACGTACTCCTGCCTGCTGATAATGGTAACAAGACGTATAATGCATACGTCTGCAAGACATGGGATGACGCAGGGCTAAATCCGTCTCTCGTCCCTGCCGTTACTGCTGTTGACACTACATACGCAGAGGGTAAGTTCGTGCCTGCCGGTACACCTGTCATCATACGCACTTCAGATGAAACGAATAGTGTGACGTTGTCCCTGCCTTCTACTTCACCGACGGCATCGACAATTACCACTGACCTTACAGGTTCATATCTGGAGAAATTACTGCCTCTTGACACTTCACACGATGCATATACCTTAGGTTTGTATTTCGTCAGCAATGCAACAATAGACCGTTCTACGGGTGTCGTAACAGCACCATTGGTTGAATCGGCAACCACAGGTGTGGGATTCTATATCAACGCTACACCAAACAAGGAATACAATTCGCTGCAATCAATGTGGCAGAGAAACAACCGCTACGTGCTTCACAACAAGATATATTACCGTGGTACAGGCGGTGTCGGTGGAGGAGCGAAAGCAGCACAGTTTGTTCCGGTGAATTTCGACTTCGAGGACGAGCCTATCGTTGAGATCGATCCAGAGGAAGGTGCAATGACAAGCACCGGCAGTACGGTCAAGACAGAACTGCAGGGAGTCTATGACATGATGGGCCGCAAGGTGATTGCTGCAGAAGAGATGAGCGACAACCAGTGGCGCCAGCGCCTGAGTCCGGGACTCTACATCGTCAACGGCAGGAAGATGCACATCAACGGTAAGTGATTTTTGTAGTAAATAAGTGGTATAAAGGAAAATTAGGTAAATGTTAAGACAGATCTTCAGCGATGAAGGTCTGTCTTTTTTTGCACCCTAATGTCGGCAGTCTGTAACAATTTGAAAATCAGTGTCTGACGAAGGGCGTTGTAAAAGCTATCATATTACGCGGTAAAAGCTATCACTTTACGTTGTAAAAGCTATCATATTACACTGTAAAAGCTATGCTATTACAATGCCGCATGAAAATGTCAGTTATCAGTCACGCTATGAAGCAATATGACAGAGGTGAAAATGTCTATTTTCGTAAATCGATTCTAAAATCTCTAAAAATATGACGTTTGATGAAAAAAATCACAGGGAAAATAGCCGTAGAATGAAAAAAAAAGCGTAACTTTGCGTAAATTTAATAAAAACGATTAACTCAGTAAAATAAAGAAAACGACAAACTCAATATGCACAAAAAGAATTTTCAGCAAAAACTCTTTACCGCAACACTCACACTGTTGGTATTACTGCTTGCCTCATGTGGCAAAAACCGTTTCCATATAGAAGGTACCATAACCGATGCAAAAGACTCAGTGCTCTACCTTGAACACATGAGCCTTGACGGACCTGTGGCCATCGACTCTGTAACGCTCAGCGATAAGGGCGACTTCTCATTCTCTGGCGAGGGCACTGAAACGCCGGAGTTCTATCGCCTGCGCATAGCGCAAGGCATCATCAATGTCAGCATCGACTCTACGGAGACGGTCAACATCAAGGCCTCTTATCCTACCATGTCAACGCAGTATGAAGTGACAGGCAGCGAAAACTGCAGCAAGATAAAGGAACTCTCACTGCTTCAGCAGCGCCTCATGATGCAGGCCCTTGCCATCAGCAACGACCAGACGATGGGCGTTAAGGAGACAGAGGATAGCATCAACACCATCGTAGAGCAATACAAGGAATATGTGCGCATGAACTACATCTTCAAGGAACCACAGAAGGCATATTCATACTTCGCCCTGTTCCAGACGCTCGGCAACCGTCTTATCTTCAATCCGCAACAGTCAGACATGGACATACGTTCGTTTGCTGCCGTTGCTACGGCGTGGGATACATACTATCCTGAGGCAGAGCGTGGTCAGAACCTCCACAACATCGCCATCGAGGGACTGAAGGTGCTGCGCCATAACCAGCTGAAGAAGTATGGTCCTGCCATAGACGCCAGCAAGGTGGAAGAGGTGTCGCTCTTCGACATACCTTTGGTTGACAACAATGGTGCTCGCCGCTCGCTTAAGGAGTTTACTGGCAAGGTGGTGCTGCTTGACTTCCACGTGTTTGCTGCGCCAAACTCTACGGAGCGTATCATGATGCTGCGTGACTTGTATAATAAGTACCATGCCCAGGGACTGGAAATATATCAGGTGTCACTTGATGGCGACAAGCACTTCTGGAAAACCCAGACAGCTGCATTGCCATGGGTGAACGTGCTCGATCCTGACGGTGCAGACTCAAAGCATCTTGTGCACTATAATGTACAGTCTATACCTACATTCTTCCTCATAGGACGTGATAATACAGTGTATAAGCGTGATGCACAGATAAAGGACATAGACAAGGAGATTCAGAGCCTGCTGAAATGAGGAAGAGGGTAATTCTATTCGATTTCGGCGCAATACTCGTAGGACTGAGCAAGCAGCGATGCATTGATGCTCTGCGCAAGATAGGCTGTGGCCGCATAGCCTATTATGTAGATGAGTGCAGGCAGGAAGACCTCTTCCATGAACTTGAGATAGGCGGTAGCATAGAGGCCTTCTGCGAGGAAGCGCGCAAACAGTCGTCATATACCGATGAAATGGGCACTTTTCATCCATGTAAAGCCACAGACGACGAGATATGCTGGGCGTGGAACCAGTTGCTCACCGATATTCCGGTGGAGAAACTGCGCATGGTGAAATGGCTTCATGACGAGTGTGGCTATCATACGGCTATACTGTCGAATACCAATCAGATACATTGGCAATATTCCGTAGAACATCTTTTTACGGTCGATGGACTTACCGTTCATGACTACTTTGATGATATCTTCCTGTCATGCGACCTTGGTATGGTAAAGCCTGATGATGGTATATATCAGGAAATGGTAGGCAATTTACGAAAAAATCCGTCGTTGGCAGATTTAGCGCCTTCAGACATACTCTTCATCGATGACTCCGCTAAAAACTGTGCCGCGGCAGAGAGCAACGGTATCGGTGCTTACCATGATCCGAAGGGAGATACGTGGCAGACACTGTTTGCCGACAAGGCTGTGGTGATAGGAAACTTTGACGGAGTACACAAAGGACACCAATATATAATAGAGCGTCTGAAGGACATAGCGGCAAAACATGGAATGCATCCTACGGTCATAACGTTTGACCGGCATCCGCGCTCGTTGTTTGATGCGAACTTTACTCCGGAATATCTCACTACGTCCGAAGAGAAGAACACACTGTTGGAGAGTATGGGCGTAAATGTGGTCACGCTGCCCTTCAACCAACGGTTGGCAGATACTACGGCACGCGATTTCATGCAGAAAGTACTCGTGGATGATTTGAACGTAAAGCTGTTATTGCTGGGTTACGACAATCGCTTTGGCAAACGCAACGAATACGAGGATTTTGAGACCTATCGCGGTTATGGTGAAGAAATGGGCATAAAGGTGATGCTCGGAGATGCCGTTGACGTAGGAAGCGTCAAGGTGTCATCTTCATACGTCAGACATCAGGTGTCGGAAGGCAATATAGAAGAAGCTAACAGATGCCTCGGTCGCGACTATTCCGTTACGGGTGTTGTGGTGGAAGGCCACAAGGTGGGCCGCAAACTTGGGTTCCCGACGGCAAATGTAGAACCCCCATACGGCAAGCTGATGCCTAAAGACGGGGTATATGCCACGCAGATACTCGTGGATGGTAAGGTTTATAAGTCGATAACGAATGTAGGTACTCGTCCTACGCTTGATAACGGCTCAAACAGGACGGTGGAGACCAATATCGTCGGTTTCAACGAAGAAATATACGGTAAGACCGTCACCGTGAGTTTCCTGCGCAGGTTGCGCGACGAGATAAAATTCAATAACGTAGAAGAGCTGAAGGCTCAGATAGAAGAAGATAGGAAATTATTATGAAGAAAGCATCATTATATGTATTGGTCTTTGGCGTGGTTCAGGTTGGTGTGAGCCTTGCAGGCGTGGCAGTGCTGCGTCATTTCTTTCCCGATGTTGATGCCCAGGCACCAATGCCGTTGCTTACGATGGTGGCGGTGGCGAGCATACTGCTTACGGTGCTGTTTCTTGCTCTGAAATGGTGCCCGGTAAGTCGCAACTATATCCGCACCCGTCCGTGGCTGTCATTGATGTGGACTGCACTTCTCGGTATAGGCATAGTATTGCCGCTTACGTGGCTTGGTGAGCAGTTGCCGGAGGCATGGCAGGAAAACCTGCTCGGTGAAGAGTTCAAAGAGATGCTTCATTCTACGGAGGGCTATTTTATAATATGTATGCTCGGCCCGCTGATGGAAGAGATAGTTTTCCGCGGTGCTTTGATACGAGCTCTCTTGGAGTGGTGCGACAAACGCATGCCTGACAACCGGGCACGCTGGACGGCAATCGTTGTTTCGGCGCTTGTTTTCTCGCTTGTACATTGCAATCCTGCGCAGATGCCACATGCCTTCGTAGTTGGAATACTGCTGGGATGGCTGTTCGTCAAGTCTGGCAGCATCGTGCCAGGTTTTATTGTACACTGGATAAACAACAGCGCAGCCTATGTGGCAGTGAATGTGTTCCCGCAGCTTCCGGTAGATGCAAAACTGGTGGATTATTTCGGAGGAAACAACATGGCTGTGGCGCAAGCGGTGATAAGTTCACTGCTGATAGCGTTGCCGTCGCTGTATCAGCTTATAAAGAAAGAACGCATATAACCACAGGCTGAATCCATGGAAATAGTAAAGGCTGTCATATTATATCGAAATATGACAGCCTTTATTTTATAGGGTAGTATAATAGCTTTGGCATACTGACAGTATAAAGCCAGATGCCTATAACTCTCGCAGTATGGTGAGTGATTTCATCTCACCGAAGTCGGGAATGTGTATGCCGTAGAACTTCAGTGCAATGTCTGTGATGCGGTTGCGCTCTGTCCTTGACATGACGTATAGATGAAGGTTGGCTGGAGTCATGCGCATCAAAGTCAGCATCTTTTCGGCTTCTTGCGGCAAGAGGAAATCCTGATGGATAGGAACGTGGCTGCAGAAAACACCTTCGCGCATGTCGAAGACACATCCAGGTGAAAAACTTTCCATGTCGGGATGAAAACCCAGAAAGCGCGACATACGCATCATGAACATAAGGTGAAAATTGGCTATGCCGCGCGAGGTGGTGTCAAGCCACAGCAGACTTTGCTCCACAAAATCGTAGAGCATAGCGTCGCCATGTTGGTCGCGAGTGGTATGCAGCAGGAACTCTGCAATGAAAAAGGCCAATGACAGCTTCGTGCTGTCAAAGGGTAGGGAAGAGTAAGTCTCTGCAAGACGTGCGTCGGTGAGGGTCGCCATCTGCTGGCGTGGCGTGCGCATGAAGTCAGCCTCCAATATCGTGAGAGGTTGGAAAAACTGACGGTGCACTTTCGCATTCTTTGACTTGCTGATCTTCCATACGGCGGACAGCCTGCCCTCGTCTCGTGTAAGGAAATCCACGATGAGTTTGTTGTCGCCATATTTTACGGTCCTTAATACTATGCAGTGAGTCTTATTATCCATTACTGAAACATGATTTCATGCGCAAAAATACAAAAAATACTTGATTTATGGAAAATAATTTGCAGAAAATTTGCAGGTTTGAGGAAAAATGACTACCTTTGCACTCGCAAAATGAGATTGTGCCCTTTTAAGGAAGGCTGACACATCCTCATCTTGATTTTTAGGCTGGCGCGTTCGTATATCGGTTAGTACTCAAGATTTTCATTCTTGCAAGAGGGGTCCGACTCCCCTACGCGCTACAAACAAAGAACATCCGTCATCACGCAGTGATTGCGTAATAGATTAAGAGGTGACGGAAAGAAGTGGGACGAAATTGATGCCCTGTTTCTTGCCCGAGGCAGTTGTAGTGACGTAAGACCTTTAAGCTATCATTAACATTCAGGCAAGTTGCCTGGTAAAAAAATTCTAAACAAAAATGGCAAATCACAAGTCATCAGTGAAGAGAATCCGTCAGACTAAGGCAAGAACTCTTCGCAACAAGTACTACGCAAAGACAATGCGTAACGCAGTTCGTAAATTCCGTGCTCTTACTGACAAGGAAGAGGCAGTTAAGCTCTATCCTACAATTCAGAAGATGCTCGACAAGCTCGCAAAGAAGAACATCATTCATGCAAACAAGGCAGCGAACATCAAGTCAAGCCTTTCTCAGCACATCAACAAGATTGGCTAATTGATTTCTCAGAGTGGTAACACTCAGTTATTTGCGAGAATAATTATTTAGAACACAAGATTGTTTCCATAATAATTTTTTTGAAAAGGTTGCAGCCCGTGAGGGGTAGCAACCTTTTTCGTTTTGTGTACCTTGGCGCAATACCCTAAATAATGCCGTTTTTTATATCGAAAAAGTTTGCGTAATTCAATAATTTTTATTACCTTTGCAAGGTAATTTTTAAAGAGATAATCCAATGGAAGATAACCAGAACAAAGAAACGAATTATACTGGTAGTAGTATTCAGGTGCTCGAAGGACTCGAGGCTGTGCGCAAACGTCCTGCCATGTATATCGGCGACATCTCAGAGAAAGGTCTGCATCATCTCGTAAACGAGACGGTGGACAACTCTATCGACGAGGCGATGGCTGGATATTGCACGGACATCCAAGTGGTGATAAATGAGGATAATTCAATCACCGTGGAGGATAACGGACGCGGTATCCCTGTTGATGAGCACCCAAAACTCCATAAGTCTGCACTTGAGGTCGTAATGACCGTGCTCCATGCCGGCGGTAAGTTCGACAAGGGCTCTTACAAGGTGTCAGGTGGTCTGCACGGCGTGGGTGTGAGCTGTGTCAACGCACTTTCTACACACATGATGTCGCAGGTGTTCCGCGATGGCAAGATATATCAGCAGGAGTATGAGAAGGGTAAGCCTCTCTATCCGGTAAAGGTCGTTGGCGAGACCGACAAGCGCGGTACACGTCAGCAGTTCTGGCCTGACGGCTCTATCTTCACCACGACAGAGTATAAGTATGATATTGTGGCACGTCGTATGCGTGAGCTTGCATTCCTCAATGCCGGCATCACTATCACGCTTACCGACAAGCGCCCTGACGAGGAGGGTAACCTCCGACAGCCTGAGGTGTTCCACGCCAAGGAGGGTCTGAAGGAGTTCGTTCGCTATGTTGACCGTCATCGTACGTCGATTATCGGCGATCCTATCTGCCTGAAGACAGAGAAGGACGGAGTGCCTATCGAGATAGCACTGCTCTATAACAATGACTATTCAGAGAACATACATTCGTATGTAAATAATATCAATACCATCGAGGGTGGTACACACCTTACTGGTTTCCGCATAGCCCTGGCACGTTCGCTGAAGAAATATGCAGATGAAGACGACCAGTTGCGCAAGCAGATTGAGAAAGCTAAGGTGGAGATAGCACAGGATGACTTCCGTGAAGGACTTACGGCTATCATCTCTGTAAAGGTGGCAGAACCACAGTTCGAAGGTCAGACAAAGACAAAGCTGGGTAACAGCGAAGTTAATGGTGCTGTGCAGAAAGCCGTAGGCGAGGCAATGGCCAACTATCTTGAGGAGCATCCAAAGGAAGCTCACCAGATTTGTGGAAAGGTGATACTCGCGGCGGCGGCACGTATTGCGGCACGTAAGGCTCGTGAGAGCGTGCAGCGTAAGAACCCTATGACAGGTGGCGGATTGCCAGGTAAGTTGGCAGACTGCTCAAGTCGTGATCCGAAGAAGACAGAGATATTCCTTGTCGAGGGTGATTCTGCGGGTGGTTCTGCAAAGCAGGGACGCGACCGCCATACACAGGCAATCCTTCCATTGCGTGGTAAGATTCTCAACGTGGAGAAGGTGCAGTGGCATAAGGTGTTTGAGGCAGAGTCCGTAAACATCATCCTGCAGGCCATCGGCGTGCGCTTCGGTGTTGACGGTGAGGACTCAAAGGAGGCAAATATCGACAAGCTGCGCTACGATAAGATTATCATCATGACCGATGCCGATGTCGATGGCTCGCATATCGACACGCTCATCATGACGCTCTTCTTCCGCTTCATGCCGAAGGTGATACAGGAGGGACACCTCTATATCGCTACACCGCCACTCTATCAGTGCACCTACAAGAACCACAAGGAGTATTGCTATACAGAGGAAGATCGTCTGAAGTTTATTGAGACATACTGCAATGGTGATGCAGACGATACCAAGTTGCATACTCAGCGTTACAAAGGTCTTGGTGAGATGAATCCGGAACAGTTGTGGGATACTACAATGAATCCTGAAACCCGACTGCTGAAGCAGGTTACTATACAGAATGCAGCTGACGCAGACGAGATATTCTCAATGCTAATGGGTGACGACGTAGAGCCACGTCGCCAATTTATAGAAGAAAATGCTACATACGCCAACATTGATGCGTAAGAAGAATATAGAGGCAGTAACAATAGAAAGCGTTGCCAAGAAATATGGACTGCCGCATATTGGCAACGATCTCGTGCTGATGGACACTCTCCGCTCGCTCCCTAATGTCATGGAGGCGCGGAGAATGTCCCTCTGTCTTTTCATAGGAGTGTGCACGAATGGTATAGTGACCCTGGCGGTCAATGACAAGAAGCGTGCAGCAAGCAGCAATAATGTGATGATCATCACGGAAGAGTCGGTCGTTACGGATCTGCAATACAGCGATGACTTCGATGGAATCGGCATTTTTGTGTCATACAAGCTGCTGCAGGACATACTCCGCGACGTGCGTAATGCCAGCGATCTCTTTTTGCTTACGCATAATTATCCGGTGTTTGAACTTGAAACGCAGGAGACCCAACGTGCTCTTGAGTATTTCAAGTCGATAAAGGAGCGTGTAGGTATGGAGAAACATCGCTATCGTCTTGAGGTGGTACGATTGCTTATCCTCACTATGATATACGATTTCGTAGAGGCGTTCGACCGTCAGATATTCGTACCGGGCAAGGATGCTAAGCAGACGAGGGCAGAGCAGCTGTTCGTGCAGTTCGTCACTATGGTGAAGAATAACTTCCGCGAGCAGCGTCAGGTGCAGTGGTATGCAAGCCAGATGGGCATCACCCCTAAATATCTGTGCGAGGTGATCTCTAACACAAGTCGTCGTTCTCCTAACGATTGGATAGACAAGTTTGTTACCGCGGAGATGCGTAATCTGCTGCGTCATACGGATATGAAGATGAGCGAGATTGCTGCGGCAATGAACTTCCATACTCAATCGTTCTTCGGAAAGTATTTTAAGGAAAACGTAGGAATTAGTCCGACGGAATACCGAAATGGCGTAGAGCCGAAGAAGTAAGGACTGCTGAATATGTGGTCGTAGTTAAGAGAAGTGAGTAAACATTAGCGATAAAAGCAGGGAAATTTGATACTCGATATTGAAAATATACTGATTTCATCGGACATTCTGACAGAATGTTTTTGTTGCGATCTTACAAAGTGTAAGGGTAAATGTTGCATTGAAGGAGATGCCGGAGCACCGGTTACACTCGATGAAATCGGCGAAATTGAAGATAATTTAGATGAAGTGTGGCAAGATTTGTCAGCTTCAGCTCAATCTGTAATAGATGCCCAGGGAGTGGCATACACAGACAAGGATGGTGATTTGGTAACGTCTATCGTCGGTGGCAAGGATTGCGTCTTTACTTGCTACGACAATCTTAAAATAGACGATGAAATCGTAGAAAATTGTTGTCTGTGTGCATACGAGCGCCTGTATCGTCAAGGTAAGATAAAGTGGTGTAAACCTATGTCGTGTGCGCTCTATCCGATAAGGGTGAAAACACTCAGCAATGGCATAACGGCGCTGTCGTATCATCGTTGGGATGTGTGTAAGGATGCAGTAGCAAAAGGCAATGAACTGCATCTTCCCGTATATAAATTCCTGAAAGCGCCATTGATATCCCGATTTGGGGAGGACTGGTATGCGCAGTTAGAGGTAGCAGCCGAGGAAATAGCCAAACAAGGAATACGCTGATAAGTTCTGTGTGTTGTCTGTGGACGTATTATCTGTAAGCATATTATATGTAGGCGTATTGTCTGTAGGTGTAATGTCGGTAGGTATATTGTCTGCTTACAATGTTTTCCAAATACTATGAAAAGCATGAGATTCCCCCTTTGCGAAAGGGTGTAAAATGCTCTTTGATGTAAAAAAAAAGTGCAAATATGTTCAAAATAAAGACAAAACACGAAAAAGAACCAACAAGGAAACATATTGATTTGTGTATTTAATGGTTTTTGTATAACTTTGCACATAATTCGGTTCGGATTTAATGTGATCCGTCCAAAGTACGTTGGTTATCCAAATAAAACAATAAACAAATAAAAATAACAACTTAAACTGTGAAGATTATGAAGAAATTCTTTACTCTCATGATTCTGTCGGCATTCGTTGCCGTCAGTGCTTTTGCAGATGATTCCAGTCTTGGTGATGTTAAGTGGAGCATCAAGGATGGCGCAAAGATCAATCCTGCAAAGACAATTACATTAACGTTCCCTAATGCTACAGGTTTCGAGTTTGGATCTGCAGTTCAAATCGCATGTAATTTGTATGCAGCAGATGAAGCACCATCAGAAGACAATGCCTTTGATGGTATTGAAGGTACAATAACCGATGGTGTGGCATTTATCCTCCCTGATTTTGAAGTAGTGGAGAGTACGAAATACATATTGAAGGTCACTTCTATTCTTGTTAACGGTGTAGAAGTAATCGGTGATACCGTTTATACTCTGAACTTTGCTACCCGCGGAGCAGAGCGTCAGCTTTCATGGACGTTCACTATAGATGGTGAAAGTGTAAAGAAAATCCATAAAGATGATGGAAATGGTAATCTGGGTACTTATGTAGATGATAAAGGTAAAACACAAAATAACCCAGGTGATTATTGGTGCTTGATAGCGAAAGATACTCGTCACTATGTTCACAAAAAACTGAACTATGAGGAAATTATGCTTGACGCAAATACCGTACTTCCAATGACGGAAGGATTGCTATTCTCAATCGGTGCAGATAAGGTATATGTGGGTGATACCGCAAAGACAGATTACCAAAAAAATCTTGTGTTCAATGGTACTAAACTGAAGATGCTTGTACCTGATTGTAAGACTGGTGACATCATAACCATTAATTGTTTCTATTCTTCTAAGAATAAAGGTGCTATATATGTACCAAATGCGATGGCTAAGTGTCTCAACGATGGCGCATTAGTTTCTAATTCACAGGGTGGCGATGGCGATGCTGACAGCATACGCACAGGCTCAAAAGATGCTCCATATAAGTTTGAGGTTAAGATTGATGGCGATGTAGAGTTCATCTTTGATAACAACCGTGTGACAAGCCTTGTCATTGATGAAGCTAAGCCTATTGTAGATGTGAACTACAGTGTGGTAGCTGTTGCTGCGGATGATGAAACTAAGATTCTTAAGACTTATGTTGAGCCAACATTGGGTAAGACAAATGAAGTAGCGAAAGTTAGCTATTCTTACTGGTTGAGAGATGAATCTGGTAACATTTATACTTATGGAACAAAGGGAGAACCTTTTACTGCAACATATTATTTGGGTAGCAATGATACCGTTTTTGCCCTGAAGTACAAAAAGATAGAATCAGATGATGTTGCTGTATATCTTTCAGAGGCAGAGGATTGGTTTGATGAAGAGAATCTTGAAAGCCCTATCCAATTATGTACTAATGCAAATGCTGCTATCCGTTCTTCAAATGGTAAGGCTGCATATTGCGCAGCAGAAGAAGGCTATCAGTTGACGACTCTCCCTGCTGGTAAATATAAGATTAAGGCTGTATTGTTTGATGCTAATAAAACTGCATCTTACATGCCTACTTTCATGGTGGGTTCAGAAGAAGTTACACTCTCAGCAATATCTACAAACTTCGCAGAAGTTGAGTCTGGCGTAGTAGAGATTACTGAAGAAAGTCCAGTTATATTGAAGCAGAGTGGTAATGATAAGCAGGGTATTGACATCATAGCCATCTATGCTACCGATGAGATGCCGGAGCCAGACTTCCAGCTTGGTGATGCAAATGGTGACGGAGAGATTACAATGGCCGATGCAAACATGGTAGTAAACTACTTCCTTGCTGAAGATAAGGATTCAATAGATAATTTCCACTTCGAGGCTGCTGATGCAAATGAAGATGGTGAGATTACAATGGCTGATGCAAACAAGATTGTGAACATCTTCCTTGGTACTGATTCTGTGGTTGAGTAAACCTTGAATTGAGCTAATAATATAATACGTATGCCCCGCAGGCTTTAATGTTTGCGGGGCATAATTCCATAAATACAAAATCATATATATAATGAAGAGAATTCTAAGTTTCTGCACAGTGTTTTTACTGGCTGCGTTAAGTGTCATGGCCGCCGATTTCACCGACGTCAGTGTCAGTGTCAATGGAATGACCACAACGATGACCAACGGGCGCGTGACAATCAAGATAGACAGTAACGGCAGAATTACCAGCTTAAAGTATAACACACATGAGATGCTTGCGTCAAATGGCGTTTACTTTGACTACACCACCGCCAATGGCAACCAGGGATTATCACCTTCTAAGGTGGAGATAATAAAAGACTCCGTAGGACTCTGCGAGGTGTTGTATAGTGCAACATCGGGTAATACGATATTCCAGCAGGGCTTCATCATGAAAAAGAATGTGTCAGGCGTATATACCTACGTCATTGCTACTGGTACCGCCACGTCTGCCAGCGAGCCTATCAAGGAGGCACGAGTGTGCACGCGCCTTGCTGCGGACATGCTGAACGGCTATGTAGATTACCGCATGAACGGCAAGATACCAAACAACTCGGAGATGGCAGAGGCGGAGAAGGAGGAAAATACAGTGCAGGATGCCACATACTACCTTGAGGATGGTTCTGTCTATACCAAGTATAACTGGGCAGACTACGTAGAGCGTGATACTCTTCACGGACTATACAGCAATGGTTTGTACGGCTTATGGAATATACCAGTGTCGTACGAATGGCTTAATGGCGGTTGCGACCGTCAGGAACTTATGGTGCATGCTACCAGCAAGTCGCCTATTACCATTCAGATGCTGCAGGGAGAACACTTTGGCGGTTCGGCAATGGTGCTGAACGAGGGCGAAAAGAAATTCTACGGTCCGTTCCTTATCTATGCCAACTATGCCACCAATCCTGTCAACAATGCAAGAAGCAGGGCAAATACAGAGCGCAATGCGTGGCCATATCAATGGTTTAATAATGAATTGTATCCAAAGACCCGTGGAACGGTTACAGGTCATCTTAACGTAACCACAGGACAGCGTAACGACATGGTTCGCGTGATACTGGCTCAGGAAGAAGACGTTGAACCAATGCGTCAGGTGCATGGTTACCAGTTCTGGGCAACCACAAACTCAAATGGTGACTTCACCATATCAAAGGTACGTCCGGGCAAATATACGCTTTATGCCTATGCACAGGCAGGCGACGTAACTGATATGTTGCAGGTTAAGAACATCACTGTGACAGAAGGTACGAATAATCTTGGCACCATCGACTGGACGCCAACCAAGTACACCAACCTGTTGTGGATGATAGGCGAAAACAATCGCCGTTCAGATGAGTTCTGTATGTCAGATACCGTGCGCCAGTACGGCTTGTGGAACCTCGTGCCACAGAACCTCACCTATACCATCGGAGAGAGTGACCCGAAGAAAGACTGGTATTATGCACAGTGTAAGAAAGACGGTACGTGGACCATTAAGTTTAACCTTGACGAGACGTACAGCGGCACAGCAGCGTTTACAGCATCACTGGCAGGCTGCACCGGTACGGGTTCTACAGTCACTGTCGGCGTAAACGGTACTACCAGGGCTACATGGAAGCCAGGCATCAACGATGCAGGAATATACCGCAGTGCAGTGAACAGCGGCTTGCACCACCTGCTTACATGCACCTTCCCTGCCACGGCATTGAAGAAAGGCTCTAACACCATTACGCTGAAGATGACCGGCAACGGTTCTAACGGTGGCTTTATGTACGACTGCCTGAAGCTTGAGGCAGGCGACATCGTGACAGCCATAGACGGTGTGACAGCCGATGAAATCGCGGAAAAAAGCAGTAAGGTGAAGAAGATACTCCTTAATGGACAGATATACATACAGACACCACAAGGTACGTATAATGCAATAGGAGCACAGATAAAATAACACTTATATGCGGGTTCCGTAAAATAGAGTCCGCCTAAAAAATAATTTGGGTAGCGTGATATCATTCATGCTACCCAAATTGTTTTCTGTTACCATTCTATGGCTGTCATGCCTTGCGATGTAAGCCATTCGTTGCAACGCGAGAAATGGTGATTGCCAAACCAACCGCCGCGGTTTGCCGACAGTGGCGAGGGGTGAACGCTCTCCAATATAAGATGCTTGCTGGTGTCTATCAGCTTCGCCTTGCTGCGCGCATAGCCGCCCCAAAGGATAAAGACGCAGTGGTCGCGCTGCACGGAAATCTTGCGTATTACGGCATCGGTAAAAGTCTCCCAACCCTGTCGCTGGTGCGAACCTGCCATGTGCTCGCGCACGGTAAGCGTTGCGTTGAGCAGGAAGACTCCCTGCTCAGCCCATCGGCGCAGAGAGCCGTCGTAACACTTCTTGCCGGTGCTGTCGGTTATTATCTCAGGAACGTTCCCCGTATCGTCCTTTATCTCCTTGAATATGTTTACGAGCGACGGGGGTAGTGGAATGCCGGTCTTTACAGAGAAACACAGGCCCTCTGCCTGACCAGGGCCGTGGTATGGGTCCTGACCTATTATAACGACCTTCACATTGTCGAGCGGACAAAGGTTAAAGGCATTGAATATCTCCTTGCCGGGAGGGTAGCATACGTGCTTGTCGTACTCGCTGTGTACGAATGCAACGAGCTGCTTGAAGTAATCCTTCCCGAATTCCTCTGCAAGAGCCTTCTCCCAGCTTTCTTCTATCTTTACCATATGGCTTTTTGTGGTTATTATCTGTTAGGTATTTATTCTGCAAAGGTAGTGTTTTTTTATGAATATCAGCTGAAAAATCATTATTTTCCACTATTTTGGTGAAAAAATAATCTTCAAATCGCCATAAAGCAATTACTTTTGCATACAAGAAGATGCCAAGGAAGGTAAGAATGCCTAAGCGGCTAAACACGTATTTTTGCTGTCGTAGGTGTGCTGCTGGTATGCTGCAGGGTATGCGCACGGATATACCCCAATATTGCACGTGCTCCATGTCGTAAATGGCAATCGGTGTAAAATGGTTTAAGAAATAATGCTCTTTCAGTGTGTGAAATCGGCTTTTTCCACCTAAATGAAATATTTTTCCCCCGTATAGTTGCGGAAAACGAGTAATTTTGCAAGCAGTTATAGAATTTATAGAATAATATTTGTCTGAATTAGGTCTGCGGACAAGGCTGTGAAGTTGCAACGTCAGATCGCAGTAGAATAATAGTTAGTTAGTTAATAAGACTGGTGTCAGGCGGAAGACCTTTTTGTCTTCCTATGACAACCAGTCTTGTTTTTTTATATAGGTATAATTGCCGAAAATTATGAAGATGGCAGGAGAAATGAATGCCAAGTATAGACTAAACATAACAAAACACATAGATTAGTCTGCGTACCACAGAACAGAAACGTAGCCATCTTATAAAGGTCTTTTTCCATTGCTGGTTGAATATTTTTTCTGATAAACAAGCTTACTTTTTGCTATTTAGAAGAGCTTGATTTCCAATGCATTAAAAAGGGCGTTGTAAAAGCTATCAAATTACATTGTAATTCGATAGCTTTTACCGTGTAATATGATAGCTTTTACAATGTAATATGATAGCTTTTACAGTCGAGGTGTAATCAGATAGTTTTTCCGGGTGTATGGATATGGTGCCTGCAGGATTTTGAAAAGCAAAAAAAGGGGCTATTGCAAAGCAATCGTGATTGCTTGCAATAGCCCATCCTTGTATTTGATTATGGAGATTAATCCACGATAAGATTCTCACCGGTCATGTCGGCAGGCTGCTCCAGTCCCATGATATGCAGGATTGTAGGAGCCACGTCAGCCAGGCGGCCGTCCTTGATAGTAGCAGAGTTGTTGTCTGTAACGTAGATGCAAGGCACTGGGTTCAGTGAGTGAGCAGTGTTAGGAGTGCCGTCAGGGTTGATAGCGTTGTCAGCGTTGCCGTGGTCAGCAATGATGATAGCCTCGTATCCTGTAGCCTTAGCAGCCTCGATAACGTCCTTCACGCAGTTGTCAACAGCCACTACAGCCTTTGCTATTGCGTTATAAACGCCAGTGTGGCCCACCATGTCGCCGTTAGCGAAGTTTACTACGATGAAATCGTAGATATCCTTCTTGATGTTCTCCACCAGCTTGTCCTTTACCTCGTATGCAGACATCTCAGGCTTCAGGTCGTATGTAGCAACCTTTGGTGAAGCTACGAGCACGCGGTCCTCACCCTCGAATGGAGCCTCGCGACCGCCATTGAAGAAGAATGTAACGTGAGCATATTTCTCGGTTTCAGCGGTGTGCAACTGCTTCTTGCCCTGCTGTGAGAGGTACTCGCCCAGAGTGTTACCCACGTTCTCCTTAGGGAAGAGGATGCCTACACCCTTGAACGAAGCATCGTATGGAGTCATGCAGTAGTACTTCAGGTTAGGTATGGTCTTCATACCCTCCTCAGGCATATCCTGCTGAGTCAGCACCTGAGTAAGCTCCTTTGCACGGTCGTTACGGAAGTTGATGAAGATAACCACGTCGCCCTCCTCAATCTTGCCGTTAACGGAAGAATTGCTGATAGCCTTTACGAACTCATCGGTCACACCCTCGTCATAAGACTCCTGCATAGCCTGTACCATGTCGGTAGCCTGCTTGCCGGTGCCGGCGGTGATAAGGTCGTAAGCCTCTTTTACGCGGTTCCAGCGCTTGTCGCGGTCCATTGCGTAGAAACGACCGATGATAGAAGCGATGTTGGCGTCGTTCTCCTTGCACTTGTCCTGCAGGGAAGCGATAAAGCCCTTACCAGACTTAGGGTCGGTGTCACGACCATCCATGAAACAGTGTACGAAGAGCTGCTGGCTGAGTCCATACTCCTTACCCACTTCAATGAGTTTGAAGAGATGGTCGAGAGAAGAGTGTACACCACCGTTAGATGTCAGACCCATGAGGTGCAGCTTCTTTCCGGTCTGCTTAGCATATTCGTAAGCCTCTTTTACCTGAGGGTTCTGAGAGATGGAGCCGTCGGCACATGCGCGGTTAATCTTTACGAGATCCTGGTAAACGATGCGTCCCGCACCGATGTTGAGGTGACCAACCTCAGAGTTACCCATCTGTCCGTCAGGCAGACCTACGTCCTCGCCTGAAGCATTGAGTTGTGAGTGGCTGCTGACAGCCTGAAGGTAGTCGAGGTAAGGCGTTGGCGTGTTGAAGATTACGTCACCCTTGCCATGTTTTCCGATTCCCCATCCATCGAGAATCATCAAAAGAGCTTTCTTTGCCATTTTACTGTTGCTATATAGTGTTTCTGTTATTATAATTGCGTTTTCGGATGCAAAGTTACTACAATATGCTGAAATGAACCCCTTGGGGATGTTAAATAATGGTAAATTTAATGATTTTGTGAAAAAAAAGTGGCAAAGTGGGGAAATGTGGGGATTTTTTTGTAACTTTGTAGCCGAATATATTTATAAATAAGAATATGCACGCATAAACACTAAGGTGCGAGTGCTGTAAAAAAGATACGAAACTATTGATAATCAGTGAGATTCTTAGGTAACATAGAAGCGAAGGCAGATGCTAAGGGACGTGTGTTCCTGCCGGCAGTGTTCCGTAAGGTGCTGCAGGCAGAGAATGTGCATACCCTTGTGTTGCGTAAGGATATACACGAAGACTGTCTGGTTCTCTATCCCGAAAGCGTATGGAATGAGCAGATGGATGCCATGCGTCAGCGCCTTAACCGATGGGACAGGGAGCAGCAGCAGCTATTCCGTCAGTTCGTTATTGACGCAGAAGAGGTGACCCTCGATGCCAACGGCAGGTTCTTGTTGTCGCGCCGCTATCAGGACATGCTCGGCATAGAGCAGTCGGTGCGCTTTATCGGAATAGACGATACGATAGAGATATGGTCGGAAGAAAAGGCACGCGAACTGGATAATGCCCGTTCAGACTTCTCAGCAAAGCTTGAAAGCCTGATGGGTGGAGGAACAAGCAGTTTGTAGTTCTCTCATGACCAACAACTCGAAACTCATCATTCATAACTCATAACTCATAATTCATAACTTGGAATCACACTATCACATACCAGTATTGCTTGCAGAGAGCGTTGACGGCTTAGACATTAAGCCGGGCGGCGTGTATGTGGATGTGACATTCGGCGGTGGCGGACATAGTCGTGAGATACTGCGCAGGCTCGGCGGAACAGGCAGGCTGTTCTCGTTTGACCAGGATGCAGATGCAGAGAATAACCTGCGCAGGGATGGCGAGGACATAGGCGAGGCAGGCAACTTCACCTTCGTGCGTTCAAACTTCCGTTACCTGAAAAATTGGATGCGGTATTATGGAGTTGGGCAGATAGACGGATTGCTGGCAGACCTCGGTGTGTCAAGTCATCATTTCGATGATGAGACACGTGGATTCTCTTTCCGCTTTGACGCTCCGCTTGACATGCGCATGAACAAGCGTGCCGGCATAACGGCGGCAGAGATAGTGAACGGATACGAAGAGGCGAAGCTGGCGGATGTGTTCTATCTATACGGCGAGATGAAAAACTCTCGTAAGATAGCCTCTGCGTTGGTAAAGAAACGTCAGCAGGCTAAGATAGAGACGACGCAGGATTTTCTTGATGCCGTATCGCCTTTCTTCAAACATGAAAGGGAGAAGAAAGAGATGGCGAAGCTCTTCCAGGCTCTGCGCATAGAGGTGAACCACGAGATGGATGCCCTTAGGGAAATGCTGATGGCTGCTACGGACGTGCTGAAACCTGGCGGCAGACTGAGCGTCATAACATACCACAGTCTGGAAGACCGCATGGTGAAGAATATCATAAAGACCGGCAATGTGGAAGGCAAGCGCATAGCTGACTTCTACGGAAGGACTGACACTCCATACAAGGCCCTCAACAAGGTGACTCTGCCGACGGATGAGGAGCAACAACGCAATCCGCGCTCAAGGAGTGCGAAGCTGAGAGTGGCGGAAAGACTGGAGAGTGAGAAAGAATAGACAGGCAAAATAAAGAATATACAACTATCTGTGACAAAGGACGACGAGAACATAGTAGAGTTTGAGGTGCAGTCAGCCGATGGCAGGGAACTGGACACAACTGCGGCGGAAGACGTTTCCGTGGAGATGACCATGGACGAAGACGGCGGCTCCGTTGTGGATGGCGTTGATACTGTCGATGTCGCAGAGAATGCTATGGACGAAGGTGCAGATGATTCCGGTGATGATTCCGCAAAAGAAAAAAAACTGGAATTCAAGGACAAGCTGAGGGGGGTGTTAGGCAACAAGACCCTGGAGGACGTCATAGAGCGCGAAGCTCATGAGGAAGCCGACACATCTTCGCCCTTCTCACTGTCAAGGACGCTCGGTGGAGTGATTATCTCAAGGTTCATACACAGGCAGTTGGGACTGGTAGGCCTGATATGTGCGTTCCTTATTATATATATAACGCTACGCTATATGTGTCAGCAGAAGCTGGTGGAGATAGACCGCGTGGAGAATAAGATAGTAGAGGCACGATACAAGGCTACGGTATGTAGCAGTATGCTGACGGAGAAAAGCCGAGAAAGCAACGTGCTGAAGCGCCTTAACGAGTGTGGCGACAGTACGCTTACGATACCGAATGAGCCGCCATACCTCATAAAGATAGAGAAGTAGTAAGGGCAGAGAGTTATTAAGTTCAGGTTTATAGAGAATATAAAGACGATATATGAGTAAGTTCGAGTCTGATAAGTCGATATGGAGATACACATTCTTCTCTGTGTTGTTCAGCTTGGTGGCATTAGGAGTTGTCATCAAGGGAGGCTATATCATGACTGTAGAACGTAGCTATTGGATGGCAGTGGATTCCCTGCGTCAGCCTAAGAGCGATACGGTGGCTGCACTGCGAGGCAACATACTCGCCGCTGGTGGTCAGCGTCTGGCGTGTAACCTGCCGGAATATGAGCTCCGCATGGATTTCGTGGCTCTGAAGGCTGGGCGTGCAGATACCCTGTGGCATGACTCGTTGGGTAATGATGCAAAGGGACTTCTCGACTTGTGTGCCGGACTGCATGAGATCTTTCCTGAAAAGACGGCAGACGAGTTTAAGGAACACCTGAAGGAAGGATATAGGCAGAACAACCGATACTATCCTGTGGTGAAGGGTAGGGTTGACTATACCACCTATCAGCGTGTGAAGAACCTTCCGATATTCAACCTGCGTCCGGGTATAAGCGGATTCGTCGCCACACGATTCATGGTGCGCAACCATCCATACGGTTCGCTGTGTACCAGTTTGATAGGTGGCGTTCATAAGAGTAACGGCATGGCGTCGTCAGGTCTGGAACTGGCTTGCGATTCATTCCTTCGTGGAAAGAAAGGTTTCAAGCACTATAAGAAAGAGCTGAACAAGTGGGTGTCGGTAAACGACTCCATGGCAATAGATGGAAATGATGTCGTCACCACCATCGATGTTGGCATACAGGACTTGGCAGAGAGAGCACTTGAAAAAGAGTTGCGCAAGGACCATGCCTACACAGGCGTGGCTATAGTCATGGAAGTGGCAACGGGTGACATAAAGGCTATGGTGAACCTTGACCTTGACCGCAAGACGGGCAAGTATTATGAGGGTATAAACCATGCCATATCCGACTATCTGGAGCCTGGCTCCGTATTCAAGACGGCAAGTTTCCTCGTGGCTCTCGACGATGGAAAGATCGACACGTCAATGACGGTGGACTGCAGTGGCGGAATACGTGAGATGTATGGTGCCAAGATGAGAGACCATAACTGGACCAGCGGCGGTTACAAGACACCGCTAAGTGTGTCGCAGATTATGCAGAAAAGCTCCAACATAGGTGTCAGTGTGCTGATAGACCGCGCATATCATTCACGTCCGGAAGACTTCGTGGCAGGCTTGCACCGTCTCGGCATAGCCGATAACCTGGATATACACCTGAAAGGATATATGAAACCGAGGGTAAGGTATCCGGAGCGTGACAGCTACGGTCACTGGACGAAGAATTGGAGTAACACTGCATTGCCATGGATGAGCATAGGCTATGAGACCAACGTGCCGCCAATATCGGTGCTGACATTCTATAATGCAATAGCCAACAACGGCGTGATGGTGCGTCCGCGTTTCGTGAAGCACATAGAGAAAGACGGTGAGATAGTACAGGAGTTCCCTGTAAGGGTGCTCAGGGAGAGCATCGTGAAGAATCAGCGTGCGCTTGAGCAGATGCAGAGAATCCTCATCGACGTGGTGAGCCATGGACTGGGTAAGCCTGCAGGCTCAAGGTCTTTCCTCGTAGCGGGAAAGACGGGAACGGCACAGAAAGCGAGTGGAGGCAGCTACAATAATGGCGTAACCCATTATCTGCTGTCGTTTGCAGGATACTTCCCTGCTGATGCACCACGATATAGTTGCATAGTATGTATCCAGAAGGCAGGACTGCCCGCATCGGGCGGTCAGATGAGCGGTCAGGTGTTCCATGACATAGCCGAGGGTATAATGGCAAAGGACATCTACTATAGTGCCAAAGGTGCCCATGATATAGGAGAATACAGCAAGATGCCTGATGTGAAGGCAGGAAACCTGTTGGCGGCAGACTATGTATTGTCGCATATGGGATTCTCCGTAGATGGCGGATGGCAAGGTACACGTCCTGACGGCAAGCCTATATGGGGACTGGCAAATCGAGGGAAAGACTGCATCAGGCTGAGGAAATCGAAGGGACGTAGCATGAGGCAGATGCCTGACGTGAGAGGTATGGGAGCACGTGATGCGGTGTATGCCATAGAGGCTCGCGGAGCGAAAGTGATACTTAACGGTCGTGGAAAGGTTTATCAGCAGAGTAAGCCGGCAGGCCGCACTATAAAAAAAGGAGAGGTGATAACGCTACACCTGTCATAGGGGGATGAAGCCATAGGCAGAATCTGTGCATGTGAGCGACAATATAAAATAAGAACAACCAAAAGAAGAGGATTAGTATGATATTAAAGGACCTTCTTTCAAACATAAAGCCCGAGGAGATGGTAGGCTCAGCCGACATCGACATAACGGGAGTGGACATAGATTCACGCAAGGTAGAGGCAGGACATCTGTTCATTGCCATGCGTGGTACGCAGGTTGACGGTCATAACTTCATAGGCAAGGCTGTGGAGCAGGGTGCCGTGGCTGTGCTCTGTGAGGAACTGCCAGAGAACGTAGCCGACGGTGTAACCTTTGTAAGGGTGGCAGACTGTGAGGATGTGGTAGGCGAGGTCGCAACCACATTCTATGGCAATCCTACGGCTAAGCTGAAGTTGGTTGGCGTTACCGGTACAAATGGTAAGACCACTATTGCCACTTTGCTCTATAATATGTTCCGCAAGATGGGACACAAGTGCGGACTGCTCTCTACCGTATGCAACTACATAGAGGACGAGGCAGTACCTGCAAGTCATACCACTCCGGATCCGATAGAGCTCAACATGCTGCTGTCACGTATGGTGGAGGCAGGATGCGAATACGCCTTCATGGAATGCTCAAGCCATGCCATCGCACAGAAGCGCATAGGTGGACTGACGTTCGTAGGTGGCATCTTCACCAACCTTACGCGTGACCACCTGGACTATCACAAGACGTTTGAGAACTATCGCGACGCAAAGAAAAAGTTCTTCGACGACCTGCCAAAGTCGGCTTTCGCCATAACGAATGCCGATGACAAGAACGGTTCGGTGATGGTGCAGAATACAAAGGCTACCGTGAAGACATATTCCACTCGCAGCATGGCAGACTTCGTGGCACATATCATAGAGTGTCACTTCGAAGGCATGTATCTTGAGATGGATGGTCATGAAGTTGGAGTGCAGTTCATAGGCAAGTTCAATGTAAGCAACCTGCTCGCAGTCTATGGTGCAGCACGTATGCTCGGCAAGGAGCCTGAGGAGATACTTGTGACGATGAGTACGCTCCGCAGCGTAGCTGGTCGTCTGGAACCAATACAGTCGCCTGACGGTTATACGGGTATCGTTGACTATGCCCACACCCCTGATGCACTGGAGAATGTACTTAGTGCCATTCATGAGGTGCTTGGAGGCAAAGGTAGCGTGATAACCGTGTGCGGAGCAGGTGGCAACCGTGACAAGGGCAAGCGCCCACTGATGGCACAAGAGGCCGTAAGACAGAGCGACAAGGTGATAATCACAAGTGACAACCCACGCTTTGAGGAACCACAGGACATTATAAACGATATGCTCGACGGACTGACACCGCAGCAAAAGAAGAAGGTAATCAGTATCGTTGACCGCCGTGAAGCTATCAAGACGGCATGTATGCTGGCGCAGAAGGGCGACGTAATCCTCGTGGCAGGCAAGGGACATGAGGACTATCAGGATGTCAAGGGTGTGAAACACCATTTTGATGATCGTGAGGAACTGCGCAAAGCTTTTGGCGAATAAATATAAAAACATAAATTAAAATTCATCACTTAGATAACGAATGTTATACTATCTTTTCAGATTTCTTGAACAGTGGAACATACCTGGTTCTGGTATGTGGAGTTACATCTCTTTCCGCTCATTGCTGGCACTCGTGCTGTCACTGATGATCTCAGTGTGGTTTGGCGAGTACTTCATTAAGTGGATGCGTCGCAATGGCGGTATGGAGGCACAGCGCGATCGTAGCATAGATCCCTATGGAGTGGAGAAGAAAGGCGTGCCTACGATGGGCGGCGTGATAATCATCGTGGCAACCATCATACCATGCCTTCTGTTCGGCAGATTGCGCAACATCTACATGCTGTTGATGATAGTCACTACATTGTGGCTTGGAGCAATAGGCTTTGCAGATGACTACATCAAGATGAAGGTGACGAAGGACGGTCTGCGCCCTATATATAAACTCGTAGGCCAGGCATTGCTCGGACTTATTGTCGGACTTACACTTTGGCTGAGTCCTGATGCTGTGATGCATGAGAACGTAGCTGTGCAGAAGACACCTTCGCAGGAGATAGTGATACATAAGAGTACACCGGTGAAGTCGACCACTACCACCATACCTTTCGTGAAGAACAACAACCTTAACTATACCGATGTGTTCTTCTCTTGGCTCGGTGAGAACCGCAGCGCTGCAGGATGGATATTCTTCGTGATACTCACCACCTTCGTGGTTATGGCGGTGAGCAATGGTTCAAACCTTAATGACGGAATGGATGGCATGTGTGCCGGTAACTCCGCGATAATATGCGTGGCGCTGGGCATACTTGCCTATGTATCGAGTCACATTGGCTTCGCGTCATACTTTAATATAATGTATATACCGCAGTCAGAGGAACTCGTTATATTCCTGTGTGCCTTCATAGGAGCATTGGTGGGCTTCCTGTGGTACAACGCATATCCGGCACAGATATTCATGGGCGATACAGGCTCGCTTGCCATAGGCGGTATAATAGCCGTTACGGCTGTTATCATACACAAGGAGCTCCTTGTGCCTATACTCTGCTTCGTATTCCTTATGGAGAGCATATCGGTTATGCTGCAGGTACAGGTGGCAAAGTATGGAAACAAGCGTGGTAAGAAACTACGTGTGTTCAAGCGCGCACCTATACACGACACGTTCCGTGTCAAGCCTGGTCAGTTGGCAGACGACATAAAGGTATTTATCAACAAGCCACGAGGCTGCTGGTTGGAGTCAAAGATTACTATACGTTTCTGGATCGTAACCATTGGCATGGCTGCATTGGCAATAATAACTCTGAAGATAAGATAAACGGAGGGAAGGAATATGAAGTTAGTAGTACTTGGAGCAGGTGAGAGCGGCGTAGGAACCGCTATCCTAGGTAAGCAACAGGGATATGATGTCTTTGTATCAGACATGGGCACCATAAAGCCTAAGTATAAGAAAAAGCTTGATGCAGAAGGCATACGCTGGGAAGAAGGACAGCACACGGAGGCAGAGATATTGTCAGCTGACGAGGTGGTGAAGAGTCCGGGCATACCTGACACCGCTCCTATGGTGCAGGCGCTGATAGAGGAAGGTACGCCTATCCTTGCCGAACTGGAGTTTGCTAAACGCTACAGTAAGGGCAAGACTATATGTATAACAGGTTCAAACGGTAAGACGACAACTACCTCGCTCATATATTATATAATGAAGAAGTGGGGCGTAGATGTAGGTTTGGCAGGTAATATAGGTCGTTCGTATGCACTGCAGGTTGCTACGCAGGACCACGATTGGTACGTGCTGGAGATTAGTTCGTTCCAACTCGACAATATGTTTGAGTTCCGTGCCGATGTGGCTGTGCTTATGAACATAACGCCTGACCATCTTGACCGTTACGAGTTCGAGATGCAGAACTATGTAGATTCAAAGATGCGCATAATCCAGAACCAGACTCCGAAGGATACCTTCGTTTACTGGTCAGACGATGAGTATATAGACAAGGAACTGCAGAAGCGTATAGATGGCTATGCACCAAAACCTACACCATCGTCACGTACTGCCGTAATGGGTAACCCTACACTGGCATCGTTCAGCGACAAAGACATAGATCCAAACAGCGATTTCCCACTTCCAGGTAAGCATAATCAGCGTAATATGATGGCTGCACGCCTGGCTGTCAGGGCTGCCATGGCAAAGATGGAACTGGCTGCAGGTGAGCAAGACCGCTACGAGAATATCCTTACACAATGCCTTAAGGATTTCCCTGGTGTGGAGCATCGCCTTGAGAAGGTGATAGAGAAAGACGGAGTGTTATGGATAAACGATTCCAAGGCAACCAATGTCGATGCATGCCATGTGGCATTAGAGGCAATGAGCCGTCCTACGGTACTTATAGTCGGTGGCAAGGATAAGGGCAACGATTACAATGATATAAAGGAACTCGTAAGAGAAAAGTGCCGTGCCTTGGTATTCCTTGGTGTTGACAATGCCAAGCTACACGCAGCCTTTGATGATATGGGACTTGATATAGCCGACACACACTCCATGAAAGACTGCGTAGCGGCATGTCGTGAGTTGGCAAAACCAGGCGACGTGGTGTTGTTGTCACCATGCTGCGCAAGCTTTGACCTATTCAAGAACATGGAAGACCGTGGCGAGCAGTTCAAGGCCTTGGCAAAAGGAGAAGAGTAATAATATCAGACAAGTATAACAAGAAATACACATTGGAAAAGTTTAAGCGACTGCAAAACATATTCAAGGGTGACCGCGTCATTTGGGGTATATTCACCATGCTGCTTATAGTCAGTGTGGTGGAGGTGTACTCTGCATCTGCCAGCCTTGGTTATAAGTCTGGCAACTATTGGTTTGCCGCTACCTTCCATAGCGCTATACTGATAGTAGGCGTGATGTGTATGGTGGTTGTCTTAAACATACCATGCAGGTATTTCAAGGCTATGACGCCAATTATTTTCTTGTTTTCTGTATTCTTGCTTGCCATAGTGTATGTCATAGGTACCAAAGAGAATGACGCCACACGATGGATACCGTTGGGACCATTCTCCTTGCAGCCGTCAGAGATAGCAAAAGGCTCTCTGGTCCTTACCACGGCGCATATCCTGAGTCAGCTGCAGACACCCGAAGGTGTGGCAAAGAAGGCATTTAAATACGTAATGATAACCAGTGCCATACTTATCGGACTGGTGTTTCCTGAAAACTTCTCCACGGCAGCGCTCATGGCACTTGTCGTATTCATAATGATGTTTGTGGGAAGGGTATCGTTCAAGCAACTGCTCGGATTAATGGCGAGTGTCGTGTCACTCATAGCAATATTCATAATGCTCGTGATGTTTATAGGCCAATCGCGCTCACAGGCATCACAGACGGCAGATTCTGACAACAACGCATATACGGAGATGTCAGAAGAAAAGGAAGAGCATAAACACAGCGAGCGTGGTGCCGTGCTCCACCGAGTTGATGTGTGGAAAGAGCGTATAGTATCGTTCATGGACTTCGAGAAAGTACCGCCAGAGAAATATGACATGGACAAGAAAGGTCAGGAAGGCCGTGCACACATTGCTATAGCATCAAGCAATGTGATAGGAGTCGGACCTGGCAACTCACGTCAGCGCGACTTGTTGCCGCTTGCATTCTCAGACTTTATCTATGCCATAGTGTTTGAGGAACTTGGATTGTTCGGCGCATTCGTGGTGGCAATGCTATACATAATGCTGCTCTTCCGTACAGGATGGATAGCCATGAACTGCGAAAACACGTTCCCTGCCCTGCTTGCCATGGGATTGGCATTGATGATTGTGGTACAGGCACTCTTCAATATGTGCGTGGCTGTAGGTCTGGCACCTGTCACCGGACAGCCGCTGCCGCTCATAAGTAAGGGTGGAACATCATCCATAATCAACTGTATATATATAGGAGTGATACTAAGTGTAAGTCGTACGGCGAAGAAACGTACTGACATGAAGCACAGCGTAGCATAGAAACTGGAATCTGATAACTTATAAAGAAAACACAAGATGGAGAATGAACTAAGAGTTATAATAAGCGGTGGCGGTACGGGAGGCCATATATTCCCAGCCATCAGTATAGCAAATGCCGTAAAGGCAAAGTGTCCAGAAGCAAAGATTCTGTTCGTAGGAGCCAACGGACGTATGGAGATGACGAAAGTGCCTGAGGCAGGTTACAATATAGAAGGACTCCCTGTGCGCGGACTTATACGCCCATTGTGGAATCCGAAGAACATAGGAGTGATGATCGACTTCTTCCGTAGTAAGTTCATGGTCAAGAAACTCATCAAGTCGTTCCGCCCTCACGTAGCTGTTGGCGTAGGTGGCTATGCCTCTGCCCCAACCCTTAACGCTGCGGCAGACTTAGGCGTTCCTTGTCTAATACAGGAGCAGAACTCATACGCAGGTGTTACCAATAAGACACTGGCAAGGAAAGCGAAGAAGATATGCGTGGCATACGACGGTATGGAACGCTTCTTCCCTGCCGACAAGATAATAAAGACCGGCAATCCTGTACGTCAGGGACTGCTTGCCAACAATATGACGAGGGCAGAGGCGCGTGAGGCATTAGGACTTAACACAGACCTCCCTACCATCCTTGTGATAGGTGGCTCATTGGGTGCACGCACCATTAACAATGCACTTGCTGCAGGTATAAGCCGCTTCGAGGAAAGAAACATACAGGTGATATGGCAGACAGGTAAATACTATGCTGAAGACTGCGAGAAGAAAGCTCGTGAGGCAGGTGCCAAACTGGTGCGTCCGCAGGCATTCATCTCCGATATGGCAACAGCCTATAAGGCAGCCGATATAGTTATAAGCCGTGCCGGAGCATCGTCAATAAGCGAACTGTGCCTATTAGGTAAGGCATCGATATTAGTGCCATCGCCAAACGTGGCAGAAGACCATCAGACAAAGAATGCCAAGGCACTGTCTGATCGTGGTGCGGCATTGTTCGTACCGGACTCTATGGCAGAGAAGACCCTCGTTGAGGAAGCCATAGCGTTAGTGTCAGATGCAGCGCAGATTACGAAGCTTGAGGTAGAAGTCAGCAAACTCGCTTTGAGAGATTCTGCCGACATCATAGCCGACGAGGTGCTGAAGTTAGTTCGCAAATAAGAACGTCAAGAAACAAGAACAATATTATCTATCGGTATGCCAGATACTATAGAAACAAATAAACAAAGAGAAATGAAAGCAGTATATTTCGTAGGAGCCGGCGGCATAGGAATGAGTGCCATAGCGCGTTATTTCATCAGGAAAGGTCTTGTCGTGGCAGGATATGACAAGACACCGTCCAAGCTGACAGAGATGTTGGCAAAGGAAGATATGCTGATACACTATGAGGAAGATGTGAATCAGATACCAGAAGCATGTCGCGACCCGAAGGAAACCCTCGTGGTATATACACCAGCAATACCAGAGGAACATAAGGAACTACAGTTCTTCCGTCAGGGAGGTTTCGACATACAGAAGCGTGCACAGGTTCTCGGTACGTTGACAAGGGAGCATAAGGGACTTTGTGTAGCTGGTACACATGGAAAGACAACCACGTCAACCATGTGTGCACATATCATGCACCAATCGTCAAAGGACTGTAATGCTTTCCTCGGCGGAATATCCAAGAACTACGGTACGAACTATATACTGTCAGACGAATCAGACTACGTAGTAATAGAGGCCGACGAGTTTGACCGCAGTTTCCATTGGCTTCGTCCATGGATGAGCGTCATCACGTCAAGTGATCCAGACCATCTTGACATATACGGTACGAAGGAGGCTTATCTGGAATCATTCCGTCATTATACTACGTTGATACAGCCAGGCGGTGCACTGATAATCCATACCGGTCTTGAGATGAAGGCCGATGTGGCAGACGGTGTGCGTGTCTATACCTACGGAACTAACGAAGGCGACTTCCACGCAGAGAATATAAAGATAGAGAAGGGCGAGATAACATTCGACCTCGTATCGCCTGTTGAGGATGTCAAGAACATATCGCTCGGACAACCAGTGCCAATCAATATCGACAACGGCATAGGCGCAATGGCAATGGCGCAGCTCAACGGCTGCACGGCAGACGAACTGCGTAATGGCATGAAGAACTATAAGGGCGTTGACCGTCGTTTCGACTTCACGCTGCGCAATGACAAGCACGTAGTGCTTTCCGACTATGCTCACCATCCAAAAGAGATATACCAGAGTGCCAAGAGTATGCGCGAGGTGTACCACGACCGTCACATCACCGCCATATTCCAGCCACACCTCTACACTCGCACACGCGATTTCTACAAAGACTTTGCCGAGGCATTGTCACAGCTTGACGAAGTGATACTCTGCGATATATATCCGGCACGTGAACAGCCGATACCGGGTGTTACGTCGCAGCTCATATACGATAATCTTGCCCCTGGCGTAGAGAAGTCGATGATACATAAGGAAGACGTGCTCGACCTTGTAAAGTCGCGCGACTTTGACGTGCTGATTATCCTCGGAGCAGGCGACCTTGACAACTACGTGCCACAGATTACGGAGATAATAAGCGGCAAGGAGTAAAACATTTTGATGAAGATAGATATAAACATAGACTGGAAACGTACTCTCCTCGTAACGGTGGACGTCATCATAGCCTGCTACCTCGCTATGGTGTTTATCTCATGGCATAAACCCGTGAGCAGCGGTCGCACATGCACCAAGGTGCAGATAGACATTGCCGATGAGAACGAGAACGGCTTCCTGAAGTCTGACGACGTAAAGGCACTGCTGGAGAAACACAAGTTGTTCCCGCTGTCGAAAAGTATTCGCAGCATCAGCACCCGCGACATAGAGCAACAGCTCATGCAGATGCCGTTTGTCAAGACCGCGCAGTGCTATATCACCCAGGAGGGCCATGCCCATGTAATCATCACCCAGCGTACGCCGGTGGTGAGGGTGAAGGCAGAGTCCGGCGACGACTATTATATAGACGACAACGGTGGCGTGATGCCCAACTCGCAATATACGAGCGACATGATCATCGTCACAGGCAACATCAACCGCCAATATGCCGTGCATTACATCTACCATTTGGCAAAGCGACTTATGGACGATGACCTGTGGCGCAATCAGATAGAACAGATAAACGTGCTGCCTGACAGCACGATAGAGTTGGTGCCACGCGTAGGCGAGCACATCATCAACATCGGTTCATTACCCCAAGCCGACACGCAGAACAAGCGTAAGACGCTGATAGATGAATACGTGGACAAGCAGATGCAGCGCCTGCGACTCTTCTACGAATACGGACTGTGTCACTCAGGCTGGAAGAAATATGAATACATATCCCTTGAGTTCTGCAATCAGATAGTGTGCCGTCGTCGTTCACTGCAACCGGAATCACAGTCAGACGGCAACACCGCGTCGGGAAGCTCCGACAAGGAAGGCACCAAGCCAGAGCAGGGCAACAACGACAGTAAACAAAAACAAGACGACAATAAGGAAAATATTTAAAGAATATGGCAGCAGTAAGGAATTTCATCGTAGCCATAGAACTTGGCTCAACAAAAATCACAGGCATTGCTGGTCAGAAGAGAAATGACGGAAGCATTGCAGTTCTTGCCGTCGTAAGCGAAGATTCCACTCAGTGCATACGCAAGGGTGTTGTCTATAATATCGACAAGACGGTGCAGTGTATCACTAACATCATTCAGCGTCTGCGTTCACAGTTGCATGTGGGCATAAAGCACGTGTTCATAGGTGTGGGTGGCCAGTCCATTCATTCCGTGCGCAACGTCGTTATGAAAGACCTTGAAGAAGGTGTTGCCGTCAGCCCACAGCTTGTGGTAGAAATGATGGACCAAAACCGTGGTATGGAATATCCGGAGATGGAAATCCTTGATGTAGAGCCGCAGGAGTACCGTGCAGACTCACTGTTCCAGTCTGACCCTGTAGGCATACAGTGCTCTCATCTTGAGGGTAATTTCCTCAACATACTGCAAAGCCGTCGCCACTACAACAAACTAATAGATTGTTTTGACAAGGCAGACGTGAAGATTGCCGACATGTATCTTGCACCGTTCGCACTTGCCGATGCCGTACTTACTCCTGTAGAGAAGCGCAGCGGTTGCGTGCTTGTTGACCTTGGTGCAGATACCACCACCGTCATGGTTTACCATAAGGAGATAGTGCGCCATATAGCAGTAATACCACTGGGAGCAAACAATATAACCAAGGATATCTGCTCGCTGCATCTGGAAGAGGCAGAGGCAGAGAAACTGAAACTGCAGTATGCATCGGCATATACGTCTGTTGACAATATAGACCCAACGCTGAGATACGACGTTGACAATGAGCAAAAGATTGACAGCACACACTTCATAGACCTCGTAGAGGCACGTGTGCAGGAGATAATAGCTAATGCATGGAACCAGGTGCCTTCAGACTTCGTTGACAAGCTGATGGGTGGCATCGTCCTTACCGGAGGTGGCTCTAACCTTAGGAACATAGATGAAGCCTTCAGAATGCATACAAAGATTGAGAAAGTGCGCATTGCCAAGTTCGTTACCATGACGGTGGAGAGCACTAACCCTGCCGTAAACGAGCACAACGGCACCATGAATACAGTGATAGGACTGCTCGCCAAGGGCGACCAGAACTGTTATCAGCCACAGGAAGAGACCAAGCGTCCTGACATGTTCGGCGTTGCGGGAGAGACAGGATCGGAGTATGCATCGCCTGAAGCACCGGTTAGTCCACGTGATGCCAACAGCCTGCCACAGGGCGTAGTCCTCACTCCGAGTGAGAAGGCTGCAGCAGAGAAAGCCGCTGCAGAGCAGGAGGCACGACGTAAGGCAGAGGAAGAGGCAAAGCGCGTAGAGGAAGAACTGGCAGCACAGGCCGCTGAGGAAGAACGCAAAAAGAAAGGCGGGCTTAAATCAAAGGTAATCAAGTTCCTTACCAGTATAACCGAGCCAGGAGAGTAATATAACAAGCAACATTATAGACTATGGATATATTTGATAACTTGGAAAATAATACGGCTATGAACGATAATACACTCGACAATCTAGTAATGAACGGTGATATACTGGACAACCTTGGCATTGTGGACAAGCCGAATAGCATTATAAAGGTCATCGGTGTCGGCGGTGGTGGTGGTAATGCCGTCAACCACATGTATCGTGAGGGAATACATGATGTGTCCTTCGTACTCTGTAACACTGACGCTCAGGCACTCAGAGAGTCACCTGTGCCGGTACACATACAGTTGGGCAAGGAAGGACTCGGTGCCGGTAACCGTCCAGAGAGGGCACGTGCGGCTGCAGAGGAAAGCATAGAAGACGTGCAGAGAATGCTCAACGACGGCACCCGCATGACATTCATCACTGCTGGTATGGGCGGCGGCACCGGTACAGGAGCAGCGCCTATCATTGCGCGTGAGTCAAAGAAACTTGACATCCTTACCGTCGGCATCGTCACCATACCGTTCAGGTTTGAGGGCGATATGAAGATAGACCAGGCACTTGACGGCGTAGAGGAGATGTCCAAGAATGTCGATGCGCTGCTCGTCATCAACAATGAGCGCCTGCGCCAGATATATGGCGAACTGTCTCTCATTGAGGCATTCAAGAAAGCCGACGACACACTCTCGGTGGCAGCAAAGAGCATAGCCGAGATTATCACTGTGTATGGCAATATGAACCTTGACTTCAACGATGTGCGCACGGTGCTCAAGGAAGGTGGCGTGGCTATCATGTCAACAGGCTATGGCGAAGGCGAAGGCAGGTTGAAGAAAGCCATTGACGATGCCCTGAACTCTCCGTTGCTTAACGACAACGATGTATTCAAGTCAAAGAAAATATTGATATTCATATCCTTCAACAGCGACAACAGCAATCGTGGCTTGATGATTGAGGAGATGAACGACCTCAACGACTTCATGTCGAAGTTCGACAAGCGCTACGAGCTGAAGTGGGGCTACGGCACCAATCCTTCACTTGGCGACAAGATCAAGGTCACCATCCTTGCCACAGGCTTCGGCTTGAGCGACATAAACGAGGAAATGGCAAACCGTGCAAAGCAAACCGCCATCGAGGATATTGCCAAGATAGCGGAGGAAGAGGAACAGAAGGCAAAGGCAGCAGCGCGCCGCGGACGTTACTATGGTAAAGAGGCACAGAATGCGCCGCAGAAGCGCCGTCCTAACATATATTACTTCTCTGCTGCCGACCTCGACAACGAAGACCTCATACTGGCTGTGGAGGATACACCTACATACGGACGCCTGCGCCAGACACTTGAGGACATTACCCGACTCTCCGTTGACTATCATAAGAACGAGGGGGAAAACGCAGAGCAAGGTAATGACGACAATAGCGGAGTGATAAAGTTTAGCTAAAGAATTGAAGAATTGAAGAATTCTTTGTAAGTCCTTCACAAGGTGCCTGAGCACCTGCGGAGTGCAAGAAGGCGTCGCGCTCAGCATTATGTGATGCTTTGCTTGACAAAGAAGCGCTGGACGGAAGAATTAAAGTTTCATTATGAACGATTGAAGTTCTTTATGAAGGATTGACTCACTGATGATGAACTGGCAAAGACTCATATCAAACAAAAGGCTGGGGCAGGAACTGCGCCATACGGAACGACGCGATGAGCGCACAGAGTTCAAGCGCGACTACGACCGACTTATATTCTCGGCTCCGTTCCGTCGTCTGCAAAACAAGACGCAGGTATTCCCGTTGCCAGGCTCGGTATTCGTGCATAACCGCCTTACCCATTCCCTTGAGGTGGCAAGCGTGGGTATGTCACTGGGTAATGATATTGCGCGCGACATAGTAAGCCGTAATCCCGAGTATGCCGGTACGTTGATAGAGGAACTGGGCACCATCGTGTCATCGGCATGCCTCGCACACGACTTGGGCAACCCACCGTTCGGACACTCTGGCGAGAAAGCCATACAGACATTCTTCTCTGAGGGCGACGGTCAAAAGCTCAAGGACAAGCTGAAACCCGAACTCTGGAACGACCTTATACACTTTGAAGGTAATGCCAATGCCTTCAGGCTCCTTACCCACCGTTACAGCGGAAGGCGTGAGGGCGGTTTCGTAATGACCTATTCAATGCTTGCCAGCATAGTGAAATATCCATTTGCCTCAAGCTATGCAGGCACACCGGCAGTGGGAGGAAAGGAGAAATTCGGATTCTTCAATACCGAGGCAGAGACCTTCCGTAGGGTGGCAGACGACCTCGGTATGGTGAAACTGTCTGCCGATGGCGAACCGTTGCGCTATGCAAGGCATCCGCTGGTATATCTGGTTGAGGCTGCCGATGATATATGCTATGAGATAATGGATATAGAGGATGCCCATAAGTTGAAACTCGTATCCTATGATGAAACATGCGAGCTGTTCCTTGGTTTCTTTGATGAAAACACGCGCCGTAGCATACTCAACCGTATAAAGGCAGAGAACATCCAGGATCGCAATGAGCAGGTGGTGTATATGCGTGCCTGTGTCATCGGAATACTTGAGAACAAGTGTGTTGATGCATTCCTTGCCCATGAGGAAGAGATACTCGCAGGCACCTTTAAGGGTAGCCTTATAAAGCATATTGACGAACGCCAGCGTCAGGCATACGAGAAGTGCGTGGAGATAGCATATGGCAAGATATACCATTCAAAGCCGGTGCTCGATATAGAGTTGGCTGGTTACAAGCTGATGGAGACGCTGCTGAAGCAGATGATTGACGCCATAATGAGCCCTGACCGCTTCTACTCGCAGCAGCTCCTGCGCAGGGTAAGCAGTCAGTATGAGATAGATGCCCCGGACCTTGACACGCGCGTCATGGCTGTCGTCGACTTTATCTCTGGCATGACGGATGTCTTTGCACTCGATTTCTATCAGAAGATTAACGGTACCTCGCTGCCTATAGTTTAGTTAAAGGATTCTTATATCCGGCATGCACCGTTAGTGCCCAGCCCCCATGCACCTACGTGGTGCAATAAAAGCCTTGGCTAAGGTGGTGGTTTGCGTAATCTGCCTTAAGCGGCTGGCGGAAGAATTCAAGACTCTCTCAACCTTACAATGAATTTACTAACATCACTATACTCTTTTCGTAAAAGTGACCGCGATGCGGTCATCATCATTATATTGGTTATTGTAATAGCCGTCGTATTGTTACCATTCGTGTCCGACATGGACGATGGTAAGCAACAGGGCCGTTACGACCGTAATGGCCGTAACGGCTCTGCTGTATATAACAATGCAAGGTATTTCGCGCAGCCAGGCAGCAATGACGGTTCCGCACCGGCACAGGCGCAGTGCGAACTGTTTGCCTTCGATCCTAATACCGCCGACAGCACGCAGTTTTTGCGTCTGGGACTGCAGCCGTGGCAGGTGCGCAACATATACAAGTATCGCAGTCGTGGTGGGCGCTACCGTAAGAAGAGCGACTTCGCACGCCTTTACGGACTCACGCTCGAGAAATACCGTCAGCTGGAGCCATATATCGTAATAGGCAAAGAGGTCATGGCGGCAGACGTCATTCCCCAGACAGCCTACGCTTCGTCGCCGCGCAACGGACAGGCAGCGATGCCGCAACAGACTCCTACGCAGGCTCCGTCGGCATACAGGTATTCAAAACTGCAGCACGGTGAGACCGTTGACATCAATACTGCCGATACTACCGAACTGAAGCGCATCCCTGCCATAGGGTCATACTATGCCCGCAGAATAGTGGAGCTGCGCCAAAGGCGACAGACATTCACCTCGCCAGAGGAGCTCCTTACCATACGCAATTTCCCGGAAACGGCACTGACGTATATGAGAGCCTCGCAGAACTTTGCAAAGATTCACGTAAACACGATGTCGCAAAAGCAACTTGCAGCCCATCCGCTGCTCAACTATACGCAGGCACGCGACATCTTCAACCTGCGTCGCACCTCTGGTCCGCTCCGTGCACTGAAAGACCTCTCTGTCCTGCCGTCCATAACGCAGGACCATCTGCGTCGCCTTGCCACATTCATTGTCTTCGAGTAGGTGCAGGTGTCATGGCATAGGCACTATACAGCGATGTTTTACTGCCTATGCCGCCATATCCATTCTTTTGTATCGTATTTAACTCGCGAAATTTTTCCGTCGAAATCACGAAACTCAATTTTGCTCCGAAAATCGGCAAAAATGCGACTGTTGAGTAAAGCTCTGTAATACAGAGCAATACACGACATCGGTATTTCGCAGCCATCATCCCGATTTGTAATATGATAGCTTTTACACCGTAATTTGATAGCTTTTACCATGTAAAGTGATAGCTTTCGCGGTGTGAAAGCTATCATTTTATGGCGAAAAAAGGCAAAAAAACGAGACAGAACGATATTATATTACAGGAAAATTGCCCAAAAACACGTTACTGCATAAGTTCCGCACAGATTATCTTCCTCTATTTTGCGTTTTAAACCATAGTCTCATTTGTTCGCAAAATAACCCGATCTTAACTCTTCGCTCGACACTTCTTTGTCAGGTAAAGCATCACATAGTGCAGAGCCGTGACGCTTTCTTGCGCTCCGTAGGTGCTCAAGCGCATAGCGGAGTCCAAAGGCTGTAGGCCGACTAAAAGAATTCTTAATTCTTAATTCTCAGTTCTTCGTCCATGCCCACGTATTCTTCGATGTTGTAGCGCGGACGGTTCTTAACCTCTCTGTAAACCTTGCCTACATATTCGCCTACTATGCCGAGGGCAATGAGCAGACAGCCAGTGCAGAACCACACGGAAACCATGAGCGATGACCAACCTGGCACGGCATTGTCGGAATACCACGACCACAGTACCCATGCCAATATGACTATGGATATGATAAGAAATACCCCTCCCATAAATAGAACGGCATGTATCAGACTCAGTGAAAAACTGGTAATACCATCAAAAGCCAGTGAAACCATGCGTGTAAGCCCGTAGTGCGTTTCACCGGCGGTACGTGGACGACGGTCATATTTCACCGTTGCAGAATCGTAGCCCAGCATTGGTATTATGCCACGCAGGTAGAGATTACGCTCATTATATCGCAGCAGCTGTCCCACGGCACGGCGCGAAAGCAGTCGAAAGTCGGCGCTGTTGTAAACGGTCTTTACGCCAAGACGCTGCATAAGTTTATAGAAACCCTTCGCCGTGGTGCGTTTCCACAAAGTGTCAGTATTGCGAGACGCACGTACGCCATAGACGACGTCATGGCCGCTATAGTAGTTTTTCACCATGTCAGATATGCACTGCTCGTCATCTTGCAAATCAGCATCAATGCACACCATCATGTCGACGCTCTCGTCGGCGTAGGCAGTGGCATAGCCAGCCATGAGGGCATTCTGGTGGCCTGCATTGACTGCAAGGCTCACGCCGTGCACATGTTTGTTTGTAGCGCTTAGCGATTGTATAATGTTCCATGTGCTGTCGGTACTGCCATCATTGACGAGCAGCAGGTAGCTGTCTTCAGTCACGAGCTGTTTTTGCGTCATCTTTGCCAGCAGAGCCAGCAGTGTGGAAGCACTATCTTGCAATATGCATTCTTCGTTATAGCATGGAACTATTATGGCGAGTTTCTTTATTTCAGCGGTTTTCATTATTTTATTATGTGTTTATGCGATTGTTTATAAACTTATTTTATGACGTAGAATTCATAAATTACCAAATTGTCTAACTTCCCCATATACATAGAATTATTCATAAGTTCCTTACTATAGGGTCTTTCTCCATTCGTATAACTTGATACGGCAATACCACCGAATCGCGACTTGGTTCCAATCAACCCGCCTTTTTTTGTATGCCATACAACGATGTCACCACTATGTAACTTATCATTGACCGTTAATGTGTCGCGCACATGATATGTCACATCCTCGACAATATGAGGCACTAAGATTGAAAGTTGAATATGGCTTTCTTGCACTAGATAAACATGATTTTTCTTATTGTTTAATAATGCGAACACTGCTTCTTTTTCTCGTAGATTCTTAACATTATACCTAAATACCGGCCACATTATAAATATACATATTACAAGTGATGCCACAAAAATAAGCCGGTGACGATTCTGTACCATGCCAATAGTGGCAGGAATGACTAGTGTCACAAGGGGCGTTGCCGATACCATATAGCGATTTTCCAAATAAGGAGCTACACACATAACCACTACTGTATATAATACTGCCGGCAATACGATCCAAGGGATATTCCACTTTTCATGTCTGTGTAATACGAATATAATCGCCAATAGCGGAATTATCGGCAGACATATTGTAAATCTGCCAATTAACCATCCCCAATGTAATATGGAATCACCCAAATGCATCATTACATCAATGATTCCACCACCGAATTTATTGTCTATACGTTGGTCGCCACCGAAGCCTAAGAAGTAGCTTTGGTACAGGCAATAGCATATTAACAAGGAAAACACTGCCGTACCAATGAAGTAAGGCAATCCGACTTTCAACTTGTCGTGTCTGTACGTCTCCCGCAAAAGGAAAGCACCTAATATGCACACCAGGATAACCATGAAATAACCTGTCCACAACACACCAGCCAAGGCAAATGAGGTGATGACAAAGTTCTTTACATTGTATCTCCACGCACCACGGTTCATGGAGCGCACCACATGCGTAAGCCAAAGAGCGAGCAGCAATACCATAAGCGTCTGCAACTCGTAAGGGCGTATATACAGAGTGTTAGACACTCCGCCTGCCATAAATGCGAAGCAGACTAATCCTGTGAATACTAACAAAGGCCTATCGCGCCAATAGACAAGCAATAGATATAGGAACAATGCAAACTCCAATACGTAAAACAGCATGTTCAGCAATATACCACGCATCTGAATGGTGCTAATGTCCGTAGTGTCGCTGCCTACAAAGAATATGCGGAGGAGAGAATAGTAGAAATTTGTATGGTTATAGTCATAAACATTGTGCCACATATAGCGCAGGTCGTGTAACACTCCCTTTACCCTCGTATCGTGAAAAAAGAAAAGACTTTTCAGTTCTTTACCTGTGATATCCATGTTCGTGGGTATCTGTACGTCTGGAGAGTAGTAGGCTCCGTCACACTCCGCGATGCTGAACGATGCGACCTCGTCAATATGCATTCCCTCCTTTTGTGTGGCCCAGTAAAATCGGATGGCCAAACTTGATACAAGTATAGCCATTACTGCAATTGTACGCCACATGTTACCTCTGAAAAAGCTGTAGTAAAACATTGAATACTGTCTGATTATCTTGGTTCCTGAAAGATGATTCCTGATTTTGCGTCGCAAAGGTAATAAAAATTTTCAGAAAGAACAATTTTTCTTGCAAAAAAAATGTCGTATGGGCTGAATGTTTGTTTATGTACGCGCGAAGGGTATGACATCTGTTGCAGAGTTTCTGTAGATTCGCATTTAAATAAATAAAAAGCGGTGAGCAATAATATTGCTCACCGCTTTTTAACTGTCGGGGTGACCAGACTCGAACTGGCGACCACTTCGTCCCGAACGAAGTACGCTACCAACTGCGCTACACCCCGATAGGAATTGCCAAACAGTATTTATGTGCTATAAATGTATCTTAAATACCAATTTTGTACGTTTGACAATGCAAAATTACTACTTTTTTCGTAAAAATGCAAGGAAAACATAAAAAAGTTTCAAAAAAATTTGGAGGTTTCAGAAAAAAGCAGTACCTTTGCACTCGCAATCAAGGGAAGTGCACTTAATCAGGGGTGGTAAAAGGCTGTGTACGGAACTTTTTTGCAAATGGTGCCATAGCTCAGTTGGTAGAGCAAAGGACTGAAAATCCTTGTGTCACTGGTTCGATTCCCGTTGGCACCACAAAAGGCGAAGATGCTTATGCTTCTTCGCTTTTTTGTGTCTGTTTACATATATTTTTTTTTGAGTTATCATAGGCTGGGCGGAAGTATTTCACCGTTATTGTAAAAAATGGCAGTGAAATTTGCCTATATCAAGAAAAGTTTGTATTTTTGTATGAAATTTCATGCTTCATTTTCCTAAGTGGAATAGGAAGGTGAACGTAATTCGTTTTACCTCAGAATGTTATGTGCGTTCTGGGGAATAAGTGTATGCTTTTTTTGTAATAGTCGCATGGTGCAACTGCTCAATCTTCAGCGTATAACTCAATGCCATAAAGACGAGTATATGGCAGCCGTGGATCGTGTAATGTCGTCAGGATGGTTTCTGCAAGGAGAGGAAACACGTAGCTTCGAGGCAGAATATGCACGATATGTAGGTACCAGCCATTGTGTGGCAGTGGCTAACGGGCTGGATGCGCTGCGCCTCATACTCCTTGGTTATAAAGAGATGGGCGTGCTGCATGATGGCGATGAGGTGATAGTGCCGGCAAACACGTATATAGCTACTATACTTGCTATTACGGAAAGTAATCTGAAGCCGGTACTAGTGGAACCTACATGGGAAAGCCTTGTGATAGACTCTTCAAAGATAGAGGCTGCATTGACACCACGTACGCGTGCGGTGATGACCGTACATCTCTACGGAAGGTTGGCATACAGCGAGCAGATGGCAGAGATATGCAGCCGTAACAACCTGCTATTGCTGGAAGACTGTGCGCAGAGTCATGGATGCCAGTGGCAAGGCAGGAAGACGGGCTCGCTCGGCAATGCGGCGGCACACAGCTTCTATCCAGGCAAAAACCTTGGAGCCTTTGGTGATGCCGGAGCTGTAACCACGGATGACGAACAACTTGCCGATGTAGTAAGAACTTTGGCAAACTACGGCAGTAATAAGAAATATGTGTTCAGATTAGAAGGCATAAACAGTCGTATGTCAGAGATCGATGCTGCAGTGTTGAGGGTAAAGCTGCGCTATCTTGATGAAGACAATGCACGCCGTAGGCAAGTGGCGGAATATTATTATGGTAATATAAGCAATCCACAGCTCACCCTTCCTGCGCGAATAAGCAAAGAGGAAAACGTTTATCATCAGTTTCCGGTATTCTGTGAGCGTAGGGATGAACTGCAGGCACACCTCGCCAGTCATGGCATACAGACCATGATACACTACCCCATACCACCTCACAAACAGGAATGCTATAGCCAGTGGAACTCCCTCACGTATCCGGTAACGGAGCGTATCCATGCTCAGGAGCTCTCCCTGCCCATGAGTCAGGTGGTGACAGAAGTAGAAACCGAGGAGGTAGTAAAAGCTGTTAATGGGTTTAGGATATAATCGGTAAGTAGGTGTACATAATTATCTTTACAATCCTTGCATCACCTGACGATGTATCTTCAGCATCTGCTAACGGTTGAGTAGGAGTCACTACACGCCCTTATATCATGCAACATTATTTCAAGTGTAAAACAAGTAGAAAGATGAAAAGAAAAATATACATAGATGTAATCAAGACTATTGCTATATTCATGGTAGTGTTATTTCATTGTCATTTATTTGATGATAATTTATTTATAACAGCAGTAATTAGCATACCTTGCCCATTGTTCTTCGCTATTAATGGAGGTTTGTTGCTGTCCAAACACAGAGGATATGAATATTATGTACCGATAATCCTTAAAATATTATTTCTTATATTGTTTTGGGGAATAGTGTCAAATCTGCTACGTATATTAATAATCTATCCAGAACCATATTCCATTAAGCAGTGTCTCTTAGATGTATGGAATCTACGTATGGGATTTTGCCATCATTTATGGTTCCTTGAAACAATGGTTATCTTGTATATGTTATATCCATTGTTGGAATCGATTACTAGGGAAAAGAAAATATTATGGATATCATTCATTCTCATTAGTTGTTTTACTATTTTGGGGATAAAGAGTTTATTTAAGCCTTTCAATCCAATACATGGATGGAATTTTAGTTGGGCGTTGGCTTATGCTGTGGGGGGCTATGTATTATTACAAATAAGGCTCAAAAACAAGTGGATTCCTTTTTTACATTTTGCATTGCAATTTTGGCACAGACACTGTATAACCATTATAACAATTTTGACGACAAGGCATTTGCCGGGCAAAAGAGTCCATTTATTCTTGTTGCCACGCTTAGTTTAATTAAATTCTTTTCTATGATAGACTGGAAAGAGTGTGCTATTATTAAATTCATCTCAGCTAATTCGATGGGTATATATCTAATACATTGGAGTATGTCAGTTTATGTGATGGCACAAAATTATACTACACCATTTAGATATCTTACGCCAATTCTTATCATTGTCGTTAGTAGCGCTATTTGTTGGTTGATGAATAAAAACAAAATAACCAGAACATTAATCCATTTGAATTAATTGATTCAAGTTCCTCTCAACTTCTTGAGATTTCAGGAGTTTCTTTGTATATCGAGTGAAGGAGTCAAAAGTTAAGGCATTAGTATAGTGGTTCAGCTTTTAGTAGACCTCTATTAGAAATGAGAGATTGACTTAGCATTGTCTTCGCTCGGCCCTATAGGATGTTTGCATAGCAAGATCTACTGATTTCTTAACTACTGAACTACAAGCGAAACCTAAATAAGATTTTTTGAAATAGTTTTGACTCAAAGTATTGTTTGAAGAAGAACAAAAAAGGGTACAGTATGACAGAAGAAATGACAAGTCGAAAGATATTTGCAGGGGTGGGATGGTCTACCATATCAACCATTACAAATGGACTCGTGCAAATACTGAGACTTAGCATTTTATCTAGATTTCTGGAGAAATCAGATTTTGGTATAGTAGCTTTACTGACGCTTACGTTGGGATTAGTACAATTATTCTCAGATTTAGGCTTTTCTTCGGCAATAATGTCGCAGAAGAACCTCGAAAAACAAGATTTCATTAGTCTTTTTGAGATTCAGTTTCTTATATATAATTTTGCTCTGATATCGCTGTCATTATCGTCATCACTAATTGCCTCTTATTATTCAAACGACGCTATAGGCGTGATGTTACCGATAGTTTTATTAGAATTGTTTTTCATTAGCATAGGTCGGTTATATGAAACGGTATTACAGAAAGAAATGAGATTTAAAACAATTGCCATACGCAATATCGTATCAGCATTTCTCTCCTTACCTTTAGCTGTTGTATTGGCGAAAAACTCTTACGGTGCATATAGCCTTATATTGTCTACTCTCGCACATGCTATAATAATTAATCTTTGGAACTTTGTTGCTGGGCAGACTACCTACAGGTTTAGGTTGCAAAGGATAGATCTCAAAAGGACAAGAGGCTTAATGAAGGTAGGAGGCTTTCAGATGGGTACTCAGATTATGGATTTCTTTTCGTCCCAGATTGATATAATAATTATTGGCTTTTATTTTGATGTTGCAGAATTAGGTTTATATAACTTGGCAAAAGAAATTGTTGCGAAGTTTACAATGATAATAAATGCAGTTGTTAACAAAGTGCTATTACCCGTATTGACTGCTTTACAAGATGACCTTTATAAACTTAGGGAAATGTTTTGTAAACTTATACGTAAAGTGTCGTTGGTCAATGCTGCGACAACGAGTTTTGTATTTGTATTTGCAGATGCTATAGTATATTGGTTTTACGGAGAGAAATTCATGGATGCAACTTTCATCGTTAGAATGACAGCCGTTTGCGCTTTTATAGGACTAAGCTGTATGCCAAATGGACTTTTGGCTATATCGATGAAAAAGACAGATGTTACTTTTTTGTACACGACGATAAAAACGATTGTGACAATACCTATATTGTTCTTGTTTGGTTGGATTTCTATGAATATTACATTAGGATGTATACTCGTCATAAGTATTTTAGGTTTCTTCCTTAACTGGTATATGTTACTAAAAAACACTATATTGTTGAGGCTAAGTGATTATCTAAGCTTGTTTAGGTCAAGTGCCTCTTTATTTGCTATAGTATCGATGACATTGACTCCTATATGGTGGGGTTATGGGGATTATCATAATTTGATATATCTTCTCCCCTTTGCTTTTATGTATGTATGTTGTGTGCTAGTTACTATGTTTATTACGAAAGAAGTGACTATATATGAGTTTAAGCGATTTTTCACACGGAAATGAACTTATTGGATGACAGACATTCTGCGAAAGAAACTGTTTTCGTCGTAATTTATGTCTACAGTATAAAAACTAATAGCTATCATTGGTAACGCAATTTATTAGGTTGATAAAATAAATTCTATGGAGTTAGTACAGCAACCGCTTTACGTCTTTTCTAACTTGTTATTATATCTTTTCATGCTCTTCTTAGCATATCGAGGTATCATGAATAGGGATGGTGAAAAGTTTCGATATATATTGTCTGTGTTCTTGATGCTTTTGTTTTGCGAATATGCCTTTTGGGGAGGTGACTATTTCTACTATATAAGCGAATTCAAAGAAGCGCGGTTGGGGGCGAGAGTAAATCTTGAGCCTTTTTATTATATGATTGCTAATAATTTTACGTCATATGAAAGTATTCGCCTAATTATATGGGGAATGGCACTTGTTCTATTATTATTGGCATTTAGAATTATCGAAAAGAAATCGGAATATCTGACATATGTGTATATTTCCACTTATTTTATATGGTTTACATATGCAAGAGCTTCTCTTGCAATGGCGGCTATAATACTTGGTATTACTTTGTTAGCTCATAGCAATAGAAAATTGCTATTTTTGCAAATGTTAGGTTTAGGCTTACTTGTACTTTCTATTAATTTTCATAAATCTGCCACATTTGGAATAGTGATGGGTATCTCTGCCATTGCATCATATCGATTGGGGAAATGGGCTTTTTTATTCTTGATACTTATAGGTACTACTATTATGTATTGGTTTTGGGGGGGCATAGATCTCATGGATATTGCAGAATTTCAGGAGGAACGTATGGAATATACAGTAGGTGTGGCGCAAAGCTATCTTGAAGGAGAAGAACGTAGCATGGGTTATGGGGAATTGGTTGAGAAAGTATCATTCCATATTTCTGTGTATATGATTGCCATATTATATCTGATGTCTGTATTTGATGAAAATAACAGAAAATTTCCGAAATATGCAAGGATTTTTGGAAGTGGTACTTTCTGGACGGCCTTATCTTCTTCTGTTTTTTTGCTTGATTTTAATTATAATTATAATACACTTGAATTGTATGAAAGATTTACAATGTATGCTCTGATACCTGGTTCAATATTCTTATGGAAGTTATATGACATAGGTTATAAAAGGAAATATATAATAGCGACTCTCATCATAGCAATATTCAGTTCACTATACACGCTGTCTTATACCTATTATTGCTCTGTATTAAGCTAACTAGATGAACAAGAAAAAAAATATATTTGTAATCGGTTGTGGTAGTCCTTATGACAGGAAAGGATTGTTCAACGCAATGTTGGGAAGAACTAGCATGCTTCTGAAAAGCGATGAGTATAATGTAGAGTTTTACTTAATAGGTGATTATGAACCTTGGTTAGTTAGAAAACTTCGTGGAACTCCTAAAAGAGAAAGGATAGAGAGTGTTATTGTTGACGGAGTAAGGATAAAAATGCTATGGTTCACGTATTCAATTCTTGACTATATTTGCCATATAAAACTACACGGAAGAGCATATTTCAAGGAATGTTTTCTCAAAAAACAACACATTCACTTGAAAGAAGCTGATTTCATTATCGCCCATTCGCAGGATGCGGGGTACGTAGCTATGAATGCAAAGAAACAATATGGAATACCATTTAGCGTCACCTGGCATGGCTCCGATATACATACGGCTCCATGGAATAGTTATTCTGAGAGAAAAAAAATAACAGAAATAATTAAGTCTGCTGATATTAATTATTTTGTAAGTAATGCATTATGTAAACTTTCAGATAAACTTGTCAGAACAAACAACAAAAAAGTACTGCATAATGGGTGTGACCGTCGTTTTATAAAATACAATGACAGTGAGCGTCAAAGGCTGAGAGATGAGTTTCATGTTTCAGATAAGATTGTATTATCATTTGCGGGAAATCTTATTGATATAAAAAATGTCTTGTTGATACCGCAGATATTTGAAATAGTGCATAAACACATAGACAATACTGTGCTATGGATTTTTGGAAGTGGAAAACTCAGATGTCAACTTGAGGAATCTTCTAAAAAGCTCCCTGTTGTATTTTGGGGGGATAAATCACCTGATAAAATGCCCATTTTTTTGAATTGTACGGACCTTTTATTGTTGCCAAGCAAAAAAGAGGGACTGCCACTTGTTCTTGTTGAGGCATTAAATTGTGGTTGTAAGGTTGTGGGTTCAAATGTCGGAGGAATAAAAGAGGTAATTGGAGAGAAAAACGTAGTTGACTATCCTTCTGATAATTTTGTGGAGAATTTTGCTGTAAAAGTTGTTGAACGACTTAGGACGAGTGATCCAATTGATGAACAATCAATAAATGATGAATTCAGTTGGGAACATGCCTACAGTATAGAGTATTCAGACATAAAAAAATTCATTTGATACTTGTCGTATAGTTTCGTATAATTATGAATAATAGACCCAAAGTTAGTGTTGTTGTCCCAATCTATAAGGTAGAAGCATTCATAGAACGTTGTGCCAGAAGTCTTTTCGAGCAAACATTGGATGATATTGAGTATTTGTTCATTGATGATGCGTCTCCTGATAGAAGTGTTGAAATACTTCTTCGAATATTAGAAGAATATCCACATAGAAAAGAACAGGTGAAAATACATCACATGGATAGGAATAGCGGGCAAGCTATTGTAAGACAATGGGGCATACAGAATTCTTCTGGTGAATATATTATCCATTGTGATTCTGATGATTGGGTTGAAAAAGATGCTTATGAGAGTTTATATCTCTATGCCATATCTAACAAGTGTGACATCGTGCTACATGATTACTTCATGTCTGATGGAGCAGAAAAAAAAGTTGTCAATTTAAATTTCCCAGACGTTGAAAAGAAAAGTGTTATCTCGACAATTATTTCTGGTGCAGAGAGAGGCAGTCTGTGTATGGCATTAGTAAAGAGGGAAAATTATTTTAAAGAGGGAATGCTTTTCCCTGTCGGTGATATGACAGAAGATAGTACTTTGCTTATACAAATGCTTTGGTTGGCGGATAATATTAAACATCTTCCTAAACCATATTATAATTATTATCGTAATGCTTCTTCTACTACAAACAGTCTTTCCGTAGCATCCTGTGAAAAAAAATTTAAAGACTGCTGTAATAACACCAATTTAATAGAGGAGTTTTTAAATGAACACTGCTGTACTTTATTCAAAGAAGATATTTTAATCAGGAAATTATTAAATATCAATTTACTTTTACCTGCCATTTACAAACTTCCCTATTATTTGAAATGGAGATACACATATCCTAATATTTTTAGCCAAATATTAAGATCAAAGCGTCTATCGTGGGCCGTAAAAGGTAAGATTATATTAGCATATTGTGGTTTTTACCCTGTATATCATTTTTTTAAAGGCTACAAATTTGCTAAGTAATATAATACAAGAAAGTCATTTCGTATATCTAATATTTTTTGATATATGGTAATAAAGGGAAAAAATATTTCAATAGTAAAAATATTCTTTTTAATTTTATACTATGGTTTTGCCCGACATCTTCCAAGCAGTAATTCTTGTTGGGAAATAGGCGGAATAATACGTAGATTCGTTTGCAGACATATTTTTAAGAAATGTGGTAAGAATGTAAATATAGAGCGAAAGGCGTGGTTCGCAAGCGGTACTGAAATAGAGATAGGAGACAATAGCGGTATTGGAATTAATGCTCATATACCCAATGGAACTATAATAGGTGACAATGTTATGATGGGCCCAAATTGTTTTATATTGGATATAAATCACAATTACCACAATGCTAATATTCCAATGTTGCTCCAAGGGTTTCAAAAGAAGAAAATAACAAAAATTGGTAATGATGTTTGGATAGGGAGAGATGTTTTTATCACTCCCGGTAGGATAATATCTGATCATAGCATTATAGCAGCAAGATGTGTGTTATGTAAGGATTTTCCTGAATATTCCATCATTGGTGGTAATCCGTCAAAAGTAATACGTGATAGAAGAAAGTCTTAAAATCAGACATAGGAAACTTTAAAATACGAAAAAATATGAAAGATATAAAAATTTGTGTAATTGGTCTCGGATATGTAGGCCTTCCTTTAGCAAGACTATTCTCCACCAAATATCCGACCGTAGGCTTTGATATGAATCAAAGCCGAGTTAATGAACTGATGACTGGCCATGACAGTACAGGAGAGGTAAACGACAAGATGCTACAGGAAGCGATAAAACGCAAACATCTAATATGCACTACGGATTTAGAGGAAATCAGAAAATGTAATTTCTATGTTGTTGCTGTGCCTACACCTGTTGATGAAAATAACCGTCCAGACTTACGTCCGCTTTGGGGAGCCAGTGAGACGGTTGGCAAGGTTATCAGTAAGGGGGATGTGGTGGTATATGAATCTACCGTATATCCAGGAGTAACCGAAGAAGAGTGCATACCAGTGGTTGAGAGAGTCAGTGGTTTAGTGTATAACCAGGATTTTTTTGCAGGCTATTCGCCAGAGCGAATCAATCCAGGAGATAAGGAACACACAGTGGAGAAAATACGCAAGGTCACCTCAGGTTCTACGCCAGAAGTGGCAAACCTCGTTGATGATATTTATAACAGTGTGTTAGTCAATGGCACACATAAGGCTCCGTCAATCAAAGTGGCAGAAGCATCTAAAATAATAGAGAATTCACAACGTGATGTGAACATAGCATTCATGAATGAACTGGCAAAAATCTTCAATGCCATGAATATCGATACACAGGATGTTATAGAAGCGGCTGCTACGAAATGGAATTTCATTAAATTGAAACCTGGACTCGTTGGAGGGCATTGCATATCAGTGGATCCATATTACCTTATTCAAAAAGCCCAGGTATATGGTGTCCTTCCGCGCGTAATGTTCGCCGCACGTCGCCTGAATGACGGTATGGGCGAATATGTGGCTGAACAAGTTATAAAATGCATGAACAAGAAGGGGATATTGGTTAAGGATGCCAGAATCCTTATATTGGGTATAACATTTAAAGAGAATTGTCCCGACATCCGTAATACGAAAATTGTTGATATATACTCAACTTTGTCAGAGTATACAACGAACATAAAAGTCTATGACCCCTGGGCAGATATAGAGACAGTAAAAAGAGAATATAATATAGATGTAACTAATGTACTGTCAGAATCGGATAAATACAATGCTGTGGTGTTAGGCGTGGCACATAGTTGTTTCTCTGATTTAGATATTAAGTCTCTTGTTGAGAATAACGGAATCGTGTATGATGTCAAGGGGGTATTACCACGCGATATTATTGACGGAAGGTTGTAATTTACATGAGATGTTTTTATGTTTTCCCTCATAAAATCTTTCGTCTACTGCCACAAACAGAAGATAAGTATATACTAACAAAATATTATCAACAAAAACTTGTGTTCTATTTATGTTGACGACAATCCTTGCTATTGGCAACAATTATTAAGTGAAGTTAGCATTTCTGATATCTACTCATACTGATGTTCCGCAACTGAAGAGACTTGTTGAGGCCCTGCCTGACAACTCTGTGTTCTTTATCCATGTTGACAAGAAATCGGATATAATTCCTTTTATTGAAGCCTTTACAGGTGATGATAGAGTGAAGTTCATAAAGCATAGAGTCAATGTTAGATGGGGAAGCATCAATGAGGTTGAATATCAGATGGAGTTGGTACGTGCGGCACTTGAGTATGGTGAGCAGTTTGAACGCCTGATAACCATTAGTGGAATGGATTATCCACTATGGAATAAGAATAGGATAATCCAATTCTTTGAACAGGACAGGGAGAAAGAATACTTGGCAGCTATAGACGTGTCTTTTCCTTGGAGAATGTCTGCCATTTATCAACAATATTTCTTTTGGATACATAAGCCAAAAAGCGGATGGGAATATTATGTTACGAGGGCATTTGGGCGTGCCTTGAAAATGCTTGGCATTAAGAAACCTCTGTGTAAGAAGATTGGAGACAAGACCTATAAACTGTATAAAGGCGCGGCATGGTGGGCGATAACACCAAAATTAGCTAAAGTGATACTGTATGAGTGGGACACAAACGAGAAACTTAAGGATTGGTTGAAGTGGTGTATGTGCCCTGCAGAACTATTTGCACAGACCGTAGTGCTGAATGATGAGACGTGGAAGGAGAAGTGTATGCTTGACAATGAGAAGTATAGTTTGCCTATGCACACACCTTTAACTTATGTTACATGGATGAATGAGGAGATAAAGACTCTCGACGAGAGTGATTACGACAAAATAATACAAAGTAATAAAATGTTTTGTCGCAAGGTAGCATCGGGTAAGAGTGATGGCCTTATAGAGTTGATAACGAAGAAAGAAATGAGGTAAATATGTCAGACGTAAAGATAGATTTATCCAAGACCAAGGGAGAACTGAGTTTTGCAAATAAAGTTTTGCGATTCATTTGGCAGATAACGTGGTGTTTGTGTACGGGATTACTTCCAAGGAGTTTTGGCGCAGGTTGGAAAAGAACTTTGTTGAGATTATTTGGCGCTAAGATTGCCAGCACAGCAAAAATATATACTGGTGTAAAGATATATTATCCCAAGAATCTGGTAATGGAAGAGCATTCCACTATAGCAGAGGATGTGAGAATATATAATGTAGCGCCTGTGCATATAGGAGCAAATTCTATAATTTCGCAAGGAGCATATCTATGTACATCAAGTCATGATATATCTGATGCTATGAACTCATTGGTGTATGCATCAATACATATAGAAGATCAGTGTTGGATAGCTACAGATGCCTTTGTGGGTATGGGGGTAACCATAGGCCAAGGAGCCGTGGTCGGTGCTAGGGCGGCAGTATTTAAAGATGTGGAGCCATGGAAAGTCGTTGGAGGGAATCCTGCTAGGGTTATCAAAGATAGAGTAGTAAAATAGTCAATGAAGAACAAATCTGATGAAACTTTGTCTGATATATAACTTCGCTCAGCATTACCGTGCAAACATATTCAAACTCATCAGCGAGGAGTTTGATTGTGATTTTGTGTTTGGTAATACAATGGGAGATGTCAAGAAAATGGATTATTCCCTATTGAGAGGAAAGGTCTCGGAGGTTAAGCTACGTTCAATAATAAGAGGTTGGACCTGGCAGTCTAAGGTTATTCCACAATTATTTAAGAAATATGACAGTTATATCTTGTTAGGAGAAACACGTAGTGTAAGTGCGTGGATGTTCTGTCTGATGCAGAGGATGTTGTTTCCAAAGAAGAAGGTGTACTTTTGGACACATGGTTGGTATGGTAAGGAATCACGTCTTGAAGTTCTGATAAAGAAGGTCTTTTTACGTCTGCCAAATGGAGGGCTATTTCTTTATGGCAATTTTGCAAAAAACTTAATGATAAAGGAAGGCTTCGCTCAGGAGAGACTGTATGTAATACATAATTCCTTGGCATATGACAAACAAGTGAAATTAAGGCAGCAGACGACAAGCAGTTCGATATATACTGAACATTTCAACAACCATAATTACAATCTTTTCTTTGTAGGAAGACTTACTCCTGAGAAAAGGATAGATTTAGCGCTAAAAGCATTAGGAAGACTTTTAGAACAAGGAAGCAAATATAATCTTACCATAATAGGAAATGGGGATACAAAGAAAGAGTTAGAAGAAATGGCTGAAACTTTGGGATTGTGCAATAACGTATGGTTTTATGGTGCATGTTATGATGAGCGACTATTATGTGAGCTTATCTATAATGCAGACTTATGTGTGTCTCCTGGCAATGTAGGTCTTACAGCCATTCACTCTATGAGTTTTGGGACACCTGTTATAACGCATAATGATTTTTCACACCAGGGGCCAGAGTTTGAGGCAATCAAGATAGGGAAAACTGGTGATTTCTTTAAACGGAATGAAATTGATTCTATAGTATTCTGCATTAACGAGTGGTTTGAAGGTCATTCAGATAAACGAGAAGATGTTAGAAATGCTTGCTATTCTGAAATAGATAATAGTTGGAATCCTTACGTTCAACTCGATTTGTTGAAAAAGGTATTGACACAAAATGGATAAGCTGAAATATTATTTGTCAAAACTTATTTATTATTTGCAGATCCCTTCAATAAGGGAATGCAGGTTGGACAAAAGTGTCAAGGTTCTTCCACACTGTAACCTTATAAAGGTACAGGTGGGAAGGTATTCGTATGTCGGAACCCATACAACAATCTCCGATACGAAGATAGGTGCTTTCTGTTCCATAGGCAGCTCATGTTCTATTGGTGGAGGAGTGCATCCGATAGACAGAGTCTCAACCTCACCAGTGTTTTATGACCCTAAAAATTGCTTTAAGGAGAAAGATTTCATTACAGCAGATTCTCATAAGTCTCTCAAACAACCACAAACCATAATAGGAAATGATGTATGGATAGGTGAGAATGTGTTTATCTGCGCAGGAGTTACCATCGGTGATGGGGTTGTAATCGGAGCCCATGCAGTAGTTACACATGATGTTCCACCGTATGCTATCGTTGCAGGTGTGCCGGCAAGAATTCTAAGATACAGATTTGACGATGTAACAATAAAAGAGCTCTTGGCCTTAAAATGGTGGGAGTGGAGTGATGAGAAACTGGCAGAAAACAAGGAATGGTTTTCAAGGGAGATATGTTCGGAAGAAAATAGTTCAGGTCAGTAGTATAGGTATGTATCATGTGATCTTAGCATTTGATGTATAAATGACTAATATAACCGTTATAATCCTCACCAAGAATGAGGAAAATGATATAGAGAGATGCATCCGTTCTGTTAAGGGATGGGTCAAACGTATTGTTGTAGTTGACAGTGGCAGCACTGATCGCACAACAGATATAGCGAAAGACCTTGGGGTAGAAGTCGTGACACATGAACCCTTTCTTGACTATGCCAAGCAATTCAACTGGGCGATTGACAATTTGAATATACAGACAACGTGGGGGTTTCGCCTGGACGCAGATGATGTAGTCACGCCAGAGTTACGTAAAGAATTGGAAGAAAAATTAGCTCAACATCATGATGACGATGTTACTGGTCTGATGATGCGTTACAAGGTTTCATTCCTTGGCAGATACCTAAAGCATGGAGGATTCTACCCTTTCCTTAAGATCACTATTTTCAAATATGGCAAAGGTCGTTTTGAAGATCGTGCCATGGGTGAGCATATTGTTCTCAGTGAAGGTCGATGCATTGACCTAAAGAATGATGCTATACATTATGC
>JAEEGH010001476.1_pt1 | contig 67828 bp, 65 predicted proteins | sample 9134181 | NCBI WGS metagenome assembly JAEEGH01 (sample SAMN16246544, study PRJNA631951) | gut metagenome | biome: gut microbiome; feature: rumen; material: DP-attached | host: Bos | place: Iran: Karaj | collected 2018-10
AAAAGGCGGTAATCTCTTGCCGCCCTAAAACTCAAAACTATATTTCGAGATTTTATCTAAACTTTCTTTTTCTTTGGGAAATTTGGAGATATCTTATAGTCCTTTCCGTATAGTGTATAAGATAATATCAACTTCTTCTTGTTATAGAACACTATCTTGCCACCCTTTTTCTTTACATCAAGCATAACAAATTTTAATTTATTTATCTTCATTTGTTCTTGGCATAACAATCTAGCTATTAAGAAGAATAGATATACACCAAGAGAGAATGCTAAAAATTCTAATATTCCGCCCCAAGAATCGCTACCACCCATAGCTGTTGGGAATATTAAGTTAGTAAATGCAAAGCCTAAAAAGACTGCTACAGCTAAAAGGCCTAAGCATTCCATTACTTTACAGAACCCTGCCCAACTCTTTAGCTTTTGCTCAGAACTATAAAGCCTCATTTCTGTATAGTTGTCTTTATGGTATATAGCAACATAATCTCCACCATCAAAATTTAGTGTCTTTTTATAGATGTTGTCGTTTGAATTATTCTCTTTAGTTGTCTTAACAGTAACCTTTTTAGCGAATTGGTTGTTTTCTATATAATATTCAACCATTTCTCTTGGAACTTCTTTTATATCTAAGACTTTTAATGGTTGTGGGAATCCTTCAATAGATACCATATCTCTTGTAGTAATGTTCTTATTATTACATGGGAAATATGTAATAACTAGATCATCGTCCGTATCTACACCAACACAAAAGATTTGTTCGTTTTGTTCGCGAATTTCTAACTCTTTATTCTTTTCCCCACAATTTGGGCAAAAATGTAAATCGTCTTCGTATTCAGTTCCGCAGTTATTACACTTAACCATTTATTCTCCTTTTGAATAGCCTTTCTTTTGAGGTCAAAGTTTTTATTTGACCTTGCTTATTATACACAATATTTAATCTCCATGTATCAAAAGATACAACTTTATCTCCAAGAGATTCTATTTTGTATTTAACATATTTAACATCATTTATTCTTTCTTGCTCTTTGCATAGCGCTGAAAGCGTGAATAATAAAGCTGTTGTACCTGGGAAAACAACAATATAGAACCATACACCTGATGCATCTACGCCAAATGCCGACAAAATAAAACCTATGATTCCAAGTGGTATTATAGCAAACATCGCCCATGCTAACACGACAACGCTTATCCAGCCAAACACTAGGAAAGATATTCTAAAAATCTCCAAAGCCTCATGCTTATGAAGTTCTTTAATCTCATATTTATCATCTCTATAATATCTAACTTGGTATCCGCCTTCTTTAAATCTAATTCTTCTTTGAACATAATCTTCGTTAGATTCATGCGCTCTTACTACTTTTCTTGCTAGATATGTTGGGTGAATTGGCAATGTTGTTGTTGCTGGATCAACAAATTGAACGTCAAATACTAAATGCTCTCCAAACAACCCATATATTGTTACAAAATCATTAACTGAAACATCTTTATCTTCACATTGGTAATATTCTAAATCGCCATTTGAATCGGCATCTATACCAACAACAATGTAATCGTAAATAAAATCACTTGCCCCACATTCTGGGCAAATTTTTACTTCTTCATTGAATTCAGTTCCACAGTTGTTACACTTGATCATATAGCCAACCCTCAATTAAATGATAGGTATACAACATTAAAATAAACAAAAACTATCTAATATTTTGCCAATTCTTTACAAGAGCATCAACATCCATTTTGGCATTTGCAGGCGATGTTGATGGTAAAAATACAGTCTTTATATCAATATATGAGAAATATTTTTTATATAGTGTTGCTGCTTTATTTCCATTTAAAGCAATAACTTTTATATTCCCCATCTTTATAATTTCATCTATAACTTTATTTGCTGGAATAACGTTCTTTATTGATGTATCTGAAGACCCAATAATATCACAAGCCTCTATTACATCATATAGCGCTATTTTGTGTTTTAAAAGCAAAGCTTTTTTCTCATCAATATCATCTATAGTAAAATCATCATCAAAGATTTTCGACAACACTTTCCAAAATCTATTTTGCTTATGCATATAGAAAAAGCCTTGCTCTCTTGATTTAACGGATGGGACACTCCCTAAAATTAATATTTGGGATTCATTATCAAATACTGCTGGAAAGGTATGAGTTATATGTGAATATTTGGTATCCATTATTATTTCCAATAACTACGGAAAAGGCTATGCCTGCCCGATTCCCAAACATGATAGTGAAATTTTACTGTTTTAACTTGGCCATTTTGTTTATAGGTTAATGTACGAGTGTTAATCTGATAAGATACTATTTCGCCACCTTCTTGTTTTATCTTGTATTTAAAATAATCCATTTGTCTTTGAGATCTCTTTAGTGCACAACTTTCATATTTATAATAAGTTATTAAAAATCCGAAGAAAAATAATATTCCAAAAGCAATAGCAACAAAAGTGCCACCACTTAAACTTCTTGTTCCTACTGAAATACCAACGATAATTGCCCCTATAACACCTAGAATAAAGGATAGGGTCCCCAATTCTGATTTTTTACTATCAAGTTCAAAAAGTTCTTTATATGCTTTTGCTTCTCTTTGATTATCCATATCAAAATGTGCCGTATAATTTCCGCCATCATTTTCAAATATCAAAGTTTTCTCATTTGCCTGTTTGGTAGGTTCACTAAAAGGATTTGCAAACTCTTTTTCTACTTTTGCAAATTTGCCATTGCCCTCTTCATCGATGGCAGGATTATCATTACCACAAAATGGGCAATATTCCATATTATCATCGTATTCTTCATGGCATGCAGGACATTTCATTTAAAACCTCTTTATCTCCATCCACCTCTATGATGTCTAGAACCCATTTCATAATAATGGAATTTTACGTTTTTAACTACGCCATTTAATTTATAGCAAACAGTACGTTTTTCTTTATCGCTTGTTAAGATTTCTCCGCCTTGTTGTTGTATTTTATAAATAAAATAATCCATTTGTTTTTGGCAATTTAAAATTTGGTAATCTTGATGTTTCATGCTAGTTTTTACTGCTATTACAAGCATAGCTATCACTGCAACAACGCAAAGCACAATTCCAAAAGCCGTATTAATTCTAGCAAAACGAAGTAACGCAATCACTATTACTGCTACTGCACCAAATAAAAATGCTAATACACCATTTCCTGCCTTCTTCCCATCTATGTCTTGTAATTCATGGTACGCATCTGCTTCGAATTTGTTTTTCATATCAAAATGTGCAATGTAATTGCCATCATCTGTTTCAAATTCCATAGTATAATCATCGCTCCATTGAAGCATAGGATCAGAAGTACTTAAATTTGGTGCAATAGGAGTAGCAAAAGTTTTTTGCTCTTTTGCTTGCTCTTCTTCTCTAATCTCTCTTTGATCTACATTTGGATTATCACTACCACAATTTGGGCAGTATTCCATATTATCGTCATATTCTTCATTGCAATATGGACATCTCATTTTATAACCTCTTATTTTTGTTAGTTTATTGTATATATTATATACTCTTTGCTGCAGCGTATGCTGTAGATAATGCAAGTTGTATATTAAAGCCGCCAGTTAATGCATCTACATCCAAAACTTCCCCAATAAAATACAAATTAGGTACTTTTTTAGATTGCATATCCTTAGGATTTATTTCCTTAACATCAACACCACCAGATGTTATTATTGCGCTTTCAATCTTATCAATACCTAAAATATTAAATTTTAGGCCCTTAATTGCATTAATTAATGCACCTCTCATCTCTGTAGTTATTGAATTACATTTCTTATCAAAAGGAATTCTTGCTTGCTTTAAAACATATTCAATTAATGCCTTTGGCATATACTCTGGCATTAGATTCTTTATATCTACATTCGATTTAGCCTTGAAATCCTTTAATAATCTTAATTCCAACTCTTCTATCGAGATTGCTGGTTTTAAATCAATATATAGCGCAATATGGCGGTTAAATTTGCCATTCACATAATATTTATTAATCTTTGATGTAAGAGATAAGATAATTGGGCCTGATACTCCCGTATGGGTAAATAGCATTTCGCCAAATTCTGATTCCAATAATTTATCTTCTGAGAAAATGTTTGCTTGAACATTCTTTAAAGAAAGCCCAGCAAGCTTTTCTACATCCTTACATATAAGTCCATTTAAACCAGGTCTTAGATTTACAATATTGTGGCCAACTTCTCTTGCCCACTTATATCCATCCCCTGTTGATCCTGTTGCTGGATATGAAATACCACCAGTTGCGATAAATACCTTATCTGCATCTATCTCTCCATTTTCAAGCTTTACACCTGATGCGCCGCCCTCTGAATATTTAATGCTTAATACTTTAGTATTTAGCATGATAGTTACATTTGATTTAATTAACCATCTCTCTAGCGCTTTTATAATATCTGATGATTTATCTGATTCTGGGAATACTCTATTGCCTCTTTCTACCTTTAATTTAACGCCTTCATTTTCGAAAAATTCCATTGTATCTTGAGGCGTAAATCTAGATAATGCGGAAATGGCAAATTTTGGATTTGATACGATGTTATTTAGAAGTGTTTCTCTATCTGCATCGTTTGTTAAATTACATCTACCTTTGCCTGTTATATATAGCTTTTTCCCAAGCTTTTCATTCTTTTCGATCAATGTAACATCGTGGCCGGCATTTGCTAATAAGCCAGCACAAAACATTCCGCTTGCTCCGCCACCCACTACTATACACTTCATAGCTCTACTTTTAAGTCCTTATATTTTTCGAATGATTTATAATCATTAAATTCGTGTTTAACAAATGAAATTGAAATGTAGTTATTATTAATAAGCTCTACATCTGTAAATTCATCATTACCAATATCTGCTAATGGTTCTCCCTTTATATGGTAACCCTTATGCTTTTCATAAACATAATAATCGTTATATCTTTGAAGACCAACAGTTGCAATCCTTGCGCCCTTTAGAATTGTTGGATCATCTGTTGGTACATTTATAGACAAAGCAATGTGTTCCTTTTCTGGGATAATCTCCATTAACTTTGTTAAATTCTTCTTTATAAAGTTTGCTGTGAATTCAAATGATTGCAAATCGTAATTTTGAGATACGGCAATTGACTTAATCTTAAATACAGCGCCTTCTGTTGCTGCATTTACTGTTCCTGAATATAGGATATCTGTTCCTATGTTATATCCTTTATTAATTCCTGAAATAACTAAATCTGGGAAATTTCTATTCATGATTACATCCATGCCAAACTTTGTGCAATCACAAGGAGTACCATTTACGATATAGCTATCTACACCTTCAACGATATCTAGTTTTTCATAATTTAAAAAGTCGTAAAAGGTAATTGAATGGCTTGTTCCTGACATTTGTTTAGCTGGAGCAATAATTGTTACTTTGTGCTCGCCTTTTAGCGCATTTGCAAGCGCTATAATACCTGGAGCATATACACTATCATCATTTACTAATAAAATATTCATGCGTTTATTTTATCACAATTACTATATTATATTTAATAATTTTGATATAATAACAATGACAAGAGTATTTAGTTGTTCGACTATTAGAGTCCTGGGGTTAAATACTCTTGTTTTTTTTATTTATGCTTCTATTCTTTTATTTAGAAACATTTCTTCAAAATCTGTAGTTGGTATATCTAAAGATATAACGCTCTTGCCTTTATTGTGTTCAATAAATGAAAAAACATCGTTTATCCCTTCTCTTGCCATAAAGCAAATCAATCTAATTAGTATTGAATAAGGAGAATTAAAATGCCTATAAATTGCTGGGTATATTGATTCATACCAATCAAGTTTATATCCATAGAAAAACAAAGTCTTATATTTCAATAAATAAGGATGTGCACTTCTATTGCAAAGATCCTCAAAAATATTCTCATCAGACAAATAAAATGCAGGCATATCATTTTTCTGATATACACTTAAATACATCTCTTTTTGATTATCAATTCTAAACTTTAGTGAAACCACTACATCATCACACCAATAAATATAGGCTTCATGCGATTGTGAAATTTTTTTAACGCTTGCATCAAGGAAAAATATATTTTCCATATAAACCTCCAAAATATATGATTTCCCTATGCAATTTGAATTATACTCTTGGATAATAAAAAAGAAAAGTACCTAAAAATATGGTGTCCCATTTTTGGTACTTTTCTATAAATTTTATAGTTAATATCGTATTACTTATTACCTCCGATATCCCCATCTGTACAATGAACAGTAAAATTTTTTGAAAACCAATAATTCTTTCGCCATGTTTTCCATTCAGCAATTGAGCCATCAATAAAATATATATCTGTTATAGCATCAAAACCAGCAAATACAGAAGCCATATCCGTTACAGGTAATGCTTTATAGAACTTAAAAGTCTTTACCGAATCACATGATAAAAATGCAAAATGATCCAATTCAGTAACACTACTAGGAACTGATATCTCTTCTAAAGAAGAACATTTATAGAAAGCTTGGTTACCTATACTAGTTAGATTATCTGGCAAATCTATTGTTTGCAATAATCCACAATACGCTATTGAATACTCTCCAATGCTTGTTATATTGTCATTTAAAACTAAAGTTTCAAGAGATGTCATATTTTGACATAAGCCATTTGAGATAATAGTTACCTTATTTGGAATTGATAGACTTTTTACTGATTTACAAGAATTAAACGCATATTCACCTATACTTTCTAACGTATCTGGCAAATCAAGACTCTCCAAAACTCCACAACCTTGGAACGCTTGTTGCTCTATAGTTATTAGATTCTTTGACAATTTAACGCTCTCAAGAGCTTTGCAGCCATTAAAAGCAGATTCACCAATGCAAGTTGTATTGTCTAGCATATCGAAACTTTCTAATGATTCACATCTATAAAATGTATAACTAGGAATTGTTTGTATATTTGTTTCCCAATTCACTTTTTCCAAAGATGTACAACCCATAAATACTTTTGTGCCAAGTTGGTTTAGGGTTGATGGAAGCGAAATCTCCTTAAGGCTTGAACAACCTTCAAATGCTTCATCCCCTATATTAGTGATTTTGCCCTTAAATGCAATAGATTTTAAGTATTTACAGCCATAAAAAGCTTTAGCCCCGATGCTAGTTATACTCTCTCCTAATTCAACTGTTTCTAACAAATAATATTCTTTTCTATATTCAGTAACTTCTCTATATTTAAACAATTCATCTGGGATTGATGTTCCTGTCGTAATTGTTAAATGCTTAATTTTATATTTATTAAAGTTATCTAATAATGATAGTGGAGTTATTAGAGTCTCTATTATACTGTCTGCTTTATCAAATGAACTCCTTAAAAAGGCATCTGAATTTATAGATTTACAATCTTTATCTATTTCAACTGTTTTCAAAGAATCACAGTGAGCAAAAGCATATGAATTCAAATACATTTTTGGTTTAATTAATACCTTACTTAACGCACTATTTGGAAATGCATTACTAGATATAGTCAAATTACTATTTGGAAAATTAATACTTTCTAATGATTTGCAATTATTAAACGCATAAGAGTCAATTGTATAAACAGAATCAGGAATATTTATCTTGCTTAAAGACTCACATCCACTAAACAAGTAACGAGCAATTGAACCCAAAGAATTTGGCAATTCAATACTTTCTAACGAACTACAGCCTTCAAATGAAGACTCTCCAATTGAATATATAGAATCAGAGAACTTTATGTTTTTTAATGATGTGCAATCTTTAAATGTATTATTGCCTATTTGCTCTAAAGCATAAGGAAATTCAATACTTTCTAACGAACTACAGCCTTCGAATGTATAGTTTCCTATTTTTTTTAATGTTTTAGGAAACTTTATGCTCGTTAATTTGTCACATCCACGGAATGCATAATCATTAAGTTCTGTTATACCTTCAGAAATCACAACATTCTCTAGCACTTTTGTATTATATAAGAATGCACTAGTTTTTCCAGAACCGGTAAGCGTTATAGTTTTAAGAGCATCATAAGATGTAGATGCTAATGCAGGTATTGCTTGACTTGGACCTGTAAATTCTTCAATAGGACAATAATCAAACACCGTACTAAGTGAGTCTATTTCTTTAACATTTGGCCCGATATACACTGTTTTTAAATTCTTGCAAAGAGAGAATGAATATTGACCAAGATTTCTTATATTTGGTAAATATAAACTTTCTATAGCATTACATCCAAGGAATGCACATCCTCCGATTGTTTCAAGTGATGATGGAATATTAATCTTTTTTAAAGACTTACAGCTCGAGAAGGTCAAAGATGGAACTTCTTTTAAATTAGCTGGTAAAGTAACTTCTTCTAAAGAAGTACAATACTCGAAAGCACGTTCTCCTATGGTTGTTACGCTATCTGGGATAACAATTTTCTTTAAGAAATCACAAGAAGCAAACGCAAACGCACCGATTTCCGTAACACTATCAGGGATAATAACTTCTTCAACCTTTGTGTTATAGAATGCACGATCCCCGATTTTTGTTATTCCATCCTCTATTACGACCGATGTATTTTCTTTGTTTATATAATTTGTTAAGACGTGTCCGCTAACTTTATATCCTTTTGCTGATGCAATCATCGTAGGTATACAAGATAAAATAATAATTAAAGGTATTGCTATTGCAGTTATAATACCAGCGATTTTTGCTTTCTTCTTTTGCGCTGGAGTCATTTCGGTTCTTGTTGTAGGCGTAGTAGGAACATTTATTCCTCCAATCATATTAGAAACATAAGGATTAACTACATATTTGTATTTATCTTCTTTTGCGTTATCTCTAATATAAATTAATTTTTTCTTGAATTCCACATCTGCATATTTAATAGCAAAAGTTAAATAACTAATAGATTGTGGATTTATTCCCTCTTTTATTAATGCATTAAATGTTTTTACTTCGTTTGTGGCTAATAATATGTATGCGTAAGCTAAAGCATTCTTACTATCATATGACAAAACTTTCTTAAGATATTTGCACGCAACATCAAACGCTCCATCTTTAATAGCAGAAAAAGCCTCTAACATGTTGTCATCTGTTAAATTTCTAGAATCTTCTTCATATGAAAAATCGATTGAAACATCTTCAATAACTTCATTAAAATCTGGGATATCATTTTCACATCCACAGTATTCACAGCGAACTTTTTTCTCGCCGTCAACATATAGTAGTTCTTGTCCACAATTCTTACATTTTAGGATAGCCATCTTCTCACCTTTATATTATTAATAATATAGTTATCAACTCTTATCTTATATTCAAAGGCTTATATAGTCAAACATTTAATTTGCATAAAAATAGCACTTAAAGCGGTTTTTAGCCAATTTAAGTGCATTTTTCTTAATTATCTCTTAATAATTATAATTTCATCTTTGTAACAAAGATTGTACAGCCTGCTTCAAAAGACATCTCATCAATATGTTTGTTTACTTGTTTTAAAGTTACATTATTGATACGTACTATCTTTGCAACATTTGTATCATCTTGATCTTTTGCAACGCTTGTAAACACAACAATACTATATCCATCTTGCTTTTCTTGAGTAGATAGCAAAACTGAGCCCATCTTTGTATAGACAGTACCATTTGAATCATAGAAATCATCGCTTAGCGTATCAAAAACAGATAAAAGCCCTTCTCTTATCCCTTCAATAGAAGACATCTTAACGGTAGATTTTGTAGCATCATTTACGTTTATTTCGTAAGTTGATTGACCATCAAGTTCTTCATTTAAGAAGAAAATATCAAAATCGTCACGAGTAATAGGTGCCTCTTCTGACTTTTTAGTTGGTGTGCACGCACACATAGAAATTGCAAATATAGCAATAATAGCTACTACTAATAGTAAATAAACCTTTCGCATAATTCCCCCTATGGAAGTTTATATTATTTTATCCAATCTATTATTTCTTGTTCCGTTTGTGTTAATTTCGCGTCTACGATTTTAGCCCCTTCAACAAATGGTTCAAGCTTTTGAACAGTCTTTCCTAATTGGCTTCCACCTGATGTAGCAAAAACATAAATGTTTTTACCTTGCAAGTTGTGCTTCTTTAGAAAGCTTGAAACAACAAGTGGCGCACAGCCATACCAGATTGGGAAACCCACATAAATTGTATCATATGAATCAAGATTTGCAATTTCGCCTTGAGTTTCAATATCTTTCTTTTTTAGCCACTCTTTATTGCATCTTGATGTTAATTTTCTCCAATTAATATCATCTTTTGTATATGGAATCTTTGGGACAATTTCAAATATGTCGCAATTTAATTTTTGTTGTAAAGCTTCTGCTACCTTTTTTGTGTTACCGTATTCAACTGAAAAATATAGTATTAGTTTTTTCATTTTTCACCTCTAAAATATGTGGAATGACCACGTTATTAATATTATGCCGAAGAAATACAAGAATGTATTTAATTTATGCACCGACGTTTCTTTGTTGTATGAATACTTATATGAGCACAATACATAATCAGATAGCATAAACAAAACTGAGCCTAAACCTAACATGATAGCCGGTTCATAATTGGTTACAAAATATAAAGTTGCACCAATTGATCCGTGTATTGTAACCATAGCCAAGTATCCAAATGCTTTTAACCTATCTTTCTTCTCAATTTTAAAGTGAGTTGAGAATCGCTCAAGTAGCATATACCCGCCAAATATGCCGACATATACAAGTGCTGCCCACCAATAACTGCCTATATGAATATCTAGTGATTCTAAAAGCAAAATATCGTGTGCAACTAAAGATAAGTTACCTATGGTAAAAAATAACGCCCCAAGATTAAATTTAAATAATAAAACGATATCGCCAATACAAGTAAATACAACTGCAATTAAAAGCGTAATATCTACAATATTGTATTTTGCATCATCAAAAAATAGGAATAATCCAACAACTACATACAATAGCGCCAAAAGTATTTTATTTATAGCTCTCACTTTTGACTGCCCTAAAGATGTTGTATACATGTAAGCGAAGAATGTAACAAAGTACATTCCCGTAAACGCTAAAGCTAAATTAAATAGCACTATATCCCCTTATACGTGAATTACTCCAGTTGCTGTTAAATATATTATAACAACATGTACGATAATGAACAAGATTGAAGCAACAATGCCGACCTTAAATATCTTAACATCCTTTGGATTTTTAGAACTCAATCCGATAATTGATAGAATAAGTGATAATATAGGCAAGAATACAGACAAATATACCGCACCCATAGATAATGATGATACGCTATGTCCATCGCCATATTTATGTTCTTTAATTTCGACTTCGCTCTTTTTAACTTTTTCTCCTTTCTTCAAAGGACGTGGCTTTAGAACAGCAGTTGCTACTTCAACAGGGGTTTCATCAACCTCCTCAATAGCTAACTTCTCTCTTCCTTCTATTTGAGCGCCACAATATGGGCAAAATGAAGTATTAGTATTTACTTCCGCCCCGCAAGTTTTACAACGAACAGAATCCCTAGTTGGGACTACTTCGTCAAAAACATCATCTTCTAAAAAATTTTCTCTTCCAGCCATAATAAGCTCCTTACACCTTTTCTTATAATTAAGAATAACACACGAGGGGCATTTCCCTTTGCCAAAAAAGGTACAAAAAAAGGACGTGGCTAAATTTGTCATTTTTTTGGCTACGTCCTTATTATTCTTTACTTAATCTTTACTATTATACAGGTTGAATTCCCTTGTTTGTATCTCCAAACTCTCTATCAATCTTAATTTTGTTAGCTTGTCTATATTTGAAGAAATTCATAGCAACTTGTGGGAATAAGGCATAAGATAATACATCTTCGTCTTGTTCAATATAGTTTTCGATTTCTTTTCTATACTTTTCAAGTTCTGGTTGTAGTAAGTCAGCTGGTCTGCATGTGATTCTTTCAGCGTTCTCACCAAGTGCTAGTTTTACAACTTCTGGATTTGGTTCAGCTGGTAATTGACCATATTCGCCCTTTAATACGCCCTTTGTTTCAGCTGTAATCATCTTATATCTTTCGCCTGCTAAAACGTTAAATACGGCTTGTGTTCCAACGATTTGAGATGTTGGTGTAACAAGTGGTGGGTATCCAAGATCCTTTCTAACGTTTGGAACTTCAGCTAGAGCTGCATCAAACTTATCTAAAGCGTTCATCTTCTTTAATTGACCAACTAGGTTAGATAACATACCGCCTGGTACTTGGTAAATTAAAGCGTTAACATCTGTAGCTAATGACTTTTCTGTTAACCAACCATCTTTCTTTAATCTAGCAGCTACACCCTTGAAGTATTCAGAACATTCATTTAACTTGATTAAATCTAATCCTGTGTCATATTCAGTTCCTTGAAGTGCTGCAACAAGTGGTTCTGTAGCAGGTTGAGATGTACCATTTCCTAATGGAGATAAAGCAGTATCTACGATATCTACACCAGCTTCAATAGCCTTTAGGTATGTTAAGTTACCTGTACCAGCTGTTTGGTGAGTATGTAAATGAATTTGAGTTTCTTTCTTTAGAACTTGCTTCATTGACTTAACTAGATCGTATGCTGTGTATGGTAATAATATACCAGCCATATCCTTGATACAAATGATATCAGCGCCCATATCTTCTAATTTCTTTGCTAATTGTACAAAGTATTGAGTTGTATGAACTGGAGATGTTGTATATGAGAAAGCTGCTTCGCAGATTCCACCATATTTCTTTGTAGCCTTCATAGCTGATTCCATATTTCTTGGATCGTTTAGAGCATCGAAGATACGGATAATATCAATACCGTTCTTGATAGCCATCTTTACGAATTCATCTACAACGTCATCTGCATAGTGCTTATAACCTAGTAAGTTTTGAGCACGTAGTAACATTTGTAGCTTTGTGTTAGGCATAGCCTTTCTTAACTTTCTTAGTCTATCCCATGGATCTTCATTTAAGAATCTTAGGCAGCTATCAAATGTAGCACCGCCCCAACATTCTAATGAGAAGTAACCAATTTTATCTAATTTGTCTGCGATTGGTAGCATTTCATCAATTGTCATTCTTGTAGCAGCTTGAGATTGATGAGCATCACGCAAAATTGTTTCTGTAATTTTAACCATTTTTTATTTCTCCTTCTTTAAGCAACACCAAATACTGATAGTAGAACACCGGCAGCAACAGCTGAACCGATAACTCCGGCTACGTTTGGTCCCATAGCGTGCATTAATAAATAGTTGCTAGGATTTTCTTCTTGTCCAACATTGTGAGCGATTCTAGCAGCCATTGGAACGGCTGATACGCCAGCAGCACCAATAAGTGGGTTAACTTTACCCTTTGTAATAACGCACATTAATTTACCGATTAATACACCACCTGCTGTACCAAAGCTGAATGCTACAACACCGATTAATAGAATTAATAATGTTTGGATGTTTAAGAATACATCTGCTGTAGCCTTTGTACCTACAAGTAAGCCTAGTAATATTGTAATAATATTGATTAATTCATTCTTTGCAGTGTTTGTTAATCTTGGAACAACACCTGATTCTTTGAATAGGTTACCAAGCATTAACATACCAAGTAGAGGTAGCGCTGATGGAAGAATGATACCAACAATTAATGTTACGGCAATTGGGAAGATAACCTTTTCTAACTTAGATACAGGTCTCAATTGTTCCATTACAATTGATCTTTCCTTCTTTGTTGTCAATAATTTCATTATTGGTGGTTGAATAACCTTGATCAATGCCATGTATGAGTATGCGGCAACCGCAATGGCTGGCAATAGATGTGCAGCAAGCTTAGTTGTTACGTAAATAGCTGTTGGGCCATCTGCACCACCGATAATACCGATAGCAGCAGCTTCTTCGCCTGTGAAGCCAATGTTGATGGCAACTAAGAATGTAATAAAGATACCTAATTGCGCAGCAGCACCCATAATTAAGCTCTTAGGGTTAGCAATAAGTGGACCGAAGTCTGTCATAGCACCAATTCCTAAGAAAATTAGTGGTGGATAGATAACCCATTCTACACCCTTGTATAGGTAGAAGAATAAGCCTTCTGTGCCTTCTGTGATAGCTTTAGAACCGTGAACGATTAAATAATCCCCGATTTGCAAAGCTGAATAATCTATTCCGTGGTTAATACAGTAATCAATAACTGATTGGCTTCCGTCAAAAGTCATTGGAATTCCGTATAGCGCTTGGTAAGCACCAGGAATATTGATAATGAACATACCAAAACCAATTGCAACTAGCAAGTTTGGTTCGAACTCTTTAGCAATAGCTAAATAAATCAAAACTCCGGCAATGATCATCATGATCAAGTTTTGCCATAAAGGAGTCAAGCTTGTCATAAAACCTGTAGATTCCCACAAAGTCTTTAATGACTCACCTAAAGAGAACGATGGTATAGTTGAGAAAAAACTAATCATCTTACTCTCCTTTTATTATGCGATAGTTGCGATAACAGCGCCTGTATCAATATTTGCGCCTTCTGATGTTGAATAATTGATAACACCATCTGATGGAGCTACAACTGGAGTATCCATCTTCATAGCTTCAAGAATGATGATTGTGTCGCCCTTCTTTACTTGTGTTCCGTTAGCGAAGCAAAGCTTCTTAACTAAACCTGGCATTGGAGCCTTAACTGGAGCACCATTTCCTTGTGCTACTGGAGCTGGAGCAGCTTTTGGAGCAGCAGCTACTGGAGCAGCCTTTGTAACTACTGGAGTTACTGTAGAACCATCTACGATTTCTTCAACTTCAACGGCATATGATTTACCATTAACATTTACATTAAATTTGCGCATATATATATTCTCCTAATAATTTACTATTTAATTTCCTTAATGTTTCTAACTCTGAATTTAACGTTAGATACATAAGTTGGGGCTACATTAGCATCGTAATAAGCCATGATTGCTGCAGTAATTGCTACTGCGATTTCTTCATCCTCATTGCCTAATCCTTCGATTTGTGGGATATTGCCAACAGGTTTATCTTTATTCTCATCCTTTATATTGGCTTTCTTTGCACTCTTTTTAGCTGAAAGCTTTGCTTTCAAAACATCTGAATACTTGAAACCATACTTTAGAAGAATGATGAATCCAATTAATAAGAATAAAACTGCGAATACAACACCTACACCAAGCAAAGCAACTTGTAAACCAATAAGGATTCTCTCACCTACTGATGAATTTGCCATATCTAGTTTGTCTGGTGTGCCATATTCAAAAGAACAAGCCATGAATGACATCGCACATAAAACTAGGACAAATACTATTGCTATAATCTTTGCGTATTTCTTCATATTCTTAAATTCCCTTTAGCATCATTAAAGCTGAAGATAAGTATGGACGAAGATTTGTAGCTTCGATAACGTTATCTAGATAGCCTTCTTTTGCAATCTTAATTGGATTTTCTTGCATTTCTGCATATTCTTTAGATAATTTTGCGATATTATCAATCTTATCTTTAGCCTTTAATTGATCAGCCATCATAGCAACAGCAACTTCTTCAGCAACTGGAGAAATCTTTGCATTAGCTGTAGCTAATGTGTAACCAAATCCTAATCCCTTGCTCATTAAAGCTGTGTAACCATAACCAATAGCGTTACCAAAAGCAACACCGATCTTTGGCTCTGTAATATTGTAAATAGAATCAATTAGCTTGAATGCTTTCTTTGCATAACCTGCAACTTCTTGCTTTAAGTTAGAATCTAATCCCTTTGTATCAACGAATGTGATTAAAGGTAAATCGAACATATCAACCTTATTTACGAAATCTGTAGCCTTTTCTAATCCGTCAACTGAGATGTAATCACCCTTTGTTGCTAAGAATGCTACTGGGAATCCGTTTAATTTAGCAAATGCACATAGAACATCTTGTGCATATTGTGGAGCGAACTCTAAAAGAGTTCCTTCATCTGCTACCATCTTAACAGCATCTGTAGCTTCAACGTTTAAAAGGTTTGGATCAACTCTATTTGGATCATCTTGAGCTTCGTCTTCTTCTGTTAATGTTGATAATAATATTGATATCTTATTAGAAAGGTCTTGTTCATCTTCATATACGAAATGAGCAAAATCTGAATTTTCTGCATAAGCGGCATATCCTAATGCCTTTTTATAATCTACTGGGAATGTCTTAGCATCTGATACTAGATACATTGGTGAATTTACTGACATAACAGCGTCCTTTGACATAAATACAAAGTCAGCAGCTGCAACAAATGATGTCATTAAACCAACAGCAACGCCCTTTACAACACAAATATGTGGAACTGATGAGTTTAGATCGCTAGCCATTGAAATGATATTTGCATATCCTTCTAGAACTGATACGCCATCTCCAACTCTTGCGCCACAGCTATCAATGATAGAAATAAGTGGTGTACGTGTTGAAATTGCTCTATTGATGCACTTTGCAATCTTTTGAGCTTGAGCCTTGCTCAAACTTCCCTTTAATACATCGGCGTTTTGAGCAAAAATTTGAACTGGGTTTCCGTTAAGTGTAGCATAACCTGTAACTACGCCTTCACCAATTGCTTCGTTATCATCAAAGCTTGCGCCAGATAAGAATGTATCTGTTTCAACAAAACTATCTTTGTCAACGATGGAATTAATGTAAGCCTTAGTCTTCTTAGTAGCTTTTTCAATCTCACTTATAGCAGAAACGAGATCCTTGTTTTCCATGAATATAAACCTCCAAAAACTTCTAATAATTCTACTTATTAGTGTAAAATCATAGTAATTATATTTATATAATTTGTTTCACGCAACTAAATGAAGCAAAAAATTTATAAAAAATTAACAATGCATAAAAAACATTGAAAATTAGTAAAAAATATGCACGTTTTGTAACGAAAATTAAAGCTTCTTCAAATATTCTATTTCGTTGTCGTTTAGATATCTATATGTTCCTCTTGCTAAACCGCCTAAACGAACATTACCGATTGAAACTCTCTTTAAGAAAATGACTTCTTCCCCTACAGCTTCGAACATTTTTCTGATTTGTCTGTTTCTACCTTCGTGAATTGTCATTTCAAATCTTGAGATATTATCTTTAAATTCAACTAGCTTTACCTTAGCTTTTGCAGTTTTAACACCATCAATTTCAACACCTTTTCTTAATTGTGCTAATTTATGCTCTAAAACTTCACCTTCTACTTTAACAACATAAGTTTTTGGGACTTCATGTGATGGGTGAGTTAATGCGTGCACTAATTCGCCATCATTTGTTAATAGTAATAAGCCTTCTGTATCGTAGTCTAATCTTCCAACTGGAACTAAGTGAGGTATATTTAGATCTTCAAGGTATGAATAAACAGTTTTTCTTCCCTTTTCATCTTTGTGAGTTGTAACACAGCCCTTTGGTTTATACATCATAATATATGAATATTCCATAACTGGCTTTACAGGATTGCCATCAACTGTAACCTTATCTCTTTCTGGATTAACTTGTGTAGATAATTCAGTAACGACCTTGCCGTTAATTTTAACTCTTCCATCAAGTATAACCTTTTCAGATTCACGTCTTGATGCAACACCACATGATGCTAAAAACTTATTTAATCTTTCCATATTTTACCTCCCTAACATTTTAATGAATATCAATATATATAGCAAGGAATATGCACTAAATAATTAAGGCTCATCAATTCTCATATTAAGTATAAATCGCAAAGTATTATACAAAATGGCCTAATATATTTCTATTTTAGCAATAAGCCATATTTTGACTATAAATACATGCCCATTTATAATTTTTCAATTAATTTAAAATTCTTTTGCTTCTATATAGCCAATTTGCGACTATAAATAAAGAACCCAGCAAAACCTGCTTGCTGGATTCCAAAATTTTTATTTATGCATTTTTATTCAAATATTTTAATTTTTATTCAAACTTGAAATTTGCGAATTTTCGCGTTTAGATTCCAATTTCATCAGAATCTTCGTTCATATCCTTAGGTTCTAAATCGCGATCTGGAAGCTCATCAACAGAATCATCTGCGCCAGAAATTGTTTCAAATTCTTCATCTTTAAGGAAGGCTGGGATATCATCATCGATGCTAAATTCTGCTTCTTGTTGTAATTGAGAATCTGTCATCTCGTCTTCTTCATCGTCAAGATCCATACCATCTGCTCTATACAAGCCTTGTTGTTGAACAGCGAAGTTACCAACTTCCATCATTCTTCTCTTTACTTCGCTTGCATCTGGTAGATCATCTAAGCTCATTAAATCGAACTTCTTTAGGAATCCATCTGTCGTTGAGAACAAAACCGGACGTCCTGGAGCTTGCTTATACCCTGATACACATATTAAATCAGCCTTTTGCAGCATAGATAATGCGTAATCTGCAGCAGCACCGCCTCTATATTCTTCTATTTCAGCACGAGTAATTGGTTGGAAATACGCAATAATAGACAAAACTTCCATTAATGACTTAGTTAATTCCTTCTCTTTTACTGGTTGTAGTATTTCAGCTACCAAATCCTTATATTTGTCATTTGAACAAAATTGTAGTTTATCATCAAATTGTTGTAACAAAATACCGCTATCTCCGCTGTATTTATCGGCAATTTTTTGAATAGCATCGTTTAAATTCTTTCTAGAAACATCCTCAGGCAAATGATCCATAATCTCTTTTCTAGAGATTGGAACACCAGCAGCAAACAAAATAGCTTCAACTGTATTAACTAGATTTTCCAACTTGCTCTTCCTCCTTTTCGCTGCCACCTATTCCTAGTGCATCAAAATCGATTTCTTTATCCTCATATTCTGGATTAAAAGTTAATTGAATCTCTTCATTCCCCTCTTGTTCTGCAAAAACCACTTGTTTTGACATTAATCTTAATAGGGCTTGGAATGTAGAGATAACCTCACTTCTATTTACCGTTTTATCAAATAATGAATAGAATCCAGCCTTTTTCTTATTCGCCATAACAGCTGCAAGCTTTCTAACTTGCTCTTCAACTGGATATCTATCCTTTGGAATTCTCTTTATTTGTAGAGCTACATCCTTTTCGTCAATTCTATACAAAACAACGCCAAATGCGTCTAATAGCTTCGCTAAATCGAATTTATCGATAACAATAATAGCATCTGCATCTGTGAATTTTGGACGTCTATTGATTCTATATAGCTTTTCTCTTTCTTTTAATTTGCTTTCGTTTTCCTTTACGATGTTATAGATCAACAATCTACGTCTTAGGATTTCTTCAGCAAAATAATCAGTTTCTTCTTCAACTTCTTCTTGAGGCATTCTAAGCAGCGCTGCAGCTTTAATCTTTAAAAGCGTTGTGCCCATTGTGATAAAGTCTGACGCAATATCCATATCATATGCTTCAAGTTGAGCCATGTATGCTACAAATTGGTCTGTAGCTAAATGTAGTGGAATCGTCTCTAATGTATATTTTGTTCCATAATCTTTTGACGAAGTCAAAATTGTATACAAAACATCGATGGCAACCGGTGGTTCGTCATCTCCGCCTAAATACAAAGGAACTACGTTCGCTGGGTGATATTCAAATATCTTATCGTCAGCCATTAAATTGAAACTCCTATTCCGCCCCAAATAGCGTTAAATACCATTCTTGCTAAATCTTGTACCATATCAAAGATATCTGGGATGTTAAACCAAGATAATAAATAAGATATTAGGATAAATCCTAACAATACAAAATTGCCGTATTTATACATGAAATTAACATACTTGTTATCTGGTTCTGCTAATGTCTCAACCACTCTAAATCCATCAAGAGGATATAAAGGTAACAAGTTGAATACCATAAGCAAGATATTTACAAACATTCCATAATAGAACAATGCAAACGCAAATCCAGTTGCATAATATGCAAAGTTTGCGTATTCGAATGTCATTTGTCCAAATTTTAACAATAATACCAAGCAAATAGAATTAATAAGAGCTAGGATGAAATTCATCGTAACACCAGCAAGTGATGTCATAATCATGCCCTTTTTATATTCTCTGAAATTTCTTGGATCAATTGGAACAGGTCTTGCAAAACCGAATCCAACCAATAACAATAATAGCGTTCCAACCAATGTTAAATGCTTCATTGGATTTAAAGATAATCTACCTGCGTTCTTTGCAGTCATATCCCCATTAAAATATGCAGCATATCCATGAGATAATTCGTGCAAAACAATCGCAGTTAGAATAACTACAAGGTAAGCCAATAATATAATTATTGTGTACCCATTTATGCCATTATTTGATAAATATCTAATAATCATATTAATCCATCTTTACATCGACAATATCGTTTCTTACGATATCTTCGTATGTTTGCCCCTTAACTGCGATACCAGACTTACCATCACGAACAAATACAACTGGAGGTAAAGTATTTCTGTTATAGTTACTTGCCATTGAGTAGCAATAAGCACCTGTTGTCATAACAGCAATAATATCTCCTCTATTTGCCTTTGGAAGTTCAATATCTTTTATAATGATGTCGCCACTTTCACAGCACTTTCCTGCGATAGTAACTACTTCTTCTTTCTTATCGTTTGCTCTATTTGCAAGTAATGCTTCATACTTTGCTTCATATAGAGCTGGTCTGATGTTATCATACATACCACCATTGATAGCTAAGTATTTCTTTACGCCCTTAATATCTTTGATATTACCAACGCTATATAATGTAATACCAGCTTCACCTACAATGCTTCTACCTGGCTCAATCATGAAGTATGGCTTCTTGATTCCCTTTGTTGCGATTGCTTCGTTTAATGCTTTAACTAGTGTTTCTACATATTCGCAGTATTGTTCAACATTGTATTTTGGATCTTCTTCTGTATAATGAACAGCAAAGCCGCCACCAAAGTTAAGTTCATTAACTTCGATTCCCTCTTCGTCGTTTAATTTCTTTACGTAATCTGTCATAACTTCAACAGCTAATTTGAATGCGTTCTTATCAAAGATTTGTGAACCAATATGGCAATGCAATCCCTTGAAGGCCACATTTGCCTTAGATTTGATAAGTTTAATTACATTAAGCGCATCCCCGTTTTTAATTGAAAAACCGAATTTTGAGTCAATATTTGCGGTTTGAATGAACTTATGAGTATGAGCCTCTACGCCTGGATTAGATCTGATAAGCACTTCTTGTACTTTATTGTACTTCTTAGCGATTTCATCAATCATCTCTACTTCATATGGGTTATCTACTACGATCGTACCGATATTGTTAGAGATAGCTAATTCAAGTTCGCTCTCTAATTTGTTATTTCCATGGAAATAAGCATTCTTTAAATCGAATCCAGCCTTTAGAGCTGTATAAATTTCTCCGCCAGATACAACGTCAATGCACATTCCTTCTTCTTTCATTACCTTGTAAATTGCAGCGCAAGAAAAAGCCTTTGATGCATATGCACAGTTGCCATATCCATATTCTCTTGCGATTGTTTCTTTGTATGCTCTACAAACGCTTCTGATATAAGATTCGTCCATAACATACAATGGTGTTGAATATTTGTTAACTAATTCAACAGTATCTACTCCACCAATTTCTAAGTGATTTTTGCTATTAATTTTTAAAGTATCTTTAAAATTCATCGTTCTATCTCCTAAACATCAAATATTCTAACAAACAAAACGATTTTTAGCAATATATATATTTTATAAAAGCGCACACACTCGCTTTTTCATTCTACGAAACTAATACATAGAAGTATCTAATGTAGGCAAAATAGCCCAAAATAGCGAGAATTATTAGCGAAATAAAGAGTAATAGCACATTTACAAATAATGATTCTTGTTTGTCCTTATACACCCTTGAAAATATGCTCAAAAGAATTGGCACTCCAAGCCCAATAAAAGACACAATGATAAGCTCTATTACTTTAAGCTCAATTATGCCATTTATCGACATGTACATTACGCCAGAATAAATGCCAGTAATTAGTATAGCAATTAGCGCAATAAATGCTTTAAATAAAAATATTTGATTATTTTTAATCCTCTTTTTTCTTTCCTTTTTCACATCATCATTTGTCATAGAAACAAAGACCTTTTGTTCCTCTACATTTTTAGTGACTTTTCTTAGCGGAATTCCATCTAAATCTATTGAGCATTGATTACCACAATTTAAGCACCTTGCCATGCCAGAGATAGGATCTTCTACCTCTAGCGTTCCCCCGCACACTTTACAACGAAAATCTTCAGAATTTAATACTTTCATTATGCAGTTTCCTCTTTTGATTTCTTTGGAGGCTCAGTTGCGCTTCCTTCTTCGAAGAATGCTAAGATATTATCCTCGCTAAGCTCAGTTATTCCATATATTTGTAGATTCTTTTGATACATATCCTCAACTGCTCTAAACGTATCGTCAGCCTCTGTTAATACATCTTCTTGTTTTATCTTTGTATTTAAAGCATCGTTTAAAAATAACGCTAAAGCTCGTTGATCTTTGAAATATTTAATTGACTTCATTGAAGCTAACTTTTTGACTAGGGATTTATCATCAATTGCGTCTTTTAATCTTTCGGATAACCTTAGGTTATATAGTATGTACATTGCCTGGCGAATAGCACGCTCTCTTTTCTCTTGTTGAAGGGTTATTTTCTTCACTAAAAACGTTCTTTCCATAGGATTATCCATTTCTCTTCCTTCATTTAGTTTTTGGCGTATATCTTCAGTGAGAATCTTTATTTTCTCCTCAATTAGCACTTCTTCTCGCTCAAGTTCACATATTGTATCTATGACTTCTTCTCTCTTTAGAGTATCGAATTTGTTTTTAAATAAACACATTATCTTATCTCCTTTGCGTTTCTCTCGCTTATCATAACAAAGATGTTATCCATAATCGAAATTACAGATTCATCTTCATCCTCTTCATGTTTGTTTAAAACTAGTTTTAAATCTCCAATCTTATCCCTGATTTTCTTGTCGATTTCATACACTTCTTTATTATCTCTTGGAGATAGATATAGCAATTGATCTTTTATTTCTTCTAACCTTGCTTTATAAAAGCTCTTCTTATCTAAGGCTATCAAAACATCTATTTCCTGAGCAGAAAGCAAAACACACTTCCTATCTTCTGTATATATTTCACCTATAGTTTTCTTCTTTCTAAAACACATCATTAATCCCTCACATCTCTAACCTTTGCTCCGCAATGCTTACAGAACATATCATCTTTTGTTATCATCTTGCCGCAATTTGGACATTTTACTTTAGTAACTTTCAATTCCATACCACATACAGGACAGAATTTCATATCAGCCGTTATCTTCACTCCACAGTTTGAACAAACGCTCGCCTTTGAATCCTTTTTCTCGCTTGGCCAGCCTACAATACGACAAACTTCTAGGTATTTTGCATAATCTTCCCTTTCTAATCGCTTCAAATCAAGCTGTCTTTGATAATTCTTATCATCTAGACGTTCTTTATCGATTTTCTCCGCTTTTGCACGCTCAAGAGCTCCATGTGCATCTTTTGCCGAAGCAATAGCTTTAACATCATCGTCAGATATAATTACTCGCGAAATGGTAAATGAAAATACTTTAAGACCGTAATCTTTATCAAACATATCAGCAATATGTGGTAAAACTGCGTTGCCAACTGGCAGCAAAACTTCGCCTAATCTATCATAAGATAGATTTTTATCCTTCATAACATTTGCTATCTGATACTGTACTTCAGCTAGCAATCTTCCCTGTATTCTTTTCTTTAATATATCAATATTGAATTCTTTACTTTGCCCAATAAGTTCCAAATATGCTTTTCTTGGATTAGATATTTGTAATTCCATCTCCCCAGAAGCTCCGAGCTTAATTGGGATGCCCGTAATTGGATCTCTCATGTCAAATTTGTCCTTTGTTCCCCACAAAAGATTCAATTTAGCCGTTTTAGATACATAAATTACATCTATTTGAGTATCTTTGTTCAACGCTTCTTTAAAATAATCACTCTTTTTAGAGAAAATCTTATGTTTCCCTGATGAAAGCGTCTCAAGCGCAATACCATCTTTTATGATAATAGCGTTTAGAGTATCTGGAACTATAATTGCCGTGTCTTGCGAATAATCATCAAGCGGCATCTTGCGAAACAAAACAGCATTGTTATCGCCCTCGCATTTAATAACGTGCGACATAATCTCTCCTTCTGGGTTACCCCATATATGTGTTTTTCTCGCCTATGGAAAATAAAAATAAATGTAATAAAAACTTACAATATTAAATATAGTTTGTTATTATCCCATTGTCAATAATCATATATTTAGATGCATTAAAAACTACTATTTATTAAATATTTCTCGAAAATTGAATAACTTATAATATCAGGTGGCTTTCTGCATATATTTGAGACTTCTAAGATATCAAAATAGGTCTTGTATTATGAAAATCAATTTATTTCAAAATTATTATAGAAATATATTGACTATATAGAAGTGTTTTAAGAATTTAAGACAAAAATTGGCTTAAACGCAAAATTTGGCTTCTGTTTTAAAAATTGCTAGATTTTAAATTTTAAAATTGTACCATTTTGTCCATAATAGATATTTTGCAAGATTTTGGCTTTTAGACAAAAAAAATGTGGCCAGCTTAATTGCTGGCCACAGATGAATACGTTTTATTTAGCATATTCAGTTTGACGAGTTTCTCTAATAACACTTACTTTAATTTGACCTGGATAATCTAATTCGTTTTCAATCTTCTTAGCGATATCCTTAGCCATAAATGCCATAGCTGCATCGTCGACTTTCTCAGGTTTAACCATAACTCTGATTTCTCTTCCGGCTTGTATTGCAAATGATTGTTCTACACCGTCGAAAGAATTTGCTACGCCTTCAAGTTGTTCTAATCTCTTTACATAGTTTTCTAGAGATTCTCTTCTTGCGCCTGGTCTAGATGAAGAAATTGCGTCAGCTGCTTGAACTAATACAGCTTCTACAGTTTGTGCTTCTACATCGCCGTGGTGAGCTTCAATTGCATGCACTACAGCTCTGCTTTCTTTAAATTTCTTAGCGATCTCCACACCGATTTGTACGTGTGTACCTTCTAATTCGTGGTCTACAGCCTTACCTATATCGTGCAAAAGTCCTGCTCTTTTAGCAATTTTAACATCTGCACCAAGTTCTGCTGCCATAACACCTGCTAAATAGCTAACCTCTAATGAGTGCTCTAACACGTTTTGACCATAACTTGTACGGTATTTTAATCTACCTAATAATTTTATTATTTCTGGATGTAATCCATAAATATTAGCATCGAATGCGGCGTTTTCGCCTGCTTCCTTTACTTGATTTTCAATTTCTTTTCTAACCTTTTCAACTGTTTCTTCAATCTTAGCTGGGTGAATTCTACCATCAGCAACTAATCTTTCGATTGTAATCTTAGCGATTTCTCTACGCATTGGATCAAATCCAGATACTGTTACTACGTCTGGTGTATCATCAATAATCAAATCAACGCCTGTAGCGTTTTCAATTGATCTGATATTTCTACCCACACGACCAATCAAACGACCTTTCATGTCTTCGTTTGGAAGAGGTACAGCTGATATTGTCGATTCAGATGTGTGTTCTGCAGCACATTTTTGAATCGCAAGCCCAATTATCTTTTTGGCTTCTTTGTTTGCTTCTTCTTTTGCTTTTGCTTCTATCTCTTTTGCTTCAGCAGCAGCTTCCTTCTTAACATCATCAATTAATTCAGTCATTAAGATTTGCTTTGCATCTTCTTGAGATAGTTGAGACACTTTCTCTAATTCTTGGATCATTTTGCTATGAGCATCTTGAATTTCATTCTCTAATGTTTCAATTTTGCTTTCTCTAGCTTCTAATGCTAACTTCTTTTCATCTAGCATTTCACTCTTATGATCTAGAATTGCTTCTCTTTTGCCAAGTTGTTCGTCTCTTTGATTTACACGTTGTTCATTACGTGCAACTTCAGCTCTTTTTTCACGAATTTCTTTGTCTACTTCAGAGCGAAGTCTTTGGCTTTCTTCTTTTGCTTCAATTTTTGCTTCCTTTAGGAACTCTCTTGACTCTTGTTGAGCCACTTCACGCATTTTGTCGCATTCTTGTTTTACGCTTCCTACGTTCTTACGTACATAAAATCTATATACAAGCCAAGCTGCTACTGCACCAAATACAAGTGCAAGTATGGCTGCTAATACAATTCCAGTTGCGTCCGCTCCAAGGATAAAATTAAAGCAACTTAGTCCGTTACTTGTCATATTACCTCCTGATACTCTTGTTAATTTACACTTTTATATTCTTTTTTTTGTGGGCCTTAACCCAATAGTAATTTTACATTAAACCACTATCTTAGTCAATACGGAAACTTAAGGCATCTTATTTATTTAATAAATAAATCGTCTAAATTTAGCTCTTTTGGCGCTTGAATTGAGATTTTGTTTTTAGAAACACACGTAATTATGTAATTTTTATATACAAAACATTTGTAATTAAATTGTTCGGTTTTATAACTACAAATGCAATCTGAATCAATTTTAGCGTCATTAAGCCCCTTAAGCCCAATGCCTACACACTTTATCAAAGCTTCTTTAATTGTCCACGCTTTGGTGACATCTTCGCCGCTTGTTAAAGACCTTCTCTCATCTTCAGAAAAGATTCTCTCAATAAAGTGTTTATCGTATTCTTTTATAATCGCAATATCTACGCCAACCTCGCCATCTGTTGATTCATATGCGCATGCATATTCTCCAACTTGGGATAAATTATATCTACTTCCCTCAATTGCGTAAGGCTTATTATTTGCGTCAATATGCTTTTCGCGTCCATTTAATATGTATTTTTCAAGAAGTCGCGTAGCGATATATAAATCCTTGTCTTTTTTCGAATTTAGCGAATCAGACGCTATTTTTAGGTCATTTATAATATCGGCAGAAAAGGCTTCTGCTTTTAATACATATAGATTTTGCATTATTTTTCTTCTTCGTCAACGATTGGTTCGTCTACAATATCTTTCTCTTTTATAACAGGAGATACCTTTGTTGTTAGATATAAATATCCAATTGTCATTAAACATGGAACAAATAAGTAATCAGAAAAAGATGCCATAACACCCTTCCAGTTTGCATTTACTTGCGCAAAATATGCTAAGCATATAAACCAATCTATAAGCAAAAGTGCTATGTAAGATAAAACTAGGATATCAAATACTCGTTCTAAATTATTTCCCTTTTGAATTCTAATTGTTTCAACAACAACAATAGCTACCAATACAAAACCAGCAAGTAATCTAAATACTGCACCAGCAATGCTTAGAGATGAATTTCCGTCATAGAATGCATTGAAAGGTTGAGCTACTGCAAGTAATTTGCTAATTACGATATATATCAAATATGCTACGCCTAACCACTTCGCATAATTATCTTCATTTGCAATTACGCAATATAATAGCATACCAAGTAATCCACCAAAAATAACGAAACTTAAAAAGTTTCCTGTATTAAATGCTGCATTATTACCGTTCGATCCTAGTGTTATTACCAAATCAAACGCAATGATAAGGCCTAATAGAGCCATGATTATAATTTTAAAAAGTCCTTTGTTTGTGCCTACAATTCTTCTTAACATAATACCCCTCCAGGAATTATTAGTTATATTATAAACTATATGTGCGTATTGCGCACTTAATTTACATAAAGAAATGGAGCTGTTTAACACAGCTCCAAATTTATTAATCTACCATTTCTTTTGCTACTTTTTCTAGAACTTTGCTCTTGATCTCTTCTGCTACTTCTGGATTATCTTGTAGATATTGAAGTGCCTTATCTCTTCCTTGAGCAATCTTTTCATCGTTGTAGCTAATCCAAGAACCACTCTTAACTAAGATACCTTCAGAGATAGCCATATCGATAATACATCCTTCTTGAGAGATACCTTTTCCATATAGCATATCGAATTCTGCTACCTTGAATGGAGGAGCTACCTTGTTCTTAACAATCTTTGCTTTTGTTCTATTTCCGATGAATTCAGCGCCATCTTTAATAGCATCGCCCTTTCTTACATCGATTCTAATACTTGCATAGAACTTTAATGCCTTACCACCTGGAGTTGTTTCTGGGTTACCAAACATAACGCCAACCTTTTCTCTTAATTGGTTAATGAAGATTACGCATGTCTTTGCTTTAGCAATAACGCTTGTGATTCTTCTTAAACCTTGGCTCATCATTCTAGCTTGTAGACCAATAACGCTTTGTCCTACTTCACCTTCGATTTCAGCCTTTGGTGTTAAAGCTGCAACTGAGTCAACTACGATGATATCTACAGAATTAGATCTAACAAGTGTATCTAAGTTATCTAGAGCTTGTTCACCTGAATCTGGTTGGATAACATATAAGTTATCAATATCAACGCCAAGTTTTTTAGCATATACAGCATCTAGAGCGTGTTCAGCATCGATAAATACAGCTGTTCCGCCTTGTTGTTGACAAGATGCGATTGCATGTAATGCAAGTGTTGTCTTACCAGAAGATTCTGGTCCATAGATTTCTATAATTCTTCCCTTTGGGAAACCGCCAACGCCTAGTGCTACATCAAGAGCTAAACATTGTGTTGGGATAACATCGACTTCCTCGATTTTCTTTTCGCCCAAACGCATAATTGAGCCCTTACCATAACTCTTTTCAATCTTTGAGATTGCCTCATCAATTAGAGCTGTCTTTTCATTATCAATCACTTCTTTCTTTGCAGCCATATCTATACCTCTTAATAATTATTTACAAGCATTCTTCACAACATTCATAAGCATATATAAAGCAATGTTTGTTGTTGTCTTTCTTATTGTTTCTCTATTTCCATCAAGATGGAATTCTTCTTCTTTGTCACCATTATGGCACCCAACTCCTACAAATACTGTTCCAACTTCTGTTCCGCTCTCGTCGCGATTTGGACCAGCACATCCTGTTGTTGCTACGGCAACTTGAATTTCTTTGTTAGCTAAAAGACCAAGTACCATTTCTTGACATGTTTCTTTAGAAATAGCGCCATATGAATCAATTGTTGTAGATTTAACATGTAATCTTCTAACTTTTGATGATGAAGAATATGTTACGAATCCTTCATATAAAACTGCGCTAGCTCCAGATACATTAACAATTCTTGAGCAAAGCATACCACCTGTTAGAGATTCAGCCGCAGCAATCTTTAGATTCTTTTCTGTAGCCATCTTAACCACTCTTTCTTCAAGTGTTGTATCGTAATCTGCATATATTTTATCTTTTGCTATTTCGTTTATCTTATTTAAAGTGTTTTGAAAAACGACTTCAGATTCACTCTTATTAATAACAATAATTGTGTCGTCTAAAAATTCTTGTGACGCTTGAATAAATACACCTTTTGTAGATAGCGCATTTATATCATCTATCTGCTTTGCAGATAAATTAAACGCTTTTAATACACAATAATCCTTATACTCCTCTATCATTTTTCCACCACCTTTCCTATATAATCTAGGTCTTTTATTTCGTTAATTTTAACGTTATATATTGCACCGATATCTACCGGATTTTCTGACGTGAACAACACTCTTGTATCAATCTCTGGAGCATCTGACTTGCTACGGCCGAAGAACATTTGCTTGTCGTAATCAATACCTTCATAGATTACTTCAATCTCTCTCCCTAATTGGCTTGCCATACGTGCTTTCATAACCTTTTGTTGTGCTTTATACAACTTGGCTTGACGCTCTATTTTGATAGCTTCATCAATTTGTCCTGTAAGCTTAGCTGCAGCTGTACCGTCCTCTTTTGAGTAAGTAAAGAATCCGCATCTATCAATTCTACCCGATTTAATAAAATCATATAGTTCATTGAAGTCTTGCTCATCCTCTCTTGGGAAACCAACAATAAATGTTGATCGAATTGTGAAGCATTTGTAGCTCTCAATTTTGTCGAACAATCTTTCGATATCGGATTTTTGAAGGTGCCTATTCATCAACTTTAGAATCTTGTTAGATACATGTTGTAATGGGATATCAAGATACTTACAAATCTTATTCTCACTTGCCATAAAATCTAAAAGTTCATCTGTTATATTCTCTGGATATAGATATAATAATCTTATCCAAGCAACATTAGTTTTACATAGATTTTTTAATAAGTCAATAAGTTTTTTATTTCCGTATATATCTTGTCCGAATTTCGAGACATCTTGCGCTACAAGCACGATTTCTTGAACTCCATAGTTATTAACTAAGTCATTAACTTCGTCTACAATATCTTCAATTGTTCTTGATGTAAATTTACCTCTAATTGCTGGAATTGCACAGTATGTGCAGTGGTTATCACAGCCCTCTGCAATCTTTACATATGCAAAGTGTTGAGGTGTTGTTAAAACTCTCTTTTTAGAGAAATATCTTTCGTTAATATCATTTTCATAATAATTACGAGAATTTGTCTTCACCATCTCTTTGATATATTGAGGCAATTTGTTATATGAAGCAGTACCAACAAACAAATCAACCTCTGGCATTTGATCGTATAGTTCTTTCATATATCTTTGAGACAAGCAGCCTGTTACAACTAAGTATTTGCACTTACCTGTTTTCTTGTACTCAGCCATTTCAAATATAGTATCAATGGATTCAGTTTTAGCACTTTCAATAAAAGCGCAAGTGTTTACGATAATAATGTCTGCATCTTCTGGAGATTGAGTTAATTCAAAACCATCCTCAGATAGATATGCAAGCATGTTTTCTGTATCTATTCTATTTTTATCGCATCCTAGCGAAACTGTTCCTATCTTCATTTCTTACCTAATTTTGAATAATATTCTTCTTTACGAGCTTTAATCTTTTCGATTTCTTCATCTGTTATATCTAAAACTCTTTGATTGTTCTCAATTTTGATGAAATTCATAATCTCAAGCCAAACTCTAATTCTTAAAGCTCTTGCTGTAGTTAGACCCAAATCTCTTTGCATAGGTAGAACATCTACACTATTGTTAGCCTTACACCATTCAAGTGCTTCAATAATCTTTTCATCTGGGAATTCAACATCTTCTTCTTGAATAACTTCAACTGAAGTCTTTGAATCTCTAAATACGATTTTGTTCTTTAAAACGTATTCGATAGCTGAATATACAGTTAAAAATACAGCAGCTACGCCAAATACGGCAAATAACCACCAAAATACTCTTGATGTAACATAAGCTGCATCTCCTGGTAGTTTGTATGCTGGTACGAACAATAAAGCATTTAAAGACGCCATTGTAAATGTTGTCTTATATTTGCCAGATTGCCCTGCTGCAAGAATTACATTCTTAGATGCTGCAATTTGTCTAAATAAGCTTATAGCGAACTCACGAGTCAAGATTAGCACTGTTGCTACTATCATGACATATGGGATTCCAACACGAGCTGTATCAGCAACGCCAATAACAAGTCCTGTTACTACAAGTACTTTATCTGCAATTGGATCTAAAAATTTTCCAAGTGTTGTTACCATCTTATACTTTCTTGCGATGTAACCATCTACAAAGTCAGTCATAGATGCAATAAAGAAAAGGATTGCCGTACATAAGAATATTTGTGGATATTGTGGCAATGCATCTTCTAAACAAAATGATGCAATGATTACGGGAATCATTGCTAGACGAATAGTCGTTATTTTTGTAGGTAAATTCATTATTCTTCCTCGCCACCACTGCGCAATTTATCAACGTCTGCTTGCGTAGCGATAATTATCTTTTTATTTCCATCAACTTGTATATAGCCACTTTCTTCCATCCAATTGACAATCTTTGATGCCCTTGGGAATCCGACAGAAAGCTTCATTTGCAAGAATGATGTAGAAACTCTTTGGAATTTAATGCAAAGCTCTAAAGCATCGATAAATTGAGGATCAATGCCCTTATTCTTTGGACCTGCACCGTCAAGATCCATAGACATTTGCTCATTTTGTTCGTTCTTTGGCTCTGCCATAATAATTTTCTCAGCGTCTTCATCGAAGTATGCATCATTGTTATCTTTAATGTATTGAATCATTTCAAGCAAGTTTTGTGTTTCAATGAATGCACCTTGAATACGATGAGGTTCTGTATCATATGGTGTTACGAATAACATATCACCATAACCTAGTAATTCTTCAGCACCGCCGTATCCTAAGATAGTCATAGAGTTTACAGCATCTGATGTCTTTAAGGCCATACGAGTTGGTAAGTTAGCCTTGATAGTACCAGATACGATATCTACAGATGGTCTTTGCGTAGCAAGTACCAAGTGGATACCAGCAGCTCTAGCTTTAGCGGCAAGTCTTTGAATTACTGTGTTAAATTGCTTTTTAATATCTTGTCCTTGAGATACAACGTCTGCGAATTCATCAATGATAATTACGATATATGGAACTCTCATTGTAGGATCACGCTTGATTTCATCTCTATCGTTATATTCTTCAAGGTTTCTTGTTCCTGTTGATTTTAGAAGTTCATATCTTCTTTCCATTTCATTTACGGCCCAGTTCATAGCGCTAATAGCTTTTGCAGGCTCAAATAGGATATGTGGAATTAGAAGATGTGGGATACCTTCATATGGTGTGAATTCAACTTGCTTTGGATCAAATAGAATTAATCTCATCTCTTCTGGAGAATATCTGCAAAGTAGTGACATTAACATAATGTTTAATGCTACAGATTTTCCTGAACGAGTTTGTCCGCACACAAGCATATGAGGAGCTGTTGTTAAATCAAAGCTATAATTTACACCAGCGATATCTTGACCAAGAGCGAATACTAAGCCATTCTTCTTTGAGATAGCCTTTTGATATTCTGGGCTCTTATATACTTTCTTTAGATTTACTCTAGAACGCTTCTTATTTGGAATTTCTACACCGCAATAGTTAGTTCCAGGGATTGGAGCTAATAATCTCATACTAGATACAGCAAGACCCATCTTAATATCATCAGCTTTTGATGTTAAGTTCTTAACTGGAGTACCTGGCTCTAATCTGAAGTTGATTCTTGAGAATGTAGGTCCCTTAATAGTTCCTAGAATTTCTACGTTAATTCTGAAGTTAGCAAGTGTTTGCTTTAGAACGATAGACTTCTCTTCTAATGCTGCATCATCTTCAATTGGGTCATTGAAATCGTCTAGCATGTCTACACTTGGTGCCTTATATTTCTTGTAAATTCTCTTAGGCTTAGGTGGTTCAACCGGTTTAGGTGGTTCAACTGGCTTTGGAGGAGTTACAGGTTTAATAGGCTCAATAGGCTTAATTGGTTCAACCTTTGGAACTTCTGGCACTTTATAATTAGAAGCAAAACTTTCGTAAGTTTTCTTCTTTTCTTCTTCTTGCTTTGTTCTTTCTTCTTCAGCGTGTGCTTGAATTGTCTTATCTATAGAATCGAATGGATAATTTCTTTCTGTCTTATCTTCGATAATCTCCTCTTCTTGAGATGGCTCATTCATAATATCTTTCATAATAGATTCGAATGGGTCATTCTTCTCTTGAATTGGTTCTGGTTCTGGAACTGTGAATGTTGGCTCTGATGGAGTAAATGTAGTATCTGGTACAATCTCATCATTATATGATGTGTATGTATTATCGATTGGTGTATCGAATGTATCATTAACAGATGCTCTACCTTGCAAAATATCTCTTCTTCTATTGGTGAAATATTGTCTATCGATATCTGTAATTTCGATTGGCTTTCTTTCTTCTTCAACAGGCTTTTTCTCTTCATCAGATGTTTGTTGAATGATTGGAATAATAGGAGATGCAGTTTTAAATTGTTGAACTCTTTGTTCTGTCAATCTAATTTCGCCATCATCCATCTTCTCTCCATCTGTTGTAATTCCAGCAATTATGTTATCTTGCTCTTCTTCAGACATGTAAGATTGTGGAACTTCATCAATTGGAGTCATATCCACTTCTTCTTGAGATTTTTTATATCTACCAAAGATTGATGTCTTTGCACCTGTATTGTTATCAAATAATCTACCATTTACATCGCCATTATATAATTCTGGTTGGATGTAATTTGGATCTTGCATATAAGATTCTTGAGAATTTTCTTCTTGTCCTTGTACTTCTTGAGCGTAATATTGAGATTGTTGTGGCTTTTTCTTTGTAGAACGAAGCTTTACGCCAATTTCGAAATTCAATTGATTTACGACAGCTAAAACAACAAGTCCAGCTAAAATTAGTGAGAAAAATACAATTGAGAATGTTCTTGCTAAGAAGAATGGATATAAAAAGCTTATAAATGCAGCGCCTGCAAGTGTGTCATGCTCGTTAAATGCAACTTGTAATACGCCTGTGTATCCTAATTTTGTATCTATTGTGTTTGTGGCTACTGCCCCAATGCAAATTAGCACAAATACGATTGCGATATAATTTAATACAATCTTTCCGCTAACCTTTGGCTTGAATCCAAGAGTAATGAATAATCCCATAACAGTACCAGCAATACAATAACCGATTGCTACTTGTCCAAATATACCGACAATAAAGGATTTAACAAATTGACCTGCCCAGCCAAAAACGCCAAATAAGATTAAATCTAGTAGTCCAAAAATTCCTACTAAAATTAACCCTCTCATCATTCGATCGAAAATGCTTTCTGAATTATCGCTCACACTAACCTCGCTTCATACCCAAAATATTATAACATATAAAGCGCGCGAAAATTAATAAAATTTAAAAATTTTTAACCAACCATGACATTTTCTTCTGGTAAAATCACAGTATGCTCACGTCTTGGCTTAGCAAAAGATAAAACAATGGTTAAAATTCCGACTCTTCCGATGTACATCAAGATTGCAATTGCAATTCTTGATGCTGGATGTAATAGAAGCGTTGTATCGCCAATTGCTATACCAACAGTACCGATTGCTGAAATTACTTCAAAGATTGTATTTCTTAGCCCTATTTCTGGGTCTAGTCCTAAAATTAACAACGTAAAGAATGCTACCAAGATTAAATATGTAGATAAAACTGCAAATGCTTGGTGTAAAATTTCCTTTCCAATCTTCTTACCACGAAGGATGATTTGGCCATCTTTTGTATTTAGAGCAACGATACCTAAAATAATAACGATTAAGGTAGTTACCTTAATACCACCGGCTGTTGAACCAGAACCACCACCAACAAACATAAGCGCCATAGTAACGAAAATACTACCGTCGCTAAATTGAGTCATATCTGTTGTATTAAATCCAGCTGTTCTTGCTGTTGTTGCTGCAAATAGTGATCTTAAGAATGCTTCGCCAAATGGCATTCCTTGATATAGATGATTTGCTTCGTAGATGATGAATTGACATGTAGATAAGAATAGAATTATTACACTACCCATCAACATCAACTTTGAATGCATTGAAACTTCTTTAATATTGAACTTTGATCTGATTAAATCATCCCAAACGATAAAGCCTAATCCGCCAATGAAGATTAATGTACATAAAACGATATTTACAAGCCAATCATTAGCGTACATTGTGAATGATGCAAATGGCACTCCAAATACACCCATTAAATCAAATCCAGCATTACAAAATGCTGAGATAGCGTGAAAGGCTGCGAAATAAATGCCGTTTGCTGCACCAAATTGTGGGATAAATCTAATACATAAAAGTGCTGCTCCTAATGTTTCAAAAATGATAGATCCAAGCACGATATTTCTTAAAACGCTTCCGAAATCGCCCTTCTTTTGGATACCTACAGATTCCATTAAGAACTTTCTATCTTTAAAGCTCATCTTAACTCTTAAAGAACGAGTTAAAAAGGCTATTGTTGACATGAATCCAATACCACCCATTTGAACTAGAAATAAGATAACTAATTGTCCAACTAGTGACCAATGTAGATAAGTATCTACAACTACAAGTCCCGTTACACAGGTAGCAGATGTTGCTGTAAAGAATGAATCAATAAAACCGGTAGCAACATGTTCTTTTGATGAAAATGGTGCCATCAAAATAAATGTTCCTACCAAAATAACTATAATATAGCTCATTAGAACCATAAGCAATGTAGATATTGTTCTTCCAGCCGGTTTTATAGTAGTTTGCGCTTTATTATTAAGTTCATCCATACTCTTAAATAATATACCTTTATTAGAAATATTGCAAATCGCTAAGATTTTATAACGCTCATCAAATCTGCGTTAATCTCCCTTCCTACATATGCACAAGATGCCTTAGAAATATCTACGCACTCTTCAAATGCTTCTTGAATATCTTTAGCTGTTAAGGCTTTAATTTGATTTACACAATAATCTAAATCATACGCTTCATCACTCATAAGCGCAGCATTACCTGCCATACGCATTGTAGAGACTGTAGATTCGTTAGATAAAATGAATCTTGTAACGCTAGAATTTACGCCCTTCACGATTTCATCGTGAGTAAATCCGTTTTTCTTTACATCTTCTATTACCTTCTTTGTTAGAGCTAGAGACTTCTCTACAGAATCTTTATTTGTTCCGATATATAGATATGTGATACCAGAATTTGTTAAAGATGAATTGTATGCATAAACTTGATAAGCAAGGCCATGCTTTTCTCTAACTTCTTGGAATAATCTTGAGCTCATTCCCCCACCGAAGATATCTAAAGCTACATTTGCAGCAAATCTTCTCTTATCTTTAAGACCAATTGCAGGCATAGCCAAAAATAGGTTTGCTTGCTCTATATCTTTAAATTTGTATAAATAATCTTGATTTAAACTCTTTAGAGGATCATCTTGCCATAATCTATTTTTGTTTGATGGGAATCTATCTACGAAATATTTCTCGCACAATTTAATAGCATCTTCTCTTGAAATATGACCAGAAATTGAAATGACGATATCATCAGAAATGTAGTTTTTAGACTTATAGTCTAGAACATCCTGCCTTGTGAATTTTTTGATATTCTTTGCAGGACCAATAATTGTTCTTCCAAGTGGAGTATCTTTTCCATAGAAAGCTTCAGCTACTAAATCTTGGCATACGCCCTCGTTATCGTCCTCTGACATTGAAACTTCCTCTAAGATTACCTTTCTCTCGTTTTCCATCTCTTTTTCGTCAAATGATGGGTTTGTTAGAATGTCAGATAGAATCTCAGCGCACTTATCTGCTTCTGTATCGATTGATATTGTATAGAAAGCAGTTTGTTGCTTAGATGTATATGCATTATATTGCGCGCCTAACATATCTAATTCATTAACTATTTGGAATGGAGATCTTGTTGTTGTCCCCTTGAAAACATTATGCTCTATAAAGTGAGATAAACCGTTTGTCTCACTATTTTCATTTTGGCTACCAACTCCGCATAAAACTATAATACCTACACTACGGGTATTATCACTTTGAGTATGGGCTAAACGAAGTCCGTCTTTAAAAGTATGAATATAAGTTGAACTCATGCGTTATTCTAAATCCTTTTTGTCCGATAATTTATTAATGCACAACTTTTGTAAGAAATACTCAAGTTCTGATGCCCCATAGCAAATTGCGAATATCAATAAGGCTCCAATTGGAAATAAATAATACCTTCCACCAAAAGTTAACCCATAATGATCATCCCAGCATTTAACTATGATGACACATATAATGTACACTATTCCATATAATAACACAGGTAAGAATGAAAAATAAGTATATTTTTTATTAATTTGATCTTCCTTTTCAAAAACAGCAACCGTAAGCATAGCAAATAACGGAGCGAATAAATGCAATATAATACAATTTTCTTCGTAGAAATAGCCTGGATCTGTTCCAGACATAACATATGAACCTGGCATTAAAAATATCAAAACAACGAAGAATGTAACAGCAACAGAGTTTGTTGCTACATATTTAAACACCTTTAGCCACTCAGGGATTACTACTTCCTTCCCTAAGAGTCTCATTATGTTGAAATACAAATATGCTAAGCTTGCAAGCGCAGCTAAAATATTCGAATCAATAGTAAAATACTTAAAGCAAGCAGTCCCCGTTACTTCCATATTACCTGCCCCAGTTTTAAAGAAGTAATATAATACGGACCAAACTACCGAAACAAAAATAAACAAATTACAAAATGTAGATAATATATTAAATAATTTCTTACGCTCCATATCCCTCAACCCTACAAATTTAATATATCACACGTAGCGCACAAAACTGCAACAAATACAAAATCGGGCTACCATTTGGCAACCCGATTTATTAAATCAACAAAAATTCTAAATTATTTGAATAACTTAGTAATCTTTTTAACTAATGCAGCTGTATCGATTGTTACTGCATTATCCTTCTCTTCTTGAGATAGAGTTGGAATAGCTGTTTGTGTAGATACAGATACTGTAGCTGAAGCTGAAACTGAAGTAAATGTTGTTCCTTCTGGAGCCTTTTCATTTAATAATGACTTTACAACATCTCCGATAGATACTGTTAAAGTGAAATCTAACATAGTCTTTGCATCTAATTCTAATGTAGCTGAAACTGTTCCTTCGAAGTTTTCTGGAGCAGCATCTTCGCCATATAATTCTTTAATTAGCGCTACAGAATCTGCATTGAATTCAGCGCTGAATGTTACAACAGAACCCTTTGTCTTAACGATTCTAATATGGAATATTTTAACTACGTTAACTAGAGTTTCGAAATCTGTATATGATGGTTCGTCTGTTGTCTCTTCTGTTGCTTCTTCATCATCGTCCTCATCTTCATCTGAAGCCATGATAGATTCAGCAGCCTTTGCCCAAGAATTGTTTTCTGTAAGGATTTTGTTTAAATCAACCTTGCTATCAAATAATACTAATGCAGCTGAAAGCTTTGTAGATAACTTCATAACACCAAGCTTTCCGTTTACTTCAGTTAAATCAATTCCTTCTTTTGCAATTTCAGCGATAACAGACTCAGATAGATTTGCTTTTGTATATACATCTAGATTATCTACGAAGATTTCTGCACTTTCATTAAATTCTGTAACTTTAGTAAAATCTGTATAATCAATATTTTCATCGCCAACGATTTGATCAATGTTAACATCTGGCAACTTACCACTAACATTAATGCTTGCATAAGCCTTTGTTGCTTTTAAATATTCAGATAAAGCAATTTCTTTACTTACTGGACCAGAAACTCCTAATTTAGCACTTGCTGAAACATTATTTTCGAATGCTGTCTCTCCTTGAGTTCCTGATAATGATAAGCTAGCGTTTAAAGATACTAGTAATTGTGATACAGCAGCAACGTTCTCTTCTTTAGCAGCTAATGCCATAACTGCAGTAGCAACGGCTTCTGCGTCGTCTGTCTTTTTGATTTTCTTTACTGTTACTACGTTTCCGTTTTCATCAACATATGATAGATTCTTTAATTCATCTGAATCACATGCTATTAATGAAACAACTAAAGAAACAAGTAGTACAACGATTAGTAAACAAGATAATAGTTTTTTCATTTTTATATCTCCTCAAATATTTTTCGTGCATATTATACAAACTAATTTTATAAAGGTCAAAGAGTATTTTTTAGCCGATATTATTTTCACATATTTTATCCATAAATTTTATAAGACGAATTTTAGAGTAAATTTCAGCAAAATCGACCTTCAAAAATGCCCTCTTGTTATAAAAATCACTTTAATTCATATTTATTTAGTCATATAGTGTCTATATTTGGCATTTTCGAGGATTTTGCCTAAAATGGCAGACAATCCATTTATTTAACGAAAAATTTTTAAAATTTGTCCTACTTTGTGCAAATGTAAAATCTTAAAATATATGAGATAAGATAGCATAAAAATATGCGCCTAAGGCATAAACCTTAAGCGCATTGTAATCGTAAGTTTTTAGATTATAGAACTTCTAGAAGTCTTAAGCCGATACCCTTATCTGTGATATCGATAACCTTAACCTTAACCTTGTCGCCAACAGCAAGAACGTCTTCAACCTTCTCTACTCTTTCTTTCTTTAGCTTAGAGATATGAATCATAGCGTCCTTTCCTGGAGCGATTTCTACGAAAGCTCCGAATGGCATAATTCTTACAACTGTACCTGTTAATTCATCATCAACTTCTGGGTCATTGCAGATTAGTTCGATTGTCTTTCTAGCCTTAGCAATCATATCTTCATCGATAGCTGAGATGAATACATCACCGAAATCGTTGATATCAATCTTAACGCCTGTATCTTCGATAATCTTTGTAATTGTCTTACCACCAGAACCGATAACGTCCTTAATCTTATTTACATCGATTGTGAACTTAACGATCTTTGGAGCCCACTTAGATAGGTTCTTTCTTGGTTCAGGAATAGCTTGTAACATCTTATCTAAGATATATAATCTACCATCTCTAGCTTGAGATAAAGCTTGACGTAAGATCTTTTCGTTAATTCCCTTAATCTTAATATCCATTTGGATAGCTGTGATACCATCTTTTGTACCTGTTACCTTGAAGTCCATATCGCCTAAGAAGTCTTCTAGACCTTGGATATCTGTCATAACAGCAACCTTTGACTTATCTTCGTTAGAAATTAAGCCCATAGCAACACCAGCAACTGGCTTCTTAATTGGAACGCCTGCATCCATAAGAGCAAGTGTTGAACCACATGTAGATGCCATTGATGTAGAACCGTTAGATGATAAGATATCTGATACCATTCTAATAGCATATGGGAATTCTTCAACTGATGGGATAACTGGCTCTAAAGCTCTTTCTGCTAAAGCACCGTGTCCGATTTCTCTTCTACCTGGGCTCTTTAAAGGCTTAGCTTCACCAGTTGTATATCCTGGCATGTTGTATTGGTGCATATATCTCTTAGCAACATCTTCATCAAGTCCTTCTAATTTTTGAACTTCAGAAATGCTTCCTAATGTACATGTTGTTAAAGCTTGAGTTTGACCTCTTGTGAATACTGCACTACCATGAACTCTTGGTAAAATACCTGTTTCACACCAAATTGGTCTGATTTCTGTTAAAGATCTTCCGTCTGGTCTTACACCATCTTCAAGAATCTTCTTTCTTACCTTAGCCTTCTTCATGGCATACATTGTTTCGTAAATATCTCTCTTTCCATCTGGATACTTTTCAGCAAAGTGTTCATAAACATCATTATCAAGAGCTTCTTCAGCAACTTCTCTTTCATGTCTATCGAAGTGTGTTAACACTTCATCCATCTTAGCATCGCAGTATTCCTTAACATCAGCTTCGATATCAGCAGCTGGATGATATAGATTTGGAACGATCTTTTCTTTACCGATTTCCTTTTGGATTGATTCGATCCAAGCAACGATCTTCTTGATTTCTTCATGTCCGAATAGGATAGCATCTACCATCTCGTCTTCAGATAATTCGTTAGCACCAGCTTCTACCATTAAGATAGCATCCTTTGTACCTGAAAGGTTCAAAGCAAGTTTGCTCTTTTCTCTTTGTTCTGAATCTGGGTTAATAATGAATTTTCCATCAACATATCCAACAACTACTGAACCTGTAGGTCCTGCAAATGGGATATCAGAAATTGTTAAAGCTACGCTTGATCCGATCATAGCATAAATTTCTGGTGGAATATTTGTATCTACAGATAAGCATGTAGCAATAACTGTAACATCGTTATAGAAGAATTTTGGGAATAAAGGTCTTAGAGGTCTATCGATTAATCTTGATGTTAAGATAGCCTTATCTGAAGCCTTTCCTTCTCTCTTCTTAAATCCCCCTGGAATCTTACCAACAGCGTACATCTTTTCTTCGAAATCACATGATAATGGGAAGAAATCTACGCCTTCTCTTTGTTCTTTTGCCATACATACGTTTACCATAACTGCAGTATCACCGCATCTTACGATACAACTTCCGTTAGCTTGACCACAATATGCACCTGTTTCTACAGATACTTCTCTACCACCTATTGTAGTCTTGAAAATTTTCTTTTCCATGTACTAATCCTCCAATATTAGTTTTTATATATAAATTAATTAATGTGTTGCAAATTTTTAGATTAAGAAAAGTTAAAAGGGGCTTGCAACTTAATGCAGCCCCTAAAATTAACTAGTTTCTTAAATCAAGCTTTTCAACTATAGCACGGTATCTGTTGATATCTGTTGACTTTAAGTACTTTAGTAAGCTCTTTCTTTGTCCTACCATCTTGCTTAAGCCACGTCTAGAGTGTAAATCTTGCTTGTTTAGCTTTAAGTGCTCTGTTAAATGCTTAATTCTAGCTGTTAATAAAGCGATTTGTACTTCAGCTGAACCAGTGTCGTTTTCGTCCTTTCCGTAAGTTGCTATAATTTCTTTCTTTGTTAATTCTTCCATTGTTTTACCTCCTTCGTTGGAAAAATAATTCACCATGCACTACGCAATACATCGGAGTTTTTGTAAAACCTAGTACAGGTAAGCATAAGTATAATAACATCTAAATTTGAAATCGCGCAACTAAAAATATATAAATTATATAAATAATACTCTTAAGATAAAAAGAATGAGCGTTTGTTCGATAAAATCTCGTCTTTTCTCTCTAAATATACTTGAATTCCCTTTGGTTCTGGAAGACGTTCAATTCTATCTTCAGCTACATAAATACGCTTTGAGATAGCGCCTGCACCATTAGCGATAATTGATGTGGTTTCTTCCATAATATCTACATTGTATATGCAAGCCTTGCCTTCTTTACAATATCCAACATTCTCTAAATTCCCAGATACATGCTTTTGCTTATACATATAATATGGAGTATATCCAGCCTTTAATATTGCCTGCATAGCATAATCTACCATCATAGATGGTAATTCCAATGAAGCATTATCATAATTTTCTTCGTGCAATTTAGATCCACGTTTTAGAGCCAATGTATGAACCGTAATATTTGCAGGATTTAACCTAATAGCTTCATCTACAGAATATTTGAAATCTTCAAAAGATTCGCCAGGAAGCATAGCAATTAAATCCATATTAATATCAAATGGATACTCTTTTGCCATATCATAAACAGCATAAACCTCGTCTATTGTGTGGTTTCTCCCTATTAAATCGAGTGTTTTTTGATTAAATGACTGTGGATTAATAGAAATACGAGTTACGCCCGCATCACGCATAATATCTAATTTTGATTTTGATATAGTATCTGGTCGTCCTGCTTCAATGGTATATTCTTTTGCCCCAAATTCAGAAAAATTAGCAGCACAGGCGATTTTTCTGAAATTATCATCATCAATTGAAGTTGGAGTTCCGCCTCCAATATAAACGCTTTTAACGATTAAATTCTTTTGTTTTATGATTTCTTTTGTAGCTTCAAGCTCTAAAAGCACTTGTTCTGTATATGGACAAATTAGGTATTTTACGTGCTTTAGCTCTGCGGCCAAGAATGAACAGTATGAACATCTAGTTAAGCAAATAGGAATATTTACAAAGACATCAACATATCTTTCGTCTTTAAAATAGATCCCTTCTTGGTTTTTGCAAATGAGCTTAATTAAGTCAATCTTTTCTTTTGATACAAATAGCTCTTCATCAAAATATTTATCTGCATCAATCTTGCCACTTAGGTCATGATAAAGCTTCGTTGGACGGATGCCTGTAAGCGATCCATAAGGTAAATTTACTTTCAAATATTCAGATAGCACTTTGTACAAGAATGCCTTTGAATATCTCTTTTTTAGCGACTTTATGGCTAAAGGGGAATTATTTACTTCTAAATTAAATCGTTTTTCATAATGCTCAAGACAATTTACGGCTAAATCTATTTTTGTACAGAAATTCAAATCGCCCAAATCTTCGAGCTGCAAATCAACATAATTTTCTGAATTTTCATCGTATTCTACGAATGGATAGAACGCCCTAACGATATCCATATAATCGTTTAAATATTCTTCCATATTTGTCGTGAATTTAATTTTAATTGATTCCATATATATCCCTAAATTAATCTTGCATTATTGGATTGTACATCTTTTCAAAAGATAAATACGTCTCTTCCCCATGACCAGGAAGTAATGTGTATTCTCCTTCTAAAGATAAAATTTTTAATATGGACGATTTAAGCATTTGAAAATTAGAATCTTCAAAATCTGTTCGACCATAACTTTCTCTGAAAATAGTATCGCCTGTAAAAATATACTCGTCTAAAACATAACAAACGCCGCCCATTGTGTGGCCAGGAGTTTCAATAACTTTAATTTTGAAGCCACAAATTTCTAGCAAATCAGCATCTTTTACCAAATAATCTACATCGAAATGCTCAATTTTAACGCCCAAATATCGCGCCATTTGATCATCTTCATCAATTTTGAATACATCAGCCTTATGCATATACACCTTTGCGCCGAGGGTTTTTAGGTAAGCTACACCCCCAATATGATCAAAATGACCATGAGTTAGAAGCACTGCTATTGGTTTTAATTTATTATCCGAAATGTAGCCAGAAATTGACTTAATATCTTCATGAGGGTCAATAACGATGCACTCATTAGTTATCTCATTGATAATAATGTATGTACAAGTTCCTATTGCTCCACCGATTAATCTACTTATTTTCATTTACTTCTTGATTGTTTTTCTCAACTATAATCATAACTGGGCCATCTGCGCTCATATCTATATGCATATGTTCGCCAAATACACCAGTTGCGACTTCTTCGCCCATTTTCTCGTTAAATACGCTCAAAGCATAGTCATATAAAGGTTTTGCTTCCTCATAATGCAAAGCACGAGAAAAATCTGGGCGTCTATTTGTAGCTGTATTTGCATACAAAGTGAAATTAGATACCACCATAACGTGGCCATCAACATCTCTTAATGTTTTATTTGTCTTACCATTTTCATCTCTAAATAGACGCATACCGCAAACTCTATCTACTACATAGTCTACGATCTTTTTATTGTCACCCTTTGTGAAACCAATTAAAACTAAAAAGCCAGGTCCACATTGAGAAATTAACTCATCATTTACAGTTAATTTTGCATAATTAATTCTTTGAATTACAGCTCTCATGATTTACCTTTAGCACGTTTTACTTCGTTAACGCCTTTAATAGACCTAAATTTGTTAATTAAATGGTTTGTCGCATCAGCATTAGGGATTTCGATACAAACCTTCGCAATGGCCGTATTATCGTCTTGCTTTTTAACATCTAAGCTTATCATAGGATATTTCATTTCAGTAATTGCTTGCGCAATATCTACGATAAGACCAGTTCTATCATCAGCAAAAATATCAATATAAACTTCAAATCTACCTGTTGTATCACTTGGCCATTCAACCTGTACAAGTCTTTCTGGTTCAAATGCAGCAACATTTGGACAGTCTTTTCTATGAATAATAACACCTCTAGATTTAGAGATATAACCAACAATTTCATCACCTGGCAATGCTGTACAGCATTGAGAGAATTTAACCTTCATACCAGGCATACCGTTTACCAAAATACCGCTATCTTGAGATTTCTTATGTGGACGAACAGATGGTTTTGCAATGATATTTTCTGGAATTACGTTAATACCAATATCTTTTGCCTTACATTCAAGCAATCTAGATAAGATTTGTTGGGCTGTAAATTCGCCATAACCAACCATCGCAAGAACGTCATCGTTGTCGTTTAGCTTGTATTTTGTCTTAATATATTCTTTCCATGAAGGCAACTTCAATAAAGCTTGCATATCATAGCCGCGTTGATGACATGCTTTTTCTAGCATATCGCGACCAATCTTAATGTTGTCTTCACGCAATTCTTTCTTGAAGAATTGCTTAATCTTTGATTTAGCAGATGGAGTAATTACAACGCTTAGCCAATCTCTTGATGGACCTTTAGATGCATTTGATGTAATTACTTCTACAACGTCGCCATTTTCCAGTTTCGTAGAAACTGGCACCATCTTACCATTAATCTTAATACCTACGCAGTGATTACCAACCTCTGTGTGTACGTTATACGCAAAGTCGATACCTGTAGATCCGTTTGGCAAATTGAATACGTCACCTTTTGGCGTGAATACGAATACTTCATCAGCATACAAGTCGATTTTAACACTATCTAGGTATTCTTTTTCTGTGGCTGCTTCGTTTTGAAGTTCCATAACACCACGAATCCAAGCAAGCTTCTTGTCATCAAGAGTTTGAGATGAGCCAGTCATACCTTGCTTATATTTCCAGTGCGCCGCGATACCGTATTCGGCTATACGATGCATTTCTTTTGTTCTAATTTGGATTTCAAATGGCGAGCCGTAATTAGCAATAACCGTTGTATGAAGTGATTGATATAAATTGCCTTTAGGAACTGAAATATAGTCTTTAAAACGTCCTGGAAGTGGCTTCCATTTAGCGTGTACAGCACCAAGTACAGAATAACATTGCTTGATATCATCTACGATAATACGCATAGCAATCAAATCATAGATTTGTTCGAATGTTTTTCCACGCTTTAGCTTTCTATAAATACTATAGAAATGCTTAGGTCTTCCATTTACTTCGCCTTTAATTCCAAGTTCATTTAAAAGCGCTTTTATATCTTTCGTAATATTATCTACGAATTCTTGTCTTTCTGTTTTAGATTGAGCGACTTTTTCTGCGATATAGAAATAATCTTCTGGATATAAATATCTTAGACATAAGTCCTCAAGTTCACCCTTAATGCTAGCGATTCCAAGTCTTGCAGCAATTGGCGCATAGATTTCAAGAGTTTCTTTAGCAATACGCTTTTGAGCAGCTTCGTCCTTGAAAGCAAGCGTTCTCATATTGTTCAATCTATCTGCAAGTTTAATGATAATAACTCTGATATCATTGAACATAGCTAAGAACATTCTTCTTAGATTTTCAGCTTGTTCTTCTTCTTTTGTCTTGAAATTTAATTTGCTTAACTTCGTTACACCTTGAACTAATAATAAAACTTCTTGGCCAAATTCTTCTGCAATTTCGCTATCTGTAATTTGTGTATCTTCGATAACATCATGAAGTAGCGCCGCAATAATAGTATCAGCATCCATGCCTAGATCTACTAATATACTAGCTACGCCAAGTGGGTGAATAATATAATCTTCTCCAGATTGTCTTTTTTGTCCTTTATGGGCGGTTTTAGCAAAGAAATATGCTCTGCGTATTTTCTGCGCATTGTTTTCAGCATAGATATCCAGAATTTTGTTTAAAAACTCGGTTTCGATATCAATATCCAATTGCTTATCCCTCCATAATAAATTTATAGATACGAGAGTTATTTATTGGATTTTTGACGTTCTTTTGAATCTTTAGAGTCTTGCCTTCTTTTGTAATAATGCCCAAATCCATAAAAATACATATCGCAACTATAAAACTATTATAGTTTAGATTTAACATTTTTTCAATATCCACATAGATGCTATAGATGCTTGTATTTGGCGCATTTTGCAAGATTTTTGATACCTCAAGGTAAACCTTGCCTAACATATCATATTGAAGCATATAACTTCTCAAAACTTTTAAGCCATTCCCATTTTCTACATAAAAAACGTTACAATCCTTATCTAGCTTTAATTCATCAATATAGCCTAAAGATATTGGTCTATCTAAAAATACGACATTTTTGTATTTTGTTAGATCTTCGTTAATGCCAATATCAAAATTGATTGCATTGTTTGGACATGGAGATTCAATGAAATGCGCATTTTCTACTAACTTTTTAGGACAAAGCGCCTTGAATTCATCAAAAGTTTCCTTTGTATACGAAATATATGCTGTTGTATAGTCATTATCTTTAATTAACTCCAATGCAGCCTTATTATCGATAGCTTTTGGATGGAAGATGCTCTTATCTGGATAAAGCGCAGTTAAAATGTAATTTGTTACTACGTAATTATCGAAAGATACACATCTTACCTCTTTAATTAAAGCTTGTACATAGTCGATATTATTAAATGGACTTAGTGTTAAAGTAAATACCAAACTCTTTTCAATTGCACTATTTAAAATGTCTAATTTATCTAAAAGATAAAAACCTACCATTTGGAACTTACCGCTCTTATATACAACATGCTCCATTCCTTCCTTCATAGGTTTAAAGTTCAAATTGCCAATTGTTGATTCGAACAATGGCTTTTGATTTGCTTGTCCATATGGCTCTAACATCTCAAGTTCTTTTGCAACTTTAATTAGGTTATTTATCTCGTGGAAATCAAATAGCTTTTCATTTCTCTCTAAAAGCACATCATTTGAATAATGTTCTTTGAAATATTTATTTAGATTGACTCTAAATAAATCAATATTCTCTTTTTCAAGCGTTAAACCGCAAGCTTGACTATGACCACCAAATTTAAGTAATGGCGAATTTGAATTAGATACACATTCAAATATATTAACAGTCTCAATACTACGCCCTGAGCCCTTTATATTGCCCTCAAGAGCGTCTGTTAATAGAATTACAGGTCTATTATAATCTTTTGTTATTTTAGCGGCTGTAATGCCTAATATTCCCTCATCCCAACCTTTCTTGTATAAAACTACAATTGGATATTTATCAAAATCGTAATGAGCCATCAATTCTTCTACTTCTTCGCAAAGTTTCTTTGTTAGGTTTTGACGCTCGTTATGATATTCGTTTATTTCTTCAACTAGTGACTTTAGTAAAAAAGCATCTTCTTCGAAGAATAGTTGCACAACAGGGTTTGCGTCAGCTAATCTTCCTGCAGCATTTAATCTTGGAGCCAATTTAAAGGCAATATCCGTTGAATTTAGTTTGTCACGAGAAAATGTCTTAATTAGCATATCTACGCCCTTTCTTGGCTTAGAATTTAAAACCTTTAGACCATATGATACGATTGCTCTATTATCCTTAGTTAGAGGAACTAAATCTGCAACTGTTGCAATAGCTGCAATATCATAATATTTTAAAGATTCTTCAAATGAAGATAATGCCTCAATTAATCTTAAAACAACCCCGGCTCCGCATAGATGTTCATACGCCCCATTATCTTTAGATAAATGTGGGTTAAATATACAACATTTTGGTAATTCTTCTTGAGGTTCGTGGTGATCTGTAATTACGATATCTCTTCCCAAATCTTCGTAGATATATCTTGCCTCTTCTACGTTTGCAATTCCACAATCAACGGTTATGAATAAATCTGGGTCATATTCTTCTGTTACGAAATCTAATACCTCTTCACTCATTCCATATCCATGCTCTTTTCTGTTTGGGATAAATATATCGACATCTAATCCTTTTGATTTAAAAAATAGTTTTAGCATAGCGCAAGAACAGATACCATCTGAATCGTAATCGCCAAATACTAAAACTCTCTCTTTGTTGTCGATTGCTCTTTGAATTCTCTCGACAACTTCTTTTAATCCTTTATAATTTTCAAGCTTTGTTAATTTATCTAATGATGGATTTAAAAAGTCCTCACATTCTTCTATAGAAGAAAGCCCACAGTTAAGTAAGCACTTAGCTGTGATTTTCTCAACATTTAGATTATTTACTATTTGATCTAATAAAGCTTGATTATATTCCATAAATTAATTAAGGGCTGTCGTTGTTGAACAGCCCTAATTTTTGTTATTGTTTTGCACCTACATACTTTGGCTTTGCGTTCTTGTCGTCTTTTATCATATTCTTCTTTTGTTGTTTTCTCTTTTCCCATGCTGAGCTCATTACATAGTATAGTGATGGAGAAATGAACATTGATGAATAGAAACCTGCAATCAAACCAAAGATAACTGGTAGAGCGAATTCGTTAACTGTGCTTGAACCGAAGATTGCAAAGATTACAATTGGTATCATTGTTGTTACAGTTGAGTTGATAGATCTTAAAAGTGTTTGCTTTACAGATGTATCTAAAACTAAAGCTGTATCAATCTTAGCATTTAACTTCTTTTCGTTCTTTAGGTTTTCTCTTACTCTATCGAAGATAACGATTGTGTTGTTGATTGAGTAAGATACGATTGTGATAATAGCCGCGATGAATGCGCTGTTAACTTGGATATGACAAATAATTGTCATAGCAACTAAGATAGCAACGTCGTGCATTAATGCGATAACGGCAGCTAAACCACTCCATACCTCGAATCTAATAATGATGTAGATTAAGATAACTGCTAAAGCTACTGCTAAACAGATAAGAGCTGTCTTAATTAATTCAGCTGAAGCTGTAGCACCGATGTTTTCGTATGTGATTAAGCTTCCGATTTCATCGATATCAACGTCAGCCATCTTTTCTGCTTTTAGAGCTGCTGCGATAGAATCCTTAATTACTTGGTTTCTGTATGTAGATAATGTGTTATCAGCATCATATGACTTAGAAACGTTATCATACTTGAATACGATAGCATATTCTTCACCTGAACCAGATGTTTGGGCATATGTAACATTTGCTTTAGCAATAGCTACAGTGATACCTTCTAGTTTCTTGCCATATTGAGCTTCATATTCTTCAGATACTGCATAATCAGCAACCTTTTGAGCATTTTCTTCAGATTGGATAGCATCTTTGATGATTGCTTCATATTCTGAGTAAGAATCATCAGTTAGTCTTGAATCACCAAGGGCTACTGTTACAAGTGAACCACCAGCGAAGTCAATACCGATATTCATACCCTTATTAACATCTTTGTAAACTCCCGCAAAGATACCAAACATGATACCAGCTAGGATAATAATTGCTAAAGGAGCAATGATCCAGAACTTAATGTTCTTAGCAATTGGGAATTTAATCAAATTTTCAACTTTAAACTTCTTGTTCATAAACTAAACTCCCTCCTTTTCAGATTTTTCTTCTTCAATATCTGTTCTAGCAACGCCCTCTTCTCTATATAAGTTATATAGAGCTGCATTTTCTTCTCTTGTAAATGCCATAATACAAGCAGTTGTTAAACGAGTCATTAGAAGTGATGAAATCAATGAGATAACGATACCGATTAATAATGTGATACCGAAACTCTTTAATGCAGATGTACCTAAAATGATAAGAACAACAGCACCGATGATAGTTGTAATGTTACCATCGATGATAGCACCTAAAGATCTCTTGAAACCTGTAGATGTAGCAGTTCTGATTGTCTTACCTTGTGCATATTCTTCTTTAATACGTTCGAAGATAATAACGTTAGCGTCAACAGCCATACCGATAGCAAGTAGAACACCTGCGATACCAGATAGTGTTAATTGTACCCATGGGAATACGGCTAAGAAGAATAAGAATGTTAATACATACCACCACAATGAGATACTTGCAGCTGCACCCAATAATCTATATAGAAGGCATAGATATAACATGATTAAGATGATACCAGCAATACCAGCGATAACACCTGCTCTAATTGCGTTAACACCCAAAGTAGCTGAAATTGTGCTGCATTGAGACATCTTTAATCTTAATGGGAATGAACCAGCAGTAATCTTAACTGCTAGATTGTATGCATCATCATATGAATAGTTACCACTAATAGAACACTTACCTGTAGTGATAGCTTCGTTTACTGTTGGAGCGATTACTAAAGAATCGTTGATATAGATAGCTAATTGTTTACTTGTTAATGCTTCTGTAGCTGTAGCAAATTTCTTTGTACCATCAGCTGTAAATTCAAGAGCTACAACATAATATTGAGAATCTGAATCATATTGTACACCAGCCTTTGCTACGTCATCACCAGTAAGTTTACTGCTTAATTTAACTGAACCTGTAGGATCGTTTAATGACTTATCGTTTGTACCATCAACATATTCCTTGAATTCAAGGTCAGCTGGGTCACCGATTAATTCGAAGATCTTTTCTGGATCATCAACGTCTGGGATTTCAACACGGATTGTTTCCCCACTTACAGATACTTGTGCTTCTGTGTAACCCTTATTGAATAAAAGAGTTTCCATAGCGCCTCTAGTTCCTTCGATTGCTGCAGTCTTTTCATCTTGAGTCATCTTTTGATAAGATTCTTGCTCAGTATCGATGTCATATACAGCATACACACCACCACTAAGGTCAAGGCCTAAGCTAATTTGAGTTGGGAATGCATTGTAGTTGTATAGACCAAATTGTCCGTCATCTAGTGATACAAATGCAAATACAGTACCTAAAACTAGCAATATACCAAGGATAGTCAAAATCGTTATTGATTTGTACTTTTTCACCTTATTTGTGCCTCCTAATTTCACTTATTTAAAATATTATAATAATATAATTATATTTATAGACTTTATTAAAGTCAATAATAATGTTTTTCTTTGCTAAAAATACTAGTTTTCTTGGGCGTCTTCGATAGCTTTAATAGCCAATGAAAGATCCATTCTCTTGCGCTCTAAAGCGCAAGTAATCTCATATGGAGTATGCATAGAACCTGCATAATTGATATTGTTAGCTGTGCAACCACCTGAGCAATAATATTTAGCTGGACACTTATCACAAGCTGGCTTTTGAGTAACAATATTCTTAGCAAACTCCTTAGAAATGTCCATGTTAATTTCTTTATCAAAAACATTTCCCATATAGTAGTCCTTATTCTCTGCGAATTGGTGACATGGGAATATATCTCCTGTTGGAGTAACAGCAAGATATTCACAACCTGCTCCACAACCAGTTAATCTCTTAACTACGCATGGGCCTGATTCGATATCTATCATAAAGTGGAAGAAATTAAACCACTTGTCTGTTTTTCTTCTATCGATATAGATTTCTGCTAATTTTTCGTATTCTTTAAGAATACGAGGTAACATCTCTTCTGTTATCTTTAGACCTTCAATGTTTGTAACAACTGGCTCCATTGAGATTTGATCAAAGCCAATATCATTTAGATATTCAACATCCTTTGCAAAATCTAAATTCTTAGCAGTATATGTTCCACGAACATAATATGTCTTATCGCCTCTAACTTTTCTTAGCTTTAATGCGTTTTTAATGATTACATCAAACGCACTCTTTCCGCTGATAGTTCTTCTAACCTCATCGTGAATCTCTTGTCTTCCATCGATACTTAAAACGATGTTATTCATTTCTTTGTTTAGCCATTCGATCTTATCATCGCTAAGTAGGATACAGTTGGTTGTCATTGTAAATGAGAACTTCTTACCTACTTTATCTTCGATACTTCTTGCGTATTCAACGATTTGTTTTACAACATCGAAATTCATTAATGGCTCGCCACCAAAGAAATCTACTTCAAGATTATGTCTCTTTCCCGAGCGTTGAACTAAAAAGTCAATTGCGTTCTTTCCCACCTCATATGACATATGAGCTCTATTTCTTGTATGATAAGTTCCCTCATCAGCAAAACAGTATTGACACTTTAGATTACAATCATGACAAATATGAAGACATAGAGCCTTAATCTCTCCTATCTTCTTACAGTCTTGCGTGCATGTGCATGGAGAATCTAGAACGCCCTCTTTTACAAGTTCGTCCAATTCTGCATTAATTTCAGAAACTTCTTTTTCATCTATGGATTTTAATTGAGCTAATTGCTCTTGATCTAAATCGTGTTCAAATCTGTTTTTGGCAATTAAAAAAGTGACAAAATCTACATTATGTAAACTGCCACTTTCGCTATCCCACATGAAATAATAAGCTCTATTGTGGTAAGTAAAGCTAAAACAATGGGTCATTTTTATATATTAAAGTAATGGTTTCTTAACTGTATTTGGCTTTTCGTCTCTGTGTTGGCAAGATTGATTACCTACTGTGCAAGATGTCTTGCAAGCTGATTGACAAGAAGATTGGCATTCGCCGCATCCAATATTTCCAGTTTTCTTCATTCCGTTCTTAACAATTGAATTAATATGTTTCATATTCGAATCCTCCGATTTTCTTAACATACATATAATAATATATTTTTAAATATTATTCAAGGACATTTCATTTATTATATTTTTTTACTTTAAAGTGAAATACTCGCTTTCTATGTACTCATAACTAAATTCATAAACTTCGTCAAAAAAATTAATTTTCTTAACTTTATAGCCTTCTGCTAAAACCCTATCTCTTGTTGGAGTGGCGAAATGGAATCTAATATCGCAATCGCCTTTAAACAAAACTGTATAACTCGTATTAGCACAGCCACGTCCAGGATGTGACATTGAACTTGTTACACGGCTTTTTATGTTATCCCAAGAATAAGTAGGAGTTTTTATAGTTTGTCCTGTTAATGCAATTTTCCCTGATGAAGAAGATGTATATTGACCATTAAAATAAGAACTATTGCTATAACTTGAATATGAATATTCTTTGCCATTTGCTATATCATAGCAACCGAATTCAAGATAATCATAATAAGCATTGTTTGATCTACTTATTCTTTGATAATAGCAAATCTGTCTTTCGCTATCGAAAGCATATATTTCCTCTGTATCCCCTCTTGTCCATTTCATCGTGACTATAGGGGCCTTTTTGCTATTATCCACGATATATTCATGCATTTTTATGCCTAAATCGTCGTTTAGTGGGATTTCAATGGCAAATCCTACAACTAAAATTGCAGTTACAATAACTACGATTAATGGGATAACTATAGATAACGTTATGATACTTTTCTTACGAGAAGCCTTTGGCTTCTTATAAAAAGGATTCTTCTTACCGCAGTTTGGACATTTTTTTGCGTTATCTTCGATTAATTCTCCGCACCATTCACAATACATGATTTATGCTTCCTCTTTTTCTTCAACCTCTATAGGTTGTTTATCATTTGCTACGATTTGCTTTGGAGCAAAACGTCCTGCTAAGCCAAATGCGCCAACTAAAATAGATAAAACACTAGATACTAAGTATGCAACCATAGTAATAGATGAAATAGATAATAATCTTGCTGCAAGCTTTTTAGTATCGCTAGATGTATTAGACTTATTTAGATTTCCAAATGCTTCTACATATTGAGATAGCATCTTTGCTGCTACACAAAAACCTACTAATAAAATTGCACCTAAAAAGATGAAAGCGATTAAAGCCTTTCTATCATTAATAGAAAAATTCATAAGTAGATATAATGATGTGCTAAATGCAAAAACAATTAACAATAAATTAAAGAATGTGCTTCCTGTTAAAGAATAAACAACAGATGATGAAGTATCACCAAAGATGCCCCATACAACGGCCCCGAAGCATACTAATAAAGACACTGCAAAGGAAATTAATAATCCTGTTGAGCTAACATTTTGTGGTTTGTAAGCGCTAGTTGGGCATCCACATTTTGGACAGATTACAGCCTCATTTCGAAGCTCTGCCCCGCAAAATCTACAATATTTCATAGAACAACCTCATTTTTTCATTCGGCTATCACTAGCCAAAATAATATTAACACATTTAATTGTTTGTTCAAGTCTTAATTCTTGTTTATTATATAAAGACTACAAATACTCTAAAAAATAATGTAGTAACGCTTATAATTATCTTAAACAAAAAAAATGCTGAGAACTAAGTCTCAGCGATTTTCTTTTCGTTTTTGATAGAAATTAGAAGATCTTTTCATCCTTTGGCTTTTCTTCAGCCTTAGCTTCATCTTTAACTTCTTCAGCCTTTGGAGCTTCTACATCATCAAGAGCCTTTGGAGCTTCTTGCTTAGCTTCTTCAACTTGGCCATTAGCACCAACTTGCATAACTGTGTAGATAGCGCTCTTGTCTAAAACACAAAGATTTGAACCATCATTTTTTGGGCTTAGGTCGATAACGATTGTGTTACCATCGATAGACTTGATTTCACCGATGAAACCACCGATTGTCTTAACCTTTGTACCAGCAGATAATGAATCCATCATCTTTTGAGCTTCTTTTTGTCTCTTTCTTTGTGGAACGATAGACATAACTAACATTAATACCATAAGTACACCAAGTACTGCTAGCATAATAACGTTTTGTGAGTCTAGTCCTAGAATATATAAAAATCCTGTATTCATATTTGTTCTCCTTTTAAATATACCAACGATAATAATATATTATTTGCTTATTTTTAGCAAGTAAAAGTTTTTACTTAAGGTTTGGCTCCTGTTTTTGACCGCCATGACCCCACTCGTATTTTTGAGTAAATTCGTTATAGAAATCTAAGAATCTATCTTCCGTAATAGCTTGTCTTACGTCTTCCATTAACTTCGTTAAGAATCTAATATTATGGATAGATAATAGCTCTCCACCAAGGATTTCATCAGCATTAATTAAGTGTCTTATATATGCTCTTGTGAAGTTCTTACAGCAATAGCAATCGCAGCCTTCTTCAACTGGTGAAAAATCTTCTTTATATGCGCCATTTCTAACAGTTAAATTACCATTTCTTGTTAGCGCCGTTCCGTTTCTTGCAATTCTTGTTGGAAGTACGCAATCGAACATATCGATACCTCTCATTACGCCTTCAACTAAGCAATCTGGGCTGCCTACACCCATCAAATATCTTGGTTGATCTTCTGGGTAGAATTGTCTTAGAAAATCTAGAATTTCATACATGGTTTCTTTTGGTTCACCAACACTAAGTCCACCAATTGAGAAACCACATTTAGCATACTTTAGAGTTTCTTTGATACTTTGCTCTCTTAAATCCTTGTACATATTGCCTTGTACAATTGGGAATAACATTTGATTATCATTTTTATGATGCTTATAACATCTATCTAACCACATCAATGTTCTTTCCATAGCTTTTTTAGATGTCTTATAGTCAGCATGTCCTTCTGTACATTCATCAAAAGCCATAATAATATCTGCACCAAGCTTGTTTTCTACATCGATTGCAACCTCTGGTGTCATGAACAATTTCTTACCATCAATATATGATTGGAAGGCTACGCCTTCATCTGTGATTTTTCTCATCTTAGATAGAGAGAAAACTTGGAAACCACCAGAATCTGTAAGGATTGGTCTATCCCAGTTCATAAACTTATGAAGACCACCAGCCTTAGCAACTAAATCTTCACCTGGTCTTAAGAATAAGTGGTATGTATTTGCAAGTATAATTGACGCATTACAATCCTTAACTGCTTGTGGAGTTAAAGACTTTACAGATGCATTTGTACCTACTGGCATAAATACTGGAGTATCTATTACACCGTGAGGAGTATATAGTTTACCTACTCTTGCTCCTGATTGTTTACATGTATGAATTACTTCGTATCTAAATTTTTCCATATTATCCTTATATCAACATAGTTGCATCACCAAATGAGAAGAATCTATATTTCTCTTCAACTGCAACTTTGTACATATCTAACGTTTCTTCTCTTCCTAAAAATGCTGAAACCAACATAATTAAAGTTGATTCTGGCAAGTGGAAGTTTGTTATTAATCCCTTTACTACTTTGAATGTGTATCCTGGGTAAATAAAGATATTTGTATTTCCTTTGAATGCTTTTACGTGACCATTTTCATCAGCAACTGATTCAACTACTCTAACTGATGTTGTACCAACGCAAATTACACGTCTATTTTCATCGATAGCCTTGTTGATGATATCTGCATTCTCTTTTGTAATCTCGTAAGATTCTGTGTGCATTTTATGCTTCATAATGTCATCTTCTTTAACAGGTCTAAATGTACCAAGTCCTACATCTAGAGTTACGTGCGCAATAATAACGCCCATATCTTCAACCTTCTTTAGAAGTTCTTTAGTGAAATGAAGGCCCGCTGTTGGAGCTGCTGCAGATCCTAAATTTTGAGCATAAACTGTATTGTATCTTGATTTATCTTCAAGCTTTTTTGTGATGTATGGTGGCAATGGCATTTGTCCAATTCTATCTAGGATATCTTCAAAGACTCCTTCAAAATCAAACTTTATATATCTAATGCCTTCATCGGCATAGCCGATGACTTCGCCAATAAGTTCGTCTGAGAACTTAATTTTTGTGCCTATTTTTAATTTCTTTGCTGGACGAGTAATACACTCCCAAGTTGTATAATCTTGTCTCTTTAAAAGCAATACTTCTGTGTTTAATTCTTTAGTAACATTTTCTCCAATTCTTGTACCATAAATTCTTGCAGGATAAACCTTTGTATCGTTAATTACAAGGACATCTCCCTTCTTTAGATAGTCAAGAATATCATAGAAATGTTTGTGCTCAATTTGCTTTGTGTCTTTATGATAAACTAAAAGTCTAGAATGATCTCTAGGCTCTATAGGTGTTTGAGCAATTAATTCCTTTGGTAAATCGTAATAAAAATCATGCGTTTGCATCTGTATCCTCTTCAAACTCCATTTGTAGTTGCTCAGCATATCTTGGAACTTTCTTTCCTAAATGCTTGTATGCATCTGGTAAACAAATTCTTCCTCTTGGAGTTCTTGCGATAAATGCAATTTGCATTAGATATGGTTCATACATATCTTCGATTGTGTTTGGATCTTCACTGATAGATGCAGCAAGAGTTTCTAATCCTACTGGTCCACCATTAAACTTGTCTATAATTGTAGTCAATAATCGTCTATCAATAGAATCTAAGCCTAGTTTATCTATTTCCATCTTTTCTAGTGCTATGTCTGTAATCTTGCTATCGATATATCCATCGCCCTTAACTTGAGCAAAGTCACGAACTCTCTTTAATAATCTGTTTGCAATACGAGGTGTTCCACGAGAACGTCTTGCGATTTCTTGTGCGCCATCCTCTGTAATTTCTATATCCAAAATTGCTGCTGAACGCTTTACAATTTTTGCTAATTCTTCTGGTTTATATAACTCTAATCTACAATGAACACCAAATCTATCTCTAAGTGGATTTGATAAACTTCCGGCCTTTGTTGTAGCGCCAATTAATGTAAATTTAGATATTGGCATTCTAACTGATCTTGCAGATGGGCCCTTACCGATAACGAAATCTAGTGAAAAATCTTCCATCGCTGAATATAGAGTTTCTTCAATATTTCTATTTAATCTGTGGATTTCATCGATAAATAAAACATCGCCTTCTTGTAGGTTTGTTAAAATTGCAGCTAAATCTACTGCCTTATCTATAACTGGGCCAGATGTAATCTTAATTTGGCTATCCATTTCATTTGCAATAATATATGCAAGTGTTGTTTTACCAAGTCCTGGAGGTCCGTATAAAAGGATGTGATCTAGAGGTTCATTTCTCTTTCTTGCGGCTTCAATATATACAGCCAAGTTTTCTTTAATCTTTTCTTGGCCCATATAATCGTCCATAGTTTTAGGACGTAATTTGTTATCGCTCTCTGCATCTTGGACGCTTTCCATAGATGACATGAATCTTTCTTCGCCGAAATCAAAATCCATTATTTATACATTCCTTTAAGTACAATTGTGATAATCTCTTCAACTGTATTTGCTTTATCTCTAACTTCTTGAACGCGCTTTGTAGCTTCGCCCTTTGTCATACCTAATGATGCTAAGGCTAAAATTGCATCTTGAGAAACTTGATCGTTAACTTTCTTTACTGGAACATCGCTTAGAGAATCTAAATCTTCTTCTTCAAGCTTTTCTTTTAATTCCATAATAATTCTCATAGCAGTCTTTTTACCGATGCCCTTAACCTTAGATAATGCCTTATAATCAGCCTCAACTATGTTAAGCGCTAAAGTCTTTGGATCAATTGCAGATAAAATTTGAAGCGCTGTCTTTGGGCCAATGCCAGAAATTGACATCAATTTTGAGAACATTGCCTTTTCTTCAAGACCATAAAAACCATAAATCTTGATTGTTGAATCACCGCCAGTAACACCAGTGCCAATTCTAACTGATGTATATACGGTTACTTCATCTTTCTTATCTGCTAATCTAGCTAGAGTGTTTGAAGATACTTGTAAATCATAACCAATGCCGTTATTTTCAACGACTAATCTTCCATCTTCAAAATATACAACTTTGCCTTTAATATAATAATACATACGCTTATATATTAAATTATATATAAATTAAAGTCAATTGCACGCCTTAAATAATAGATTGCATATTGACATTTTAGCCAAAATAACTCTAAAATGATTGTAATATAAAAAATACAAAATAAGAGGTTAAAACATGAAAAAATTATTAAAGGAATTTAAAGATTTTATCACAAGAGGCAATGTCCTTGATTTAGCCGTTGGTATGATTATCGGTGCTGCTTTCACTGCTATTATTACAGCGGTTGTTAGCGGAATTTTAACACCACTTATTAATATGATTCCAATTGGCGATACAGGATCATTACAAGTAGTACTAAAAGACCCAGTTGTAGATGCTGCTGGAACAGTTGTAAAAGAAGCCGTAATTATGGACTTTGGTGCTGTAATTTCTGCTGTCATCACTTTCTTAATCACTGCTCTAGTTTTATTTAGCGTTATCAAAGTTATTAGCACTGCTCAAAAGAAAGCTGATGAAGCTAAAGAAAAAGCAAAGAAAGCTTATGAAGATAAGTTAATCGCTGAAGGAAAACTTCCACCAAGAGAAGAACCAAAGCCAGAAGAAGCAGCTGCTCCAAAGCCAACACAAGAAGATTTATTAACAGAAATCAGAGATATTTTAGCTGCACAAAATAAAAAATAAAGCACAGCTTTAAATTATAAAAATAATGGAGACTGAATAATAATCAGCCTCCATATTTTTTGTTATCGTGAATTAAGATTAATCACCTTGTATCATTTTATCAAATGTAAGTTCTCCATTTTCTAATACGAAGATATACATTGTATCGCCAAATCTTGCTCTTACTTTGCTATCAGAACCTAATTCCCATGTTCCCTTAGCTGAATATGGAATGTCTGTCATACCGTCAATCATATCTTTATCAAATCCAATTAAATATGCAATATTTTGATTATTTACAGTATTGCAATAAATTAATATTTGAGGATCAATTGAACTTGATGATTTGTGATAACCGATATAAACATTATTGCCTTCTGTACGTAAAATTGTTAAATTTCCATCAGAAACTGTATAATTCAAAACTGTGTCATACACAGTAACTTGAACTGAAGCTCCAGTTTGAGTCCATGTACATTCTGCAGAAATTGGAGTTGAATATACTTTACTTTCATCTACTGAAGTGTTAAACATGAATCCTTTCTTAACACCATCTTTTGTTGTTAATAGAATTGTATAGTCATATATAGATATACTTAATGATGTTAAATAAGCTTTCTCACCTTCGGCAAAACTTAGATATACTTCTGTTCCATTAATAGTAAATTGATATTGTTCCATTGGGCTTAAATAAGCAGTTATTGTGGTAGAAGAACCAAAAATATAAGCTTGGGCAATATATAAAATCTTTGCATTATTTATTTTGTCTAATTCAACAATACCATCTAGTGCATATAAAACAAGTTCACCATTAAGTTTATTAAATACATAAGTAGTGTCCATTTGTGGGCATTGGTAGAAATATTGATTTGTACCTTCAATAAAGGCGCCTTCACCTGTGAACATATTATAGTTTAGATATTTTGAATATTCATCATCTACTGCTTTTAAAGCTGCAGCTGCAGCTGCTTCTTCAAGTGCAGGGATATCTACATTTAGAGTTCCAACAAGTGTATTAATATCAGCAGATTGTGCTCTTAATGTACCAATAATATTTCCTAAAGCTTGATCTATTGATTGTTGATAATTACTCATAGTAGTTAAACCACTATTAACATAAGCAATTTCAAGCATAAAATCTTGCTCTGTTTTTCCAGCTTTTAGTCCACTCATAATTTGAGCTTGCATATCATGGAACATTTTATAAGTTGTTACATAAGCAGATGCTGGAGATAAATAACCCCTTTTTAGAATTTCCATTAAAGAATCAAGAGTGCCGTTTAATGTTGTTTTTGCAGAAGTAAATGCATCTGTAATTGTTGTATTACCGCTGTATGCAGCAATAATTGCATCTAATTTTGCATTTAAAATTGCTCTTTCTTTTTCAACTAGATAAATCTTTTCAACAACACAAGAAGAAATGTTTTCTGTTTCTATTCTTGAATCGAAGATTAAATTTCTTAATGTGTTTGCATCCATTGCTTCGATGTCATCCATTGAATAACCAACTAAACATGCCGCTGCCTTATCTAAGATATCTTCTCTTGTCAATGTCTCTGTATCAACAGTAACTGTTGACTTTCCATATTGAGTTAATTTTGCATTAATTGCTTGTGCTGCTAATTGTTGAACTCCATCTAATTGTGTAGCTACTTTGATGTTATCATTAACTTCAAAATAACCCATATCATTTAAGATATCCATGTATATATTCAAAGCAGCATCAACGCTCTTTCCTTTAACTCCAGCCTTTAATAATAATTCGCACATTTCGCAACCATCTTGGTTAATAGCGCTTACACTTGCGATTGTATTATCACCAGCAACCATGAATTCAACACCTGGGTTTACATAGACATCCATAAATGTTGGAGCTTCATAAATCTCAAATGTAGTGTTTGCTGATACTTCGTTATAATTTCTATTACCAGCAATAACAACGCTTACTTCGTATCTACCAATTTCTTTTGGAGCAACACTTGTCCAATCGCCAACTGGATCTGTATCAATTCTTCTATACTTAATTGAAATTGATGTAGAATCTGTGTTTGTAGTATATGTTGGACTAGCAACAGCTTCTCCATCATATGTCTTACTTGCAACTGCTAGATTCTCGATAAGTGAAGTTGCTTGAGAAATTGTGAATGTGCATTGAGTTTCAATATCTTCAGCGTTCTTTAATTTAACAACAACCTTATATGTACCAACATCCTTTGGTGCTGATTCAAGAGCTGTCAATTCGCCGCTTTCAGAAACTGAATACCATTCAATTGTATATTCTTCATTTTTTGAATCAATAGTTGGATTTGCAATATTTCCATTGTATTGGAAATCATCAATCGAAACTACTAAAGAGTGTGCTTCTAATTCTCCGCCTTCACATGCAGCCAAAACGCCGATGCAAGATAGGATAATTACTAACACTGCTACTAGCAAAAACCTTTTATTCATAGTTAACCTCCTCATAGGTCTTTTATAATATTATTATAATTATGTGGCAACAAATAGAAAAGCAAAATTTTCAAGAATATGAAAAAAGGACTTGTAATACAAGTCCTTTTCCTATGATATCAAATCAAATTATTTTGTTGCTTTCTTATCTGATACGATTTCTTTTACGGCTGTAGCTAAACCTGCTACATTAGATAATTCTGTTGGAACGACAATCTTTGTAGCATTGCCATCAGCAACATGCTTTAGAGCTTCGTATCCTTCAAGTGTAATGTATTGTGTTGTTGGGTTAGCCTTATTGATTAATTCAATAGCCTTAGCCTTACCTTCACCCTCAGCAATTAAAGCAGCCTTTTCAGCGTCAGCAGCCATGATTCTTGCTTGCTTTTTAGCATCAGCTTCCAAAAGCTTTGCTTCTCTATCTGCTTGAGCCTTTAGAATCTTACTTTCCTTTTCACCTTCAGCGATTAAGATTGCACTCTTTTTCTCACCTTCAGCCTTTAAGATAGATTCTCTTCTTTCACGTTCAGCTCTCATTTGTTTTTCCATTGCTTCTTGGATGTCCTTTGGAGGTAAGATATTCTTTAGCTCAACTCTGTTAATCTTAATTCCCCATGGGTCTGTTGCTTCATCAAGGATGATTCTCATCTTGCTATTTACTGTATCTCTAGATGTTAATGTTTCATCTAATTCTAATTCACCTACGATGTTACGTAGAGTTGTAGCTGTTAAGTTTTCAATAGCAGCGATTGGAGATTCAACACCATATGCATATAGCTTTGGATCTGTAATTTGGAAATAAACTACAGTATCGATTTGCATTGTAACATTATCCTTTGTGATAACTGGTTGTGGCTTGAAGTCTGCAACCTTTTCTTTTAAGCTGATAGGCTTACTTGCCCTTTCAAAGAAAGGGATTGTTAAGTGGAATCCTGTGTTTAGTGTTCTGTTGTATTTACCTAAACGTTCAACGATCATAGCGTTAGCTTGTCTTACAATCTTAACGCTCATAATAAATACGATTGTAGCAATGATAAACAATATAGCAATTGTTAATCCAGCTGTTTCACCGCCTGTTAATCCTAATAAATATAAGTACATAGTTTAGTCTCCTTTATTTGTCTATATTATCTTTTTGAGCAATCAATTTGTTACCTTCGATTGCTACTATTTTGACGATTTCATTTTGGTCTAAAACTTCTCCGTCCTTGCTCTTGATGCTCCATACGACATCGCCTATTTTTGCTTCTCCTAGATTATCAAAGTCTGCTGGCTTTAGTACACGTACATACATTCCTACGATTAAATCAAGGTTTGTATCCGTCTCTCTGCTTTGATGCAATTTTTGCCATTTTAATAATAATGGTCTAAATGTGAAGAATGAAATTGCAGCGAGTACAGCAAATACAAGTACTTGTCCCCACCATGCAAATCCAGGAATAAATGAAAGCCCTAAAGTAATAGCACCAGCTAACGCAAACCAGATTGAAACTAGTTGTGTTGTAGATAACTCAACGATAAGAGATATCATAATTACGCTTAGCCATACCCATAGCATGTAATTTTCCATTTTTATCACCTCGCTATGTATTATTTTATATATAAAATAAGAGATAGTCAATATTGACTCGATTTAACCATATATAAATAGATGTGTTTTGAACGAAAAATATAGAGAAAAATTAAAATAAATTTAAATCTTGAACATTCCGCCAAATCTAGCAGTTTGAGCGTGTGTTAAAGCGATAGCAAGTGCATCGGCTGCGTCATCCGGTTTTGGAATGCTTGTTAAATTCAACATCTTTGTTACCATATATTGAATTTGTTTCTTCTCGGCCTTACCATAACCTGTCATAGCTTGTTTTACCTGAAGTGGCGTATATTCATATAATTGAGACGTTCTTTGAGTGCAAGCAAGCAAAATAACGCCTCTTGCTTGTGCTACATTAATACCTGTTGTTGTATTTGTGTTAAAGAATAATTCTTCAAGCGCGATATTGTCTGGATGGTATTTATCTAATAATGCATTCATTCCTTCGTAGATTTTGTTTAATCTAACTGGAACCTTATCTTCTTTTGGAGTGTTAATAACGCCATAGTCTATAACAGTAGATTTTCCTCTCTCTACACTTATAACTCCATATCCCACAATTGCTAAACCTGGGTCGATTCCTAAAATGATCATTATTGTCTAATTTGTCCGTTTCCTACAATGATGTATTTTTCGCTTGTAAGTTGTTTTAAAGCAAGAGGTCCTCTTGCGTGTAATTTTTGCGTAGAAATGCCTATTTCAGCCCCAAATCCAAATTCAAAGCCATCTGTAAATCTTGTTGAAGTATTTACATATAGACATCCTGTGTCTACCTTCTTCTTGAAAATATCTATAACCTTTTCATCTTGAGCAATAATTGCATCAGAATGCTTTGTGTTATTGTTGTTAATTTGATTAATTGCTTGTTCGTAATTATCTACGATAGAAACAGTCAATACATAATCTAGATGCTCTTTTTTGTATTCTGTAGCATCACATAATGTTGCGCCTGGTACTAATCTGCAAACTTCTTCATCTCCATTGATGCTACATCCATCTTTTACCATTCTAACTAGAAGTGATGGCAAATGAGATGCAATCTTTCTGTCGATGATTAATTGCTCTAAAGCATTGCAAACAGATGGTCTTTGCATCTTTGCATTATATATAACTTTTTCTGCTAAATCTAAATTTGCACTTTCATGAATGTATGCATGGCAAACACCACCAGCAGAAGCAATAACTGGCATAGTAGCGTTCTCAAGCACAAAGTGCTTTAATCCATCTCCGCCTCTTGGAATTACAACGTCGATACAATCGCCTTGCTTTAATAATTCTAAAGATGAATCTCTTGATGTATCATCGATAAAACCAACTACGTTTTGATTGAAGCCCTTTGTTTCTAGAGCCTTTGCGATTACTTCGTATAATGCTCTGTTTGAATTAATTGCTTCTTTACCTCCACGAAGTACAACACAGTTACCACTCTTTAAACATAAAGCAGCAACGTCAATTGTAACGTTTGGTCTTGCTTCGTAAATTACACCAATTGTTCCAAGTGGAACTCTAACCTTTGTGAATTTTAAACCATTCTTGATTTCCCAAGAATCTGTAACTTCTCCAATTGGATCTGGAAGTTTAGCTACTTGTCTTACTCCATCTACCATAGTTTGAACTCTAGCATCTGTTAGAGTTAATCTATCTACCATTGAGCTAGACAAGTTGCCTTTTGCATTTTCAACATCAATTTTATTAGCGTCATAGATTTTGTCTTTATTAGCCAAAATAGCATCAGCAATGCAATTTAACATTGCATTTTTCTCTGCTGTTGTTGCTGCTGCAAGTTCAAATGCAGCTTCTTTAGCTTTTAGACAAACATCTCTAACACTAATCATAATTAGTCATCTTCCTCTTCTTCGAATAATTCTGCGTTATGATATACGTTTTGTACATCATCGTCATCTTCTAACATATCGATAAGTCTTTGAACCTTTGCTGAAGCGTCCTTATCTAGTGGAGTTGTATCCTTTGGAACCATTGTAACTTCAGCTGATACGATATTATAAGAACCATCCTTTTCTAAAGCTTCTCTAACTTGTGAGAAGTTTTCTGGAGCTGTTCTGATTTCGAAAACATCTTCGTCTCCGATAACATCATCAGCACCTGCATCTAAAGCAGCCATCATAACTTCATCTTCGTCATGATTTCCCTTTTCAACAACGATTACACCTAGGTTATCAAATAGGTAAGATACGCAACCTGAAACACCTAGTGAACCACCACATTTATCAAAATACATTCTAACGTTGCCAACTGTTCTGTTAACTTTATCTGTTAGTGTATCAACGATCATTGCAATACCGCCTGGAGCATATCCTTCGTAAATATTGTTAACATAGTTAACACTTTCACCGTCTCCAGCTGCCTTCTTAATACCTCTTTGGATATTATCGTTTGGCATATTAGCTGCCTTTGCCTTAGCAATGACATCTCTTAACTTTGCGTTTGAGTTAGGATCTGGACCACCGGCCTTTACTGCAACTGCGATTTCTCTACCAATCTTAGTAAATACATTTGCTCTAGCAGCATCATTCTTGCCCTTCTTCATTTGTATGTTGTGCCATTTGCTGTGTCCTGACATAAAAAATTCTCCTTTATTCGTGTATTAGTATAATTATAGTTTAAAACTATGGTTTTAATCAATGCTATTTGTTAAATGTCAATGTATATAAAGCTACTGACAATGAAACTGCAGCATTTAAACTCTCAATTGGACCTACCATAGGTAGTGACAAAATTGTTGTACAATTTTCCTTCAAAATCTTTGAAACTCCATGAGCTTCACTTCCAACGATTAATCCAAATGGAGATTGAACCTTTGTTGAATGGAAGATATCTTCCCCATTCATATCCAAAGTTAGTAAATTGTATCCCTTCAATTTATCTAGCAATTCTTCATAAGTTGCAGGGATAACATTTACATTGAAAATACCACCCATTGTTGATCTAACAACTTTAGGTGATGTGTAATCTACGCAATTGATAGCAAATATATCTTTAACACCGCATGCTACGCATGTTCTAATAATTGTTCCCATATTGCCTGGGTCAGATACACCATCTAAAATAACAACGTTTTGACCAGCTTTAAATTCGCTAACCTTCTTTGAAACGACTGCTACGATTCCTGATGGAGTTTTTGTATCTGAAATAGATAACATAACTGCTTCTGAAACTGCATAGATTTGATTGTCGTTATATTTATCCAAGATATATTTAAAGTCATCGACCTTTTTATCTAGAACAAATAAATATTTAACATCTACGCTAGATGGGATATCTTTTACGATATTTTCTCCCTCTACAATAAATAAAGACAATAAAGAGCGTCCCTCTTTATCTTTTAGAGTCTTTATTTGCTTTATCAATTGATTCTGCGTTGATGTGATTAAATTCATAATTAAAAAGGCAACCCTTAAGGCTGCCTTTCAAATTTTCATTAAGCCTTAGCCTTTTCGCATAGAGCTGTGAAAGCTGCTGGATCTGATACTGCTAAATCTGCAAGAACCTTA
>JAEEGH010001477.1_pt1 | contig 67822 bp, 50 predicted proteins | sample 9134181 | NCBI WGS metagenome assembly JAEEGH01 (sample SAMN16246544, study PRJNA631951) | gut metagenome | biome: gut microbiome; feature: rumen; material: DP-attached | host: Bos | place: Iran: Karaj | collected 2018-10
AATATAACGATTATTTCGGGAATCATGAAGAAATGCAATTATAGTATTATATTTGCCATGGTATGAACAAGTTGAAACTATTGATCCTAACACTCTTGACGATGGGTAGTATTGTTGGATGTGCCCCGAAGCAGCAGGATGACAGCCAGGTCGTCCTGAAGACTATCTTCTCCCGTAAGAGCGTCCGCTCTTACACTGACGAACCTGTTTCTCCTGAGCAGGTGGAGACCCTATTGAAGGCAGCCATGGCAGCTCCTTCCGGCAGGAATCTGCAGGCCTGGCGCTTTGTCGTGGTAAGGGAGCAGGCCGTTAAGGAGAAGCTTGCCGTCGGCTTTAACAAGATGATTGCCAAGGCCCCGGTTGCCATAGTCGTTTGCGGGCAGGTCACAAATGATGGAGGGGAGCCGAATAACAACTGGACAGCAGATTGCGCTGCCGCTACGGAGAATCTGCTCCTGTCTGCCGAGGCCCTTGGTCTCGGCGCAGTGTGGACGGCATGCTATCCATATGAAGACCGGATGACGCCTGCCATCGAGGCGCTTGCCCTTCCGGACAATGTCAAGCCATACTGCATCGTTCCCGTCGGCCATCCTGCCGGCGATGATAAGCCGAAGGACAAATGGAAACCGGAAAATATCCATTACGACAAGTGGTAGCGGACCGACAAAGTGGTAGTGGACCGACACGGATCCTGGCAGTTAAGTCATTGACTATTAATCAAATCACTTGAGCAACGGTGCCCAAAATCGCACGGTTGCAAAGTTCTACTGCCTGATTATGAACAAGTTATCTGCCAGTCCTGATAGAATTCCAGAAAAAGTATGCTAAACAAAGAGAAAGATCCTTGAATGACAGGGACCGAAAATACAGTCCGGCATACTATTCAAGGATACTCTTTTCCGCTTCTCTGCCAAACAGCTGCACGGTCATGCCTCCTGCAGGGCAGTGAGAGGCAGAACGTTGTGCACCACCCGTCGATTTCGGCCCTAGCTGCACGCTGACCTGCCCTGTAGGGCCGTGAGAGGCCTGTTGTCGTGCAGCAGTTTGGCGAAATGGCGTCGCCGCCGTAATATGCTGCCTCCGGCGGCTTCATGACTGAGGGTAGCGGTCCTTAAAATGGCAGACTACCTTCAAATACGGCCATTTTTGAGGGTAGCGGTCCAGTTCGTGGGACGTTACCCGCAACGCAGGGGATGGCGAGCAGCCGGTGGGGATCCCCGGTCGAGCCGGGTATGACAACAATTATGGGATGACGTATAACAAAAAACACCCGCATTTCTGCAGGTGTCTTTTCTGGAGTGAGGACTGGCAGATTTGAACTGCCGACCTCTTGCCTGTCAAGCAAGCGCTCTAAACCAACTGAGCTAAGCCCTCGTTTGGACTGCTAATATAGTATTAATATATCAAACTGCCAAATTGAAGATGGAATTGCCGGGGTCCGGCAGCAGGATTACTGCTCTTCCATCGTTCTGAGGTGCTGTACATAGATCGCCTTCATCTTCGCAGCTCTCTTCTTCACGGAAGGCTTCTCGAAGTTCTTGCGGGCGCGAAGCTCACGGATAGCACCGGTCTTCTCGAACTTCCTCTTGAATTTCTTCAGGGCGCGCTCGATGTTCTCGCCTTCTTTGATTGGAACTATGATCATACTAAAATACCACCTCCTTTTTCTTAAGCGGGTGCAAAGATATGAAAAATTTCTTAATTTTGTCAAAACAAAAATGTTATTTCTATGGACGGCCCGTTTTTGTACAATAAATACGTCACCGGCCAGCACTTCATCGGCCGCAAAGAAGACTGTACCATACTTGGCAACCTCTTGAGCCAGAGCGAAAATGTCGCTATCTGGGAACCGTACGGGGCCGGAAAGAAATCCATCGTGCACCAGGTGATGACTAAACTCAGGGTTTCGGGCCTGAAATTCACTACCGCGGACATAACCGCCCTGGACATCCGTTCCAACGAAGCTTTCGTCAGGAGGCTCGGAGCTGCGGTCATCCGCCAGGTCGCCTCGACACCAAATGAATATGAGCAGGTCGTAACCACTTATCTCGCCGGCACTCATTTCGTCTTCGACAGGAAGGCCTTCGCGGACACCGATACCATCCTCTCGACAAACTGGGACCTGGACGACGAGGACCTCAGGGCAGTTCTCAGGCTCCCTTACAGGCTTGCCAGCGGCCGTCCCGACAAGATGTTCATCATCATCGAGGAGTTCCAGAACCTCGACATGACAGAAGATGGAGAAAAGATATTCAAGATGATGGAGCAGGTGATGGACGAGATGCGCGCAGCGGGAGTCCGCAACTTCTCCTACATTTTCCTCGGGTCCATGGTCAATGCGATGGCGGACATATTCGTAAGGCGCCATTTCTTCTACAGGAGGGTCGAGCACCTGAAACTCAGCAAGGTGGATGAAAGGATAATCGTCGAACACATCATCAAGGGATTCCTGGCGAGCGGAAAGGTCATAGACAGGGACCTGATCAGCGGAGCGTGCCGCCTGTTCAAGTGCAATCTGTTCTATATCAATCATTTCACTTCGATCTGTGATGCTCTTTCCAAGGGATATATAATGGAGCCCGTACTTCTGGAGGCCCTCGAGACCATACTGGCCATCAACCGCGGCCGCTTCGTCTCGATGGTCAGCGACCTTACCACTTTCCAGGTCAGCCTGCTGAAAGCGATAATCGACGGCTACACCAAGTTCAGCACGGCTGAAGTCATCAGGAAATATTCCTTGAACTCCTCGGCGAACGTGCGCCGGCTCAAGGATGCCCTGATGAAGAAGGAGATAATCACCTTCGTCGGGGAAGAGGAACGCCCGGTGCTCCTGGATCCTCTGTTCGAATATTGGCTGAAGAATTATTATTTCAAGAAGAATTAAGGATATGGCTAAGCTCAAGATCGCCGTCCTGACCGGCGCAGGAGTCAGCGCGGAAAGCGGACTGAGCACTTTCCGCGGCAACAACGGGCTTTGGGGGGAATATGATCCCCAGGAAGTCGCGTCCATCGAAGGATGGTATCGCAACAGGCCCCTGGTGCTGGGTTTCTACAACCAGCTCCGCAAGCAGCTCTCCCAGGTGAAGCCGAATGCCGCCCACCTGGCAATCGCCGCCCTGGAGGATGAATATGACGTGACGGTGATAACCCAGAACGTGGACAACCTTCACGAGAGGGCGGGCAGCTCCAGGGTGCTGCATCTTCACGGAGAAGCCACCAAGGTCCGTCCGGAGGACGGAATATACGACAGGAACTTCTCCTGCAAGGAAGTCATCGACGTGGGTTACGAGGAAGTCAACATAGGCGACCTGGCCCCGAACGGCAGCCAGCTGAGGCCGCACATCGTATTCTTCGGCGAGTCTGTCCCGAATATCGAGAAGGCCATCGGGATAGTGCAGGATGCCGACATCATGCTCATCGTCGGAACCTCACTGAACGTTTATCCTGCGGCAGGATTGTACCGCTATGCCCGGAACGGGGTGCCGGTGTACCTGATCGATCCGGAGGAGGTGGCGGTTTACGACAGCCGCATCACCCATATCCGGCAGGTGGCCACGAAAGGCATGGAAACCTTCGTCAAGATGCTGAAAGAGAATTCGTAAAATAATTTTGCGGATTCTTGGAAAATTCCTATTTTTGCAGTCCTTTTATGGCCCGGAGGCTCCCGAAGACCTGCTCCGGAAGCAGGCGCCTCAGGTCGAAACTTATTAAAGTTTAGTTATTTATGTACGCAATTGTTGATATTGCAGGCCAGCAGTTCAAGGTCGAAGCAGGCAATGAGATCTTCGTCAACCGTCTTCCGGCGGCGAAGGATTCTTCCGTCGAGTTCGACAAGGTCCTGCTCATTGACACCGAAGGGCAGATCCAGCTCGGTAATCCTTATGTGAAGGGTGCTGTCGTCAAAGCCACCGTCCTCGACGATGAGGCCAAGGCCGACAAGGTACTCGTATTCAAGAAAATCCGCCGCAAGGGTTTCCAGAAATGCAATGGCCATCGCCAGAAGCTTTCCAAGATCCGTATCGACGCTATCGCTTAATTTCAAAGAGTAGAAGATTATGGCACACAAGAAAGGACAATCAAGTTCCAAGAACGGTCGTGAGTCTCATTCCAAAAGACTTGGACTCAAGAAATTCGGCGGTCAGGTCGTAAAGGCCGGTAACATCATCGTCCGCCAGAGGGGTACCGTCCACAATCCAGACAAGAATGTCGGAATGGGCAAGGACCACACTCTCTACGCTCTTGTTGACGGAACCGTGAAGTTCACCAAGAAGAAGGAAGACAAATCCTACGTTTCAGTTATCCCTTTTGAGAACTAGACTCGGAGGATTGGCAGATAAAAGAGGACTTGCTTCGAGTTGTCGTGCAGTCCTCTTTTTCTTTTAAGACAACCAGACAATAATCAAAATATGCTGACACTCAAGGCGCTTCGTGACGATCCGGAGCATGTGATCGCGAAGCTTGCAGTCAAGAATTTCGATGCCAGGGAGATCGTGGAGAAGGTCCTCGCCCTGGACGCAAACAGGAGGGCCCTCCAGACCGAGAGCGACAAGCTCGTAGCTCTCCAGAAGCAGCTCGCAGCAAAGATCGGCGGTCTCATGAAAGAAGGTCGCAGGGATGAGGCTGAAGAAGTAAAGAAGGAAGTCGCCGATCTGAAGGCGAAGTCTTCACAGCTTCTCGCCCAGGCGGATGAGAACAACAAGGAACTCGACGCCCAGATAGTCCTGCTTCCGAATATGCCGTGCGACCTGGTCGTGCCTGGCAAGGGCGCCGAAGACAACCAGATCGTCAAGACCGGTGGCCCGGAAGTCCATCTTCCTCAGGACGCTCTTCCTCACTGGGAGCTTGCCAAGAAGTATGACATCATCGACTTCGACCTCGGAGTCAAGCTCACGGGAGCCGGATTCCCTGTCTATAAGGGCAAGGGTGCAAAGCTGCAGAGGGCTCTGATCAACTATTTCCTCGATTTCAACACCGCCGCCGGCTACAAGGAGGTCGAACCTCCGGTGCTGGTCAACGCTGCATCCGGTTTCGGTACCGGCCAGCTTCCTGACAAGGAGGCCCAGATGTACGTCGTCGGACTGGACGGATTCTTCCTCGTCCCGACTGCCGAAGTTCCTGTGACCAACATCTTCAGGGATGTCATCCTCCAGAATGACAGTTTCCCTCAGAAGCTTACGGCATACACTCCTTGCTTCCGCCGTGAGGCCGGTTCCTACGGCAAGGACGTGCGTGGCCTGAACCGCCTGCACCAGTTCGACAAGGTCGAGATCGTCCGCATCGAGAAGCCGGAGAATTCCTATGCCGCCCTCGACGAGATGGTCGCCCATGTTGAGAAACTTGTCTGCAGTCTCGGCCTGAAGTACAGGATCCTGCGCCTCTGCGGCGGAGACCTGAGCTTCACATCGGCGATTACCTACGACTTCGAGCTCTGGTCCGCAGCCCAGGGCCGCTGGCTGGAGATTTCCTCGGTTTCCAACTTCGAGACCTTCCAGGCCAACAGGCTCCACCTGCGCTACCGTGACGCCGATGGCAAGACCCAGCTCTGCCACACGCTGAACGGCAGTTCCCTCGCTCTCCCGCGTGTTGTCGCCGCCCTCCTGGAGGACAACGAGACCGAGGATGGCATAATCATTCCGGAAGTCCTTCGTCCTTATACGGGATTCGACAAGATTGATTAAATTTGTGTCCATAAGCAAGATTATGGACAAGAGAACTATCATAGGAATAGACCCCGGAACCCGCCTGTTGGGTTTCGGGGTCGTTGATGTCATAGGCGGCAAGCCGGTATTCGTGGATATGGGAGTGCTCGACCTGCGGAAGGATACCGACGCTTATGCCAAGCTGCGCCAGATCTACGAGACCGTATCGCAGGTCTGCAAGACCTACCACGGCACCGAGATGGCTCTGGAGTCGCCTTTCTACGGCAAGAACGCCCAGGTGGTGCTCAAGCTCGGCAGGGCCCAGGGCGCGGCGATGATCGCCGCTCTTGAGAACGGGATCGACACGGTTCACGAATATGCCCCGCGCGAGGCGAAGCAAGCCATCACCGGCAACGGTGCGGCTTCAAAGGAACAGGTGTGCACGATGCTGCAGAAGACTCTGGACATCAGCCTTCAGGCGGAGCATCTGGATGCCACCGACGCCCTCGCGATCGCGATGTGCCACTACTATTCCACTTCCAATCCTCTTGCGAAGCTGAAAGGGTCTTCAAGTTGGGAAAAGTTCATCCAGGATAACCCGGGAAGGGTCAGATAGCGGCCGTTCCAACCATCCTGTACTTGTCGCAGAGCAGATCCACGACAGGATCCACGGCCTTCGGGAATACCTTCCGGAGGTCGATTTCATTTGTTTCCGTCAGGACGGTCTTGAGCGCACGCATGAAGGTGTCCTTGATCTCGGTGGCCAGGTTGACCTTGACGATACCGTTGGCGATGGCTTCACGCACCTGGTCGTGAGGGATGCCTGAACTGCCGTGGAGCACCAGGCAGACCGGAGTGGCTGCGTGTATCGCCGCCAGTCTCGGAATATCCAGGTGAGGAGGGAGCTTGTAGAATCCGTGTGCCGATCCGATAGCGACGGCAAGGGCGTCCACACCGGTTGCTTCCACGAACCTGGCGGCATCTTCAGGAGTGGTGAATCCACCTCCTTGTTCCTGACCGAGCTTGGCCACGTAGCCCAGCTCAGCCTCGACTGAAGCCTTGTATGGCTTGGCCATTTCGACTACCTTGCAAGTAGTCTCGACATTCTCTTCGAAAGGCTTCTCGCTGGCATCGATCATCACGGACTCGAAACCTGCGTCCAGGCATTTCTGAACGAGTTCGATGGACGGGCCGTGGTCGAGGTGGATGCAACCCTGCACTCCGTAGTCCTCTATGGCCTGGCGGGCCATACGGACCGCTACCTTCAAGCCCATATAGTCGATGGAACTGCGGGTCAGCTGGAGCATCACCGGAGCCTGGACCTTGCTTGCCGCCTTCATCACTGCGGTGAGGGTCTCGAAATTGTAGAAATTAGTTGCGAGCACAGCGGTTTTCTCCGCCTGGCATTTCTTGAGAAGTTCCTGTACAGTCATATCTATAGTGTATTTCAGTCCGATTCTTGCAGCAAATTTACTATTTTTGTAAGATTAATAAACGCAGCAGAGATGAAATTATTGAATATCGTCCTCGTATTCCTGACGCTCTCTACTTCCGCCTTCGCGGAAAGGATAGGAGGGACCAGGATCCGCAAAGGGAACGACCTGGCGGGCATCATCACAGATTCACGTACCGGCAAAGGCATCAAGGGTGTAGCAGTCTCCGACGGCTATGGTTTCACCCTTACCGACAAAAGGGGAGTGTATCAGATGAAAGCCGACCCGAAGTCCCGCACCGTATGGTACCGGACTCCTTCCAGGTACAGGATGGCCCAGGATGAGACCGGAGCTCCGGCGTTCTATGCCTACAGGAATGCTTCTGCCAAGCTTGACAGGCACGATTTTGTGCTGGAACCACTTGACAATGAAGAGAATGAATTCACTCTCGTGATACTGGCCGACCCTCAGTGCCAGAGCGATTTCGATGTGAACCGGCTCCGTACTGAGACTATTCCGGACGTGGGCAGGACTCTGGACGAAGGCATCGGGTCGGGCAGGTATTCCGCCAATGTATATGGGGTAGGCCTTGGTGATATCATATACGACAATTTCGACATCTGGGCTCCGATGCATGAGCTGTTCCGCTCAGTAAGCTGGTCGGGCGGCAAGATGCCGGTTTACAATATTCCAGGCAACCACGACCATTCCAACAAGGTGACGAACGCCTATGACGCGATAGACAACTACATCCGTTGGTTCGGGCCTCAGGATTACTCCTTCGACAGGGGAAAGGTGCATTTCGTGATGATGGACAACATCATATTCACAGGTACCCAGCCGGACAACGAGCAGAAGCCTTGGAACAACTGCCTGTACGTGTCGGGGTTCACCGACGAGCAGATGGAATGGCTGCGGCAGGACCTCGCTCTCGTGGACGGCAAGGAGGATAAGCTCGTGGTGTTCTGCACCCACTCTCCTTTCAGGCAGGGTGCGGAGACAGGAGGAGGAAACGTCAATTACGGAAGGCACTACGACGATGTGCTTTCCGCCCTCACAGCCTTCAAGAGTGCCGAGATCCTGATCGGGCACACCCATTATCCTGAGACCTATATCCACAAGGACTATGTCTGCAAGGGTGGCGGAGCCATCAGGGAGCATGTCTTCGGTTCTGTCTGCGGTGCCTGGTGGCACGCCAATATCTGCGTGGACGGTACTCCGAACGGATATGCCGTCTATCAAGTCGGCGGTACCGCGTTTACAGACGAAGTCGCCCGTTTCACCGGCCAGCCTGAAACCCTTCAGATGAGGGTATATGACGGCAACCAGGTCTATGACGGGACCAAGGGCGTGGAATTCAAATGGGAAGAAGACCTGAAGGGCAAGTTCATCGCAACGGTGTGGTATGCCAATCCGGAAGATTGGAAGATCGAGTTCATCCAGGACGGGGTGGTGTATCCGATGCAGCAGGTGACACGCCGGCAGAGGGACTGGTGCTGTTATTCCTACTTCATCAACGAGAACGGGCGTAATCCGAAGAACAAGTCTTACTGGACCAACCGCTTGCATTACTGGACTTTCACGGCACCGTCCGGCGATCCTTCCTCGGAGAAAGGATGGGTCATACGGGCCACGCATACCGTTCCGGGCTCCGGCAAGGTGCATGTATATTCCTGCGATACTTTACAGAATGGCTACGAGGGATTGTAGTTTTTCCCTTTTCCGTTAAACCCAGGCCCTCCAGGGGTGTCAAAATGTTGTTTGGATATTCTTAAAAGAAGAGTTTTTGTTTTTTTATGCGCATTAAGAGAATAATCGCCCTCCTGGTCAGCGTCCTTTCGGTGTCCTTGATGGCCGCCCAGAACCGGGGTACGTTTACGGTGACCCTGAAGGATTCGCAGACGGATGAGCCCGTGGGGTTCGCCACCGTGTCTCTTACAAAGACGGGAGAGCAGAAGCCTTACAAGTACGCCCTTACCGATTCGGAAGGGCACGGTACCATCGAGAAGGTGTCAGCCGGCAAGTACATGTTCAAGGCAGAGATAATGGGTTACAAGACCTACACCAAGGATGTGGAACTGGGTGGAGACTTCGCTATGGGGACCGTGAAGATGGACCAGGACAAGCAGGTGCTCGATGCCGCCAGCGTCTCGGCCACCGGCAATCCTATCATCATAAAGAAGGATACGATCGAGTATAACGCTTCTTCTTTCAAGACTACCGACAACGACATGTTGGAGGATCTCTTGAAGAAGCTTCCGGGAGTAGAGGTCTCGGAAGACGGTACTGTTACTGCCAATGGCCAGACTATCACAAAGATAACCATAGACGGAAAGACCTTCTTCCTGGATGACCCGCAGCTTGCGTCCAAGAACCTTCCGGCCAAGATCATCGAGAAGGTGAAGGTGGTCCAGAAAAAGTCGGAGCAGGCTGAGTTCACCGGTATCGACGATGGCGAGGAGGAAACCATAATCGACCTGAATATCCAGAAGGGAATGATGAACGGAATGTTCGGAAACGTTTCCCTGGGAGGCGGTCATGACATCCTGGACAACAAGACGACCAGTTTCGGAACCAACTCCGGCGACTACCGTTACCAGGGCGGCGCCTTCATCGGCAAGTTTACGGACAAGCAGCAGATCAGCCTCATCCTGAACGGCAACAATACCAACAACCGTGGATTCAACGACCTGGCCGGCAACATGATGTCCGGAATGCGCGGCGGTGGCGGCGGAATGGGCCGCGGCCAAGGCGGCTGGGGCGGCGGCAACGGTATCACACGCTCCTGGATGGGCGGTTTGAACGGTGCCTGGGACCTCTTCGACGGGGATATGTCCCTCGGTGGCAACTATCTCTATAACAACACCAACCGGTCGGTCCAGGAAAGGAGCTACAAGAGAACCGCCGAGACTGACGGGTCCTATATCATCAACAGGGAAGGTATCGATTCTCCTGGTGTAAACGTCACGAATTCCTACGGCAACCGCTTCGGAATGCGTCTCGAGCACAAATTCTCCGAGAATACTTCCATCCTCTTCCAGCCTCAGGTCAATTTCGGCGGCGGAGACTATCATGAGTTCTCCGATTTCGAAACCCTTGAGGAAAGGGGTGGTATCCAGAATATTCAGAACAAGGGTTTCTCCAACAACACCGGAGCGAACAAGAACTGGTCGACGAACGGTTTCTTCCTCTTCAGGCAGCGTCTGGGTATTCCTGGAAGGACCATTTCCTTCATGGGGAACTATAATTTCAGCAACAACGACCTGGACGGCTTCACACAGTCCCTTACCGAATCCTCCTTCGGGGGCGAGACCATGCAGGACATAGTCAACCAGAGGATCGACAGGAGCACCAAGAGTTCCTCCCTCTTCGGCCGTCTGGTCTATACCGAGCCTCTCGGCAAGGGATTCTACGCCTCGGCCAATTACAGCTACAGGTGGAGCAAGAACCAGTCCATCAAGGATGCCTACAACAGCGGAGAGGTGAATCTGTTCTCGGTTGACAACATCATATACAACAGGAACGGGGAGACCAAGGATGAGACCTATTCCAGCGACATTCTCAACACGTACAATAACCAGAGTGCAGGTGTCGACCTCCAGTACCAGAAGGACAAGCTCCACGCCCAGGTCGGATTCTCCGTCATGCCTACCAAGACGCATAATGTGACCAACGGCAAGGAATATGACAGCGATGTCATCAACTATGCTCCTTCCGCCATGTTCTGGTACGATTTCTCCGACAATTCCAACGCCAGGTTCTTCTACCGCGGACGTTCTTCGCAGCCTTCTACCACGCAGTTGATGCCTGTCCCTGACAATTCTAACCCAACATCGATATCACTCGGTAATCCAGACCTGAGGCCTTATTTCAACCATGGTTTCAGAGGAGAGTTCCGCTTGACCAACAAGAAGAGCTTCATGTCCTTGAATGCCAATCTGGAAGGCAGCTTGGTCCAGGATCCTATCGTATCCGCCATGTGGCACAGCAAGGGTGTCCAGTACACCTTCCCGGTCAACGGTCCGAATTCGGGGAACGGAAGCCTGAGGTTGTTCTTCAACATGCCTATCGCGAAGTCCAACTTCTCCCTGTTCCTCATGAACAGGACGAGCTATTCGTTCTCTACTTCCTATGTCGGTCAGACCGGACTCGACATGAGCAAGTACCTGGATGAAAACGGAACCTTCACGAAGTACGACGTATTCCTCAAGGATTATCCTGACCTTACCCATTCAGCAGATTTCGCAGAGAATGTAGCAAGGACGTTCGGTTTCATGCAGAGAGCCAGGATTACCTACAGGACCGACAACATCGAGATCATGGCCGGAGGCCGCACGAGGATGAACCGTTCCACCTACACCCTTGATACGGCGAAGGATCTCAAGACCTGGAACAACCAGATCGACGGTTCCGTGAACCTGACCCTGCCTGGAGGATTCACCGTCAAGGCCAGCGCAGATTACAACTGGTATCGCGGATACTCCACTCCTCAGGAAGACGAAATCATCGTCAACGCCGAGATCAACAAGCTGCTGTTCAAGGACAAGTTCACCCTCGCTGTGCGCGGATATGACCTCCTGAACCAAGCCAAGAACCTGAGTGTTTCTGACAGTAACGGAGTTTACAGGGAGACTTGGAACAATACCCTCGGCAGATACATCATCGTAGCCCTCACGTACAGGTTCGGTACCTTCGGAGGACAAAGAGGAGGAATGAGGATGGGTCCTGGCGGACGTGGTCCGGGAGGCCCTCCTATGAGATAGGGAATCCTATTGCTGTACGGTGGTGTAGCTGCGCCACTTCCCGATGAGCGCCGTCATGTCGTCCGGCAGCTCCGAATCGAAACGGATCCATTGCTTAGTCCCTGGGTGCTTGAAGCCCAGGGTCTTTGCATGCAGGGCCTGGCGGGGGCAGATTTCAAAGCAGTTCCCGATGAACTGGCGGTATTTGGCGTATATGGTGCCCTTGCGTATTTCCGATCCTCCGTAGCGTTCGTCATTGAAGAGGGGATGCCCGATGTGGTTCATGTGGACCCTGATCTGGTGGGTCCTTCCGGTCTCCAGCCTGCACTCCACAACGGTTACATAGCCGAACCTTTCCAGCACCTTGTAATGGGTGACGGCGTGCTTGCCTTTCTCGTCGTCTTCCGGATATACCTTGAAGCGCAGGCGGTCGTTGGGGTCGCGTCCGATGTTGCCGTCAACCGTTCCCTCATCTTCCTTGATGTTCCCCCATACCACGGCCACGTAGCACCTCTCAATGGTGTGCTCGAAAAATTGCCTGGCCAGGTCGAGCTGGGTCTCGTCGTTCTTCGCCACGACCAGGAGGCCTGAAGTGTCCTTGTCGATCCTGTGGACCAGGATGCCCATCCTTTCGTCTTCAGCCTCAGGGCCCTGGGATATTCCCAGATGGAATGCGAGGGCATTGACGAGGGTCCCTTCGAAGTGCCCGTGGCCCGGGTGGACCACCATTCCGGCCGGCTTGTTCACCACCAGGAGGTCGTCATCCTCATATACAATGTCGAGCGGGATGTCCTGGGGCAGGATCTCGAGTCCGCGGCGCCTGTACGGCATCACGAACCTGATCACGTCGTTCGGACGGACAGTCATGTTGGCCTTGGCCAGCTTGTCGTTCAGGAATACATAGCCCTGCTTTATTGCACACTGGACCCTGTGGCGAGAGGTGTCCTCCAGATGGGTGGCCATGTACTTGTCGATCCGCATCGGGGTCTGTCCCACGTCGATGTTGAGCCGGAAATGCTCGAACATTCCCTGCTCTTCATCTTCCGGGGTCTCCTCCGGACCGTTGTAGAGCTTGTCGTCGTCCACTTTAGTTCCGCACGTCGAGTGACAGGTATATAGAAACTCCGGAACCCATTCCGACAGGGTTCTTGGAAGGAGCCGGGCTCTGCTTGTAAACCACTGCGTTGAGGGAATCGGCGTAATTCCTGACTGACTTGTCGAAAACCGCCTTGCTGACGTTCAGGGAACTCTCGTGTATTGCATCGACCGCCCTGAGATACTTCATGTCCTTGACGTTCGGTACGTAAGTTTCCTTGTCATCGGAGTTCAAGCCCACTTCCAGGTCGATCGAAGATCCGGATTCGATCTGCCGTCCCGGTTTGATCTGGCGGTTGCGGTAGAACTGGCGCAGGACGTTGTTAGTGGCCATGTCATCCACGTAGATGAGCCTTCCGAGGGCAAGACCCCTGGAGTTGAGTTCCGACATGGCCTGGCGCATCGAATAGCCCACGAGGTTCGGCATACTGACCTTCTTGGTGTTGAAGGCGTTGGTGGTCAGCATTATGCAGCGGCCTTTCTTGACCTGGGCGCCGGCCTTCGGATTCTGGCTGTAAACGGCTCCCTTAGCCATCCTCCGTACGAAGATGGAATCGACGATCTCGACTTTCAGGCCTTTCCTTCCGGCCTCCTTGCGGGCCTGTTCGAATGTCAGGTTCGTGAGGTCGGGCACTTCGATCATCTGTCCGTGGTTGGTTATCACGTTCAGCCCGATCCTTGCGACCAGGAGGAGGGCGACGAAGAATGCGACCGCCCAGAGTATGTTCCTGACTATCCAGTTCCCGAAGAAACCTGTCTTGTTGTTTTCCTTTCCTTTCATGACCTTTTCTCTCATTTGGCCCTCATGAAGACCTGGACCGGGCATCCCAGCAGGTCGAAATGCTCCCTGAGCTTGTTCTCCAGGAATCTCTTGTACGGATCTTTCACGTACTGCGGGAGATTGCAGAAGAAAGCGAATGCCGGGAAACTAGTCGGTAACTGGGTTATGTACTTGATTTTTACGTATTTCCCCTTCCATGCAGGAGGTGGGTAGTTCTCGATTTCCGGGAGCAGGGCCTCGTTCAGCCTTGCCGTAGGAATCTTCCTGGAATAATTGTCATAGACATGTGCCGCAGCGTCCAGCACGTCCATTATCCTCTGTTTCTTCGGAACGCAAGTGAATATGATAGGAATATCATCGAACGGAGCGATGCGTTTCCGCAACGAGGCCTCATATTCCTTCATCGTATTGCTGTCCTTCTCGAAAAGGTCCCATTTGTTCACCACCAGCACGCAGCCCTTGCGGTTCCGGACGATGAGGTTGAATATACTCATGTCCTGGGCCTCCATTCCGGAATTGGCATCGATCAGCAGCAGGCAGACGTCAGCGCTCTCGATGGCCCTTATGGACCTCATCACCGAATAGAATTCCAGGTCTTCGTTGACCTTGGCCTTCTTCCTCATGCCGGCCGTGTCTACAAGCATGAACTCGTGGCCGAACTTGTTGTAGTAGGTGGATATGGAATCCCTAGTGGTCCCAGCCACCGGGGTTACGATATTCCTTTCTTCTCCGAGAAGGGCGTTGGTAAGGGAAGACTTGCCCACGTTAGGCTTGCCCACGATGGCGATGTGCGGAAGGTCGGAATGTCCGTCATCCTGCGGAGCGGAGTCCTCCGGAAGGAGCCTGACGATTTCGTCCAGCAGGTCTCCCGTTCCGCTTCCGTTGGCGGCGGAAATGCTCCAGATCTCTCCCAGGCCGAGTCCGTAGAACTGGTAGGCGTCGAACATCTTCTCCCCGGAGTCCACCTTGTTGACACAGAGGACGACAGGTTTTCCGCTCTTCCTGAGGATATCGGCAATCTCGGAATCGTAGTCGGTGATGCCGGTGGCAGCCTCGACCATGAACAGGACAAGGTCGGCTTCCTCGATGGCTATGACGACCTGCTTGCGGATCGCCCCTTCGAATACATCGTCCGAGTTGGTGGTCCATCCTCCGGTGTCAACCACCGAAAACTCTCTGCCGCACCACTCGCATTTCCCGTAGTGGCGGTCCCTTGTCACGCCTGCAGTCTCGTCGACGATGGCTTTGCGCATCCCGACGAGCCTGTTGAACAGTGTGGATTTGCCGACATTCGGCCTTCCGACGATTGCTACTAGACTCATTTTTCCTTGTTGTTGTAAAATCCGCAGCCTACACAGTCCTCGCTGTATTTCCCGGTGCAGGACTTGAGCTCTTCCTCCTGTTCGCGCATACACTTGATCCCAAGTTTCTTCATGTTCTCGTTCCGGCTGACCTCAGTCTCCGGGAACTTGCCTTTGAAGATGATGCCGACGCACATCAGGGCGATGGCGGCGGCAAGGATCAGTATGGCTGCGAGGACGGTTTTCACGGTGTGGTGCTAGAAGATGAATTCGGTGCTTATCGGCTCGTAATAGTAAACCTTGCGGATGACGGCCGCGAAGGTCTCTGTCATCGAGACGACCTCTATCTTGCTTGTGTCAGCATCCTTACGGAGTGGAATGGTGTCGGTGACGAATACTTTCTTGAGTTTGGAAGCGTTGATCCTGTCGTAGGCAGGGCCTGACAGGACAGCGTGGGTGGCGCAGGCCATGACGCTTGCTGCTCCCTTGTCCATCAGCACGTCGGCAGCCTTGACCAGGGTACCGGCAGTGTCGATGAGGTCGTCCACGATCACGATGTTCTTGCCTTCGACGTCACCGATGGCCGTGATCGACGCCACCACGTTGGCCCTTTCGCGGGACTTGTGGCAGATAATCACAGGGCAGGCAAGTTCCTTGGCATATGCGTTCGCCCTCTTGGCACCTCCCATGTCAGGAGCCGCGATGGCGAGGTTCTCTATGTTGAGCGACCTGAGATACGGGATGAATACCTTGCTGGCGTAGATATGGTCCACAGGCAGGTTGAAGAATCCCTGGATCTGGTCGGCGTGAAGGTCACAGGTCATGATCCTGTCGACTCCGGCGGAGGTAAGCAGGTTTGCGACCAGCTTTGCTCCGATCGACACCCTCGGCTTGTCCTTACGGTCCTGCCTTGCCCACCCGAAGTACGGCATGACGGCGATGACCTTGTCGGCGGAAGCTCTTTTTGCAGCATCGATGGTCAGCAGGAGTTCCATCAGGTTCTCGGAAGGCGGGAAGGTGGATTGCAGGATAAACACCGTCGCACCTCTCACGCTGTCAGTGAAGGAAGGTACGAATTCTCCGTCGCTGAACTGAGTCACTTCGGATGCTCCGAGATGATACTTCTCACCGTTCGGTGCTCCGATCTTGTTCAGACCTTCAACAACCTTGCATGCGAAGTCCTGGGAGGCTCTGCACGCAAACAATTCCATTCTGTGTTCGATGTACATGATTTATGAGGTTAGATGTATTTCCTGATATATTCGAGTATCTCATCCCTTCCGGCACCGGTGTCGGCGCTCGAGGTGAACATCGGGGGCAGTTCTTCCCATTGTTCGGAGAGGATCTGCCTGTCTCTCTCGATCTGGGCCTTCAGTGCGTTCGGCCCCAGCTTGTCGCATTTTGTGAATATGATTGCGAAAGGGATTCCGTTTTCGCCGAGTCCCGTGATGAAATCGCGGTCGATCCTGGTGATGTCGTGCCTGCAGTCTATCAGCACGAACAGCAGCACCATATCCTCGGACTGGCCTATGTAGTCGTTGATCATCTTGCGCAGTTCCTCGCGGCCTTCCTTTGAGATCTTGGCGAAGCCGTATCCGGGCAGATCCACCAGGTACCAGCTGTCATTGATGAGGAAATGGTTGATGAGTTTGGTCTTGCCGGGTGTCTGGGAAGTCTTCGCGAGTTTCCTGTTCCCGCAGAGCATGTTTATAAGGGATGACTTGCCAACGTTCGACCGGCCGATGAAAGCAAACTCGGGCAGTTTGCGCGAGGGCTTCTGGGATACTCGAGTACAGCTGCCAGCAAATTTTGCTTCGTTGATAGTCATAATGCAAAGATAGTCTATTTTTGTTAATTTTGTAAGGAAAGTTTACAAGGAAAGAAAGAGATTGGTGTGATGGAAAAGGAATACATCTCATTGTCCGAACTCCTGGACTCGATGAAGGCTGCCATGGAAGGTTTCTTCCCCGACAGGATATGGGTCAGGGCCGAGATCAGCGGCTTGAACCGCAAGCAGAACGGCCACTGCTACCTGGACCTTTCGGAGAGTGAAGGCGGAAGCGTCGTGGCCAAGGTGAGGGCGACCATCTGGGCTTCCAGGTGGAACTATATCGACCAGTATTTCAGGAGTGTCACCCATTCTTCCCTGGATGTCGGGATGGAGATCCTTGCACGGGCCAGGGTGAACTTCCATCCTGTCTTCGGACTTTCCCTGGACATCGACGAGATCGATCCGGACTTCACCCTCGGGGCAGGTGAGAGGAAGAAGCAGGAAACCATCGAGCGCCTCACCAGGGAAGGACTGATGGAATTGCAGAAGCGCCTGAGGCTGCCGCTGCTCCCATATTCCCTGGCGGTGATTTCAGCCCCCGGAGCCGCAGGCTGGGGCGATTTCCGCAAGCACCTGACCCAGAATGAATATGGCTTCGTATTCAATGTCAAGCTCTTCGAGGCCCTGATGCAAGGAGACGGGGCTCCTGCTTCCATCATCGCCGCCCTCGATGGGATAGTTGCCGGTCCGGTGCGGTACGATGCTGTGCTGATCCTGCGTGGAGGCGGTTCGGACCTGGACCTGGCATGCTTCGACGATTATTCCCTTGCTGCCGGGATAGCCCGCTGTCCGATACCGGTGTTTACCGCGATAGGGCATGAGAAGGATTACCACGTGGCAGACATGGTGGCGAATACTTTCGTGAAGACTCCGACCGCCCTCGCGGACCTTTTCCTGGAGTGTTTCATAAGCGAAGACGAGCGTCTGTCCGCCTATGAGTCCCGGCTGCGGATATCCTTCAACAACAGGCTTTCCTCGATGTCTTCCGGGCTGGATATCCTGGAGTCCCGCATACGCAATCTGGTGGACTCTCGCATTTCCTCCCAGGACCATCGTCTCGACAGGATCATGGATGCCGTCCGGATGGGCTCCATGAGGCTTCTGGACAAGGCGGAATCTAGGCTCAGCCTGGTCGAGGAGAAGATCCGGGTGACCAACCCTGCGAATATCCTGAGGAGGGGTTATGTCCTTCCGCTTGACGGCAGGGGAGTCAGGATGACAGGTTCTTCAGGGAGCAGGGAAGGTGATATCGTGCAGATGCTTTTCCTCGACGGACGGCTGAAGTGCCGTGTGGAGGAGACCCTGCCTCCGCAGGAGGATTTATTCATGGATGAAAACGAATAAAACCAAAGGATATGGCAAAAGAAAAATTCGACTACACGAAAGCGGTCGAGGAACTGGACGGGATAGCGGCGAAGATCGAAGATCCCAAGACCAGCCTCGATGACATAGGGGCGCTCGTCAGCCGCTCCAAGGTCCTGATAAAGGAGTGCAGGGAGTATCTGCGCTCGGTACGTGAGTCTATCCAGGAGGAGGAAGAGAAATGAAACGGATCCATTTTGCAGGCGGATGCTTCTGGGGATTGGAACATTACCTCAAGAACATAGACGGTGTCGTGTCCACCGAGGTGGGTTTCGCCAACGGAAGTGTCGATTCGCCGACCTATGAGCAGGTTTATACCGATACCACCGGCCACGCTGAGACGGTGGCCGTGACATACGACCCTGCCGTCATCCCGCTGAAGGAGCTTCTGGAAGACTTTTTCTGCGCCATCGATCCATACAGCGTCAACAAGCAGGGAGAGGATGAGGGAACCCGTTACAGGACAGGTATTTACTATTCATCGCCCGAAGACCTTCCGGTGATCCTGGAGGTTTGCCGGGAGCAGGGGGATTCACTTGCGGTTGAAGTCTGTCCGCTGGCTTGTTTCTTCCCGGCCGATGAGCGTCATCAGGATTACCTCTCGAAGAATCCGGGGGGCTATTGCCACCTGCCTCTGTCGATATTCAGGTATGCCGCCCTTGCCAGGGACTTGAAGAACCTTCTGGGGGATGAGACCGACGAGGTCGCGAGGATGGCCAACGCAGCTGCGCTGGTCAAGGAGAGGATGGGCTTCTTCTGGGTAGGCTTCTATGTGGTAAAGGACGGGGAACTTGTCCTCGGGCCTTTCCAGGGGCCGGTTGCCTGTACCAGGATCGGTTTCGGCAAGGGTGTATGCGGGACCGCCTGGAAAGAGGCGAAAACCATCGTCGTCCCTGATGTAGAGGAATTCCCGGGACACATCGCCTGTTCGTCCATGTCCAAATCCGAGATCGTCGTCCCTGTATTCAAGGACGGTTCGGTTACCGGCGTGCTTGACATAGACAGCGACTCCCTTGCCACGTTCGACAAGGTTGACGCCCACTGGCTCGGCCGTATCGCCAGCCTCGTTTAGTCTATCTTGAAGTCTGCGATCTCTTCGTTCAGCCTCGACAGGATGCCGATCTTGGTCTTGTAGAGGTCGTCGGAGATGTCCACCTTGTAATAGTGCGGGTTTATCAGACGGCGCTCCGAAGGGCTGAAGTGCATCAGGGTGTCGTTGAAGAATGCCTTCTTCTCCAGGAGGGTATGCTCCTCCGACACATCCTTGCCGTCCAGCACGACCGGAAGCTGGAGGGCTCTCCAGGTATATGTCCCTGCCTTGAAGGTCTTGTGCTTGAACCGGTCTGCTTCGGCATAGATGGTGAACTCCTCTCCGGCTTCGATCTTCCTTGCGATGGAATCGCCCCTGAGGCAGGTTACATCAGCCTCATAGGTATGCTCGTATCCAGGCTCGTTCCGGATGATCCTGTAAGTGAGCTGCAAGCCTGGATTGATAAGCTTGATCGTGTCCTCAGACCTCTTCAGTACAGGTTCCCCGTCTATCTGGACCAGCTTGTACACATTGCCGAAGCAAGGGGCGGCCTTGCTGGTGGCGATGGCGTCTCCGACACCGTATGAGTCGATGCGGGCTCCCTGGCGCTCCAGGTCGGAGATCAGGTACTCGTCCAGAGAGTTGGTGGCGAATATCTTGCAGTTCTTCAGACCGTGGGCGTCGAGGACTTCGCGGACTTTCTGGGAAAGGTAGGCAAGGTCTCCGCTGTCCAGGCGGATGCCGTATCCGTAAGGGTAGGAATCATCGATGCCGCACTCCTTGAAGGAACGGATGGCGTTGAGGACACCGCACTTGAGGGTGTCGTATGTGTCGATCAGGAGGATCAGGTTTTCTCCCATGTGGGTCTTGATGTAGTCCACGAAGGCCTTATGCTCACCTTCCACGGAACTGCCGTATGAGGTTACGAAGCTGTGGGCCATCGTACCCGTGGACGGTACGTCGTTTTTCACTCCGTTGAGGATGTTGGAACTGCTTGCACAGCCCGCTATGATGGCAGCCTTGGCTCCGTAGGTCGCCGCCCACGGACCGTGTGCCCGCCTGGAACCGAATTCGCTGACCGGATGATTGGTAGCCCTGCAAACCCTCGAGGCCTTGGTGGCCACCGCCATCTGGTGGTTCATTATGCAGAGCAGAGGGGTCTCGAGCACCTGCGCCTCGATCAGGGGAGCTTCCACCGTGATGATAGGCTGGTTCGGGAATACGATCTCACCTTCGCGCATAGCGTACACGTTGCCGGTGAACCTCATCGAAGAGAGATAATCCCTGAATTCTGAATATTCATCCCCCGGGAGGAACTTGGAGAAGAAATCCGGTTCCTCGTTTCCAAGGTTGAGGATGCACTCTATGACTTCCTGAGTACCGGAGCAAACCGCCCAGTTGTTGTTCTCGGGTGCTACCCGGTAGAACATGTTGAAGACCGCGATGACGTCCTTCCTGCCGGTCTCGTAGAATGACTTTCCCATGGTGTACTGGTACTTGTCAGAACAATAGGAATAGTTCATAATATCGGTTTTGTTGTCATTTCCCTTCATCGAGGACCATCTCCAGCATCCTGCGTGCTGAGGTGTCGTCCCCGGAAGCATACAGCTCGACCACCGGTTTCCTGCGCCTGTTCTTCCGGATCAAGCCTTCTTCTTCCATCACTTCGTAAAGGTGGCGGGCGACGTGGGGAGCCGGATCTATGACCTTGACTCCCGGACCGGCCAGCTTGCCGATTACTCCGGCGAGGAAAGGGTAGTGGGTGCATCCCAGGACGATCCTGTCGGACCCCGCATCCAGCAGGGGCTGGAGGCTTTCCCGGACCGTGGCTTCGGCCTCAGGGCCGTCCAGTATCCCTCTTTCCACAAGTTCTACGAATCCTTTCCCTACTCGTTCCACGATCTTTACGTTATCCTCGTACAATCCTTTGGTGGTCAGGTATTTGGAACCCTTCAAGGTTCCGGCGGTGGCGAGCACCCCGACGACTCCGGTCTCAGAACTCAGGGCAGCCGGTTTGATGGCCGGTTCCATCCCGATGAACTTGACCGGATACTTTTCCCTCAAGGCTGAGATTGCAGCCGCGGTGGCGGTGTTGCAGGCGACCACGATTATGCCGGCTCCCTTGCCGAGCAGGAAATCGGTGATCTCCATGCTGCGCTGCCTGATGAACTCAGGGCTTTTCTCGCCGTACGGGCAGAATGCGTTGTCGGCGAAATAGACATACTTCTCCCAGGGAAGGAGTTTCACGATCTCCTTCAGCACGGACAGTCCGCCGGAACCGGAATCGAATATGCCTATCATCTGCAGGATGTGGTTTACGAAATACAAATATATTCATTTTCCCGAATTATTGCTTAAATTTGAAGCCTATGAAAACATCAAGCATCATCATTACGGCGCTGGTTTGCGCCGCGGTCACCCTGGCCTCCTGCGGGGACAGGTATTCCAAGGTCCCGGAGAAACCGAGACCTACGCCAACCATTCAGAAGGCCGACCAGTTCGCCATAGATATGTTCAGTTCATATTATCTCTGGAGCCAGGAGGTATCGACGAGCCTGGGCCGCCTGTATCCTGACACCTGCTGCAGCCCGGTGCAGGTCGTCAAGGAGATCCGCTACAAGAGCAACGTGGTCAACAAGACAGGTTACGTGGATCGCTGGACGGTGCTCACCGATGACCTGGAAGGTTTCACGAATTCAGTCCAGGGACTGGGGGTCTCGTACGGATATGAGCTTTCGGGCGGAGCCTTCGTGGATGCCCAGGGCAAAAGGACCGGAACGTATTTCCTGATCGTGGACTATGTCTGCAAGGACAGTCCGGCGGAAAAAGCGGGCCTCAAGAGAGGTGACATATTCATTTCCATAAACGGTAAGGATATCACTGCAGACAACTACAACGATGTCTTCAATACCGCATCGATTTCGCTGGGTCTCGGCCGCTATGAAGGGGGCTCGATAAAGAGCGCCGGGCAGACCGTCAGCCTGACGGCCGTGCAGATGTACGAGGACCCGATACTCGTCAACAAGGTCTTCGACCTGGGAAGCAAGAAGGTCGGGTACCTGATGTACAACTCTTTCGACCTCAAGTCGGTCGAAGTCCTTCCTGACATATTCAGGGACTTCAAGGCTCAGGGAATAGATGAGCTTATCGTCGATTTCCGCTACAACGGAGGAGGATATGCATTCACTGAATCTGTGCTGGCATCGTTGATAGCTCCGCCTTCCGTGGTGTCTTCAAAGGGTGTGTTCCAGACCGAGATTTACAATTCATGGCTGACCCAGGCATGGGAGGGGCAGGAATATGACACCAATACTTATTTCGGGACGGATTTTTCAGTGAATTATAACGGGAAGACATACAGTGCTAATGTCGCGGATGCCAATCCTGAAGTTTCAAAGGTATATTTCATCACCACCGGCGGATCCGCTTCGGCTTCCGAGGGAGTCATAGTCGGTCTCGGACCGTATATGGACATTACTCTTGTCGGGGAAAGGACATACGGGAAATACTGCGCGGGATACATGCTGGGGCCTGATGACCTGTATGACAGCAAGAAGTATGATTTCACCCTCATCAAGGACTGGGGCATGTACGTGATGGTCAGCACTTTTGCCGACAAGAACGGCCACAACCGCTCCAATCCGGCAGATCCGACCCATGTCGGAGATACTCCGGGAATCGCTGTGGATGTCCAGTCTCACGACGATCCCCTGGACGGCTTCCAGCTTGGTGACGAGAACGAGACGATGCTGAGGGCCGCCCTTGTCGCGGCAGGCAAGGTCTATTCTAGGACAAGGGCACAGGAACCGGTTGCGCCACGTTTCGAGACGAAGCGCCTGGAGCACGGAATGCCGACAGGAACCTTGATCGGGACACGGGAATTGCCGAAGCTTCGGTAATTTTGCGTATATTTATGCATTCATCTTAATATGGAGAGCAAATGATTTCAAAAGACCAGATCGAAGCTCTGCATCAGCGTCTGGAGACGCTGGGGAGGTGTCTTTGACATCCCTGGCAAAAGGGAACAGGTAGCTGCATTGCAGAAGAAGACGGAAGCTCCGGATTTCTGGAACGACCCCAAGGCCGCAGAGGCCTTCCTCAAGAATCTCAACGGAATAAAGTCCTGGGTGTCAGGATTCGACAAGGCCTTCTCGGAGACGGAGGACCTTGAAGTCCTGTATGATTTCGCCAAGGAGAGCCTTGGCGGGCAGACGGATGAGACCGTGAGTACTGACGAAACCAGGGAACTGGAGGCCGAATACGGCAGGGCGCTCGATGACATCGAGGCATTGGAGATGCGGAACATGCTCGGAGGGGAGGGTGACAGCCTGGGGGCTATCCTGACCATCAACTCCGGTGCGGGCGGCACCGAGGCCAATGACTGGAGCGCGATGCTGATGAGGATGTACCTCCGCTGGGGCGAGAGGAACGGATACAAGACCACCATCACCGACCAGCAGGAAGGTGATGAGGCAGGGATAAAATCAGTTACCATCGAGTTCGAGGGAGACTACGCCTACGGCTACCTGAAGGCAGAGAACGGAGTTCACCGCCTGGTGAGGATATCTCCTTTCAATGCCCAGGGAAAGCGTCAGACTACGTTCTCTTCCGTATTCGTCTATCCCCTTGTGGATGACACGATCGAGGTCAATGTCGATCCTTCGAGGCTTTCTTGGGATACATTCCGCGCGGGAGGACACGGCGGCCAGAACGTCAACAAGGTGGAGTCCGGCGTAAGGCTGCGTTACCTCTACCAGGATCCTGACACCGGCAAGGAGGAAGAAATCCTTATCGAGAATACGGAGACCCGCGACCAGCCGAAGAACAGGGCGAAGGCCCTGCTCCTTCTCAAATCCCGTCTCTACGACCTCGCAATGAAGAAGAGGCAGGAAGAAAGGGACCGTCTCGAGGGTCAGAAGAAGAGGATCGAATGGGGTTCCCAGATCCGGTCCTACGTGCTCCATCCGTACAAGATGGTGGCCGACTTGCGCACCGGTCTCAAGACCGCCGACACCCAGGGTGTCCTGGACGGCGACCTGAACGAATTCATGAAACGCTTCCTGATGCAGGGCGGTTCAGGCGCCATCGCCGAACCGATCGAAGACATTGATTGATAATAAAGATAATTGATTGTTAACTATTTAATAGATTTTTATGGCAGAGTTCAAGTATGCTCCGATGTTCCAGCTCGGAGAAGACACTACAGAGTATTACAAGATTCCGGGGTCTGAAAAGCTTGTAAAGGAATCCAAGTTCGGGGGCCATTGCGGCTGCGGCGGAAAAACTATCCTTGAGGTATCCCCTGAGGCCCTCACGCTCGTAGCACAGCAGTCCTTCCACGATTGCGAGTTCATGCTGCGCCGCTCCCACAACGAGCAGGTCGCGAAGATACTCCATGACCCGGAGGCTTCCGAGAACGATAAATACGTTGCCCTGCAGTTCCTCCGCAACGCCGAAACTTCCGTAAAGGGCGTGCTGCCGTTCTGCCAGGACACTGGGACGGCCATCATCCATGGCGAGAAGGGTCAGGGGATATGGACCGGCTTCGAAGATGAAGAGGCTTTGAGCCGCGGAGTGTTCAATACCTTCACACAGGAGAATCTCCGTTACAGCCAGAATGCTCCGCTGGATATGTACAATGAGGTCAACACCAAGTGCAACCTTCCTGCCCAGATCGATATAGAGGCCACCCAGGGTAACGAATATCGTTTCGTGATGGTCGCCAAGGGAGGCGGCAGCGCAAACAAGACCTATTTCTATCCGATGACCAAGGCGACGATCCAAAACGAAGGCACCCTTCTTCCGTTCCTTATCGAGAAGATGAAGAGCCTGGGAACAGCTGCCTGCCCTCCATACCATATCGCATTTGTAATAGGCGGTACTTCCGCAGAGAAGAACCTTCTCACCGTGAAGCTCGCCAGCATCAAATACTACGACAACTTGCCTACTACCGGTGATGAGACCGGCCGTGCCTTCCGCGACATCGATCTCGAAGAGAAACTCCTCAAGGAGGCGGCCAAGATCGGCCTCGGCGCCCAGTTCGGCGGAAAATACCTGGCCCACGACATCCGCGTGATCCGTCTCCCGCGCCACGGTGCCAGCTGCCCTATCGGTATGGGCGTGAGCTGCTCTGCCGACCGCAATATCAAGAGCAAGATCAACGCCGACGGCGTGTGGATCGAGAAGATGGATACCAACCCGACCGAACTGATTCCGGAAGAGTATCGCCGTTCTGGCGAAGGGCCGAAGGGTATCGAGATAGATCTGGACAAGGGCATTGATGCCGTCCGTGCTGAACTTACCAAGTATCCTGTGAGTACCCGTGTCAGCCTCAATGGAACTATCATCGTCGCCCGTGATATCGCCCATGCCAAGCTCAAGGCGCGTCTGGATGCGGGTGAGGGTCTGCCGCAGTATTTCAAGGATCACCCGGTGCTTTACGCTGGCCCTGCCAAGACTCCGGAAGGATATCCATGCGGCTCCATGGGCCCGACTACGGCCAACCGTATGGATCCGTATGTGGATGAGTTCCAGGCAAATGGCGCTTCACTGGTGATGATTGCCAAGGGAAACCGCACACAGCAGGTTACCGATGCCTGCAAGAAGCATGGTGGCTTCTACCTTGGCACCATAGGCGGTGTCGCGGCCGTCCTTTCGCAGGACAGTATCCGTTCCATCGAGTGCGTGGAATTCCCTGAGCTCGGAATGGAGGCTGTCTGGAAGATACGTGTCCAGGATTTCCCTGCCTTCATCCTGGTGGATGACAAGGGCAACGATTTCTTCAAGAGTATCGGACTGTAGGTTTTTTGAAGGACTGATCAGATTGAAGCCATCTCCTTCCCCAGGGAGCGGATGGCTTCAATTATTGTCTTCTCCCTTTGCGCAGACGGTTTCTTTATTCCGTAAATATAACGGGAAAGCAGGCTCTTGTCGATGCCGATAGTCCTTGCCATTTCAGAGACATTCAATTGCGGGAAGCGTTTGAATATCCGTGCGATATTATTCTCGGCGTCAGGTTCGGCAGTTTCCAGGAAGCTGCTGACATGGATATCCTCGTCGATTTCCTCCCAATGTATATCATCTCCCAGGAACCCGATCTCATATCTTGCTCTCTGGGCGGGTGTTGCTTCTAAAAGGATAGGGAATGCTTCAAGCGGCCTGCTGTGGACATCGCCGGATTCCGTCCGGATGTATATCCGTCCGTCATCAAACCAAACCTTTACTATCGTCAAATTGCTTTCCATTGGTTATTCGTCAAAGTATTCTCTCCATGCTTTGATAATCTCATCCTGGTATAGCTGTACCGTCTCGACAGCTCTTTTTAGATCTTTAGGTTTAACTCCTTTGTTATCAAGTATTTCCCCTGTAATTACATCTATCTTGGCTCTCCCGTCCCCACTTTGGACGTGGATATGGATGGGAAGGTGTTCTTCTGAATAGAAGAAGAACCGCAAGCCGAACAAAAACAGTATCGTTGGCATAGTTTAAGTTATTTATGCCAAGATAGGTATAAATTTTTATACCCGCAAATAATATTTCAATAATTATTTACCGGTCGTTGGTAAACGAGTATGGACGGTCCTGCTTCGCCGTACTGCGAGTTCGGTTCGGCTCTGCCGACATCTTGTATCTGATCCTGGCACCGCGAATGAGGTCCGAGTGCTTGAGGTAGTTCCTGGTCCACGCCTTCCCGTTCAGCCTGACCGAGGAGATGTAGTAATTGTCCTTGGAGTTCCCCGGAGCTTCCAGGACGATCTCCTTTCCGTCCGGGAGCGACACGGTCACCTTCCGGAACATAGGGGTTCCTATGGCATATTCATCGGAAGCGGGACATACAGGGTAGAAGCCTAGGGCGGAGAATACGTACCAGGCAGAAGTCTGGCCGTTGTCCTCGTCGCCGCAGTAACCGTCAGGGTTGGCGTTGTAGAACTTGTCCATCACCTCCCGGATACGCTGCTGTGCCTTCCACGGCTGGCCTGCCCAGTCGTAAAGGTATAGCATATGCTGTATCGGCTGGTTTCCGTGGGCGTAGTTGCCCATGTCCATCACCTGCATCTCCCGGATCTCGTGGATAGGGAAGCCGTAGTAGCTGTCGTCGAAGAGGGGAGGGATACTGAATATGCTGTCGAGCATCGCGACGAAGGCATCGTCACCTCCCATCAAGCTGATCAGGCCGGCGGGGTCGTGGAATACGCTCCAGGTGTAATGCAGGCTGTTCCCTTCGGTGAAGTCTCCTCCCCATTTGAGCGGACTGAACGGACGCGCGAAACTGCCGTCCCTGTTCTTCCCGACCATCAGGTTGTGCTCCGGATCGAAGAGGTTGCGGTAGTTGAGGGCAGCCTTGGCATAAGGAGCCAGCTCTTCCTCGCTCTTTCCCAGGGCCTTGCCGAATGAATATATGCACCAGTCGTCGTAGGCATATTCAAGGGTCCTGGCTGCGCTTTCCCGTATTCCCACATCGCACGGAACGTACCCCAGGGAGTCGTAATACTCCCAACCAAGCCTTCCGGTGGAGGAAATGCCGGGATGGACGGCGTGGGCTCCGTGGGTCACCGCCTTCCATAGTTCCTCTGCATCGTAGCCCCTCAGGCCTTTTATGTATGCTCCGGCCACTACCGAGGCGGAGTTGTTGCCGACCATGCATCCCCTGTGCCCCGGGCTGGCCCATTCCGGCAGGAATCCGCTTTCCCGCCAGGTATTCACGAGACCTTCCTGCATCTTCTCTTCCTGGTCCGGATACACCAGGTCGAGCAGAGGGAAAAGGCTCCTGAAAGTGTCCCAGAAACCGGTGTCGGCGAAGAGATATCCCTTGTGGACCTCTCCGTCGAAAGGGCTTCGGTGCACCCTTTCTCCGGAAGCATCGGTTTCGGAAAGGTCACGCGGGAAGAGCAGCGACCTGTAGAGGCAGGAATAGAAGGTGCGAAGGTTGTCGATGTCCGGGTCTTCTACCTTGATCCGGCCTAAAACTTCGTTCCAGCGTGCCTTGCCTGCTTCCGCCACCTCGTCCAGGGTCCTTCCGCCAAGTTCTTCCAGATTGAGTTCCGCTTGCTCCTGACCGATGAACGACGATGCCACACGGAGGTTGACTTCCTGTCCCTTGACCGTCCTGAACCCGACCATGGCTATGCTCCCGTCGATGGTCACGGTTTCGAAAGGTGTGTCGGAAACCACCACGAACCAGTTCCTGAAGCCTTCGGCCGCGCCGCCGTGGTTGACGGTGGAGCATCCAGCAATCATATTCCTGTCCCTGAATACCTCTACCACACCTCCTTCGTAAGCGTCCACGACAAGGTAGGAGGTGTCTTTCTGTGGATATGTCAGCCTGAATGCCGCTGCCCTTTCCGTAGGGGCCAGCTCGGCGGTGACGTCGTGGTCTGCCAGATAGACCTTGTAATAATAAGGCTTGGCAGTTTCCGCCTTATGGGAGAACCAGCTCTGGCGGCCCTCTTCGTCATATACGGGACCGGTGGTTACCGGCATTAAGGAAAAGGATCCGTAGTCGTTGATCCACGGACTCGGCTGGTGGGTCTGCTTCAGCCCTCGTATCTTGTTCGCAGTGTAGGTGTATGTCCAGCCGTCGCCGTTCCTTCCTGTCTGAGGGGTCCAGAAATTCATTCCCCACGGCATCGCTATGGCAGGGTAGGTATTGCCGGTGGACAACTGGTAGGTTGAAGCGGTACCGGTGAGAGGATTGACAAGATCCACCGGGTCCCGGGTGGCCTGGCATGCCTGCCTGTGGCAGGAAGCTGCCAGCAGCGCCGTGCAGCACAGCAGGAGGAGTGATATGCGTTTCATCATCTGACCTTGATGGAATTGAGGAGATCCAGTTTACCGTTGTCCGCAAGATGGAGGATCAGTTCTCCGAAGAGGGTGTTCTGCCAGGCGAACCATGCCCTGGTGAACTTGGAGGCGTCGTCCTTGTGGAAGGATTCGTGCATGAAACCGGTGCCGGCGTCAGTCTTCATCAAGGTTTCGATGCACCACTTGATCTCTTTGTCATCCCTTGAGGTGAAGGCCCTCATCATAATGCTCATCGGCCATATATAGTCGTAGCCGATGTGAGGCCCTCCAATCCCTTCTCCGGCCTTGCCCTTGAAGAAATATGGATTGTCTTCGCTCCAGACGAAGCGGCGGGTGTTCCGGTAGATCTCGTTGTCGATGTCGATATCGCCCAGGTAGGCCATCGCGAGCAGGCTGGGGACATTTGCATCGTCCATAAGGAGCCTGTTCCCGAAGCCGTCCACCTCGAAGGCGAAGATCCTGCCGTATTTGGGATGATCCACGACGGCATATTCATAAAGCGCTTTCTCCACTTCGTCGGCAAGTTTCAGGCATTCCTTGGCGAGCTTCTTTTCGCGGTTGACATCCTTCAGGATCTCGGCAGCCTTTCGCAATGAGGTCACTGCGAAGAAGTTCGACGGCACGAGGAATTCGAACATCGTGGCGTCGTCGGAAGGCCTGAAGGAAGAAGCTATCAACCCGCATGGCTTGACCGGGTTGCCCATCCCGTCGTTGGATTTGGTGTCGAACTGCCTGTCCGTCACCCTCGCGAAGCGGTAAGGACCGTGACCGTCCTTCCTCTGCTGCTCCTTGAAAGTCTTCAGGGTCGCCTTTATGGCTTTCAGCCACTTATCACCGAATATGGAATCGTCTCCGGTGACTTTCCAGTACTGCCAGGCCAGGCGGACAGGGTAGCAGTGCGAATCGATCTCCCACTTCCGTTCGTGGTCGTATGGGTTCATCTCGGTACGGTCCGAGGCCCATTCACTCCCGGTCGGACCGTCGTTGAAGGCATTGGCATACGGATCTATGGCGATCAGGGAGAACTGGCAGTTGATTACTCCGGCGATCATGTGCTTCAGGTCTTCATCTTCGTTGGCCAGCTGTACGTACGGCCAGACCTGGGCTCCGGAGTCCCGCAACCACATCGCGTGTATGTCGCCCGTATATACGAAGGTCCTCCAGTTTCCGTCCTCATCCTTGCCGAAATGCACCGTGGTGTCCAAGGTATTGGGGTAGCAATTGGCGAACATCCAGGCGAGCCTGGGGTTCTTCAGTTGCTTCTGCATCCTGATAATGGTATTCTCGACGGCTTCCGACCTGAATAGCCTGTCTTTGGGTGCAGGGCGTTTGGATTCGTATGTCTTGGCGCTTAATGAGCTGATACTTAATAATATAATACTAACAGAGAGGATGATGCGATGTTTCATTGCAGTCGATGTTTACACAATAATAGCAAATATTTTTGAAATTTTTAGTACTTTGTGTTGCAAGGTATTTGAAAAATTATATATCTTTGCAATGGAAAATTAATTGCAAAGCAAAGGATACTATGAAAAAGGTTGTAAATGCAAGTGTTGGAGGAAGGAGCTTTTCCTTCGATGATGATGCCTACGCAAGGCTCGTCGCATATTTCGATCACTTCAAGGCTCGCCTGAACAAGGATTCCCAAACCGCGGAGGGAGAAGTGATGTCCGATCTTGAGAACCGTATAGCCGAGCTTTTCGACCAGGGGATAGGAGGGGCTTCATATCGTGTGGTGGACCTCTCGCTTGTCAGCAAGGTCGTTGGCCAGCTTGGTATGCCCGACGGTTCGGCAGAACCGTTTTCCGGTTCAGCAGGTCCTTCTTCTTCCGGGGCGGGGAATACTTACAGGGCACCGGAGACATCCGGACCTGACTTCTCGTATTCCGGAGAGAAGGGCGACCGCAAGAAGCGTCTTTTCCGCGATCCGGACAATAAGGCAATCGGCGGTGTCTGCGCCGGACTGGCTGCTTTCCTGAACATCGACATCACGATTGTCAGGATCATACTTCTTCTTGCCCTGCTTCTCTGGGGTTCGGGCTTCATTGTTTATCTTGTGCTCTGGATCGTCGTTCCTCTTGCAAAGACCCCTGCGGACAAGTGCGAGATGAGGGGACTGGATCCTACGGCGGAGAATATGGCAAGGTTCAGCAGTTATAGGAAATAATCCCTTTGAATCATGGAAAACGGTGCAGACAACGTGCGCTCGCAGATGCGCAAGGGAGTGCTGGAGTATTGCATACTCAGTATCCTGAACAAGAAAGAGGCCTATGCGTCCTCCATACTCGAGGAACTCAAGTCGGCGAACATGATAGTGGTGGAAGGGACCTTGTACCCTCTGCTGATCCGCCAGAAGAACCAGGGACTCCTGTCATACAGGTGGGAAGAGTCCACCCAGGGGCCTCCGAGGAAGTATTATTGCATTACGGACAAGGGCAGGGAACAGCTCGGCGAGATGGACTCGGCCTGGCAGGAAATAGTGGAAACCATCAAGACAATAAAGGAATAATATGAAACCAGTCGAATATTTCAGCATAGGCGGATATGTATTCTCGCTTGAGGATGATGCTTCTTCGGCGATAAAGGATTATCTTGAGCAGCTTGAGGCCTTCTATTCCAAGAAGGAGAGCGGTGCGGAGGTGATGGAAGGGATAGAGGAGCGAATGGCTGAACTGCTGCTGGAGCAATGCGGCAGGAACGGGGTAGTGACCTTGTCCATGGCGGATTCGGTGATATCCACCCTCGGGAAGCCGGAGGCGATAGAGGAAGAGTCCCAGGACGATCCGGACCAGGAGTCCGAGCCTCAGCGGGAGAACGTCCGGCAGGAAGAGGAGAAGGTAAGGCGCAGGCTGTACCGCGACCCGGCCAACGGCAAGGTTGCCGGAGTGTGCAGCGGCCTGGGTACGTTCTTCGGCTTGGATCCGACCGTATTCAGGCTTGGATTCGTGGTATTCACGATCCTCGGATTGCTGGGTACGAGGGGATATCATCACTTTGCCGGCATCGATGTGATGGTACTGACTTTCCCTGTGATCTATGGTATTCTCTGGATGTGCATGCCGGAGGCCAGGACGGTGCGCCAGAGGGATGAAATGCGCGGAGAAAAGGGAACCGTGGATGCCATCAGCGCCAGGATCCGCACTTCCGCCCAGGAGATAGGGGATACAGCGAAAGAGATCGTTCCGTCATCGGCATGGCCGCGATTCTGGCGGGTTATCGAGAGCTGCATCGGAATCGTCCTCCTGATGGTGGGAATAGCTGCCGTAGTGGCCTTGGGCACGATATTCGTCGGCAAGGATTTCTTCTCAGGAAGCTTCCTGGTGAATAGGATCATCGAGCAGGTCGCAGACATATCCCCAAAGGCGCTGGATCTGCTTTCATATACCCCTGCGGTAACTGCTTTGGCAATAGCGATCACATTCCCGTTCTTCGGAATGATCTATGGCGGGGTGATGATGACATTCGGCCTTAAGGAGCCGAAATGGCACCCTGGCCTCTGGATATTCGTGATCTGGCTGATCTCGCTGGTCGTGCTTGGAGTACTCGTAGCGATACGCTACTTGCCGTAGATGTCCTTGGCGGTGAATGTCCACGGTTTGGCGATATCCATTTCCGGGTCGCTGACCGTGGCATCTATCTGCCAGTTCTTTTTCTGGAAGACATACTTGTCGATGAACCACTGTGCCTGGTCGAAGCAGGTCAGCATAAATGCGGCAACTTCGTGGTAGCGGCTGTCGAAGCGGAGACACATGTAAGGGTAGTCGAACTTCTCGAACCTTTCCACCAGGGAATTGGTTCCGAAGAATCCCATATTGAAGAACTTGATCTTGTCGTAAGTAACTAGTTCATCGGAGGTTCCGTGAAGGAACAGGGTTGGTGCGGGTGGCTGTACGGTCCACTCGCATTTTCCTTTCCTTGAGAATACGGCACCGGAGAACGAGATCACTCCGGCGAAGCGGAAACCCTCCGGCATGGCCGCGGCCAGGCTGGTGCGGTTGCCCAGCTCATAATCGGCCTGGAGTACCGTGATGGCCCCGGCGCTGCTGCCGGCGAGGATGATCTTCTCCGGGTCGATACACAGTTCCGATGAATATGTCCGGAGATAGTCCACGGCGGAGAACAGGTCTTCCGTTGCCATCTTGATGGCTTCTTCCAGGTTGCCGGCCATGGAGAGCAGGTTCTTGCTCTTGACTCCCTTGAGTCCCAGGCGGTAGTCGGTGGCCACTGCGACGAATCCTGCGTCAGCCATCCTGCGGCAATACTCCACGATGCTCTTCTCCCGCTGGTTGTTCTGCACGAATCCGCCGCCATAGACGAAGAGCAGGCATGGATGCGTATCCAGGTCGTCGTTCGGGAAATAAACATCCATAGAAAGCTCGCAGGTATCCCTTGCCGCGAAAGCGACCTCCATGTCCCACTTCGGTTTCACCTGATTGTCCTGGCCTGCGCCCTGCTTGTCCTGACCCGCTGCCGCGCCTGCGGAAAGCGCAAGGATCATTATCGTAATAAGGAATCGTTTCATAACTATTGTTTCAATACCCAGTTGACATTAGTATTCTGCTGATGAATCATCCATGATTGGTAGGGTTGTCCTGCGGAGTAATAAACAGTGAGAGTTTCATTTTGACCTCCGCAATACATATATGGCTGCAAAGCCAGATTGTTGGAAACATCCAGTACGGAAAGATGATTTCCATAACAACTCAAGGATTGCAAAGCCTTATTATTTGAGATGTTTAATTTGTTTAGAAGGTTATCTGAGCAGGACAATTGTATGATGACGTAATTATTTGAAACATCCAGTCTGGTTAGTAAGTTCCTGTCGCATCTCAGATGCGTTAGTGCAGGATTGCTTGATAAGTCAAGATTGATGAGTTTATTATCACTACAATACAGCATTCTAAGTGCGGGATTACTTGAGACATCGAGTGAGGAAAGGGTATTATCATCGCAGGATAGGACAGTCAGAGCCGGATTCTTAGATATATTAATACTAGTAAGATGATTGACATTGCAGCGTAACTCAGTTAACGATCCATTTTTTGAGACATCCAGATCAGTAAGCCGGTTGCCATCGCAGTTAAGTTTTAGAAGAGCTGTGAAGTATTCGATGCCTTTCAAAGAAGTCAGGCTACTTTCCATACAATTCAGTTCTGTGATGCTAGCTGCTTCCTGCATTGAGAATAATCCGTCATGATTGTAATCATGATAGTTTCTGCATAAATTGATAAATAAAGGATCATCCATCATGGAACAGACATCTTCGGTCTCAGTTAGTTCCCACGGTGATTCTTTTTCGCAAGCACATGTAATCAAGCCAACGAAGAAACAAAGCAGTCCTGTCAGGAAAGTATAGATATTAAGCGATTTCATTTATAGTTTCTTCCAGATGACATTAGGGTTTCGATCAGCATCCATGTAACCATAGATGTCTGTTACAAATGGTGAATCAGAGTAATAGACAGTTAGAGTACCTTCCTGATTCCCGCATATAATATGATACAGATCGTGATTGTTTGTGACATCCAGAGTGGAGAGCTTGTTTTTATAACAATACAGAGTATTGAGGATAAGACTATTGGAAACATCCAAGTCTGTAAGTTCATTTGAATTGCAATCCAATTCTTGTAGCGCTATGTTTTCTGAGATATTCAAGTCGTTCAGCTGGTTGTCGCTACAAATCAGATGAGTTAATGCTTTATTGCTCTTGAAGTCTAGCTTGCCGAGTTTGTTGTGGCTACACTTCAGATTGGTAAGAGCTTTATTATGTGAGACATCAATAGATGTAAGGCTATTGCCAGAACAAGACAATTGTGACAGGGCTGGTGACTTGGAGACATCGATTTTTGTCAATAGATTGTCATTGCAGTTCAGAGTCGTCAATACTGCACTTGATACGTTTAGGAAAGCAATCTCGTCTGCTTCGCAGTTGAGATTATGCAAAGAAGCATTTTTTGAGATGTCAAGTTTACCTAGAGGGTTGAAACTACAGTCCAGCGAAGTCAGCATGGGATATTTTGATAAATCAAGTCCATTGAGTTGGTTATGGGAACACTCCAATTTGACCAATATGTGATTGGAATCGATTCGTCTTATCTGATTATAACTACAATTTAGATAAGTCAGAGCCCTATTCTTGGATATATCCAAGTAAGTCAGTCGATTATAGGAACAGTCGAGCAATACAAGGGAAGTGAAATACTCGATTCCCTTTAGCGAGCGGGCCTTTTCGGAATCACGGTATCCCGGGTATTCTACGTAATATGGATAGGGTATATTTATTTCTGTAACCTTCGCCGCTTCTTCCATTGAGATCTTATTGTCATTATTCAAATCAAAAAAGATGAGGCAGTGTAGTTTGAAGAATTCATCATCCATCACCGAGCATACATCATCAACCACTGGCAATGAAAATGGATCTTCTTTCTCACAGGCACAAGGAAGAATTGTGAATGCACTTGCAATCAGGAACAAAAAGGTAATCTTTTTCATCGTAGTCATCACTTGAAGTCATGTTCATGGCCTGCAATGCAAATATAAAAAAAAGTGGGTCATGTCGGAGGATTATCCTTATATTGCGGAAAGAAAAGAACAGTCATTACGGGATGAAGAAGCTATTGTCAATATCTCTGCTCTTGCTTGGCGTCCTCGCGGCGTCCGCGCAGGAATATGCCCCGAATTTGCCGTGGAGGGATTTCTCCGGGCAGACGGACCATCATGTCGTGATTGCCGCCGGCACTCCCGACCTGTACAACGGCCATCCGACCACCGTCCTGCTGGATGATGGTAAGACCATGGTCTGCACATGGTCCAGGAACCACGGAGGCCCAGCCGACTTCCTGGGTTTCAGTCATGACGGCGGCCTGACTTGGGATGTCGCCGATGCTCCGGCAGAGTGGAAGGGAATGGTAAACTGCCCGAGCATCTACAAGCTTACGGACAAGGATGGCAGGCAGCGCCTGTTCGTATTTGCCCAGGTGGAATCCGGAGGGACATACAGGGAGATGGTATATTCATGCAGCGAGGACGGAGGCAGGACATGGAGCAGGATAGTCGATCTCGGGAAACCGTGCATCATGGCCTTCACGTCGATCATCCGCCTGAAGAACGGGGATTATCTGGGGATGTACCACCGGGGGAATACCGAGCAGGACCGGGCTCCGCTGAAGCTTTGGCAATCGGTATCGCACGACGGAGGATTGACTTGGGACGAGTCCCGTCTTGTGGGCGAGGTTCCGGACAAGTCGCCTTGTGAGCCATGCCTTCTGCGTTCCCCGAACGGCAAGGTCATCCTCTGTCTTGCCAGGGAGAACCAGCGGAAGGGGTGTTCGCTTATGATGTTCTCACATGATGAGGGGCAGACCTGGACGGCTATGAGAGAGACCCCGTGGGGACTCACCGGAGACCGCCACATGGCGATGTATCTTCCTGACGGCAGGATTATATGTGTGTTCAGGGATATGGCTCCGAACAGTCCGACCAAAGGGCATTTCGTCGCCTGGGTTGGCCGTTATGATGATATCGGCGGCGACCTTTCCGGCCAGTACAGGGTCAAGCTGCTGCACAGTTTCGCCGGCCCGGACTGCGGTTATCCAGGGCTGGAGCTCCTTCCTGACGGCACCATTGTCGCTACCACTTATATCAAGTATAATCCCGGTGCCTGGAAGCATTCCGTAGTTTCGGTGCGCTTCAGGATCGAAGAACTTGACGCACTGTTCATAAAGTGACGGAAAAAGAAAGAGTTTGCCATTTCGGCAAACTCTTTCCAACCTGTAAATCAGTAGTTTACTTGCTCTGCTCGATGGCGGCCTGTGCTGACGAGAGTCTTGCGATAGGCACACGGAACGGTGAGCATGAGACGTAATCTACACCGATGCTGTTGAAGAAGCGGATTGAAGCCGGATCTCCACCGTGCTCGCCGCAGACACCGCACTTGAGGTCAGGCCTCTTCGAGCGGCCACCCTGGATACCGAACTCGACCAGCTTGCCGACGCTCTTGGTGTCGATGGTCTGGAACGGATCGGAATCGAGGATCTTGTTGCCAAGATAATCACCCATGAAGGTACCGATGTCGTCACGCGAGAAGCCGAAGGTCATCTGGGTAAGGTCGTTGGTACCGAATGAGAAGAACTCTGCGGTACGGGCCATACGGTCGGCGGTGAGGGCGGCGCGAGGGATCTCGATCATGGTTCCGAACTTATATTCGAAATTCTTGCCCTTCTTGATTTCGACCTGGGCCTTGACGCGGTCGCAGATGGCTTTCTGGAAACTGAGCTCACGTGCGGAAATGGTGACCGGAATCATGATCTCAGGCATCGGATGGAAGCCTTCGTTGAGCAGTTCGGCGGTGGCCTCGAAGATAGCCTTGTACTGGGTCTCGGCGATCAGAGGGAAGCTGACGTGCAGACGTACTCCGCGGTGTCCCATCATAGGGTTCACCTCGTGAAGGGCTTCGCCCCTCTTCTCGATTTCCTCTACTGAGACACCCAGTTCACGGGCGATCTCCTGCTTCTTCTCCTCGGTCTTAGGGACGAATTCGTGGAGAGGCGGGTCGAGCAGACGGAAGACGACAGGCTTGCCGTCCATGATCCTCATCGTGCTCTTGACGGCTGCCTTCATGTAAGGCTCGAGGTCTTCGAGGGCAGACTTGCGCTCTTCGTCGGTATCGCAGAGGATCATCTTGCGGAGCTTGGAGAGAGGCTTCTCGGAATTGGCTCCGTAGAACATGTGCTCGATCCTGAACAGTCCGATTCCTTCGGCACCGAAGCTCAGGGCCTTCTGGGCATCTTCAGGAGTGTCGGCGTTGGTGCGGACACCCAGCTTGCGGAACTTGTCCACGATGCTCATGAACTTGACGAAGGTCGGGTTCTCGGTGGCGTTCATCGTAGCGATCTGCTCGCCGTAAACGAGACCCTTGGTTCCGTTGAGGCTCATCCAGTCACCTTCCTTGAAAGTCTTGTTTCCGAAAGAAACGCTCTTGTCTTCGAAGTTGATCTTCATCGCCTCGCATCCGACGATGCAGCACTTGCCCCAACCGCGGGCAACGAGGGCTGCGTGTGAAGTCATTCCACCACGGGTGGTGAGGATACCTGCTGCAGCGCGCATTCCTTCGATGTCTTCAGGAGAAGTCTCCTCACGGATGAGGATGACCTTCTTCTTGGCGTCAGCGGCCTCCATGGCAGCCTCGGAGGTGAATACTATCTGGCCTACGGCTCCTCCCGGAGATGCAGGAAGACCTACTGCAAGGACTTCAGCCTTCTTCTCGGACGATGGGTCGAGGATCGGGTGGAGGACTTCATCGAGCTGGCTTGGAGAAACCCTCATCACGGCGGTCTTCTCATCGATCATATTCTCATCCACCATGTCCATCGCCATCTTGAGGGCGGCGAGGCCGGTACGTTTTCCGATACGGCACTGGAGCATCCAGAGATGTCCCTCCTGGATCGTGAACTCGATGTCCTGCATATCGTGGAAGTGCTGCTCGAGATGGAGACGGATAGCATCCAGCTCCTTGTAAACCTCAGGCATGGCCTTCTCGAGGGAATCCAGGTCCTTGTTCTTCTCGGTCTTGGTGGCTTCGTTCAGCGGGTTAGGGGTGCGGATGCCGGCAACGACGTCCTCTCCCTGGGCATTGATAAGCCACTCACCGTAGAACTTGTTGTCTCCATTGGCCGGGTTGCGTGAGAAAGCGACACCGGTGGCGGAGGTGTTACCCATGTTTCCGAATACCATGGACTGGACGTTCACGGCGGTACCCCAATCATCAGGAATCTTCTCGATCCTCCTGTATGCGATAGCCCTCTTTCCGTTCCATGACTTGAACACTCCACCGATGGAACCCCAAAGCTGGGCCTCTGCGGTGTCAGGGAAATCGACACCGAGGACTTCCTTCACCTTCGCCTTGAAGCACTCGCAGAGTTCCTTGAGTTCGTCGGCAGTGATGTCGGTGTCGGACTTGTAGCCCTGACGCTCTTTCAACTCCATCATCATCCTGTCGAGCTGCTGGCGGATGCCCTGGCCGTCTTCAGGCTCGATGCCTTCGGCCTTCTCCATGACGACGTCGGAGTACATCATGATGAGACGCCTGTAAGCATCATATACGAACCTTGGATTGCCGGTCTTCTGGATCATTCCAGGGATAGTGGCGGAGCACAGTCCGATGTTGAGGATGGTGTCCATCATTCCAGGCATCGAGCTTCTCGCACCGGAGCGGCAGCTGACCAGGAGCGGATCGGAAGGATCTCCGAATTTCTTGCCCATAATGGTTTCGGTAGCCTTCATGGCTTCAGCGACTTCCTTCTTGAGGTCGTCTGAATATCCTTCACCGAGTGCATAGTATTCAGCGCAGCATTCTGTGGTAATGGTGAATCCAGCCGGTACCGGCATGCCGAGCTTGCTCATCTCGGCAAGGTTTGCTCCCTTTCCTCCAAGGAGTTCTCTCATTTTTCCATCGCCCTCAGCGGTTTTCCCACCGAAGCGATAGACCCTTTTCTTTTTGTTGAACATATTATTTAAAGATGATTAATAGTCTGTCCATAGTTTTGAACTTGCAAATTTAAATAAAAAGTATCAAGTTCACAACCCGGATACTCCTTACAGGAGCTTCGATGCTATGTCCGAAATCTCGCTCCTTTCTCCTATCCTCAGGAATATGTGCTCGAACAGCCGCTGTCCCTCCATTTTCTCGTTGAGGTGGGTCAGACCGTTGGACCACTGGTCCAGATAAGGCTGGTCGATCTGGAATATATCCCCGGTGAAGACCATCTTGGTGCCTTCTCCGGCACGTGTGATGATGGTCTTGATTTCGTTAGGAGTCAGGTTCTGTGCTTCATCGCAGATGAAGAACACCCTGCCGAGGCTCCGTCCCCTGATATAAGCCAGGGGAGAGATCAGGAGCTTCTCTTCCTTGAGCATCGCATCTATCTTCAACGCTTCCTTGCTGCCGGTCTTGAACTGGCCCCGTATAACGTTCAAGTTGTCCATGAGAGGCTGGATGAACGGACTCATCTTGCTCCTCTGGTCTCCCGGAAGGAATCCGATTTCCTGGTTCCCCAGGACTATGGTCGGACGAGTCAGGATGATCTGGTCGTAATCCCTGGCCTGTTCCAGGGCTGATGCAAGGGCGATCAAGGTCTTTCCGGTTCCGGCGCCTCCGGTCATCGAAACTAGCTGCACCTTAGGGTTCAGGCACGCTTCTATCGCGAATTTCTGTTCGTGGTTCCTTGGACGGATACCGTACACGCTGTAATTCTTGACCAGGATTATCCTGCCTCTGTCAGCATCGTAACGTGCGCAGATGGTTTCGTCGCCGTTCTTGATCTTGTAAAGCTGGTTCGGCCGAGGTTCCTTCTTGGCGACGGCATTCCACGGAACCGAGTTTTCAGGGCCGTATGCAAGGTCTTGGATGGCATTGAGGGATATCCCATCGAGGTATTGGACCTCCTTGTTGGAGTTCTCGATCTTATCCTCTTCGACACGGTCGGTCAGATAGTCCTGGACCTCCATTCCCGCGGCCTTGGATTTCATCCTCAGGTTGATGTCCTTGGTTACCAGGGCTACGAAACGGTCGGGATTGTTGTCGCGGACCCAGATCGCCGTGGCCAGTATCCTGTGGTCAGGAATATCATCGTAGAACATTCCTTCCATGTCCGGCGGGAAAGGATGGTTCGGCTCGATCTTGATCCTTCCGAGTCCCTTGGCTATCTGGACCCCGTCCTTGCCGAAGGTCTTGCCCTCGGTGATCCTGTCGATGTCGCGCATGAAACCCCTGGCGTTGAATGCCAGCTGGTCGTTTCCCTTCTTGAATTTGTCCAGTTCTTCGATCACCACGACGGGGATCACTACATCGTTGTCCTGGAATTTGCGGATGGCTTTGTAATCGTGGAGGATGATGTTGGTGTCCAGCACGAAGATCTTTGGTTTTCTTTTAACGTACCTTGCCATATTTCAGTGTTATCAATCTTCTCCTTCGGAGGTCTGGCTGTTCAGCAGGGATTGCAGGATCTCCGAGATCCCGTTGCCCTTGCCGGTCTTGACCTTGACCCTGCCGGTTCCGGGGACCGGATGCCCGACCGGGTAATATGCGATGTCCTGCAGCAGGAATTCGGCATCGACATAGTCGTAGTCGATGTCCTTGATCTGGATCAGGGTCCCCGGAATCTCCGAGAACAGCACCCTGATGCTGTTGTCCTCCCCGTAAGCGCTCAGGATACCGCTTACGTCCAGGGTCGCTCCGGTATCTTCCGGGCACATGGATTTGAGTGCCGGAAGGAGTCCTCCGTCAGCGACCGTGACGGCCGAGATCACCACGCGGTCTTCCACGAATTCCCTGAGCACCTCGAAGCAGTCGATGAAATAATCAGCGTCGCCCACTTCAGGGAACGTATCGCCGTTCTGGCCAAGGGTGTCACACAGCAGGGAATTGCCGAGCCTGAAATCGCATCCGTCGAACGGAACATAGATGAGCCAGCTCTCCGGATCCGGGACAAGCTTGTCCGGAACGGCCCTCCTGCGCCCGAGCACCGGGTGGTCGCTCCCGAACGGAGCGTTCCCCGGGAGGTCGAACTCCTCGTCGGGATCCATTTCCGGATCTTCTTCCGTTATCCTGTCCGACGCGGCGACTTTGAAAGAGACCTGGCAGAACTTGTCACTCTCGTTGAATGAATATGAATTGAGGGATATCCCAAGTTCATCGATATAATCGGCAGCGGCTTCCACCGATGAGTAGAATGCAGCCATATTCCCCAGTGGCTTGCCGTTCCAGCGCCACCTGGCTATCAGGGCCAGGTCGCTCAGGCGGAAATGACCCTTCATCCAGAGCGTGTCCAGCAGTGCCTTGGCGATCCTGCTTTTGGTGAACGGCTCCGGAAAAGCGATAGGGCAGTTCCTCGGGGTCCCCATGAGGGAAGACACCTTGGAAAGGTAGCTCTGTATCGCACGCACGTGGAACTCGTTTGCGGAAGGGGAAGGATCCCTGGTCTCATCGACAATCGGCTCGAACGCTCCGTCCCCATCGGCCTTCGGCCCGATGCCTTGACCGAGACATTCGTCCAGGATTTCGGACGGCGTAAACTGCCTTGGAACTCCGTCGATGACGTATGTCGAGTTCAATGCTGAGGTTTTTTCTTTCATTCCTTATCGAATATGTCTGTAAAATTAAGTATTTTTGAATTCAGTTCAAAAACAGATTGACTGCCGTAAATGGAAAGCTATTCGAAACAGAAGTACAAGAAAAAGGTCGAGGAGATATTCAAGCGTTTCCCTTCGGTGCAGAAAGTGCCTTTCGGAGAGGCCTACAAGCCGGGGATGGAGCATATCGAAAGATTCTGTTCCGGCCTTGGAGACCCTCAGCGGAAATACCGTACCATCCACGTCGCCGGAACCAACGGAAAGGGTTCTGTCGCGAATATGCTGGCCGCAGCCCTGGTCTCTTCCGGCCTGAAGGTCGGACTCTACACTTCTCCCCATATAGTGGATTTCCGTGAGAGGATGCGCATAGGAAGCGAACTTGTATCCGAAGAATATGTCTGGGACTTCCTCTGCCGGCACGAAGAAGAGATGGACCGCCTGGACCTTTCATTCTTCGAGATTACGACCGGAATGGCTTTCAAGTGGTTTGCGGATATGGAAGTGGACGTGGCAGTGATAGAAACCGGCCTTGGCGGCCGTCTGGACAGCACCAATGTCATCGTCCCGGACCTATCGGTGGTTACGAACATAGCCCTGGACCACTGTTCCATCCTCGGAAGCACCCTGGAAGCGATAGCGTTCGAGAAGGCGGGGATATTCAAGGAAGGGGTTCCGGCGCTGGTAGGAGAATACCTGCCTGAAACCCGGCCCGTGTTCGAGCGCAAGGCTGCCGAGACAGGGAGCACACTTACTTTCGCCGAAGACGTGACTCCTTCTCTGTGGTACCGCAGCGAGGCTATCCTCAAGAAGATGGACCTCCGCGGGGAGTACCAGAAGAAGAATCTCCGCACGGTACTGGCGGCAATCGATATATTGAAAGACATCCCGTTCTACTCCTGTCTTGCAGAGGCGGCTGCAGTCGAGACCGCCGTCTCCCGTGCTGCTTCGATAATGGGCTTCCACGGCCGTTGGGAGCGGCTTTCACTCCATCCTTTCATAATCGCAGACATCGGCCATAATCCGGCTGCCCTCAAGGAGAATTTCTCACAGTTGAGGAGGATGCGCGAAAATGGAGAATGCTCCTCGCTGATAATCGTATATGCCGTGATGGCGGACAAGGACTTGGACGGAATAATGCCGCTGATGCCCGAGGATGCCACTTACATATTCACCAACCCGGAGATCCACAGGGCTCTGCCGGAGTCTGAACTGACTTCGCGCTACAAGGCTTTCTGCTCGGCCGAAGGCCGTCCGGTGAACCGGATCTACGAGGCCGAAACCGTACGTAAGGCCCTTTCCATGGCAATCACCCTTGCGAAGCAGACCTCCAGGAAGACAGACTCCTCCAGGGCTGCATTCCCGCTCATTTTCATCGGCGGAAGCACCTATCTTGTGAGCGAAGCTCTGCAGATCCTGAAATCCTTGCAAGGTTTTTGAATATAGACCGAAGTATGAAAACGCATATCCTTATACCTGCCGTCGCAGCGGCATTGCTCTGCGCGGCTTTCATCACATCCAATGCTTATATGAGGACTGACAAGACCCAGAAGCCGGACGGGCAGGGGCACATCCTGGGCTCGCTCTGGAAGGAATATTATGATGCCCAGAAGGCTGACAAACCGCTGAAGATGGCGGCGGCCCTGGAAAAGATCAGGAAAGAGGCGTCGGCAAAGCGGCTTCACTGGGATTTCTATGACGCAGTGTCCCGGAAGATGCAGGCCGAACTGTCCCGCAACTGGAAACTGAGGGATTCCCTCCAGAAGCGGCTCTCCGCCGAGGTGGAAGCCTATGGGGAACCTATCGTCACATATTCCCACAGGAAGGACAACGGTGCCGGTGACCTGCTGGACTATGTCCTCTCGACGGGCTCCAGGCTCCAGGCAGGGCGCAATCCTCAGTTCTACAGCCGCATCGGAGGCCAGATGAACGGTCTCCTGACGGACTGCGTGAAGGATGATTACGAATATGCGCTCTGGTCGGAGTTCGGCGACTGGAGGGGAAGGGACAGGGCCGGAAAGGTCCTCAAGGACTATATCGGCGACACCTACCCTAACGCAGCGTGGCTTGAATTCCGCTCCATCGAGAACAAGGCCTATGATTCCAGGATCCCTGCCTACGAGGAATTCGCCGGGAAGTATGCGGGGAAGGCGGTGAACCTGTTCGCCAAGGCCCATATCCTCCAGGATGCCTTCATGAAACTCAATTCCAAGAAGGCGGATGAGAAAGAGTATAAGGAATTGCTGACGAAGGTGAAAGCGGCCGAGAAGGAGCGCAAGTCATATTCATCGGGCATCGACAAGAAGATCGCAGAGTCGCTCGACGATTTTAAGAATCTTGCGGAAACACTTGAAAACAAAGGCATTTCGCTCTCTGTAGATGGCACTGACTTGTTGATCCTGTTCCGGAACCTGGACAAGGCGGAACTGGTGATGGCTCCGGATGCCAAGGAGGCCAGGCCGTTGTTCACCAAGACGGTCGTAAATGAAAGGAACAGCTTCTATGTGCTGGATACCGTCCGGGTGCCCATCCCTAAATGCGACGACGGGGACTATCTGTTCACCGTCAAGAACGGCAAGCTGAAGGAAAGCTTGCCATACACTCCCAAGACTCTGTCGATAGCGCTCCGTGACGACAGCGAGGGCCAGCGGTTCTACGTGGCTGATTACCAGACGGGAAAACCGGTTGGGAAAGTCAGCCTAGAGCTGTTCCGGTCCGGTTCCTCCGTGGCGAAGGCGGAAGGGATAACGATGGATGGCTTCACTCCGGTCCCTGAGGTAATAATGAAGGCTGTCAAGGAGCGGGCTGTCAACTACCTTGAGGCATCCTTCCGGGATTCCGACGGATTCCTCCGCAAGTCCAGGCAGATTGACTTGGACAAGCATCGCGGGGACGAAGGGACATACGGGGAGAATGGATCCCAGTACTGCAACATCTTCACGGACAAGTCGGCCTACAATCCTGGCGAGACCGTGAAATACAAGGCGGTGTTCTACAGCGGCAACATGCGTAAGAGCCTGGCTGCATTCAAGGAAGGTGAGAGCGTAATCGTGAGGCTGTACAACACGGAAGGCAAGGAACTGGAATCTACTTCGCTGAAAACCAACGGGTTCGGCTCCGTGGCCGGAGAATTCCTCCTCCCGAAGGACCAGAAGAACGGACGGTTCAGGATCTGCGCGGTCAAGGGCAGGACTCTCCAGACAAAGGAAATCGTGGTGGATGAATACATCCTCCCGACCTATGACCTGAGTTTCAAGGAGGTGGACAAGCTCTACTTTAGGGGAGATACCGTCCGTGTGGAGGGCCTGCTCAGCAGCTACAGCGGCCATCCTCTTTCTGCGGCTAAAGTCACCTACGAAGTGGATGCCCATGGCAGGAAAGTGGCTTCAGGTGATATCATCCCGGATCCGGACGGCAGCTTCGCGCTGTCTTTCCCTTCCGGAGACGAAGTCTGGTTCAGGGTCCTTGTGAAGGTCACGGACGGAACGGGGGAGACTCGCGAGTTCCGGCGTAACGTATTCGTAACGGATCACTTCTATATCGATATGGACCTGCTGGACGATGCTTCCGGATCTGCAGATTTCGGGGAGCGCAGGTGGAATACCAGCCTTCTTTCCAAGGACGAAGCTTCCCTGAGACTCAGTGTGAAGAACAATGAAGGCATGACTATCCCTGTGCCGCTGAACTATTCGGTATTGGATGAAAAGGGCGCGAAAGTACTCTCCGGGACCGCAGAGTCGGGCAAGGAATTCACTTTGGAATTGCCGAAGTCTGGTCTCTATACCGTGAAGGCGGAAGCTTCCGTGAAATCCTCCAGGGGAGAGGAGATCCGTTCTGAAAGCGAACTCTTCATACTCAGGCTTACCCCTTCGGACAAAGTCCTGGACGCCAGCATAGAGAATGTATTCCTCCTCGATGGACCTTGCGAAGACGGATCGCTGAAGGACGGAGAGGATATCCATCTCCGTTTCGGGGCAGGCAACGGTCCCGTCTGGGCGGTTGTAGAACTGTTCGGGGACAAGAGGCAGCTTCTGGAACGCAAGATGGTGTTCCTGGAAGGCAAGGCAGGAGCTGAGGGTTCCCTCGAGGAGATAGTCTACAAATACAAGCCGGAGTATCCTGATGCCGTTTACCTCAACGTATTCTATTTCCGGAACGGAAGGAATTACACGTTCGGCAGGGAATTCCGCCGTGAGAAGAACGAACTCGATCTTCCTCTGAGTTTCAGCGTATTCGAGGACAAGGCCCTCCCGGGCAAGGAATATTCGTTCGTGCTGAAGACCAGGCCTGGGGTCGAAGGCGTCGCGGCTGTGTTCGACAAGAGTACCGAGACCATCTCTCCGAACCGCTGGAATACGGTCAGGTTGTATTCCATTGGCGCCGAATCCGTGTATGTCTCGGCGGTCAACGGAAGCACCGGCACCGAGCATGTAGTATATGTAAGGGGGCTCGGCTCTGCCAGGTCGGGTGCGGTTCCTATGTCCAAGGCTTCCTTCAACGGGGCCGTGGAGATGGAAGAAGCGGTCGCCGAATCTGCGGACATGGTCATGTATGATGCCCTTCCTGCACCCGCGCCGGCAAGTGGCGTCGATGCTGGGGAGATCGCTGAAGTCGCACTCCGTTCAGATTTCGCATCTTCGCTGGCATTCGAGCCGTTCCTTTACTCGGACCCGTCCGGAGACCTTACACTCAAGTTCAGGACATCCGACAAGCTCTCGACTTTCATAGTCCAGGTATATGCCCACGACGTGAATATGCAGAATGCCCTTGTGAGGCAGGAGATGGTGGTTTCGCTTCCAGTGAAGCTCTCCGTCGTCGAACCGAAGTATCTTTACAAGGGTGACCGTTACGTGCTTCACGGGACGGTGTCGAACAGTTCAGACTCTCCTGTCGACGGAATTGCCGCCCTCCAGGTCTATCCTTCTTCGGACTGGCAGGGATCGGCTCCTCTGGAAACATTGTCCCAGAGCCTGATCGTTCCTGCAGGCGGTTCGGTTCCATTCGAATTCGAGGTTGATCCGAAAGATGCCTCCGAACTTGGGATGAAGGTAGTCTTCATGGACAAGGCAAAGACCTTCTCGGACGGTGTTTTCGTGTCGCTGCCGATCTATGATTCCAGGCAGGTGCTCACGGAAGCGCATTCCGGAGTCCTGCTCGCAGGCGCGGACGAGAACGCGCTGCTGGAGAGGCTGAAGTCAGAGTTCACGGGTACGACAGCCGCGGGAGCCGAATACAAGCAGACAGATATCCTCAAGATGGTCCGGGAAGCGCTTCCTTCCAAGGCGGATCCTGACGGCAGGGACGTGCTCTCACTCTCGGAGGCGTTCTATGTCCGCATGGCAGCCGGAATCGGGCAGTCACCTGACGATGACCTCCTTCCGAGGATCCTTGCCTGCCGCAACTCGGACGGCGGATTCGGGTGGTTCGAAGGCATGAATTCTTCTCCGGTGATCACTGCCGTGGTGCTCGAACGCTTTGCCAAACTTCGTGACAGCGGTATGTTCGGCGGCTTCGATGCTACGCCTTCGGTCGTCTATCTCGACAGGAACCAGTTCCTGCGCGGAGAATCATTCCCTGTCTGGTGCGGCTTCCTTTCGGCCGAGCAGTACGCTTACGTCCGTTCGATGTTCGCCTCTGTGCCTTTCAATGTCAGCGTGGACACCAAGAGCGGCAAGGATGCATATTCGGAGAACTATAAGGCTTTCAAGAAATACATCAAGGCATATCTGCTGCCTTCTGCAAAGGATGGCAGGGGAATGAACGGCCGTATCCTTGACAAGGCACGCCGCCTGAAGACCTTGCTGAACCTCGCCGGGAATGCCGGAGGAACAGCCTTGGCTTCCGCCTGGGGTGTGAAACTAGCCACATCGGACAAACTGAACAAGTCCGCCTCCGCCGACGTCGCTTCGCTGCTGGAATATGCCGTGGAGCACAAGGACGGCGGCTGGTATTACCCTAACGCAGTGATGCCTTGGCGCGGACTCCTCGAGAGCGAGCTCTATGCCCACTCTCTCCTCTGCGACTTGCTGGAAGCCTACAGCACCAAGGTCGCCGACGGTATCCGCATATGGATGATGCTTCAGAAGGAGACCCAGAAGTGGGAGGACGATCCGGCTTTCGTGGATGCAATCAATTCTGTCCTGAGAGGTTCCGATGAAGTCCTTGCTACAAAGGTCGTGATGCTCACCAAGACTTACGAGAAGCCTTTCGTGGAGATCGTTTCCGCCGGGAACGGATTCACAATCGAGAGACATTTCTTCAAGCAGGTCACCGGGGAAGGCGGTAGTATAGGCAGGCTGGAAATCGTCGAAGGCATGCCGATCCATATCGGCGACAAGATCACGGCCGAGTATCAGGTAAGCAGCGACGAGAACCGCAGTTTCGTCAAGCTGGTAGCTCCGCGCGAGGCTGCCTTCAGGCCGGTCCAGGAACTGTCGGGACACTATGGATGGTGGTTGAGCCCGCTCAGGGTGAGGGGCTTGTACTCGGTAGTCCCTCAGGGATACCGCAACGTCAAGACCGACTGCACCGAATACTTCTTCGATGTCTATCCGGAGGAGAAGACCACGGTTTCCGAAGAGTTCTTCGTGACACAGGACGGAACTTTCTCCGCTCCGGTGGTGACCATCGAATCACTGTATGCGCCTCATTACCGTGCGAACGACAAGTTTGACGGACCGGTGAAGGTGACAGAAAAAACGGAAAAATAATTTGCAGAATTAAAAAACAATCGTACCTTTGCAATCCCAAAACCGCAAGGTCAGGGATTTGCTCGGGAGTTTAGCTCAGTTGGTTCAGAGCATCTGCCTTACAAGCAGAGGGTCGGCGGTTCGACTCCGTCAACTCCCACGAAAGGAAAAGCCCCTTCAGATTTCTCTGGAGGGGCTTGTTGCTTATTGGATCATAAATTGTATATTTGTTGAGAAACTACATACTTTAACCGGTCATGAACAAGAAATTAGCCTTTTCCATTCTTTTCTTCTCTCTCCTGTTTTCCGTTTCGATTCATGCGCAGCTCATACAGGTGAACCCGAAATTCGGGGAAGTTTCCAAAGCTGAAGTGGAGCTGGATACCTATCCTCTCGACACGACCGCTTCCCTTCTTTTGCTTTACAGTGACCGGAAGGTCTCCGTCAGGGTCGACCCGGCGGGCAGGTTGGAAAGGGAGATCAAGGTCCGTGAGAGGTGGAAGGTGTTGAAGGAGTCTGGCAAGGATGAGATAGACTATGAGATCTTCTATTCAGTTGCCAATAACTTCACGGAGAACGTCAGGGAAATCCGTGCAACAACATTTGACTTGGTGGACGGTCAAGTGGTTTCTCACAAGATGTCAAAGAAATTCGTGTTTGACGAGCCGTATTCCAACGGTGTAAAGAGGGTGACATTTTCCCCGGAAAACGTCCGTCTCGGCTCGGTCGTGGACGTGAGTTTCATGATCATTTCCCCGACCATAGATATCGGGAAGGTCCAATTGCAGAGGGAATATCCGGTGAACCTTGCGGAGGCTACCGTATCCTTTCCGGATTTTATCTTTTACAACACAACGACCTTGGGGATGCTCCCTTTCTCCCAAGATCGTTCTTCGGTGTTCGCGACATTGGGTTCTACTTCGTATTCGGACTATTATGATAAGCTCCGCATGGCGGATGTCCCGGCTCTTCGTGGCGAACCTTACAGCTACTGCCCCGAGATTTACTGCGCAGCGGTCAATTACAATGTCAGGAGCCTCAATATTCCCGGAGTCTTGTACAAGGATTATGCAGTCACATGGGAAGATGTGGACAACAGGTTGGTTACGGCAGGACTTCTGGATTGCTGCAAGGGGTCTGCGAAACTGATCGACGGTGCTGCTGAAGCTATTGCCGGAAAGGAAGATGAACGTGAGAAGATTGCCGCTGTCAGGAATCTTGTGATGGATAAGGTTTCGTGGAATGAAAAAGTAAGCAGGTTGCCCGAGAAGGGGCGCACTGTGCTCAAGAGCGGATCGGGCGACAGTGCTGACATCAATGCGTTGGTCGCCAGCGTCTTGAACTCTTTGGGCTATCGTGCCGAACCTGTCATGGTCAAGCTCAGGGATAACGGACCGATGGTTGATTACATGATCTCGATGGATCAGTACGATGCCATGATCCTGCGGATTGAGTGCCCTTCCGGTGAGGTACACTTCCTGGATGCGGCCAAATCCGATGCGTACGTGGATGTCCTCAGTCCCTCATATCTTGTCACGAAGGCAAGGCTAATCTCGAATGACGGGCAGGGGGTCTGGATAGACTTGACTAAGGAATTATCAATCAAATCATCTGTCTTTGAATCCGTGCAGATGCGATTTGAGGACTCCCGTCTTGTAGGTTCCGGCAGGATATTCGCGACAGGGAACGATTCCTATGTGATGCGCCGCAAATACCATTCTTTCGATGACGAGGAAAAGTGGATAGAAGACTCGGAAAAGGATATGGAGATAAGGATAGGCGGGATGCAGTTTGATGATCCTTCGGGATATTCCGCCCAAAGTGTGGTCAAATATGATTTCGAAAAGGACGTGACCCTGGGAGATGGCCACATCTATGTCAATGCCTTCCTGTCCCGCTATCACTCAGACAAGACTTTCAGCAGTGAGGAAAGGACTCTCCCTGTGGACTTCCCATATTGTAATTCAATAACTTACAATCTGGTCTTCATGGTTCCGGAGGGCTATGAAGTCGAATCCATACCCCAAAGCGTCAGATACACGTGCTCTTCTCCTGAAGGCTCGGAACTGCTCCTGATATGCCGCCAGTCAGGGAATTCGGTCACAGTCGATTACAAGTTCAAGCTTGGCAGCATGCTTGTCCCTATCAGCGGCTACAAAGACCTGCGAACTTTCTGGGAGCAGGTCTGCAAGGTTGAAAAGTCGATGATTGTCCTCAAGAAGATATGAGACGCTTCCTTCTATGCTCCGTTTTCTTGCTGATGGCTGTTCTCCCTGCACTTTCTGGGGAGAAGCATGCCTCGGTTCTCCGTGACGATGAGACCTTCACTATGCAATCGTTAGAGAAAGGTGTGTTGACCGTCACCCGTTCAGTAGTCGTATATTCCAAGAAAGGGCTGGACGCTGCGGTCTTCGTTGAATATACCAGCAAGAACGATGTCCTCAGCTCCTTTTCCGGCTTCATGAAACTGCCTTCCGGGCAGTTGGTGAAGATTGGCAAGAAAGACCTTACCACTGTCTCGATCGCTTCCGGAATCGCTGAAGACGGTTTCATGACAGCCTACATGCCGTCACCTCCGTCGTATCCCGTCACAGTCACATATGAATATACGATCCAGCAAAAGGGTGGATTCGTCGTTTTTCCTGTCTACTGCCCAATCACTACAGGGAATACCGATCTGCGGGAAGGCCGCTTCACCCTTTCGGTGCCTCCGGGTACCGTAATCCGGAGCCACGAGGTCGGTCCGGCAGGGAAAAAGACAGTAGAGAAAGGAGCGAAGAGTGACACATATTCGTGGAGTTTCTCTGCTTTCGACGGGTACGTAGAGGAAAGTTATATGCCTTCTGTATTTGGGCTTGTCCCCGTCATCTATTCTTCTCCCGACGAGTTCGTGTTCGATGGTTTCCCGGGGCGTCAGGATTCGTGGAAGGATATTGCCGAATGGCAGCAGGACCTCCTGAAGTCGGATCCGGGTCTCCCCGACCGCGCGAAGGAAAAGGTTCGCACCCTGACAGAGGATATCCCCGATGACCTTGGGAAGATTAGAGCCCTGTATAAGTACCTCCGTGAGAAAACCCGTTATGTCAGCATCCAGTTGGGGATAGGTGGATTCAAGCCATTTCCTGCGTCGACAGTGGACAGGACCGGCTTCGGTGACTGCAAGGCTCTTTCAAACTATATGCGTCTCATGCTTTCGGAGGTCGGGATAGAGTCATGGTATACTGCATTGAGCACCAGGTCTGAAGATTTCATGCCCGGCTATCCTTCCATGGGACAGACCGACCATGTCATCCTGACCGTTCCTTTGAAAGAGACGAAGGATACATTGTTCATCGAGTGTACCAACCCTTCTGTTCCTCTTGGCTACAGGCACGAGGATATAGCGGGTCATGAGTTGTTGCTGATCCGTCCGGAAGGAGGGGAAACGATCCGTGCCAGGTCGTATCCTGACACCATTGCCAGGACCGTTACGGTGACATCTGTAAAACTATCCGAAGATGGCTCTGCACATTTTGAAGTGTCACAGAAGAATTCCGGACGTAATGTCGAACCTTGGATCGGATATGATGCTCTTTCAAAAGAGACGAAGCGGTCTCTTATTACCATGGGGTTGAATGCTCAGCCGCAGAATCTTGCTCCTGCCAGGATCAGAGACAACTATGATTCGTATGACGGACGCGATTGGTATCCGGAATGTGAGATAGGTTTCAGCTTCGATATCCTGACTTACGGCCAATGGAATGGCTCCAGGATGATGTTGGCGGGGAATCCATTCTCGAAGAGGATGGAGGCCCAAAGGTCCGAGAGGGTCAATCCTTTGGTTATCAAATCCGGAACTTCCATCGTGGATGAAGTGTTTATTGACATTCCTGATGGTCTGGAAGTGGAATCCATGCCTGCCAGTGTGGCTATGGATGTGCAGTGGGGCTTTTTCAGCAGCGATTCTTCGTTCTCCGGGAACAGGATCACCATCCGCCAGGAAGTCATCTTGAAGCCATGCACCCTTCCGGCAGGAGAATACGGCCAGTTCCGTGATTTCGTCCGCTCGATGAACCGCTCCTACTCTTCGCACATAGTCCTGCGCAAGGCTGAGTGAGTTAGTGACTGATGATAGTTTCACATTTCGGTTTTTTTTGTATTTTTGTTAAATTCAACGTAAAGTTGATTTTTGGAACCGTGAACTATTATTAATCAATAAGCAAATGAAATTAAAGGTATTAGTCATTTCACTCGCTGCTCTCCTCATCGGGACGGCGGCAAAAGGACAGGACTTCGCCATCAAGACGAACCTTCTCTACGATGCTACGAGAACCGTCAATGCAGGGGTTGAATTCCCGATCGCTCCGAAGTGGACGGTGGATGTCTCCGGCAACTACAACGGGTGGTCCAAGCAAGAGGGCAAAGCCCGCTGGAGGGTACTGATGGTCCAGCCGGAAGCCCGCTACTGGTTCTGCAACCGCTTCGCCGGCCATTTCGTCGGTATCAACGCTTTGGCCCAGAAGTACAATATCGGCGGTATCAACGAATTCAGCGGCAAGTTGCTCGGGACTGATTTCAGCCTCCTCAAGAATCATCGTTATCAGGGATATGCGGTAGGCGCCGGACTTGCTTATGGCTATGCGATTCCGCTGGCCACCCATTGGAACCTCGAACTCGAGGCCGGTATCGGATACGTCTATTCCTGGTATGACATGTACCAGTGCAAGAGTTGCGGTGCCAAGTTGGCCGATAACGAGTCACATCATTATTTCGGCCCTACGAAGGCTGCCGTCAATATCGTTTATCTGTTCTAGAAAAGGAGGAATGATCATGAAAAAGCACATTTCCGCAATAATACTGATGGCCGTTGTCTCCCTTCTGGCGGGAGCCAGCCTCCGTGCTGCTGACAAGGTGACCGTGAGGCCTGGTGCCGGCATCAGCAACGTAGCCGTCGACCGCTCCGGAAGGAATATCAACGTCAATATGGACGTGGACCTTACGAAGGTCTCTATCCCTGGCAACAAGGCATATCTGCTTACTCCGGTCCTTGTGAAGGGCAGCAATTCCGTCGAGCTTCCTGCCATCGGTCTCTACAGCAGCGGCAGCTTCCTCCAGTATCTCCGTAACGGGAGCAAGCTTTCTGCCGGAGAGACGATGACATATTCGGTGAAAAACATGCCTTCCTCCGTCAAGTACGATGTCACAGTGCCTTACGAGAGCTGGATGAACGGGTGCGACCTCGTGCTCCGTCAGGAGCAGTACGGCTGTGCCAACTGCAAGGAAATATCTTCCACCAGCGACAGGCTGGGTGGATACAGGATCAAGACATTCACTTTCTCTCCTGATTTCGTCTTCGCTCGTCCTGAGGCCGAAGTGACCAAGAGCAGGTCTATCTCCGGTCAGGCTTTCGTCGACTTCCCGCAGGGAAAGTCCACCGTCAATCCTGATTATCACAGCAATGCCCGCGAACTTGCCAAGATCCGCGCCACCATCGACTCGGTCCGAAAGGACAAGGACGTCACCATCAACAGGATATTCATCAAGGGCTTCGCTTCTCCTGAAGGCAAGTATTCCCTCAACGAGAAGCTCGCAAGCGCCCGTACCACTGCCATCAAGGATTACGTGAAGAATCTCTACAGCCTTAGCAACAGCCTGTTCAAGACCGACTTCGTTCCTGAGAACTGGGAGGCCCTGAGGGAATATGTGGACAATTCCAACCTGCCTCACAGGGTCCGTATCCTCGACCTGATCGATGACGATGAAACCTACACCGACCTCGATGCCAAGGAGTGGAAGATCAAGAGCACTTATCCGGATGACTACAAGAATATCCTTGAGAACTGCTATCCGTTCCTCCGCCGCACGGACTACAAGGTCGATTACACGATCCGCAGCTATGCTTCCGCAGAGGAAGTCGAGGAGGTACTCAAGACCCGTCCTGGCAATCTCAGCCTTGAGGAGTTCTATCTCGCAGCCCAGAACTACACTCCTGGCGACGAAGATTTCAACAAGACATTCATCACTGCTGCCAGGGTATATCCTGACGATCCTACGGCCAATATCAATGCCGCGATGGCAGAAATGCAGGAGGGTGACCTCGCTGCTGCCCGAAGGTATCTGAAGAAGGCCGGAGACAGCGGTCTTGCCGCTTATGCGAAGGGTCTCTACGCTGCCCTCAACGAGGATTTCGACGAGGCGTGGGATTACTTCAAGCAGGCCAGGTCCGCAGGTGTCAGGGAGGCCCAGGACGCTCTCGACCAGCTTAATTACCGCAAAGAGATCCTCGGTCTCTAGTTTTAACCCAACCAGATCATCAAAATGAAAAAGCTTTTCATCATCCTGACTGCTGCCATCATGTGTGCTTCCTGCACGGAGCAGTTCAACGCCGCCTATCTGCTTTCCGGCGGCGCCAAGGTTGCCCAGGCAGCTACACTAACCGACGAACAGATTCAGGCATACGTCGCCCAGTATGTGGCCCAGCTTGATGCGGAGAGTCCTGTCCTTCCGGAGACCAGTCCGTATGTCAAGAGGGTCCGCAATATGACCAAGGGAATCACCTCCGTGGAGGGTATTCCTCTCAATTTCAAGGTCTACAAGACCGACGACGTCAATGCTTTCGCTTGTGCAGACGGCAGCGTGCGCATATATTCCGGTCTTCTGGACAGGATGTCCGACGACGAAGTCCTGGGTGTGATCGGCCATGAAATCGGTCACGTAGCTCTCAAGCACTCCAAGAAGCAGTTCAAGCAGGCACTCCTTACTTCTGCCCTCAGGGATGCTGTGGTTTCCACCGGAGGTACGATCGCTGTCCTGACCGCTTCCCAGCTCGGTGACATCGGTGAAGCCTTGATGAGTGCGAAGTTCTCCAGGAAGCAGGAAAACCAGGCCGACGACTATGGTTATGAATTCCTGAAGGCTTACGGCAAGAACCCTTGGGCTATGGCAATGGCCTTCGAGAAGTTGCTTGCGATGTCTTCCGGAGGTACATCGTCAGGTACCCAGGCTGCTGCCAGCTCGCCGGTTTCAGAGATATTCTCCGACCATCCGGCTACGGAGAAGCGTATCGAAAGGATGTCCGCTAAAGCTACCGCCGACGGCTACAAGAAGCCGACCAAGTAGCAGTTTGCTATCCATTTGACTTTCAAGAAGGTGACCCTCGCGGCCACCTTCTTTTCCGTTTCCGTGACTCATGGTAGCGGCATCAGGGATGGATCAGCCGAGTCTAGCCTATCGTGAAAGCTATCGAGATGCTGTTCCCGCTCTCGTCCACGGCGGTCACCGTGTGCTTCCCTTTCGATGGGATGAGCCTGATCTGGTGAAGGAACTGGGTCTGCCCTGCATATTCGTTGTCAAGATGCCAGAATACCTTGGTGTCGGGATTCCTGTGGGCAAGGTTGAAAGTGATTCCGGCGGTGGACCCGTCCAGCTGGCGGGGAATGTAGATCTCTGCTCCGCTTTCCGGATAGATGAATTCCATCGGGGAATAATCCTGCTTGTTTTCAGGAATATATGGCTTGTATTCCGGGTGGTGCTGCCGGTAGTACCATTCCATGGACGGCGGCAGGGTGAAGGAGCATATTCCGTCAACGGTCTTGTGGTAAGGGCATGGGCTGCTCTTTATGGCTTTCCGTGGAAGCATAAGGGTGTCCGCATGCGGACAATCTACACCTTTGAGATGGCCGGATTCGCTGCAGACTTCGGCGGTAATGTAGTCTCCGTACACCGGCTCCTTGAACCATCCGTCGGCATAGTATTCTCCACTGCCTTCCTTCTGCCGCAGGAGATTGAATATGTCGAACATCACGGGGCCTGCGGTCCGGGCTCCGGTCAGTCCCGGCATTCCCTGTCCCTGTGCGTTTCCGGCCCATACCCCGACGGCATAATCAGCCGTGAAACCAACCGCCCAGGCGTCCCTGAACCCGAAACTGGTACCTGTCTTCCACGCTACTTTCTTCACCGAATTGATCAGGTGCCAGTCGATCTCGTCAGGCCGGTTCACTTCCTTCAAGGCATCGATAGTCCACCAGAGCGCGCATTTGTCGGTGAGCGGGAAGCCATGCAGGCGGTCACCCTTCCTGGTATGGGTAGTGTCGGGACTCTGGTAGGAAGCCGACATCTTGGAATACATCGTCGTGATATCCATCAGGGTAGCTTCACCTCCTCCGAGGATCAAGGACAGGCCGTAATGCGATGCACTCTTGGGAAGGGTGGATATCCCGCTGCGCCTGAGTATGTCGAGGAACTTCGGTACACCGTATTTCCTGAGCATATGGACGGCCGGGACGTTGAGGGAGCGGACCAGGGCTTCGGAAGCCGGGACGGCACCCACGAACTGCCGGTTGAAATTCTGCGGGCTGAAGCCGTTTATGTTTACCGGGATGTCGGGGAGGAGGGTATTAGGTAATATCTCGCCTTCCTGAAGCAGCGAGCAGTAAAGTACCGGCTTGAGTATGCTGCCCGTGCTCCTCGGGGAGCGTATGATGTCCACGTCGCTTCCCGGACGGGTTATGTCGGGATTGGCGTTGCCTACGTATGCCAGGATAGCCCCCGAGCGCACATCCATCACTATTGCTGCGAGGTCGTGGATCCCGGTCATGGAGAACTCCAGGTTCCACTGGTCGGCAACCGCCTCGACCTGCCTTTGGAGATGGATGTCGACGGTAGTCCTGACCCTCTGTCCCGGGGACTGCTTGCAATGGTACTCGGTAAGATGCCTGGCCTCCTGGGGCAGTGGCAGGGGTTCGTCCGGAAGTGGCTCTTCCAGAGCTAGTTCCAAGTCAAGATCGTCCAGATATCCTCTTCTATGGAGGGTGGTGAGCAGGCGGTTGCGTTTCTCGAGCAGGCGGTTCCTGTTCTTGCCTGGATGGATGTCAGAAGGAGAGTTCGGGAGGACGGCCAAGGTGGCGGCTTCAGCCCAGGACAACTCGGCAGGCGGTCGGCCGAAATACCTCCAGGAAGCTGCCTCGAGCCCGACCACGTTACCGCCGAAAGGGGCATGGGAGGCATAGAGGCAGAGGATTTCCATCTTGTTGTAACGGAGTTCCAGCCTTGTGGCGAGGATGGCTTCGATGATTTTCTGGGCCATATTCCTTGGCTTCCTCCTCGACATCCTGATCACCTGCATCGTCAGGGTGCTGCCTCCGCTGATGATCCTGCCCGCTTTGATGTTGCCGATCGCCGCCTTGATGACGGCTACAGGATTGACCCCGTGATGGAAGGCGAAATACCGGTCTTCGAATTCTATCAGGGCGATCTGGAATTTCAAAGGAATCGAATCGGACGGAGGAAATCTCCACTGTCCGTCCGGAGCGGTGCGCGCCCCGAGCAACTCACCGTTCCTGTCAGTGACGACGGTGGAATAGCCGGTGCCCTTGAACAGGTCCCTGGGGAGGCAGAAAAGGTAAACGAGAAGGATTGCGGCGATCAAGCCGCACGCAATCCTTGTCTGAACCTTTCCGCCCATTCCGTCCTATTTGCTCACCCTTGCGGTTCCGGATGCAGTGTTGGCACTCACCTTGGAGTCGTACATTGCCTCGCACTTGACGGCAGGAAGCACGAACTCTCCTTCATAGGCGGCATGCAACTTGACCCTGAACGTCTTGGAGGTACCCTTAGGGAGGTCGAAGAACCAGATCACCCGGTCGTCCCGGATGTCGCGGTAGCTGTAGTCCACCTTTCCGGATCCACCTCCGGCCAGACGGTCGTTGAATATCTCCCAACCTGACGGGATAGCTTCAGTCAGGGCGAGGTTGGTATAGTCCTTCACTCCGCTGACGTTGGCGACGGTCATGATGGCGGTGAAATCCGTTCCCTGAGGGATGTCGTTAGGAAGCAGTGCCTTGCCTCCGTTGGAAACGTAATTGACGCTAAGGCTGATTCCATTGGACTTGGCAGGCGTCCTCTCTCCGAACCGTGGAATCGCGGAAGTGACCATAGTCGCATAGATAACTCCGTCTCCCTGGTTGGTTACATCGACTCCTCCGCTCCTGGAGTCGAGGGCGACGGTGACCGCATTCTTGGCCGACAAGACCTGTGCCGGGGTCCCGCCCTGGGTCACCTGCGCATTCAGGTAGCCTGTGCCGACCTTCGCGGCAAGCCTGGATAGGGCCTTGGTGGCGAAGGCGGTTTCCTGGGTGATGTACCATTCTCCGCTCATTGCATTGGAAACCTCTCCGGCAAGCTCCATGGCTTCTGTGATATCATCCGTAAGTACCTGGGTTTCGAGTGCGATCGCCTTGTCCCTGAGCGGAGATCCGTAGGTGCCGTCAGCTTCCTGATAGTCGCTGAATCCAGTCTTGAGGTTGGCGGTGATTTCCTTGGCTACGCTCTTCTTGCCGGAAACCGCATATGCGGAAGCCAGCATCCAGCCTGCCTGCGGGGAGAGGTTCTCGCTCTCTTTCAGCCTGTTCATCGCTCCGCTTTCGGCCTCACCGTTGAGCGCGAGGGTGAAGAGCCTGTAAGCCTGCTCCAGATCCCAAAGGTAGCGGTTGTCCGTGTTGCGGTAATCCTGTACGCCCTTCTTCTGGAATCTTGACCAGCTTGCAAGCACGCCCTTGCTTACGCTGAAACCGTTCTGGGATGCCATGATCATGAATTCTCCTGCCATCGAACTGATCCAATTACCGGCATCCGATGCTCCCGGCCAGTAGGAGAAACCTCCGTTGCCGAGCTGCCTCTGGTAAAGCTGCTGGAGGAGTTCCGGAATCATCTTGTCGGCCTCATTGAGCTGCTCTTCCGTAAGCATGTTCTTTATGGAAAGCAGGGCGATGCCCTTGGATGCTATCTGTTCCGTGCAGTTGTACTGGTAATTCTTGATGAAATTGAATATTCCAGGATAATCTATTGAAGGGAAGGTGGCCAGGCTGAGGGAAGCCCACTGGCCGTCTGCAGTCTCGAACGGGGAATACCCGAAGTGACGCGTCTCTCCCTTTCCTATCATGGCCTTCGTGACCGTAGTCACAGGCGGTTCAGGATTGCGGATGCCGATGTTTATCGTCTCGTATGCCTTGTAACCGTTTCCGGTTGCCGTGACGGTAACCTTGGCAGTACCTGTTCCTGTTGCTTCGAGGCCGAAACTGGTCATCTGGTCCCCAGGTTTGGTGAACGTCAGGGATGACTTGCCGCTTCCGGTAAGCTTTGCCGGGCCTTCCACGGTAACGCTGACATCAACGTTCTTCACACCGTCCTCGAGAGCGAACACATTGACAGGAAGGGTCACTTTCTCCCCTGTACCGAGGACCCTCGGCAGGGTAGGGAGGACCATCAGAGGTGACCTGACCGGGACGGTCTTCTCGGCGTTGCCATAGGCACCGTCCCTGGCCGCCACGACCATCACCCTTACGCTTCCGATGTACATAGGCAGGGTGATCTTGTGTGTCGCCGAGCCGTTCTGGAGGGAGAATGGTCCGAGGAACTTGACCACGGCGTTGAAGCGGTTGTCCTTCTTCGCTCCGATGACTATGTTCTCGTCACCTCCGATGCTGAACATCGGGGAGAAACGTCCGCTGAATGCTCCTACTATGTCGTCGTAGAGGTCCCATGTCCTGACACCGAGGGCTTCCTTCGCATACATTGCGTTCCAAGGGTCAGGAGTCTTGAATCCGGTGAGGTCGAGAAGGCCCTCGTCGACGATTGCAAGGGTATAGGTCATAGGCTTCCCGTCCTTCTCCTTCACCTTTACCGAGAATTCCTCGGCAGGACGCAGCACATCCGGCATGGAGATGACCGGCTCGAGGTGGGATCCCTCGTTGTTGACGGATATCGGCCGGACGCCGTACAGACGTATAGGGAGATCGTTGTCGACCCTCTCGTGAGGCTGTACGAGCGTGACGTGGACGTAGAAATTCGGAGCCATCTCAGGAGTTACCTTGAAAGTGTACGCGACATCGGCGTCGGCCGAAGTCTTGACCCATTCGCGGGATATGACTTCCCTGGAATTCTCAAGGGATACAAGGGCGTGTCCCTTGGCAGCGGAAGGAATATATACAGTCACCTTCTCGCCTACGTCGTAGGAATCCTTGTCGGTGGAGAAGGACAGCATCGTAAGGCCGTCCGGGTCGGATTTGGCGGACCTTCCCCTGTAGGCCGGCCAGTCTACGTAGAATACCTGTCCGGCGGTGTGCCCGCTTACGGAGTTCCTGACTATCAGCAGGTAGCGTCCCCATTCAGGATAGTCGATCTTGAACGGAATGGTGCAGTCCCCGTTAGCGGAAGTGAGTACTCCGCTTGCCAGGGCTTCCGGAGCAGAGCCGTTGACGTATGAGTCGAGGCTTTCGCTGCGGCTTTCCCACCACCAGCTCCATTTGAGTTTGTATATGGAATACTCCAGTTGTTCTCCCGCGACTCTCTTGCCGTCCTTGTCCACAACTGCCACGGCAAACTTGTATTCCTTGTCAGTTTCCAGGAACTGGCTGTCACCTTCTTTCGGAACCTTTATTCCGACATAGGATTTGTACGGGGAATACGGGACGGACATCGTGCTGAAGCTGAAGTCTCCTCCCTGTTCTTCCACTGTGGTGACGATGTCGGCGGTGAGCATGCCAGGCGCCCCTTCCGCAGCCGGCATGTCGACGCTTACACTGGCTTGTCCGTGTTCGTTGAGCCTGGTGTCCACGAGGTTGTGCTCGCTGGCGGTGAATTCGGACAGAGGTCCGGTGAAATCATATCCTTCGAATCCCTTGAAGGTCGTCGCCGCACGTCTCAGGGTCATGTTGACCTTGACCGGAAGGCCGGATGCCGCAGGCCCCGTCAGCCAGTTTGCGGAGATGTTCATCGGAACCCTCTCTCCGCCGCTGATCGCTCCGTCTCCCAGTCCGGTGTCTATCTTCAGCCTGTTCGGCTTTATGCTTTCTATCCTGAGGGCTTTGCGGAAGGATGCACCTCCGATCTTGAACCATGCGTTCCAGGTACCCGTAGGGTCATCGCTCTTCGTAGGAAGGTTGAATACGTACATACCGTTCCGTGCGCTGCTGTTTACCTGCTTGGTATAGAACTGGCCTTCAGGGGTATAGACTTCCATTATGGCCGGATGGTTGTCCGGGATCCGGTCGTCCTTGTCCTCGAGGATCATCGCCACGTGCAGGGTGTCTCCCGGTCTCCAGACGCCCCTTTCTCCGTAGATGAAAGCCTTGAGTCCCTTCTCAAGTTCCTTCCCGCCGACATCGAAACGGCTCAGTGATTTTTCGTCCCCTGCAGTGACCTTGAGGTAGCTGGTAGCTCCTCCGCGTTTGGCTACCACCACGAACGGCTTGCCCGAGAGGCTTACCTCTGCCATTCCGTCAGTGCCGGTCTTGGCATATCCTATCTCCTTGAGCTGGTAGTTGTAGACGTACAGTTCCGCATTGAACACCGGGTCTGTGGAAAGGATGTCGCTGACGCTTACCCAGATTTTGTCGCCGTCGGAGTACTTGGCGATTACGCCGAGGTTCGAAGCGAGCAGGTTGATCTGCGGGAAGCGGCTGTCCTGCATGTAATAAGTAGGCTTGAGAGGATTGTCACGGTCCTCCCAGACGTACTCGTCCCAATCGAAGGAACTCTCCCAGAAATTCGGATACGGTCTGTCCCACTGGTAGACATCCTCCTCGGTCACATCTTCCGAAGATATGTTTACCAGCTCGTTGGTAGGAGTCCCGCTCTTGAAGGATGCCTTCTTGCCATAGATCGAATACTCGGGCTTGAAGGAAAGCCTGATCCTGTATATCGCACCGGCTTCCTGCTTGAAGAGACCGGAGAGATCGACAGAGAAGTCCTGCCATTTGTGGAGATTCTTCGAAGGGTCGGAATCGAGCGGCAGGCAGCGCTTGTAAACCAGCCTTCCGCAGCGGCGGAGGGACTGGTCGCCGGAGAAACCGTTATCCTGGAGGAACATCAGCACGTTGTCTTCGTAAATCTGGATGATCCTGATGTCCACGGCGTTGAGGTTGACCGCCTTGAACGGGAGGATAAGTTCTCGCGAGTTCGGCAGGATATTCCCGGAAATAGGGATTTCCACCGCCGGCTTTTCCTCGGAGGCAGAGAATTCCTTTGTATATTCCTTGCCGAGGGCAGAGCCGTCATAGCTCTTCACGACATCCGAGATGCGCAAGGTGACGGGGCCGTCCTGAGGACTCTCGTAAAAGACCTTTACATGGGAATTCTCGATCTGGCAGTAACTGCGGCCGACCCCTTCCAACGTAAACAGGCCGGAGTCATCATCCAGGTCGGCAAGCGGTTCGGTGAAATATATGTCTATGTAAGGGTCGTCGGCCTCGATCCGTTCGGCACTCAGAACCTTGAAATCTCCCGTCGCCGGGATCTTGATCTCGAGTTTCGAATCCGTGACGAAACCGGTGTCTCCGGATTTCAGGCTGACTTTCAGGGTCCTGTCCTTGGTGTCCCTCGGCAGGTTTACTATGTCGAAATGGTAGTTCAGCGGATCTGTTCCCGCCGTGACGCTGGCCTCGGCAGAACGGTCAGGATAATCGTACTGGAGCATCTTCTGGACTTTCTCCAGAGGAAGTTCCTCGGTGAGGGAGATCGTTCCGGATATGCTGGCGAGCTCCGGTGAGGAACTGGTTATGGTCATACCGTCCATGGAGAGGATGGCTTCCTTAATCGCCACCAGGAACTTGAAAGAGAATTTCTTGAATTTGCGGGCTCCTACTTTCTGGATCTTGTCCAGCCGGAGCCTGCCGGTGTACGATTGACCTGGTTTGAGCGCTCCTGTCTCCGGAATGAATTCGATGGTGTTCTGGGAGAGCCACCTGGCTGTTCCTTTAACCGGCGGGGTGAATGTCAGGATCCCGTCCTTAATATCCGCTCCCGGAACGGCGTCGGCAATGTCCGTGGCAAGTTCCACCCTGATGGTGGACTTGTCGGAAATGATGCCTCCGGTATAGGCTTTTATGAAAGTTGCGAATTCCGTGCTCTGACTCTTGTTACTCCCGGAGCGGCTGCAGGAAGAGAGTCCGGATAGCAGGATTGCGGCGACGATGGCCGGCATCAACAGGCATACGATCCTTTTCATATTCTGTCCATTTAAGTTGGTATCATCAAAGATAGTCATACTTTCCGGATAATCCTCCACCAGGGCGGTCGTTTTTATGCCTGTGACAAATTGTCAGTCCCCGCCTGATGGCACATCCTTTGATTTCATCCCTGTGCCTCCGGGACAGTCCGGAAAAAGGAAATAACATCAAAAAAACAATTAATATCATGATCAAACCATTGGCAGACAGAGTCTTGATCGAGCCTAAGGAGGCCGAGACAAAGACAGCTTCAGGAATCTACATCCCTGACACAGCAAAGGAAAAACCACAGCAGGGCAAGGTTATCGCCGCAGGCCCCGGAAAGAAGGATGAACCTATGGAGGTGAAAGTGGGTGATGAAGTGCTCTATGGCAAATATGCCGGCACCGAAGTAACTGTCGAAGACAAGAAATATCTTATAGTCAAGCAGTCAGATATCCTGGCTATCCTGTAATTATCGGAGGAAACAATTATGGCAAAAGAAATAAAGTTTGATGTCGATGTCCGCTCAAAGATGAAGGAAGGAGCAGACGCTCTTGCGGACGCAGTGAAGGTAACTCTCGGTCCTAAGGGTCGTAATGTAGTTATCGACAAGAAGTTCGGCGCACCTCAGGTCACCAAGGACGGTGTCACCGTGGCAAAGGAGGTTGAACTCGAAGACAGATATGCGAATATGGGTGCGCAGATGGTCAAGGAAGTCGCTTCCAAGACCAATGAGCAGGCCGGTGACGGTACCACTACCGCGACCGTGCTGGCACAGGCCATCATCAACGTAGGCTTGAAGAACGTGACCGCCGGTGCCAATCCGATGGACCTCAAGAGGGGTATCGACAAGGCAGTCGCGGCAGTGGTCGCCAGCCTCAAGAAGCAGACCAAGAAGGTCGGGAACGATTATTCCAAGATCGAGCAGGTCGGTACAGTGTCCGCCAACAACGACGGCAATATCGGAAAGCTCATCGCTGATGCGATGTCCAAGGTGAAGGGCGACGGTGTCATCACCGTGGAAGAGGCCAAGGGAACCGAGACCGAGGTCAAGGTCGTAGAAGGAATGCAGTTCGACAGGGGATATATTTCTCCTTATTTCATGACCAATCCTGATAAGATGGAGACAGTCCTGGACGATTGCTCCCTGCTGATCTGCGACAAGAAGATATCGACCATGAAGGACCTCCTTCCAATCCTCGAGCCTATCGCCCGTGAAGGCAGGGCTCTTCTGATCATCGCAGAGGATGTGGACGGGGAAGCTCTCACGACCCTCGTCGTGAACAAGCTCCGCGGTACCCTCAAGATCGCTGCCGTCAAGGCTCCTGGATTCGGCGACCGCCGCAAGGAGATGCTTCAGGATATCGCTACCCTTACCGGTGCCATCGTGGTTTCCGAGGAAAGGGGTTTCACTCTCGAGAATACGACTCCTGACATGCTCGGAAGGGCTGAGAAGGTCACCATCACCAAGGACAACACCACCATCGTGGGCGGTGCCGGTGTGAAGGAAGACATCGCTGACAGGGTCGCCCAGATCCGCAAGCAGATCGAGACCACCACTTCCGACTATGACAAGGAGAAGCTCCAGGAAAGGCTCGGCAAGCTCGCAGGTGGAGTCGCTGTACTCTATGTCGGCGCCGGTTCCGAGATCGAGATGAAGGAGAAGAAGGACAGGGTGGAGGATGCTCTCAACGCTACCCGTGCTGCAGTCGAGGAGGGTTACCTCCCGGGTGGTGGTGTGGCATACATCCGTGCCGTCGATGCTCTGAAGAACCTCAAGGGCGAGAATGACGACGAGACGACAGGTATCCACATCGTGGCCCGTGCCATCGAGGAGCCTCTCCGCCAGATTGCCGCCAATGCAGGCGTTGAGGGAAGCGTTGTCATCCAGAAGATCCGCGAGCACAAGGGAGACTTCGGCTACAACGCACGTACCGATGAGTATGTGAATATGCTCGAGGCAGGTGTCATCGATCCAACCAAGGTGGCTCGTGTCGCCCTCGAGAATGCGGCTTCAGTCGCCGGAATGTTCCTGACCACCGAATGCGGTATCGTGGATATTCCTGAGAAGGAGCCTGCAGCTCCTGCCATGCCGGCCGGCGGAATGATGTAGTTCCTTGCGGGGCAAAGAACCCCTGAATATAAATCTGATGTGGCTGATTTCAAGGTTCCTTGAAGTCAGCCATCGTTTTTTGTGTTTTTTGCGCCGATTCTGTGTATTTTTGACTATCTTTGAAGATGTCGCCGCGACCACGGTTTGTTATAGGATCATACATTTAATCATTTAATATTTCAATACTATGGTTATTGTCAACAGTTATGGTCTGGCAGTTTTTCTCTGCTTCATCATCATGCTCTGCTGGGGCTCTTGGGGAAATACCCAGAAGCTTGCAGCAAAGAGCTGGAGGTATGAATTGTTCTATTGGGACTATGTGATCGGTATGGTCATCTTCGCCCTCCTGCTTGCCCTCACCTTGGGTAGCTTCGGACACGACGGTGAGCCTTTCTTCAAGAACATAGCCCACGTTTCCCTTGCCAACTGGGGATGGATCATCATCGGAGGTATCATATTCAATGCTTCCAACATCCTCCTGTCGGCTTCCACCTCCATCGCCGGTCTGTCGGTGGCCTTCCCTCTGGGAGTAGGTATCGCACTTGTCCTCGGTGTGGTCAACAACTACATCGTCAACCATACCGGCAATCCTGCCCTCCTGGCTATCGGTGTCGCCCTGGTAGTGATCGCCATCATATGCAACGGTGTAGCATCCGGAAAGAAGGGTGAATCAGGCATCAGCAAAGCCGACCAGAAGAAGGGAATCATCCTGGCTGTCTGCGCAGGTCTCCTTATGTCCTTCTTCTCCTCCTTCGTCATGAGAGGAATGGGTAATGTCGACGCTGTCGCCGATTCCGCCAAGTTCGCCGCTCCTTACGCAACGCCTTATACTGCTTCCGTAATCTTCACCCTCGGTGTGCTCCTGAGCAACTTCTTGTTCAACACCATCGTGATGAAGAAGCCTTTCGTAGGCGAGCCTGTTACTTACAAGCAGTATTTCGCCGGAAATGCCAAGACGCATCTCGTGGGAATGCTGGGCGGTGCCATCTGGTGCCTCGGTACAGCACTGAGCTACATCACTTCCAAGGCTGCAGGTCCTGCCATTTCCTATGCTCTCGGACAGGGCGCTCCGATGATTGCTGCGATCTGGGGAGTATTCGTGTGGAAGGAGTTCAAGGGCTCGGGCAAGAACGTATATACCCTTCTCGGCCTGATGTTCCTCTTCTTCATCGTGGGACTTTCCCTCATCGTCCTCGCCGGAATGTAACAGGAATATCCGATACTATTATATGGAGCGCTCCGGAAAAGGGGCGCTCTTTTCGTTGCGTATGATGTTTATGAACTTTTTTCGGCCGGAATTGTTGATAACTTTTCTCAAAAAAAATTTGGTAGTTTCGGAAAAAGGGCTACCTTTGCAGCCGCTTTTGAAAAAAGCATTGGAAAGTTCATTGAAAAGACTGAAGGAAGTACAAGCAAAAAGTACCGAGAACAAGAACGAGAGCGTTGATTTCTTTTGGTAAGATATAAGCTGTCGGGATCTGACTAGAATTTTATATGTGTATATACAAAGAAGAGTTTGATCCTGGCTCAGGATGAACGCTAGCGGCAGGCTTAACACATGCAAGTCGAGGGGCAGCGCGGTTGTAGCAATACAACTGGCGGCGACCGGCGAAAGGGTGCGTAACGCGTGAGCGACATGCCCGTCACCGGGGTATAACCGATGGAAACGTCGACTAATCCCCCATAACATCAGAGGAGGCATCTCCTTTGGTTGAAATTCACGGAGGTGACGGATTGGCTCGCGTCTGATTAGCTAGTCGGCGGGGTAACGGCCCACCGAGGCTACGATCAGTAGGGGTTCTGAGAGGAAGGTCCCCCACAATGGAACTGAGACACGGTCCATACTCCTACGGGAGGCAGCAGTGAGGAATATTGGTCAATGGGCGGAAGCCTGAACCAGCCATGCCGCGT
>JAEEGH010001482.1_pt1 | contig 67757 bp, 65 predicted proteins | sample 9134181 | NCBI WGS metagenome assembly JAEEGH01 (sample SAMN16246544, study PRJNA631951) | gut metagenome | biome: gut microbiome; feature: rumen; material: DP-attached | host: Bos | place: Iran: Karaj | collected 2018-10
TCAAGGACAGGCGATGGACAAAAAGATGTATGTTCGGCAAGAGGCGCGAAAGAGAGAACTGGGGATGCAATAGCCTCGTTGTTACGAAAGGAACTTATGAATTACATACCATTTATCTGCGCCGGATTACTGCTGGCGCTTTTTGTTGTAACTAAGCTACTTGGTGGCAAATCGTTAAACCGTATTAAAGCCCGCACCGTTGGGCACGGGCAGCATGGTTCCGCGCGTTGGGCAACCCGACGGGAGATCAAGTCGTATTACACGATGGTCCCCTACGAACCGCAGAAATGGCGCACGCAATCGGAACTTCGCCCGACCAGACCAGGCTTCGTCCTCGGCTCCTTCCAGCACGGTCGCCACGGAAAGAAGATCACTGCCTGGGTCGATGCCGGTGATTCTCACGCCATGATGATTGCGTCCCCCGGCGGAGGCAAGACGGCGTATTTTCTGTATCCGAACATCGAGTACGCCATGGCCTGTGGGATTTCCTTTGTCACCCTCGATACCAAAGGTGATCTATATCGGAACATGGCTACTATCGGTGAGAGATACTATGGCTATCGTACTGTGGTCTATGACTTCAGAAAACCCATGGAGAGTGATACTTACAACCTAATGAGCCTTGTCAACAAATACATGGACCGGTACCGTAATACTGGAAGCGTTGACGATAAGGCGAGAGCAGAGAAACAGGCGCGCATGGTCGCCAAATCCATCATCACCGGCGGTGTGGATATGGCCAACATGGGCGCTAATTCTTTTTTCTATGAGGCATCGGAGTCGCTGCTTACTTCTGCCATCATGATTCTCTCGGAATATGGAGATCCGGGAACGAGGCATATCAGTTCCGCCCACAAGTTGATTGATGCCGTATCCGTGAAGAAAAAGGGAGAACCGAACCTCTATGCGCAGCTTCTGTCAGTCTTGCCCCCGTACCATAAGGCAGCGATGTTAGCCAATTCAGCGGTAAATTCCGCAGAGCAGACCACGGCAAGTATCGTTTCTACAGCCCATAGCCGCCTGAACGAGCTTATCGACAGTGAACTGGAGCAAATGATCTGCTTTGACACTAAGTTCCAGGTGGAAGAATTTGTTGAACATCCCACCGGAGTCTATATCGTCCTTCCGGAAGAGGATACCACAAAGTACTTTATTGTTTCTCTGGTTATCCAGCAGATCAACGCAGAATTGACGGCCATGGCTGACCGGTTAGGCGGAACCCTGCCGAAGAAGGTCATTTGCTTCTATGATGAGCTCGGAACAATTCCGAAGATTGAAGGCTTAGATGCCATCTTTACCGCCAGTAGAAGCCGGAATATGACCATTGTTGGCATCTTGCAGGGCATTAGCCAGCTGAATGACCGATATGGCAAGGATGTTGCGGAAACGATGTTCAATAGCTGTCATGACACGATTGCCGGTGCATTTGGCCCACTTTCGCAGGACGCTGAGTTCATCTCGAAGCAGCTCGGCAGCCGAACCGCTCAGACCGGTTCTGTCACCACAGACGGAAAGACCGGAGAACAGAGCCTTTCGGAGCAGATGATGGAAGTACCGCTGATGGCACCGAACGAACTTCGGGAAATGCCGAGAGGCGAGTATGTCCTCCTGAAGACATTCTGCAGGTCCGCGAGGACGAGGATGCCGTTGTTTACGGATTGGGGGATTACTCTCGAGGAAAAGTATCATATCTCAGAGCGTCCAATCCGGGATATTGAGTATATGGATGTCAAGGAACTCATAGACCGGTTGAAGAAAAAGATCGGCAGAAATATACAGAGTGAGGTCGAAAAAGAAGAAAAAAATGTTGAAACAAAGGACTCTCCGACAGAGATAGATTCCAATAATACCTTCGGTGCATAGCGGAATGCACAAAAAAGACCATACCAAACCGACAATATGCCGAACGATTATTGGAAAATTCAAAAATCGATATCCAATCCGTAAATACGACACCTGATATCTCGTACATTTTGCGAATGGATTTTTGGGAAACATTCCGTTATGCTTATCACACCTTCTGCAGAGGAATACAAAACAGGAGCTTGGGGCTTATGAAGGAAGAAGGAAAAGTCATATCATTACGGTTTGATGGCAGGAAGAAGGACTGCGATCCGCATAGACGCAGCAAAGATGCGATGATGGTTCGGAAGTATATGGAACTTCGCGACAGTGGTTTGCTGTACGAATCGTTGTTTCCAGCAGGAATCAAGTATCATCCGGACATCTATTATGATTTCGAGAGCTATATGTGGCGGGCTATCCTCCCGAACGGGGAACTCTGCCAGGGAGATCTCAGATCGATGGTTCGGATGTTCACGGGAGAAGATGTCCGGTACCATTACGAAGTCAATGGGGAAGAGTGGGAAACCAGCATGTTCGAGACCGTTGTCCGGGATGCGGTCGAGAATCCGGAAACGTTCGGTATCAGCATGCACCTCGCCGACTACAGCGAGCAGGAATGGACGTTGCTGGTGCAACTGTGCAAGAAACTTAATGTTTGCAGAGGCGGAGACCGTTATTCCGGTGCCAAACTTGAACAATGGATAAATGGATGAGTCGAGGGTGTCTTCAAACCGAAAGGTTTGGAGATGCCTTTTTTCGTTTGCTGACGTAACATACCAACAGTATTCCCCCAAAATGCAATATAATCTGTCGCTAATGCGGTAAGTTTTTTAACTGGTAAAGGATTGCTTGTAAACATGGGGAAAATGCTAAGATTTATGCCCGATTTACGGTTGCTATTGTTCCTCGAATCGTATAGAATGAGAATATGGATTTGTTGTCTGATTCTTGTGCGGAGTCGGGTAAGTAGAGGGTATTGTGAAGGAGGTAATCCATGGATTATTTGACAACATCCGAGGTTGCTGAAAAATGGAACATTAGTCGCCGTCGGGTTACAGTTCTCTGCTCCACGGGGAGAATTCCTGGAGCACTCCAGAAGGGAGCAATGTGGTTGATCCCTAAAAGTGCAAAAAAACCTGCGGACGGGAGAACTGTCCGGTATAAAGGACAGATAAAGAAGTAGAATTGTAATAGAGCCAAACCTAGATGTCGTGAGCTGGATTCATGAAGACTTTTTTTTCATGATAAATTGACTCTATCAAACAATTATGGAGAAGGAGGGGGCTGGATGAAAACAGTATTAATGCCACCAGATGCACCAACATTGATGTGGTCAACGAGAGCGATAGGGTATACTACGCCTTCTGCTGTGGCAGATTTGATTGATAATTCTATTTCAGCTATGGCAAATGAAATACATATTGTATATATGTCAGGTGAAGATGGTTATGTTTCCATTCTGGATAATGGAGAGGGAATGTGTCCCGAACGGTTACAATTAGCAATGAAATACGGTTCAGGAAGCCCGACGATGGAACGTGCAGAATCGGATTTGGGACGCTTCGGTCTTGGACTCAAAACGGCTTCACTATCACAATGTCGGCAGCTCACTGTTGTAAGCAAGCAAAAGAATGTTGTTAGTGGGTACTGTTGGGATTTGGACCATATTTTTGCGACTAAAGAATGGGAGTTACTGGAATTAGATTATGATGAGATAATAAGCTTACCTCAGGTTGATACGCTTCTTAATGTGGCGGAGGGAACCCTAGTTGTATGGAATAAACTTGACAAAATGTGCGCTGGTGACAGTGACAAAGAAAAGGGGTTTCTTCTTCGAATAAAGGAAGTTGAGGAGCATCTTTCTAAGACATTTCATAGATTTATGCAAGGCGAGAATGGCATTAGTAAGGTTTCGATTTATAGCAATGGGATTCTGCTTCAGCCCGATGACCCTTTCTTTGTTGGAAAGAGCAATGAGATGCCCGCGGAGCCGATTCCCGTTGAGTACACCAATGCTTCCGGTGAGACTGCAATTGCACAAGTGAAGGTAGTTCCATATGTTCTTCCATTCTCTGATTCAATTACACAAGAGGAGTTGGATTCACTAGGTGGAAAAGATGGGTTGATTAAGAATCAAGGCTTTTATGTTTATCGAAATAAAAGATTGATTGTATCTGCAGATTGGTTCCGCTTGGCTAGAAAAACTGATCTAACGAAGTTATGTAGAGTCAGAGTTGATATTCCTAATACGCTTGATGAATTGTGGACAATTGATGTAAAGAAATCAATGGCAGTGCCCCCCGAAATAGTGCTAAAGAATTTGAAACGTATTATTTCGCCTATCATTCAGGCAGGAAAGCGAAAATATTCATTTAGGGCAAATACAGAGACACGTGCTGATCAAGGAGTACGGTTATGGGTTCCGCAAGAAACTAGAAATGGAATGATTTATAGTATTAATCCGGAGTATCCAATTTATAAGGATTTAATCGAGAGTATTCCAGACAAACGTAAGTGGAAAGTCTTTATTCGACTTCTCGAGCAGAATATTCCGGTTAATGCTATTCATACTGATTTCTATGAGGATAAGAAGTATGCGTTTGAAGATGTTGATGTTGCATTGGAAAACGTTAAGAAAAATCTTAGGGAATTACTTGATGAGCTACCAGCAGAGGAACGTAAAAAAGAGTTTCTTGACCTAATGAAGATGAAACCGTTTTCAGAATACACTTTATCATTTGAAGATTTAGGAGACTTTTAATGAATAAAATAGACATATTAATTCGTAAGATTAATGCGCAGTATGATGAAGAGTTTCTTATCGAATCTATTGTACCTACTGAAGAAATGTTCAATGCGATGGCAGACCGTGTAAGAAAGAGTATGTCATTTGTGTTTTCAGATGCAGAGTTTGTTGCCGCGAGAGATCAAGTTCGTGAGAGACGAGAGGCGTCCATTGGTATTGTGGTTAGTGTTGATGCTCCAAACGAAGATCATGATTTGGAGTGGTTTTCAAAGTATAGTGATGAAAACCCTGATAAGTGTCTTTATAACAGAAGGTTTGAAGAGTATATACGTGAGGAAAAGCATTGGCCAGAAGAATCCATAAGAGAGTTGGGAAGAAACACAGACGAGATAGTTAATAGGTTAGGAGATCCTAGAGTTCCGGGGCAGTGGAGCAGAAAGGGACTCGTAATTGGCGATGTACAATCGGGAAAGACCGTTAATTACACTTCTGTATGTAATAAAGCAGTAGACGCCGGTTACAAAGTAATCATTGTTCTCGCCGGGAGGACTAACACCCTGCGTAGGCAGACACAGAAAAGGTTGGAAAGTGACTTCGTTGGACTGCGAAAGGATGATACCAATCAAAAGAAGGGGGAGGTGTTACCTACAATTCCTGTTGGGGTATATAATTACGGGAGTGTTGGAGGAAATGCTGTTGAGTCGATGACTACAAATGTAACTGATTTCAGTAAAAAAGTAGCAGATTCTAGAGCAATTAGCTTCAATGATTACATGTCGCCACAGTTGTTTGTTGTTAAAAAGAACAAGCATGTACTCGATAATCTTGCTGATTGGCTTGGTGGCAAGCAGCAGAATGCATTAAGTGTGCCAATGCTACTGATTGATGATGAGGCAGACGACGCATCAATTAACACCAAAGAGGAAGACAGCCCAACTGCAATCAACTCTTGCATTCGCAGAATACTTAAATTGTTTCTGCGTTTTACCTATGTTGGTGTTACGGCAACACCTTTTGCCAATATTTTAATTAATCCATACGTGCCAGGTACCCAGAAAATAGATCCAGATTTATTCCCTAAGGATTTTATTTGTTGTTTGCCGACACCGGATTTGTATATTGGTAGCGAAAAAATGTTTGGCGATGAACGAGAGTTAGAATATGTCTTGCCAATAAAGGCGGATACAGTGAAAAATGCGTTTCCTTTTGGACATAAAAAAACGCAAACTATTCCTACACTTCCAATTAACTTGAAAGAGTCAATTAGGTATTATGCCATATCAAATGCTATCAGAGACATTCTTGGTCACACAAAGACTCACCGTTCTATGATGATAAATGTAAGCCGTTTTGTTGATGTTCAGAATAGGCTCAAGAGTAAGGTTGTGGATTTTTGGGATGAAGAGGTGATGCTATACATTAAATCATACAGTAAAATAGGATCAAAAGCATTGGAATTCGAGCCTATAAAAGCGATTAAAACGGTATTTGATAACTATCGATTAGCCGAATTGATATCCGTAACATGGGAACAGGTGCAAGAACGACTGTATGAGAGCAACGAGAAAGTAAAAATCGTAGCAATTAACCAAAAGTCTTCTGATACGTTAGATTATGAGCGATATGAGAAGGAAAACAATGATGGAATGCGCGTTATTGCGATTGGCGGCGATTGCTTATCGAGAGGATTAACACTGGAAGGTTTGTGTGTCTCATACTTTTATCGAAATTCGCAAATGTATGATACTCTCATGCAGATGGGAAGATGGTTCGGATACCGTGATGGATACGACAAATTGGTTCGTGTTTGGATGGCTGAAGAAGCCAAGGAGTGGTATTCCCACATTAGTAGTGCAACAGAACAGCTAAAGATAGAAGTTCATCGGATGAATAGAAGCAAACTCACGCCCATGGATTTCGGTTACAAAATTATGGGACACCCTGATTCGTTGATTCCTACAGCCAGAGCAAAAATGAAGAATGCTAAACTGGATGTTCAGTATGAAAGTGTTGATGTCTCAGGACATCTTATTGAATCACCCAGATTACTCAATAATCCGAAGGTTTTTCAAGATAATGAAAAACTGGTGAGCGCATTTTTAAGGAGAATTTGCAGAGGAAACTGTTTTGAAGCAGCTAAAGGAAATGCTGATTTGAAGGTTTATAATGTAAATGCTGGAGATGTGGCTGCCTTGGTTAGCAACTTTAAGACAAAACTGTGGCACTTCTACTTCGAGGGAGAATCTCTCGCAGATATGATTCGGGAAAACGATGAAAAATGGACTGTTGTCGTGAAAAACGGAGGAAATTCCCCATACTATAAGGTTCAACTTGAGGATGGATCAGAACTTGAATTCGGGGCACAATCAAGAGCATCGTCATGGACTGATAAGGAATTGAAAGTGTCTGGCTCAAAGGTGAAGGTAGGTTCAGGTGGATGTACAGCAGCCGGGTTACCTGAGGGTGTTTTGTTTAGAGAAATCGAAAGACAATGGCAAGAACTACCTGATCAATACTGCAAAAAGAGAGACGGTTCGGGATATAAAGAAGTGCCTGATGAGTTTATCCTAGGATTTGTTAAATCTCCAATACTTTTTGTACACAATCTGCTTATTGTAGATGAAACAAGCCCGAAAGAGAATAGAACAAAAATGTTTCCCAATGATGAGTGTACGGTTCTTGCGTTAGGGCTGGGCTTTCCTGCCTCAGATGATTATCAGACAAGAAAAGATGATAAAAAGGAGCGCCGCAAGGTGAAAGTTTATTTGAGTACCATTGCTCAAAAGCTTGCAGAGGAAGAAGGAGATGATATAATCGATGAAAACATATGAGGAATTAATACAACAATGGAATAGTTGTGTGAGGGGGGGACAGGTTCTAGTAGATGCAACCCACCCTCTTCGGATGTTTCTCAATGTTACTGAGAATGCAGAAAAAGAGATACTAATTCCTGTAAAGGAAAGAGAAAAGAGATTTAAGCAGACGATTGCTATTGGAATTGCCAATTATGACACAAGTTCGGGAAAGTATTTTGCTATACGATTGTTGCTTCCGGAATTGGAAACCGAGTTTGTCTGCTTGTGCTTCGACCTGATAGAATCGTCCAGAAATTGTGCCACCGAAAATGCCGCGAGAAAAGTTGTGTTTGACACTCTAAAAAAATGGTATTCGTTATTAGCCGATTCTCGGAGAGAGATATTGCCCGAGAGGGAAATAAGGGGGCTTTTTGGCGAACTCCAATATATGGTCGACGAGCTTGGAAGAGGCGTAGAGGATCAAACGCTTGTCGATGGATGGACAATTCACAAGGATGCTAGTAGAGATTTCATCTTTGAGTCTTCATGGAGTGAAATTAAAACGATAGAGCCAACGAAAGACTATGTGACAATCTCGTCTATCGAACAACTGGATCATGACTGTGATGGGCGATTGATTGTGTACCGGGCTGAAAAGACTGAACTGATGGGTATGGGTGGCGAATCTTTAAATGATAAGGTCGAAGAAGTTCGCAATAAACTGGGCTTTCAAGCGGAATTGATGTTCAACCAGAAATTACTTGCTAAAGGGTATGCATACAATTCCTTATATGATGACATTCTTCTTGTTTGTAAAGGAAAAGAGGTCTATATCGTTGATGAGTCTTTTCCTCGTATTTCAAAAGATATGATTCACGATTCTATTGTTCGCGCGACATATGATATTCGGCTTAACTCAATTAATAACTGGAGGAGCAATGGATAATAATGATGTATTACAATTCAGAAATGCTGTCCTTGATGAAGCAGCTCTGTACGCAGAGGCTAATAGTGAACTAAAATACACGAGTTTTATTGAAGTGTTTATTGAATATCTAGCCGATGCTGGCTTTATAAATGATTTCAATTTAGCACATTATAGGAGACCTTTTAAAGCTGGCAGAAGAAACGCTAGAGTAGACGGGTATTCTGAGAATGCTTTTGAGGAAACAATTAGTCTTGTTGTTGCAGATTTTTCAGGCGAAGCGACGCCGAGTACACTCACGAAAACAGATGCGCTACAAACATTTCGCGAATGCTCCGCTTTTGTCGAGGAATCATTTGCAGGGAATCTACGTGTGGAAATAGACAAGAGTGAGCCGGCCTATTATTTGTCCACAACACTGCTGTATTTTGGAAGGCAACGAGAGCGTATTAGAAAAATCAAAATGCTTTTGGTAACGGATAAAATCCGAAGTGCTGCCATCAAGACTATTGATTCAGAAGAGATTTCAGGCATTCCGATTGAGTACACTGTCTGGACGATTGATAGACTATTTGACAATATACGTAATGATGGAGAGACGCGCGATATTCTATTTAAGGATTATGGTGGCGAACCTATCAAGTGTTTAAGAATTGAGACGGGATTATATCCAGGATATATGTGCGCGATGCCGGGAAATTTGTTGGCTAATCTTTATGAGAAGCTCGACACTGAACTATTGGAAGGAAATATCAGATCCTTTTTAAGTACGAAAGTTGCAGTTAATAGCGGAATCAGAAAGACTATAGTAAATGAACCGGAAAAGTTTTTTATATATAACAACGGAATCTCTGCGACAGCTTCTGAGGCTCATACTGTGGAAGTCGACGGCCAAACATATTTGACAGGGTTAGTTGATTTTCAAATAGTCAATGGAGGACAGACAACGGCATCTCTTTATAATTCGAGGTTTAAAGACAAGTCGGATTTAAGTGCTATTTTTGTTCCGATGAAACTTACGGTCGTGGAGAGGGAGAAATCAAAAGAAGTTATTCCGTTAATTGCAGAGTATGCCAATACGCAGAACAAGGTTAATGCTGCAGACTTCTTCTCGAATCATGAGTTTTGTGTTAAAATGGAGCGGTATTCACGTACTTGTCGTGTAAGTCCGCAGAATGGTGCTCAGTATGATACTTTCTGGTTTTTTGAAAGGGCTAAAGGGCAGTATACTCAGGCTCAACTCGGGAAGACTGCGGCTCAGATTAGGGAATTCCAGCTCAGATTTCCCAAGAACCAGTTGTTTACCAAAACGGATTTGGCCAAGTATCGTAATTCGTGGGATAGGATGCCAGATACTGTCAGTAAAGGTGCGCAGACTAATTTCCAGAAATTTGCTGATGATATCAAAAAAGAATATGAAACTAAACCAAACGAATACAATGAGAAGTATTACAAAGATACAATTGCACTTGGCATAATTTTCAGAGCGGTAGAAAAATTGGTTTCAGATCAGGAATGGTATAAGTTGCAACAGGGATATCGTGCTCAGATTGTAACGTATGCAATCGCACTGTTTTCTGAGCTCATGTCGACGCAGTATGCTAAGTATTCAATTGACTTCCAGAAGATCTGGAATACGCAAACAGTTCCCAAACAGATTCTTAAAGAATTTGAGTCTATCACCCGTTTTGTCAATGATTCGATCAATGATCCGGGACGAAGCACAATCAATGTTACACAATGGTGTAAGCGTGCTGAATGTTGGAAACGTATGAAAGATTCATGTACGTATAGAATTGGGGATACTATCCTTGATTGTTGTATTAGTCGCGAAGAAAGCCTTGCAGAACAAGCAAGCGCTCGGAAGGAAATAAAAAAAGATATTGGAATTATGGCGGAGACAATGGTGGTTAATTATGGTGCAGATAATTGGAAACGTCTGCATGAGTTTGTGATAGAGCGACACATTGCTGTTTCGCCAGAAACCGTATCAGCGCTAAAGATTGCAGAACAATTGCCTTTGAAGATACCGAATTCATACCAAGCAAAACTATTGTCAAGGCTACTTGATGTTGCATTAAATGAAGGATATAAAAAGTAACAGGAAGTGAACAAATGTTAAACACGATTGATTTATTTGCCGGTGCTGGAGGCTTAAGTTTAGGCTTTTTACAGTCTGGAGCCTATGATATTAAGGTGGCGTTTGAAAACAATCCTAGTATGCAGGATACTTACCGAAAGAATCATCCAGGTGTAGATGTTCTAGGTGATGTATGTGGGGCAGATTACCGTGCGATTAAGAAGAAGTACGGTAGTATTGATGTGATTATTGGAGGTCCTCCCTGTCAGGGGTTTTCTAATGCTAACCGGCAAAAGAATCATGCTGTTAGTCAAAATAATATGCTGGTAAAACAGTATATTCGTGCAGTTCGCGAGTTAAGACCTCGGGCGTTTGTTATGGAAAATGTTAGCATGTTGGGGTCAGACACGCATAGATTTTTTTATAACGAAAATGATATTGAAGACGTACAAAAGTATAAGATTCCAACTGTGAACTCAAAGCTCGTTCTTCTTGAAAAAGAGTTTATGTTCGCAAATGCTATAGCGGTGGTTAGAAACTGGGAAGAAGTTGCGAAGGAGCTCTGGCCAGAAGAATTGTACTGTGCTGTTAATGTAGTGTATAAGGCCTCTGATAAAGCGGAAAAGACAAAAAAAGCACTTGAAAAACACCGTCGTACACTTGTAAACCTTATTCAGTTAAGGGAAAGAAATGAGTCGATTGCAATTGAGCATATCCATGGCCAGTCAGTGATGGCGTTCAATTCTATTAAAGAGTATTATGAAGGAAAAATCGATGAAAAGACCGTAAAGCAAAGAATAGAGCATGCTGTAATGTTGCAGCGGATGTTGGGAAAGCTAAAGGAGATACACGATAATCGAATCATAGTTGACTCTGTCGATGATGAAGGAAATTTGGTAGCAAATATTAAAACATATGCGGTCCTTGATTATCTGAAATCGATTCTTGAATCAGGGGACGATGGTTATTTGATTGATGCTAAAGTACTGTGCGCAGCAGATTTTGGTGCCCCACAAAAACGTGAAAGATTTGTCATTATGGGAGTAAAAAAATCTCTAAGAAGAGAGGTAAAGCTTCCTAAAGGAACATTTTGTGAAAAGGACTATCGTACCGTTCGGGATGCTATAGGAGATTTAGAAAAGGTTCAAACTGTTGTACGACTTGACGAAGACAAGGGAACAAGACTTCGAAAGATTATACCCAGAACCCCGCTTGAAAAGGAACTTCGTGATTCGAAGGTTCTATACAATCATATTGTTACTGACACTGGGAAGGATGCGATGGCTCGTTTTAGGGCATTGAAGCAGGGAGAAAACTTTCACGCTCTTGATGAAGCTCTAAAAACTAATACCTACAGTGATGTCTCGAGAACACAAAACACTATATATCTGCGGCTAGATTATAACCAACCTTGTGGAACTGTGGTAAACGTAAGAAAATCAATGTGGGTTCATCCCACGTTGGATCGGGCAATAAGTATACGAGAGGCAGCAAGATTGCAAACATTCCCTGATAGTTTTGTTTTCTGTGGAACGAAAGACAAACAGTATCAGCAGGTTGGAAATGCTGTTCCACCGTTACTTGCGCGTGCAATCGCAGAGCAACTTGCTCACATTCTATGTGACGAAAAACAAAAAAATGAAGAAACAAAAAAAGTATAGTAAAAGGGAACAAGGATCTATGAAGTTAGTCGAAATATGTGCTGGTGCCGGTGGTCAGGCATTGGGTTTGTCGATGGCGGGATTTGAACACGTTGCACTGATTGAGTATGAAAAAGAATATTGTGATGTGCTGAAAAGGAATCGTCCTGACTGGAATGTAATTTGTGAAGATGTTAAGGAATTCAGTGGAATACCATACAGAAATCAAATTGACTTGCTGGCTGGTGGGGTTCCGTGCCCTCCATTTTCAGTTGCAGGAAAACAGCTAGGTTCAGATGACGAGAGAGACTTGTTTCCGGACATGCTACGTTTGGTTGAGGAAATCTTCCCGCGTGCAGTTATGATAGAGAATGTGCGAGGATTTCTTGATCCCACATTTGACGAGTATAGAAGTAGCATTTTGGCACAGTTGGATAAGCTCGGGTATAATGCACAAATCAAGTTGCTTCAAGCATCAGATTATGGAGTGCCTCAGCTACGGCCGAGAGTTGTAATAATTGGTATTCGAAAGGATATTAAGAAACAATTTGAGTATCCTGAACCACATCCCGAAAAAACGAAAACGGTCGGACAGACATTAAAGGATTTGATGAAAGCCAATGGATGGGAAGGGGCAAATCGGTGGGCACAAAAAGCGAATAAGATTGCACCTACTGTCGTTGGAGGATCCAAAAAACATGGGGGGCCTGATTTAGGACCAGTTAGAGCGAGAAAAGCTTGGATGGAATTAGGTGTTGATGGCCTAGGAATTGCAAATGAGGCACCTGAAGAGGACTTTGATGGCAATCCACGTTTAACACCGAGGATGATAGCGAGAGTTCAAGGATTTCCCGATTATTGGGATTTTGGTACAAAAAAAACAGCTGCATGCCGAATGATAGGAAATGCCTTTCCGCCTCCAGTTGCAAAAGCAATTGGGGAGAAACTGATGGAGGTTCTTGCATAATGAAAGCCCTATTTGCTGAGGAAAGAAGAAAATACCATGAGAGCTTACTACGCGAGGGCGTATTAACGATTGACGATAAAGGTGTGCCTAGCAATGCGGACAAGTCTTCGAAACTCTCTATCAGCATTGCGCTAGGAATTGCAAATCGGTTAATGGCAGAAACTCATGATAAGGCGGTCGGACAAACTTCAGGAGCTCGCTTTGAGCAATTGAATATGGAATTCTTAATTAACACTTTTCCGAAGCTCCAGAACCTTAGACCCGGGTCTTGGAAAGTGGCAAAACTCGGCAATAGAAGTGCCATCAAAACAAGTAGTTTCGCTCAATATGAGCACCTGGAATATCTAAATCGGTTAACCGCATATGACAGAAAATTGGCAGCATCAATGGGAAACGATTATATGGTGGCCCCGGACGTTGTAATCTATCGTGAGACTGTGACAGACGAAGAGATTAACCATTCGCAGTGTATTGTTGATGATACAGTGTCTAAAATGGCAGATTTACGCCAAAAGAATGGGGGCCTTCCAATTTTACATGCTTCTATTTCTGCCAAGTGGACGATGCGCAGTGACAGAGCACAGAACAGCAGAACAGAAGCCCTCAATCTTATTCGAAATCGTAAAGGAAACCTTCCGCACATAGTGGTTGTCACGGGAGAGCCGATGCCTGCTAGAATTGCATCTTTGGCGCTTGGAACTGGAGACATAGATTGTGTATATCACTTTGCGTTATACGAACTGGTGGAGGCCGTAAAGGAGCTTGGAGCGGAGGATGCTATAGAGACTCTAAGTATTCTGATCGAGGGAAGACGATTGAAAGACATTAGTGATTTGCCGCTGGATTTATCGGTATAATACAATAATGATGTTAAACATAGTGTTCTGGAGACAATAATATGGGACAATATACTTTTTCCACGAAAAACGGAAAGGCATACTATTATAATTCTATTCCATCGTTTATTCGCACGGATTCGTCATCAATAATGGGTCAATTAGTTGCTCACTCGTTTGAGGTTAATAAGGAACAGACGGATGCTTGGACAGCGCAGATCAGAGAATTGCAAAAGAGATTAGATGCCTGCGAAATGGAGGGGGATATAATCTTCGAGTATGATATTGTCCGCTTGGGAAAGCGTATTGACGTTGTTTTATTGATAAGACATATGGTGTTTTCGCTTGAATTCAAGAATGGGAAAGATATCTTTACAGCTCAGGATGCGCAACAGGCAGAGGACTACGCCATAGATATTAAGAATTTTCACAAGGAATCGGAAAACCTATATGTGTGTCCAATTCTTGTCGCAACTGATGCAAAACCATACCCGAAAGAGCAGACTTTGGATTGTTTTCCGGACAAGCAGGTGCATTTGCAACGTGAAAACATTGAGACGTTGATCCCTAAGGTTACGACCATTTCAAACATGTATGGGGACGATGGTGAAATAGATTTCGAAAAATGGTTTAACTCACCATATTACCCTACTCCTACTATTGTGGCTGCTGCTGTTGAAGCATATTCGACGCATAATTTAAGTGAGATTGCTCACTCCGAAGCAGGACAGGAAAATGTAAGTAACTGCGAAAACAAAATCAACGAAGTTATAGATTATGCTCGCTCTAACAGAAAAAAGTGTGTTTGCTTTGTCACTGGGGTTCCAGGGGCAGGGAAGACACTCGTGGGATTAGATGTTGTTGCAAAGAACCTTGATAAGGGAAAAGAGAGTAGGAGTGTATATCTTTCTGGAAATGGTCCTCTAGTTGAAGTTCTTAGGGAGGCCTTGAAGCGTAGCGTTAAGGCTAAGAAACAATTGAATAGAGAAACCGAAGCGGCTATTAACACGCTCATACAGGGGAGTTATGGTTTTAAGAGAGATAATTCAACACATAACAATCCAACTGCAGAGAATATTTTGATTTTCGATGAGGCTCAGCGCGTATGGAATGAGAATAAAATGGCGCAAAAGCATAATAATGATCCAGCGCTTTCTGTAAGTGAGCCTCATTTGTTGTATAGTATAATGAATCGCCACAAAGACTGGGCCGTAATGATATGTCTTGTGGGATTGGGTCAGGACATCTATGATGGTGAAGTGGGCATTAATGAGTGGTTTAGATGTGGAATCGAGGACTTTGGTGAATGGGAACTGTTCTATTCTCCTGAAATATTTGGACAGGTTGAAGACAAAAATATAGATCGGGCTATGATAGAAAGTTGTGAGAGATGTCACGCAATGCAAGAGCTACATTTGAAGACGTCTATTAGGTCATTCCGGGCAGATAAACAGTGTCAGTTTGTAGATGCACTTCTTGATAATGATAATGTTTCAGCGAAGAAAGCATATGATGAAATACAAACAAAATATCCAGTTTTTCTTACTAGAGAGTATGACAAGGCAAAACAGTGGGTGCGTGCCCAGGTAAGAGGTTCTCAAAGAAGTGGCGTTTTGGCATGTAGTAGTGCGCAAAGATTGAAGCCGGAGGGAATATTTGTTCCTACTGATATAGATGTCAAGAATTGGTTTTTGGCTCCCAGTGACGACTTAAGATCGTCTAATAAGCTTGAAGTTGTTGCTAGTGAATTTAAAGTACAGGGGCTTGAAATAGATTGGGCAATAGTATGCTGGGATGCTGATTTGAGAAGGAACAGTAACGAGACAGATTGGGAGTATTATACATTTAGAGGGACTAAGTGGAACCGTCGTAACAAGACTGAACAGCAGCGCTATTTATTAAACTCTTATCGTGTTCTTCTGACTAGAGCGCGACAAGGAATGGTTCTGTTTGTGCCTCGAGGTGTTGATCCAGAGGAAGATGAGACTAGAAACAGAGCATTTTATGATGGCATATATGCGTATTTAAAATCTTGCGGAATTAAGGAATTATAGTGACTAATTTATGGAGAGGGGCAGGGGTGTGATGACAAACGATGAACTGATTTCGTGGTTCGGAGAACAAAGCTCATGGTTACAAGATGCAGCCAGGGTGTATTATGTTTCGGGTACGTTCGCGGAAAATGATATTAAACGATTTGTAAAAGAATGTATTGATGAGGTTTCTGGTATTAAAAAAAACACTGATTTGTCTGGCTTGAATTTTTTGTATAGAAACGACAGAAAAGGGTTTGCGATTAAATCAATTAGTGATGTCGAGGGTGTAAATGCTTTAGCATCAAATAAGGTGTTAAACTTTGCAACTTCAGGCATAACGGTAGTATACGGAGACAATGGTGCGGGAAAATCAGGCTATATTAGAATTATAAAGAAGGCAGCAGATGCCAAGTATAAGGAAGAACTAAAAGGAAATGTTTATTCAGCGGCGAAGAAAAAACAAACCTGTAAAATATCTGTTTTGTTGGATGATAATAGCGAGCAATCTTTGGATTGTGACCTGAGCAAAAACGGAGAGCATGCGATTCTTAGAGATACGGATATTTTTGATACCAGAATATCAACAGCGTACCTAGATGATGAAAATGAAGCTGCGTATGAGCCGTGGGTGTTTTTGTTGTTCCGTGAGCTCGCGAATGTTGCGACTATTGTAAAGAATCAGCTGGAAAACACGAAGAATAGTTTAAATGCTCATGAGATTCTGATTCCGGCGGAAATTGCTAATACATTAAGCGGGAAAAGATTAACTGAAATAACTGCAAATACATCCTTCGAAGGGAGCTTTTTTGAATGGAATCCCACGGATGATCGAGCATTGGAGGAGAAAGAAAAAGAAGCAAATATTGAGGCAATTACAAAAACGATAGAACGATTGACCAATGAGATAAACCAACTCAGAGGAGTGCAAAAATACCTCGACGGCTTTGTTGACTTTTTTTCCGAAAAAAATGTAACGGACATTTCGTCAGCCGAACAAACATTGAAAGATATTAAAAATGAGCAAGAAGTAGCAAAAAGACTTTTTAGCGAAGAGGCTTCTGGACTTGACAAAGACAGTGTATCGAACGTTGCTTGGAGGGCGCTGTGGAAAGACGCTAAGGACTATTATGAAACAATACTGAAAAAGAAAGGAATTAAAAAGTATACTGAGGAATATGGATACTGCCCCTTGTGTGGACAAACCATTGCCCGAGAGCATATGCACCGGGTACAAAGCGTTGAAGAATATGTTAATGGAAATATTAGTACAAAAGTTACCAAAGCGAAGAAAGATTATATTGATTGCCTTAGAAAATGCCCTAGAGCATGGGCCAATGATCAATTGATGCTTTCTCTCGATGCGTGTGGATTGGAATCATGTCGAAAGAATGTAGAAGAATGTGCAAAAGACATATATGAGATAAGTAGCAAGATTCATTCGGATCAGGTTGAAACGGTTAGTGTCTGCCACATAGATGTCGGAGCAATTTCGATGGAAGTCGAGAGAGTGATAAGAGACAAATCTATGCTCAGATCTGAGAAGGAGGCTTTGCTACAAGACGAGGATCGCCAACGATTAGAAAAAGAAATAAAAGAGTTGAAGGCCAAAAGATTTGCTTCGCAAGTTAAGGAAGAGGTGGCACAACGAATAGCTTTTCTTAGGTCGAGCAAAACCTATGAAGATGCGATACGGTTAACTGCGACGAATAAAATTACATCGAAAAGCAAGATTCTGAGTGAGGAGCTACTCACAGAAGATTATGTAAGAAGGTTTAACGACGAATTAAAAGTTTTGACACGTGGAACGATAAAAGCTAAACTTAAGCAGCAAAAAGTGTCAAAGGGGAAAGTGCCTTTTAGAATTGCGCTAGAAGGAACTGCAGACGAAAAAGTTCGTCCGACAGATGTTTTCAGCGAAGGCGAGAAAAGAGTTGTTTCTTTGGCGGCTTTTTTTGCTGAATCGTCAGGCCGTAGTTCAGTTTGCCCGTTAATAGTAGATGACCCCATATCTTCCTTAGATATCAAGTATGAATCCTATGTTATGGATCGTCTTGTAGAGGCCGGAAGACATAGACAGGTTATCGTTTTTACCCATAGACTCTCTATGGTTGTAGGTCTTTATTCTCGATGTGGTAAAGATGTTCAGTTTAACGAGGTTGAGCTCCGGGGAAGGGGAAAGGAGAAAGGTGTTCCTTCTGAAGTTGACCATTTTAGTAAGCAAACAAGTGGTAAGCTTAAAGACCTCAAGAATAATAACGTCGCTAAAGTTAAAAAGATGGATGAGAATTCATCAGAGTATACGGAATCGGTTCATTACATATGTCAGCAGATAAGAAACCTGGTGGAAAAGAGTATAGAGGATACTTTGTTATTTAGCGTTGTCTCTAGATACAGACAATCAATTCAAACACAACAGATTTCATGGTTGTCACATATTACGGAAGATGATTGCGTGTTAATCGAGGAGATGATGACAAAATACTCTCATTATGATCATTCTATGTCAGATGAAACCCCATTACAAGAGTTTTCAATTGAGGAAATAGAAAACGATTTGGATAAATTGATCACATGGATTGATGAGATCAAAAAGCGACAGAATTCATATAAAAAGTAAGGAGAGACTTGTCCGGGCTACAAATTGAGCAAAAAGCATATGGAGGAATGGGTGAATGCCGCAAGTAATTAAAGGGGTGTATTTCCCTCAAGACAAAACGGAAGTGGCATACGAAGCAGAGTCTATTTATTATATCGACTTTTATATACTTAGTGCATTGTATGCGATAGAAAAACTGAGAAAATATGATGGAGCTACAAACTCCACGCTTAGCAAGTTTCAATACTATCATTTTTATACAGATCATGTTTTGTTTGCATTGGGGCAGATATCAAATCGATTTGTTGAGAGTGAAAAGAATAGTGAACTTCTTAAAGAACGAAAGAGAAGGAATGGTATGAACTATGGCTTCTCCGACGACACATTTCCGCTCTTGTCGAACAAGCGAGCAAGAAACGTTCTTGAGCATATTGATGAGTATGATGTAGAAACAATTTCTGAAAAAGGAGGTGTCGGTGGATTTAATTTAATTGATGAGAATACCGAAGAAGAAGTCCTTCTGGCTTTGTCAGATATGAGAACAATACACTTGTATACTTTGAATTTGGTTGAAGGCGAAATATGGATATATGATCCCAAACATAATGGAAATATAAACTTAAAGCTAGAGGAACTCGTTGAAGAACTAAATGCTTTGCGGGACAATGAGATGAGTTTCGCAGAAATGGTACATTCAATTTGACAAGATTATTTTAAAACAGTGCTCTTATAGCTCGTTGGCAACCTATTGATTTTCGGAAAGCTTTATCTGGAAACGCCGTAAATCAACATCGGAGGACATAAAAGAGAATTCATAGAGATGATGGATAAGGTATGTCATTTCGGTGCCGAGCAAAAGTAGATATGAAAGGGTATGTGATGGGGGCTGTAAGCGAAAAAGTCTTATATGACAACCTAATCCAGGCGAGATATGCTACAAAAGGCGCGAGACCCTCGAACCTTGTCTTATGGGGCGAGGACATCGTGAACGGCAAGCTCATTCTGTTTCCGAAGAAGACCAACTTGCTTCCGGAGTATGATTCCATTTGCCGGGGCACCACCGGTGCGTCCTTGATTTATTTCGACAAAAAGAAGCAGCAGCCGGTTCTCTTCTGCGATATCCGCTATGATAAGCAGACGCAAAATGTCTACATGTCCGCGGGTATCTTTAACGATGTTTGGAAGTTCCTGAAGGAAAGCGTAAAAACAGGGATTGAACTTAAAAGGGACCGCGGAGAAGCGGTGGAAGAGTTGCCGGAGGGGTATGTCGACCTGACGTTCCTGCAGCACAGGTTAAGCGAGGCAGTTGTTAAGAACGACCGGATTGAGTATGTTTCGAAGGACATCCCGGAAAGGAAACAGAAGTCACGGTCCAAAATGCAGAGCGCTTTGGATAATCCCGCGTATCGGTTCTTCTATGCCTTTGATTCCGGGATCTATCATGATAAGGATTGCGAGTTCATAAGGGAGATTCCGCCGGAACTGTTTACCGCGTCGGAGAAAAGGCCGATAACCAGAAAACCATGCCGAAGGTGCCTTCGTATCATGTGCCTCCGTGAACTGTGTAGCCCATATGTGAAACAAATGCCGACTGTCAATCGGTTGCTTAAACGCGGGGACATAGGCAATAACTATTTGGAACGGCTTGCATTTGAATATGGGATTAAGCTCCGTGCTGATGAGGATGGTAGCCTTGTAGTAGTCAGTGCCGAAGACACCTGGAAGATCCGTGGATTTGATAAAGACAGTCTGTCGCTTTGGCAGAACAACTATATAAAAACATCGCAGGAAGAACGCTGTATCACACAGGGGTTTCACCATAAGAAAACTGCGGACGGAAGGACTTTGTTCCAGATGTTGGAACGCATCCGCCGCTACAAATATGATCCGCATTTCCACGAGAATGCCGAAGTAAAGGCAGAGACGCAGAATACAGTGAAGGAACAGATTATCGGTGAAGCGGATGGGAAGAAGGAACTGTTCAAGAGATTAGCCGGTATCTTCGGACGGTTGTTCCACAAAGATAAGAATAACTAGCATGGAGTTTTCTAAGTAAATTAGCATGTTTAGCGCAAGGAGGTGTTCTTATGTCAATGGAGCGTGAGGTAAAGGTTACTTGCCCGGAGTGTGGCGCAGAAGGTGATTTTATTCTTTGGCAGAGTGTTAATACGCAGTTGGATCCGGAAGCAAAACAGAAGGTCCTCAACGGTGAACTCTTCCAGTATACATGTCCGAAATGCGGGAGCGTTATAAACGTAAACTATGATTTACTCTATCACCAAATGGAAGATCTGCTCATGATTCAGGTTGCCTCTAATGATAATGAGGTAAAACTAGCTACGGAATCCTTCGATAAGTTTGTGGACGGCAGTTTCATGCCGGGGTTTGAGTTGTCAGAGCAGGAGTATCGTTTTCGGATTGTCAGAAATCTGAATCAGTTGCGCGAAAAGATATACATCTTTGACCAAGGGCTCGATGACCGTATTGTTGAGATCTTAAAAATCCTGATGTTTTTTAACCCCGGAGTTAAACCTGATGTGAAACAATTTGAGGAAAAGGTTGTAGAGGTGTTCCTTGATATCAATGACGGGGCACCGGAGAAGTTTGCTGTTCGGTTTGACAACGGCAAATGGAGAACTGCGCCATTCATTCAGCAGTGGTATGACGAAGTAAAGAGCGGTGTGGCTACCTTGGATGACAATCATAAAGGCTATGTTTTTGACCATGACTGGGCTGTCAGCTGGGTGGAAGCACATTGTCCGAGTGGATTGCTGCGAGGATGATGCGTAATACAAATCGCTTAACTCATAACAAAATGATCTTATCGCAAACGGCATATTGACGTTTAATATTGCACACACGTTCGGAAATGCGAACCTATTCGGAATTACGAACCTATGCGATTTATCGAAGCAGAAGTATGATGTTCCTATCAGAAAGTAGGAGCATCGAAATGATAGATTACTCGCCGTTTTGGGTGACACTGAAGAAGTCAGATCTTGACTGGTACCTGTTAGTAAAGGACCATCATATATCCAGCAGCACGCTTTCCCGGTTAAAGAATGGAAAGGATGTTTCCATGAAAACCATTAACGATTTGTGCCGCATACTGAAGTGTAGTATCCCCGATATTTGTGTGTATGTAGAAAGTAAAGACGATCAAAAGCTATGATAATTCGGTGGCGAGACCTTACCCAGAATCCCGAAAGCTCCGGTGACAGATGTCCCGGGGCTTTTTTGACCCTATAAAATGCGCAGGGGGATTCTTGGGCAAAACGGGATGCTGAATCTCCCGATGGAGAGGAGGCAAGGTATGGGAAGAGCCCAGGAACGAATTATGCAGCTACAGAGAGAACTGTACGATACGGATGAATATCATGTTAAGGATACAAACACGCTGCAGGAGCATATTGATAAGGAGATTGGTTGCGGACATGTTGATCGGAGGACAACTTATTCGGATATTAATGTAGTGCAACAGTTCAGTCCGGATCCTGTACGGTATTCCGCACAGGCAGGTGGCTATTATATGAAACACGGAATTACACCGATGGATTTCCTAATGGTGGCCGAGCGGGTTGCGCAATCCGAAATCCTGGATGAAATGGAAATCAATAGGATCAATGAACTTATCGAAATGCAGCTTTATCCGGAAGCAAGAAAAATGCTGAAAAAGGGAATTGCTGTCCGGTTTGACCGTATGATACCACGCGGGGATGTATGCTATACTATGCGTGTGTTGATTTCTGCGATGGAAGAGCGAAGACGAATCCGGTTTCAGTATGAAATCTTTGACAGGCATTTTCAATTGATTCCGAAACATGATGGACAATGGTATGATATCAGCAGTTATCGGTTCCATTTTGATAACAATACGGTCTATGTCTATGCTGGGGATGCCACTGCAGGGAAGAAAAAGACCTTCCGTGTTGAGAGAATGGTGGGGGTATTTATGAGTGACGAGACGATGGAAAAGGCGGAAAAGTATTACGGGAAGCGTTCGGAGGAAGAAATCCGCAAGCAGGTGAATGAATCTGTGCTTCATTTTGACGGTGATCCAATCCGCCTGGTTCTTGCCGTTACCTATGAGCCGTTCATTATGGAGGAATTGTGGAGGATGAGCCGAGGAACAGCAAAGACAACAGCGGAAATCGACGAAAACACAATCCGTGTGGAGTTTGATACCCGGAGGGGTGAACCGTTGTTCCGGATGTTAGCATCCTATGCGGATCTGATCAAAGTGGAATCGCCCGTGGAAGTGGCAGAGGATATAAGAAACCTTCTCCGTTCGGCAAAACGCACATATGGACTATGAAAATTTTGTACAATTTCACAAGGGACTTTTTTGAGGGTGTCGTATCTGGTACGACACCCTCTTTGCTATGATAAAGGCAAAGGGGATGCATTGGCTTGTGAAAAAGAAAAATTTTTTTTGGGTGAAGCGGACTATAGTGGTCCTGTAGCGGACCTGTCGCGACCTGTACAAGGTTTTTTGCATACGATATAATGCAGCCAACAAGAACGGAAGGAAGCAAAAATGAAAGAAACATATCATTTTTCGTGCGATAGATTTGGATCGCAACTGAAAGCATTCCGGATAGAGCAAGGGGTTACACAGGAGGACCTTGCAGAAATACTCGGGGTAAATGTTCGGCAGATTCGAAGATACGAATCTGGCAAACAGTACCCGACAATTCCTCATATGGCTGCAATCCTGTACAAATTGCAGAAACCGTTGTGGCAGTTTGTGGATATGGATCCGGAAACGGCGGAGAAGCTGTTCGGAAATCAAGAAAACCTGGTTTCTCCTGCAGTGGCGCTTCCGGTATTGCTTCAGGCTATATCAGATCGTTTTGCGGGTCTTCAGCAACAGATACAATGGCTTAAGGAAACGAAAGATCCGTAAGAGAACAAATAATACCCGATAATAAAGGTGCTTACACCTTATATTATATCTGTACCTTGACAACTGCATCCGAACATGAACGACAACCAGAAACACGGCCTGCGATGATCACAACGGCAGGGGAGCGGGCTGGCGAATCGGGCGCTATCGGTACGCGTCTTAGCGATGGTTGTCACCTTCCGCGCAAGCGGAACCGGAATAGCAGAATGCTCACGGGGGTAAATACCGGGTTGCCGAACCAAGGCGGTAGTGTTCTTAAGTGCCGGCAGAGAAGGAGCCGGCGACACTTGATTTTGAAAATACGCTCGAGATATTGAGCCTATTATAATGGCGGGCAGTTGGGCAATCCTTCTGCCCGTATTTGTTTTATACAGAGGGCAGGAACTGCCGGTGCCTTGTCTATAGAACAAATACGTATTATCAGGAGGCCAAACATGAATAAGCGAGAATTCTCAGAACCTGTAAACAATCGTATGAAGGCGGTGCAGCGCTTTCTTTCCATGGAGGAGGCGAAGGTTCGCTATGCGCTGGGCGAAACCACGCTGCGCAAACTTGCCAAGGATTGCGGCGCCGTTTATAAAATTGGCAAATCCATGCGGATCCGGCTGGATGTGATGGATTCGTATATGGAAACATTTCTTGAACCGTAATCGGTGAAAAGTGGAAAATTCCTCTTGAATTTGTGTCACGCATAAACTATAATAGAATCATGATTGAGGAGGTGTATGCAATGGAAGGCGAGAAGAGAAAACCTGGAAGACCGAAGAGCAATTTACCTACTAAGGTGAAACGCTTTTCTGTTCGTATGAGTCAACCGGTATACGATCGTCTGAGAGAGTATGCACAGGCACGCGGCTTGACGGTGGCGGAAGTCATCAATCATGGGATTGAGCGTGAGCTGCAATCTGACAGCGAATGACCACTTTTCTCCGGAAAGGAGTAAAATGGCAAAAGCTAGTAGAAAGGACAGTAGAGGAAGGGTTTTAAGAAAAGGAGAAACGCAGCGGAAAACGGACGGACGCTATGTATATTCCTACACGACTTCGTATGGGAAACGGCTTGTCGTCTACGCAACCACACTTGAGGAACTCCGGGCAAAGGAACGACAGATTGCCCAGGATACCGCAGAGGGAATTAACACCTATGTGGCAGGCAAGGCAACGCTGAACTTTGTGTTTGATCGGTATTTCGAGTCGAAGAAAGAGCTCCGTAGCACAACAGCATCCAACTACTGGTATATGTATAACAGGTTCGTGAGGGATTCCTTCGGGAAGCTTCCTATCGGACAGATCAAGTATTCGGATGTGATGCAGTTTTACCGGGAACTTCTGTTCGGCAGAAAGTTAAGCCTGAACACCGTGGATAACATACATGTGTTGTTGCATCCGGCTTTCCAGATGGCAGTTCGTGACAGCATTATACGAAACAATCCTACCGACGGGGTAATGACCGAACTCAAAAAGAAGAACAAGGATCTTCACCCCGTAAAAAAGAAGGCACTGACGGTAGATGAACAGCTTGAGTTCATCCGTTATACGCAGGAATCGCCGATCTTTTACCGTTGGGGACCTTTGTTTACGGTATTGCTTGGAACCGGGATGCGTATCGGAGAGGCGGTAGGGCTGCGATGGCAGGATATCGATCTGAATAATCGGATGATCGATGTGAATCACAGTATTACATATTATCCGCGCAGGGAAGATTCCAATACGAGTGAGTTCGCGGTTTCATTACCGAAGACTGCCGCAGGAAAGAGAACCATCCCGATGTTTCCGCAGGTATACGAAGCGTTTCTCGAAGAAAGAGAGTATCAAAAAGAAACCACAGGGTTCAATAAAACGGTTGTGGACGGAATGTCCGGGTTTATTTTTCAGGGCAGGTTTGGAAACGTGATGAACCCGACTGCAGTCAACCGTGCAATCAAACGGATTGTGGTAACGCACAACAGGGAAGAAGAGCTGAATGCAGCTCGCCAGAAGAGAAAGCCTCTGATTCTTCCGATGTTTTCCTGCCACATCTTAAGACATACCTTTTGCACCAGACTGTGTGAAGTCGAAGACAATGCAAAATTTATTCAGGTAACGATGGGACATGCAGGTATCGAAACAACAATGGATATCTATACCGACGTTACTGAAGAAACAAAGAAGGAGAAGCTTGTACAGCTGGCTAATAATCTAATCATTTGTTAGAGAAGAGTCAGGCTTGTTTTAAGAAAAAAGTGTGTTACAAAATCATCCGCAGTATTACGTTTTTGTTACAAACCGGACAGAAATGGCGATAGTGGATGAGCGAAGACGTAAGTCGATGGCCTTTCAAAACATCGATGGTATGGCAAGGTGAGGAAAGACGAGTTTTTCTCGGAACTAATCCCGACAATGCGGACGTTGGACAACTAAAGACGCGATAAAATAAGGGTTTTGCGAAGATTCAAAAGCAGTTTACTACAACATTTGCTACAACAAATATGTGTAGTTTGGTACCGTTCGGTACCGCCTCATGTTACTGTTTTGTTGGAATCCCCTGTTTTTTGTTGTAGTGATAATAATCCATAATCAAGATCATTTTTCTACGGACACTTTCTAGAAAACTAGGAAGTGTCCTTTTTTGTTTTCCAGATATGGTCTTTCCTTTGAAAACTAACCGAGAGGGTTGATATAGAACATAACAGAGAGGTATTGATATGGAACTGCCAACGACCGGATTATGTTCCATGAAGATGACATGTACCGCATTGAATGGAAAATGTAAGGATGAGGCTTTCGTACCGGTCAGAATTGAATTGCAAAGAAAACTTTGCAAAACCTCTTGACAAGTAAACTTGGCATGTGTATAATGATGACAACAAAACCTGGCAGAGCCGAGAATACACATGGAGGGTTTACTATGAACAGAGAAGAAATCTTAGCAAAAAACCGGGCAGAAAATGAAGGGAAGAGCGATGAAAGAGAACTGCAGATTTTCGCAGATGCCTCAAAGGTCGGTATGGCCGTAGGAGGGATACTTGCGGCGATCATCGTTGTATTTTCCAGGATTATTGATCTTCCGATCCTTGGGATGGGAGCGTGGGCTGTATATTTTGCGATGTTCGGCAGCCGGCGTCTTTATCAGTTCCTGAAGACAAAAGAAAGGGCAAAAATGGCACAGGCAGTGATCGGCATTGTATTTGGCCTCGGCTGCTTCGTCGGCATGATTGTATTGGGGCTTAAGTGATGAAAGAAGACTCGTTGATCCTTAAGAACCGACTGCCGGAATATCGGAAGAAAGCCGGCCTGTCACAGACCCAGCTTGCAGAGCTGGTTGGCGTTTCCAGGAACACGATCAGTTCGATTGAGACCGGACAGTTCAATCCGACAGCAAAACTGGCACTGGTTTTGTGCATTGCCCTGGAAGTAAAGTTTGAAGATCTGTTCTATTTCGATTAGACAGATGCCAACCCAAAAGAACAACGCTTAACGAGAAGATTTCAACTGATCTCTTCTCGTTTTTCATTACCATCCTGCAGAACGCAAAAAGGTCGAAAACAGGCAAAAACTAGGTCTTTCGCGAGAATCAGGATAAACGACAGACGTCCTGACAGACGTCTATCGACTTCACATCTATCGGCAGTGCCGATAGAATAAGGGCTTTGAGGGACGTCTGTTTGGACGTCCTTTTTGGCGTTCCAGACGTCCGGACACGCAAAAACTACAAGAAATCAAACAAGAAATAAGGACAAAGGAGAAGACGTCCATGGTAAGAAAACATACGATTTCACTGAAAGACGATACGTATACCGGCGCAATGGCAGCATACAAGTTACATAACTTTTCAAGCGTCAGTGAACTGATTGATGCCGCTGTTCAAGAGTGGCTAGCAATGGAAACCGGTCAGTTTGCAGGGGATATACTGAGTGAGCAGATAGCGTCAAAGATTGAAAACACCATCATTCTGTCGGAACGAAGGATTAACCGGATTCTGTTCAAACCGGCTGTTGGTGATGCGGAGATGAAACATGTGATTGCCATTGCCAGCCAGTTTCAAGACAGAATTGAATTGCTCGGTAAGATACACAAGCAAAGCGATAGAGAAGTCCGGATAACGAATGGCCTTCTCAATTTCAAAACGGTACTGGAACAGCTGAACGGAGAAAAGATGGGAGCAGATGAATGGGAAGACAATTGAATATGTTGCGCAGATTGTCTATAATGAAGGGGAATCAACCCGATTCAAAAAATAAGAGCACAGGAATAAGAAGATGACAACAGAAGAAAAAGCAAGATTGATTATAAGAGATATCCGTCTGGAAAAGGGCAATAATCCGGTTAGGATTTTCAAAAATATCGCAAAGAAGGACTATATAAGCATACATGGACCGGAGCATCATGTTTTGGACGGAGCCAGTATACTTGTAGCATTTTCCAATGCAGGCGGAAAAATCGATCTGGATAAGAGCCTTGAAAGCCTGTTAGGCGAGGGACTGAGGATGCCCGGAGCCATGTGCGGCCTTTGGGGGATCTGCGGTGCAATCACTTCTATCGGCGCTGCACTTGCGATTATTGACGGCACGGGACCGTTGTCTGATGACGGGACATGGGGTAAACATATGTCTTTTACTGCAAAAGCAGTCGGGGAACTTGGAGCAATTAACGGCCCGAGATGCTGCAAACGGGATGCTATGATTGCCTTCAAAAATGGAGTCGAGTATATCAATGCTCATTATGACGTTCATCTGGAATATGAAGAACAGGTCTGTGAGTATTCGGATATCAACCGCCAGTGTATCAAGGAACGCTGTCCGTTTTTCGGGGGTCAGTCGCAGAAGAATTAAAAAGGAATTCGCTTTTAACACAGAATTAGAACAGAGAGTCGGATGTGTCAAGTCGGTGTATCCGATTTTTCACGAGGAGGATCCATGGCACGCTTAATCTTATATGCCCGTTACTTCGCCCCTAACGCCAAGAAGCGTCAGGGGCGTCTTTCTTATCTGGTTAAATACTATGGAACCCGTGAGGGTGTTGAGAAAGGAGTAGAAGGTCTCGACGCCATTTTCACTGCGAGCCGTAGCAGGAACCATGTTCAACAGTTGTCTTGTAGCCCATTAATTAAAAACATCTTGACACGGTGTCAGAATTCGTTTATAATTCAAATTGACACGATGTCAGAATGAAATGTATGGAGGAAGGAAATGCCTAAAGGATCACCGGAAAGAACGGCAGCAAGGAAAGAAGAGATCATAAGTGCCTGTGAGAAACTGTATCAGACAATGAGTTTCAAGGACATCACACTTAAGGAGATTGGAAATGAGACATCCTTTTCAAGACCGACCATCTACAACTATTTTCAGACGAAGGAAGAGATTTTCCTGGCGCTTTATGAACGTGAGTATGACCGCTGGAACGGAGAGCTGACAGACATACTGTGGAATAATGAGACTCTAACTAAGAAGCAGATTGCTGAGAAAATAGCGACTTCCATAGCAAACAGGGAGCAGCTTCTAAAGCTTCTTTCCATGAACAATTATGATATGGAAGCAAACAGCAGACCGGAACTCCTTACTTCTTTCAAGGTGGCTTATGGAGAGTCCATGAAGAATGTGTGCAGGATACTCATGAAATTCTGTCCGGAGAAATCAGCGCAGGAGATCCGGGGGTTCATATATGTTTTCTTCCCTTTTATGTTTGGAATATATCCTTACACTGCCGTAACGGATAAGCAGCGGGATGCAATGAAGCAGGCAAACGTGGACTTTGTATATCAATCCATTTTTGAGATAACCAACGGCTGCCTGTTGAAACTCTTATAGAGAAAGGGACGCGGTGATGAAATATACAAAACTTGGAAATTCAGATTTGAATGTATCCCGTATCTGCATGGGCTGTATGGGATTTGGCGATGCGACAAGAGGACAGCACAGCTGGACGATCGACGAGGAACATTCCAGAGAGATCATAAAGAGAGGTCTTGACCTCGGGGTTAATTTCTATGATACGGCGATTGCTTATCAGAGCGGTACAAGCGAGCAGTATGTCGGGCGTGCATTAAGGGATTTTGCGAAGAGAGAGGATGTTGTTGTCGCAACCAAATTCCTTCCAAGGACATCGGAAGAGATAAAAAAGGGAATCACGGGTCAGCAGCATATCGAAAACATGATAAACACAAGCCTGCAAAATCTTGGAATGGACTATGTGGATCTATATATCTATCACATGTGGGACTGGAATACGGATCTTTATGACATCATGGAAGGCTTAAATCGCATCGTAAAAGCAGGCAAAGCGAGATATATCGGCATTTCAAACTGCTTTGCATGGCAGATTGCAAAGGCAAATGCCATTGCGGAAAGAGAAGGCTTTGCAAAGTTTGTTTCCATCCAAGGGCATTATAATCTGATCTTCCGTGAAGAAGAACGTGAGATGGTGCCGTATTGCGAAGAAGAGAATATCGCACTCACTCCTTACAGCGCACTGGCAAGCGGAAGACTTGCGCGAAAGCCGGGTGAAGGTGATACCAAGAGAGCTGCCGAGGATACCTATGCGAAGTTTAAGTATGATGCTACAGCGGAACAGGACGCAGTGATTATCGGCCGTGTGGCAGAGCTGGCCGGGAAACACGGCGTGACCATGACGGAGGTATCTCTGGCGTGGCTCCTTAGCAAAGTAACTTCTCCAGTGGTTGGGGCAACCAAACTGCATCATATCGAAGGAGCAGCAAAGGCTGTAGATCTGAAACTTACGGATGATGAACTGAAGTATCTCGAAGAACCGTATGTACCCCATTCTCTTGCGGGGGTCATGGCACAGAACAAAAGAAGTGATGCTTCAAAGAAACATGTATGGAGCACGGGAACACAGAAAATCTTAGGAGGAAAATGATAAGATGGCAGAGAAGATCGTACAGACAGCAGGAAGAAACCAGCTTGGAGAATTTGCCCCGATGTTCGCACATCTGAATGACGATGTACTGTTCGGGGAAATATGGAACGAAAAAGCCCTTGATGTGAAGATCAAATGCATTATCACAGTTGTGAGCCTTATGGCATCGGGCATCACGGATTCCTCCTTAACCTATCACCTTCAGAATGCGAAGGCGCACGGAGTCAGCAGGGAAGAGATTGCTGCAATCATTACACACGCAACCATGTATGTCGGGTGGCCGAAGGGCTGGGCGGTATTCCGCCTTGCGAAAGAAGTCTGGAATGAAGAAATACAGGAACTGACGGAATGACTCCCGGTAAAGTGGTAAATATTCCTGCAGAAGTGAAGCACTGGCATGGGGCAGCATCGGATTCCTGGTTTTCCCATCTGGCGATAGAGATCGCAGGGGAAGAGACAGGCACTGAGTGGCTGGAAGCTGTATCGGAGGAAGACTACAGCCGGCTGAAATAGGAGGCAGAATAAAATGAAGAGAACAATTTCGCTACTGGCGGCGGTCATACTGATCATCGGGCTGACTGCTTGTGGAAATAAAGAAAGCGCGGCTGTAAATGAGGCTGCAGATGGCTCCAAAGAAAGCGCGGCTGTAAATGAGACTGCAGACGGCTCCAAAGAAAGCGCATTGACTCCATCGGCAGAAGATAATTCTTCAGAAGAGACAGCTGATGCGAATAAAAACGGCGGAACGCTTGTTGTGTATTTTTCTGCGACCGGAACAACCAAAGGAGTAGCTGAAAAGATTGCCGGTATTACCGGGGCAGATATTTATGAAATCAAGGCTAAGCAGGAATACACGGCTGCTGACCTTAACTGGAATGATTCAAACAGCCGTTCAACAAAGGAGCAGAATGACTCATCCGTAAGGCCAGAGATCGGAAGTGATGCCGTATCGCTTGACGGATATTCAACAATCTATATCGGATACCCGATCTGGTGGGGGAAAGAGCCGCGTATCATGGATACATTTGCGGAAAGCTACAGCTTTGACGGAATTACCGTGATTCCATTCTGCACTTCCGGAAGCAGTGGAATAGGCGGGAGTGGTCAGAATCTTGCTGCCCTTGCAGAAAGCGGTACATGGCTTGAAGGCCGGCGATTTGGAGCAGGTGCTTCCGAGGACGAGATCAGATCCTGGATAGAGGGATTACAGTGAGAGACGTAAGGTGACAAGAATTAAAGGCATCTTCAGGCCGAGAGGTTTGGAGGTGCCTTTTTGTATGTCGTATGAAATCGGAGAACAAAAAACACATTGACAATCATCTATCCATGTGATATCATCCACACATAGATAAACATCAATGTGAGGCAAAAGCTATGAATGAACAGAATGTGGCACTTATTTGTAAAGCGTTGGGAGATCCCAACAGGCTGGAGATAGTCAGAATGCTTTCCAATGAAGAAAAATGCGGATGCAGGTTGTTGGAAAAGTTTGATATTACACAGCCGACTCTTTCGCACCATATGAAGATTTTGGCGGAGTCAGGTCTTGTAAATGATCGAAAAGAAGGAAAATGGCATTTTTACTCCGTTAATACAGAGACAATGACAGAGTATTGCAGATACATCCGTTCATTATGCAAAGGCGCAACGGAAAAGTGCTGTGGAGAGGGGGAGTAAATGATGACAGCAAAAGAAAAAGCACTGGATTACTTCAGTAAGAAATTTCATTGCTCCCAGGCTGTGTTAGCTGCTTATGCAGAACAATGCGGTCTGACTGAGAAACAGGCGTTACAGATGGGCGCTTGTTTCGGAGGCGGAATGCGAAAAGGTGAAGTGTGCGGAGCCTGTACAGGAGCACTGATGGTATTGGGAATGTTATATGGTCAGTATGATATCAATGACACGCAAAGCAGGCAGGTAGCAAATGAAGTCAATGTTAAAATGATGGACCGTTTCAAGGAAAAATGCGGTTCCTATATATGCAACGATTTATTAGGCTGTGATATATCCACCCAGGCCGGAGTGGACTATGCCAGAGCTAACAACCTGTTTACAGAGCTCTGCCCGCAGATGGTTGCAAATGCAGTCGATGTATTGGAAGAAATCATAAATGAATATGTAACCCGTAATATGGATGAAAAATGACAGGAGGTTTTCCCATGAAAAAGCGTGTTTATAAGACAGTACTTTTCCTGTTCCTTACGGCAACGTTTCTTTTCGCATTTTCCGGCTGCACGCGTGAAAAAAAGCCGACTGAGAAGGCGACTGAAAAGACATCGTTTTCACCGCAGAAGGTGGTGGAGGAATTTTACAACGCACTTTTCGTAACGACGGATTTCGACACGGTGTACAACTATACGCACCCGCCGAAGTTTCTGGATGATATGCGGGAGAGCGCCATGTCGGAATTTGACGAGCCTGACCCGGATTTCGACCTTTATGCCTACGAAAGAGCAGAGTACGATGACCTCGCTCCGCACATCGTAAAGCGGAAACCTTGGTATAAGATTCTTGCCCTTGAGGAAATCGAAAAGGCTAAGAACGGCGAGGTTGGACGCATCGTTAACGGAGACCTGCAGGAGGACGATGACGATTACGAGGAAATCGATGCGCGTGCAGAGTTTGACGATGTTGCCGACCCGGGCTCGGAAATCTATGCCGTTGTTGTGCAGTGGGGTTACGGCGAGGGAGATGACTCCTATGACGAAACAGAGCTGATCTTCCTTGTCTGTATCGAAGGAAAATGGTACATCCTCGGCAATTATTGGTAAACTTGGGGACGGAATGGAGAATACTAAATGTGGTGGGGTTACAGATTATTCCCCCATAAACGACTCTCTGATCTGTGCAAGGAAACGGGAGGCAATCGGGGAGAAGGTCTGATGCTTCTTCCAAACGAGGTAGAGGTTGGTCTCGAGTCGCGGGGACAGAGGGCGGAAGACCAGCCCGCTTTGTTCCGAGGTGTCGATTAGTTTGTCAAATGTGAGGAGATAGCCGAGGCGTTCCTTTGCGAACATAGAACCGTTGTAGGCCAGGCGGAAAGAACCCTCGAGGTGCAGCTCGGCCATCCGGTCGCCTGCCCAGCGCGGGATATCATTTGCCCAGCTTTGGTCAGAGCAGAATAAAGACAGAGAAACAAGATCATCGATTTTGATGGTCTTTTTCTTTGCGAGTTTATCGTCGGCGGGAATAATCAAGCCCCAGGTTTCGGCGTCGGGAAATGGGACGCATTCGTATCTTGTGGGGTCGGGCGTCTCTGCGAGCACGGTAAAATCAAGCAAGCCTTTGTCGAGCTTCTCAATAACCTGCTCAGTGTCGCCGCTGGTGATGTGGTAGCGGAGGCCCGGGTACTTCTGCTTGAAGGCGCGGATTTCCCGCGCGAGATAACGAATCTGGTAGGATTCGGCAAGCCCGAAATACAGATCGCCGCCGGTCAGGTCGTCCAGGGAGATGAATTCCTGCTCAATCTTGTCCGCCATGCCGATGAGGTCCTCAGCCCGGTTCTTTAAAAGGATTCCTTCCTCGGTGAGCCGGATATTGAAGGAATGCCTTGTGAACAGTTTCTTACCGAGTTCATCCTCCAGGGCTTTGATCTGTTTCGAGAGAGTGGGCTGCGTGACATGCAGTATCTCCGCAGCTTTGGTCATGCTTTCCTCCCGCGCTGCAACCAGAAAATATCGTAAAGTCCGAATCTCCATGTGCGTCCTCCTAAAGTACTATTTGTGCCGGTGCGGTGCACTCCCCATGGGGTACTTTCGCCGCAGCTTCACACCTTAACGAAAATGCTATGATATGCAATTATGGAATATCACGATATTCATTATATTCATTTGCAATAGCAAAATCAAGATGATAAACTCGAAGTAGAGAAACCGAACACGCACTTAAATCAGGAGGTACCTTATGATATACAAAGAAGAACTGACAATGATTACGGAGTGGGACAAGACTTTTCCGAAAAGCAGTAAAGTTGATCACCAAAAGGTGACATTTGTGAACCGCTACGGAATTACGCTTGCGGCAGATCTGTATGTGCCGAAAAACGCAACGGACAGACTTCCGGCAATCGCGGTGAGCGGCCCCTTCGGAGCGGTTAAGGAGCAGTGCAGCGGCCTGTACGCGCAGACGCTGGCAGAGAAAGGCTTCCTTACCGTCGCATTTGACCCCTCATTTACCGGAGAGAGCGGCGGCAACGCGCGGTATATGGCGTCGCCTGACATCAACACAGAGGATTTCATGGCGGCAGTGGATTTCCTGTCGTTACATGAAGTTGTCGATACCGAGCGCATCGGCATCCTCGGCATCTGCGGCTGGGGCGGAATGGCGCTGAATGCGGCGGCTTTGGATACCAGGGTCAAGGCAACCGTCGCATCTACCATGTATGACATGACGAGGGTAAATGCGAACGGGTATTTCGACGCGGATGATAACGAGGAGGCAAGATATCAGCAGAGAAAGGCCCTGTGCGCGCAGCGTCTTGAGGACCTGAAGGCTGGAAAATACAAGCGCGCCGGCGGGGTGGTGGACCCGCTGCCGGAGGACGCCCCGTTCTTCGTGAAGGATTATTACGATTATTACAAGACCGACCGGGGCTATCATGTAAGATCCCTGAACTCCAACGACGGCTGGAACGTCATCGGATGCGAGTCCTTCATGAACCAGCCGATTCTGCAGTACAGCAACGAAATCCGAAGCGCAGTTTTGCTGATTCACGGGGAAAAGGCGCATTCGTGCTATTTTTCAAAGGATGCGTATGCTGCGATGATCAAGGACAGCAAGTACACTGATAACAAGGAACTTATGATCATCCCCGGTGCCGTGCATACCGACCTGTATGACGGCGGTGGGAAGAACGCGATTCCGTTTGACAAGATCGAGCAATTCTACAGAACATTCCTGAAGTAAAGTCGGACGTCCGGCAGGAATAAAGTCAAACGTTCGGCAATACCCAAGAGATAATAAGACGAGAGAAACTTATGAAAAGACTCTTCACAATCGCAGTTGCACTCCTTATCGCGTTCGGGCTCACCGCTTGCGGCACAAACGAAACAGCACCCGATGACCGGGCTGGTGAACCCCACACCCCAGCCCCTATAGGCGAAAACACCACCCCCACAGCATCACCTGAACCCGTCAAGGAGGGCAGCGACATGATTCTGCTAATCGGAGACACCCCTGTACAAGTGAATTGGGAGGACAACCGAACTGTCGAGGCGCTTCGGGCCATGGTTGCAAGCGCCCCGCTGACCGTCTCGATGTCCATGTACGGAGGCTTTGAACAGGTCGGGTCGATTGGGCAGAGTCTTCCGAAAGATGACCGAAAGATTACGACCGAGGCAGGAGATATCGTCCTGTATTCGGGCAACAAGATTGTCGTATTCTACGGAAGCAATACCTGGGAATATACGAAGCTCGGGCACATCAGCGACAAAACCGCGCAGGAGCTGGCAGAACTGCTCGGAAACAGGGATGTGAGCCTCACAATCCGCAACGAATGAATGTGGCTCAACCGCCAATTAATTCAATTGACCCGCACCCTCTAAACCGAGTAGATTCAGCTCATTCCTCCGCTTTCTCAATAATCATATCAGTAAGCGCGTAGGAGAGTAGCTCCTCGGGATTGGAGGAGGGATTGATCCAGTCTTCAATCCGGTCCTTCGGGAGTATGAGGGGCATCCGGTCATGAATCTTAGCGAGTTCCACGGTCGGGGCCTTTGTGAGAATGACGAAGACGGGGTAGCCGTTTTCGATGCGGTAGAGGCCGCACAGCCAGGTTAGTGTGCAGCCGGAGGGCTGGATGGCGAATCTGTCACCGGTTTTCTCCCGGCCGTCGGGGCTTTTGAAATGTGCCCATTCGAAGTAATAGGAGGCAGGGATAATGCAGCGGTGAGACTGCCAGGCATCCTTGAAGGTCGGCTTCTCCCCGGCAGTTTCCACGCGGGCGTTAAACAGCGTCCGCTTGTTGTCTTTATTGAGAAATCCCCATTGCATGGGAAATACGGTTTTCAGCCCTTTCGCGTTCGGGGCGATGACCGGGACGATGTCCGTAGGGCGCACTTCACCTGAGGTGACAATCGGTCTTGCGTGGGTCGCGACAAATCGCTGCGCAAGCAGTGACTGAAGCACCTCGTCCGCAATCTCTTTTAATTCAGGGAGATCCTTCTCCAATGCATATCGGGTACACATATTGCTTCTCCTATGGGGTTTCCTCGAGCGGGTCGTTGCCGCGAAGGAAAGCTTCTGTTACTTCCGCCTGAGATTTGGCCAGTTCATCGCTGAAGCCCTTCAGGGCATCAAAAGGACAGAAGATCTTCGCCCGCCTGTATAAATCCATGGGCGGGTGTTTTGCCGTAAAAAGGTCATTCTTTCCGTGAACCGGTTTCCCCTTCTTCAGCACGTTTCCGTAACGGAAAGAAGAAGGAGGAGAGTCTTTCGCATCATGGTTCATAAGCATACCTCCGATGGCCGATGCGACTACGCCCGATGTCCTCCGATCTGTTCGTTCCGCATCCGGGTTGTGGCGCCTTCAAGAAGATTCACTCCCTTTAACAGGGCATTGGCCCCGTAACGGTTCCGCACCTCGTGAAGAGCGGCATGAAAATGCTTCTCCCGGTCCTGCGCCTCGTAGTCGGTGAATATATCGAGCTGCTGCATTCCGTCATCGGCTGAGATGTCACAGGCGCAGACGCCGAGCCGCCGAAGGAGTATCCGGTGGTCGCTCTTTCGATCCACGTCCCGCATGATCGGTTCGGTTACCGCCTTAGCAATATTGGTGGCTGCCGTCAAGCGGACCGTTCCGTTCGAGTGGGCGGGATGAAGCCGGCCGTACCAGTCGATGGCAAGCCTTCCGTCGTAAGCCGGAAAATACTCCAAACTCTTATAATCATAGCTGATCCACCAGGTAAAAACGGAGGAGACGACATTCTTTCGGAACATGTCCGCGCACAGAACGTCGATCATCTCGCGGAGCACAATGCAGGCTTCGTCATATCGGTAAGGGCGGGGGAGGACCTGCCCGTTAGACAGCGAGCGGCTGTCGCTCTTATAGTTCTTAATGTGATGCATCGTGACCGGCTCAATCCCCCAGGCATGATCAATCAGAATCTCAGCGTCAATCCCGAAGGTCTTGTAAAACCATTCCTCATCCCACTGTGAACGCTCGGCAACGTCCCCCATGGTATACATGTGGTTACGCTCGAGCCGGGAGGCTTTGCCGCCGCCGATCATCCAAAAGTCGGTGAGCGGGCGGTGACCCCAAAGCAGATAGCGGTAGGACTCCTCTGTGAGCGACGCAATGCGGACGCCGTCACGGTCGGCAGGAGCCTTCTTCGCCACGATATCCATGGCAACCTTGGCAAGGTACAGATTGGTTCCGATGCCGACAGTCGCAGTGATTCCGGTGTGACGGAGCACATCCCGGATCATGGTCATCGCCATCAGGTGCGCAGGGTCCTGCCCGGTTCTTTGCGCTTCGGCGTCATACAAATGGAGATAGGGCGTGCAGTCGATAAAACACTCGTCGATGCTGTAGACATGCACGTCCTCAGCGGAGACATACTGCAGATAGATTCCGTAAATCTCGGCAGACACGCTTTCGTACATGCCCATGCGGGGGATCGCAATGATGTAATCCACCTCGGTCCGATAATTGTTCTCATACCGTCTTATGGCCTGCTTCGCTTCAAACAGCCGCGGCCTGCTCGGGACCCCAATCGCCTTCAGGGCGGGAGATACCGCAAGGCAGATGGTCTGGTCGGACCGGTCCGGATCCGCGACGAGAAGCTTCGCCCTAAGCGGATCCAGTCCCCTTGCCACGCACTCCACGGAGGCATAGAAGCTCTTCATGTCAATCGCGATGTATTGTTTCGGTCGTTCGCCCATGACATCACCATGCCCTCGCGGCTCCTTTCGTCGGTCTTTCAAGTTCTCCCGTACAAAGATTATACCAAACATATGTTCGATTTTCAAGAGAAAAAGAAAAAAAGTGACGTGCAGTCTCGATGGCAAATGCGACGCAAGCCATCGCATTTCCAAAAGAAATACATTGTAAATTGCGAAACGGCGCGAGATATGGTAAAATAACAGAACAGACATTTTTCAGCCGGGAGAAGCCGGGATGAAGTCAGATTTTCCATCGCATAATCCAAAAGGAGTTACCGAATCATGGAGAATATTTCGAAAGAGAAAGAAATTGACGATATCGTTCAGAAGATTTATTCAAGTCTTGACGGCACGAAGAATATCGATGCCCTGAGCATTTACAATAAACCCGACAAAACCGAGGTTAGGGAGCTCGTGAACAAGCTTTACCGCGTCATCTACCCGGGGTACTATCGGGACCGCTCCGTTAAGATTTACAACCCGAAGAACACATTTGCCGTCACGGTGGAGGACGTGTTCTACCATCTGAACAAGCAGGTGACGCTGGCGCTTGATTTCGGCACCAAGAAGGGCTCGATGACGGCGCAGGAGCGCGAGAAGGAGAGCTACCGCGTGTGCAAGGAATTCTTCGAAAGAATCCCGTCCGTTAGGGAGTACATCGAGACCGATCTGCTTGCGACATACGACGGCGACCCGGCTGCGGGCTGCTTTGAAGAAATCATCCTCGCGTACCCGGGGCTTTTCGCAATTACTGTCTACCGGATTGCGCACGAGCTGTATAAGCTGCAGGTGCCGGTGCTTCCGCGACTCATGACCGAGTATGCGCATTCGGAGACCGGAATCGACATCCATCCGGGCGCGGAAATCGGCAAATTCTTCTTCATCGATCACGGAACCGGCATCGTTATCGGCGAGACGACGGAAATCGGGAGAAATGTGAAGATTTACCAGGGCGTAACGCTCGGCGCTCTTTCGACCAGAGGCGGCCAGAAGCTCTCCGGCAAGAAGAGACATCCTACGATCTGCGACAATGTCACGATTTACGCCGGAGCGTCCATCCTGGGCGGCGACACGATTATCGGCGAGAACACGGTCATCGGCGGCAACACATTTATCACGAGGTCAATCGACGCGAACACCGTGGTCAGCATGAAGAACCTGGAGATGGAATACCGGGACAACCGCAACCGCCACACCGAAGAGGTCGTGCAGTCGGAGGAATGGTATTATGTGATTTAAAGCGAAGAGGATCCCCCAGGGGGTCCTCTTCTTTACTCGTGGGAGGTTTCGCCTTGTGGATGCTTGACGAAATATCATAATTATGATAATATATTGATAGTGAAATGATATATTCGGAGGTGCTTATGATAGCTATTAAACCTGTATCAGATTTAAGAAATAAGTTTGCAGATATAGAGAAAACAGTCAGTAGCGGAGAGCCGGTTTTCCTGACCAAGAACGGATACGGAACGATGGTTGTAATGAGCATCGAAGCCTATTCCAGACTGACAAGAAATGTGGAGCAGGCATTGGATGCGGCTGACGAATATGCGGAAGCAAATATGGAAAGAATGTCCCACGAGGAGGTCTTCGGGAAGCTTAGGAGACAGGTGAATGAGTGATATCACATACTCATTGAGCTATCTTCCTTTGTTTTACAGTGACTTGGAAGAACATGTTTTGTATTTGTCGGAAGTTTTATGTAATCGTGATTCAGCGAATGAATTGCTTGATGCGGTGGAGAAGGCCATACTTGGCAGGCTCCCCAATGCCGAAGCTTTTGAACCTTTCCATTCGCAGAAAGAACGTAGATACCCATATTATCGGATATATGTGAAGAATTATACCATTTACTATGTTGTTATCCCAAATGGCAGGCAGAAGAAGACGATGGAAGTTCGCAGGATTCTTCATAACCTCCAAGATAGGGACAAGAATGTTTAATTGCTCTGCTTATGCTTAAATGCGAGAAATATATATTTCAGAGGAGGAAGAATCATGAAGTACAATTCTGCACAGGCAGCCAAGCTGCTTTCGAAACTCCAGCAGGACTTTGACCAGCTCGCTGTATTTGAGGCAAATGCCAAGACTTTCCTTGCCAGTGTCGGCGAGGACCCGGAGTCGGTGCGCCCGGAATACGATTATAAGGCAACCAAGAAGGAGCTCGACGCACTTTCGGCGAAGATTCGCAAAGTGAAGCATGCCATCAATGCCTTCAATACCACGACGGTTGTTCCGGAGTTCGGCATCACCATCGACGAACTGCTCGTATATATCCCGCAGCTTTCTGCAAAGAAGGCAAAACTCCGCGGCATGGCAGACACGCTGCCGAAAGCCCGTGAGAATAATTACGGCAAATCCAACATCATCGATTATCGTATCGCGAACTACGATATCAAGCAGGTCAAAAAGGACCTCGATGCTGTGACGGAGGAATTGTCGAAGGCGCAGCTGGCACTCGACACAATCAATCACAGTGTGGAATTTGACATTGTATTCTGAAAACACTTTCCGTTGCTTTGCACCCGAGTTGAATCCTTATTAATATAATCATCAGGGTTACAGTTTACGGTTTAAGTACATTGTGTTATTACTTTTTGTTATTTGGTACCCGGTTAAAGTTTACGGTCTCAGAAATACTCGAGATCATTTATCAACCGGGGCAAAGCATAAAAACTTTCGGGCGGCTGAAGTTCGGTTTCAGGCCGCCCGTTTGATTATTGTTGATGTTTGATGATCTATACTTTTTATTTACATAGAAGATAAAGATGGAAAGACCAAGCTTTGTCTTGTCAGATTATTGATTACTAATATGCCAAAGTGTCTATGGTAATAGCAACCCCATATTATTTATTTCTTCTTTCACATAAAGAAGTATTCCACGTATAGAAGTATAACCTTCAGTGGTAAAACAATCTTTTATATTGGGAAAGTAGCTCTCGCTTTCACGAGCAGTGCTGGAGTTGTTCAAACTCGCTACTAGGTTTCAAATAAGGAATACCAAAAAAAGGTCAGCCCTTCAGGACTGACCTTTTATAGCTTTAGAACCCTCGCAATACAAGGAAGATTCTATGAAACTTGCCTATACCCTAATTACTCAATATTACTAACTATTTATCTGAGGATACTCTCGATTAATCGCATTCTTAAGCGTACAAATGTAACTGTAATCACGATCATCTCCATCTAGACCAAAAGACTTCTCGGATCTTGTGAGTTTGCGGAAATTACAGTCCTCATAAAACTTTGTTACGCCATCCTTATGAACTGCATTTAGATGAACATGTGTAATACCGACACGATAGGATTGCTTGTCGAGATAATCAAGAAAATGTTCCATTATGAATTTGGCACAAGGAAGCGGATCCTGACCATTAGGGAAATGAATCTCGGCATATTTTTTTGTCATCGATTCGTTGACCCCAAATGTTTCAATTCTAACACAAGGAAACACAACAGGTATTAAATCCCCACCGGAACGAAAAGAAGTTTTAATACATGAAGCGGCGTAAACAATAACTCCAATCAAAACGGGTGAGTCTTCTTTTGAATCATCTGCAAAATAAGCCATGATTTGATTTCGGTTATCATATTCGGCTTTGTTTTTTAGCAATTCAATTTTGCTGTGAATGACGGTATTAATGTTTTTGTCTTTTGAGGTGAAATTTCTAAGTTGCGATTCGAAAAGGTTTATGTTTTCTTTTGTTATTAACTGATTATGAACAGAAGTGGCGGGAAAAGATGATTTTGCCATTAGTTGCCAACCTCGGGGAGTAGAGGTGTAACGCACGAAAAATCATAAACGGGAGAAGCTTTCACAGCCGCAGCACTTTCGGCCATCGCATTAAAAATTGCCGCACTCTCTATTTCTTCCTTAGAAAGTTTCCGTCTCCGTTTAGCTTCTTGAGAAGCTGATTCAATAAATGGTTTCATTGAGTAACCAGAAGCTTTTGTAACTGGTACTGCCATAGTGCAACACCTCCCTACAATAGATACTACTACAATTATAGTGACACGCACTCGTGTGTGTCAAGTCTTTTTTTATGAATGTCTGCTATGATTGAAAAGTATTATAAGAGCCTTTGAAGAAGAGAAAAGCACCCTTGTGGAAAAATATAATACCTGCAAGAAGCGAAACGATTACGATTCCGAACACAAAGAAAATAAAGGTAATTACCCGTCTTCGCGTAGATAACGGTCATATGGATCGGCATTAAGTCGCTTACTTTCTACTTTGACCACAAAGCGTATAAATCGTTATAGTAGGATGTAAATTCCTCGGTTAGTGGGTACAGGATTCTTTCTCTGAATCGCTGGGCGAGATTCTTTTCTCCGTTTTTGACTCTATTGCTGGGAGCGTTAGCCGAAAAAAATAGAGTATCGCCGAGATTGCCGACGCATCTCAAAACCCCATCCGAATTAAAGCTCTCTTTTTCATTGTCATTTGTCGTCCAATGGAACCTTAACTCTACTTCTCCCGTAAGGATAAGTTTATTGGATTCTACCAAAGAGAAGAAGAGTTCTTCCTTTTCTTTCGGAACCATAGATGTTAGTTCCTTCGATATAGGCTCGGCATAACGCGCATTAGGATGATTCCATGCCGTGTTTGCGACGGCGATGGTCGCAACGACATACATTATCGGAAGAATCTCAAACTCGGGGTCCTTTGAATACGTCATCTGTTTTACTATTTCACATATTTTTGTGTAATGCTTTCTAAAGATATCTCTTGTTTTTTTATTTCGAAACATGATTGTCTCCATTTCTTCGATTAATGTATTGTTACAACTTTATTATTTCACTATACAATGGCATTCTCAACCAAATAGTATTTCTGAAATAGGGAAAAAAGTTTACATCTCGGTTTATGAATGAGGTTCTAATTCTTTAGAAAAGAGGTGGTTATATAGATTAAGAGATTTTTCTTTTTCATGAAATAACCTCCGTAAGGTGTATACGGGTGAAAACTTCAAAAAACAACGCAAAAAATAGTTATATAATGATTATAGCATTCGAATCTTACCTAGTTCAAGAAAAATCTGTTCAAGAGTAAATGAGAGAAAGGGGACTACTCACGAAGAACAAAAGGTTTAATGAATTATATGGAAAAAGAGAGAGGGGCATCCTCAACCGTCAGGTTGAGGATGCCCCTTCCTTCACTCTATTTTTTTCAAACTTAGTTCCCTACATCAACCTCCTAAACATCTCCTTATAATCCTCAATGCTTGCTTCCCTGGGATTGCCCGGGGTGCAGGCGTCGGCTGCGGCAGATTTGGCGAGGAAGTCGAGATCTTCTTCCTTAAGCTTCTCAAGCTTGGTCGGGATGCCGACGTCGACGGAGAGTTGGCGGACGGCGTCGATGGCGGCTTTGCGGTAGCCGGGTTGATCGAGGCCGGTGGTGTCGGTGCCGAGTGCCTCGGCGATTGCTTTGTATTTGTCACCGGTGCAGGCCTGGTTGAATTCCATGACGATGGGAAGCATCATGGCGCAGGCAACGCCGTGCGGGGTGTCGTAAAGAGCACCCAGGGTATGGGCCATGGAATGCGCGATGCCGAGGCCGACGTTAGAGTAGGCCATGGCGGTCACGTACTGGGCAAGTGCCATGCCTTCACGGCCTTCGGGATCGCCGGCAACGGCCTTTCTGAGGTTCTTGCCGATGAGCCGGATGGCTTCGAGATCCAGGCAGTCGGAGAGCTCCCAGGCGCCCTTCGTGGTGTAGCCTTCGATGGCGTGGGTCAGTGCGTCCATGCCGGTGGAGGCTGCGAGACTCTTGGGCATCGTGGCCATCATGTCAGGATCGACCACGGCCACATCGGGTATGTCGTTAGGGTCAACACAGACGAACTTGCGGGTCTTCTGCACGTCGGTGATGACATAGTTGATGGTCGATTCCGCGCCGGTTCCGCCCGTCGTGGGCACGGCGATGGTAAATACGGTACGGTTCTTAGTCGGAGCTACGCCCTCGAGCGAGCGGACATCCGCGAACTCGGGGTTGTTGACGATGATGCCGATGGCTTTGCCGGTGTCCATGGAGGAACCGCCGCCGATGGAGATCATGAAGTCGGCACCGCTTTTTTGGTAGGCCTCCACACCTGCCTGTACATTCTCAATGGTGGGATTGGGCTTGATGTTTGAGTACACTTCAAAGTCAATGCCGTTGGCCGTCAGAAGATCTGTGACCTTAGCCGTGACGCCGAATTGCACGAGGCCGGGGTCGGATGCCACGAATGCCTTGCGAAAGCCCTTTGCTTTGACAATCTCCGGGATCGCCTGGATGGCGCCCTTGCCGTGGTAGGACGTTGCGTTGAGAACAAAACGATTGTATGCCATAGTTCACCTCCGAGTATAAATTTTGTAAATTATATTATAACATGATTTAATGGAAAATGCGATGAATCTTTACATTTTCCTCTTTTTTCTGTTAAAATGAAAAGGACTTCAAAAAAAATTTTGGAAACAGCAAATGGAACCCCTTCGTTATGTGTCTATAGGACAGATGCGGATAAGGAGGCAGTAATTATGACGCCCAAAGAATGCGAAAGAATCTACAACGAAGCTTACCGTGCGGTTTACTGGACTGCCATGTCTCTTCTGAAGAACGAGGCTGACGCGGAAGATGTCGTGCAGGATACTTTCGTCACGCTGCTCGAATCCTATGACACGCTGCAGGACAAAACGAAGGTCGTTCCGTGGCTCAAGAAGATCTGCGCAAACCGATGCCTGAACCGTCTGACCAGGACGAAGACGGAGGACGTGGAGCAGGAGTTCTTTGAAGACACGGAGTATGTTCCGGAGGATTTTCTGCCCGAGTCGATCGTGGAGTCGGCGGAGCGACGGAAGATCATCATGGACATCATCGATACGTCTCTGTCGGAGGATATCAGAAGGACGATCATCCTTTATTACTTCGATGAGATGAGCACGAAAGAAATCGCCGAAGCCATGGAGATTCCGCCGGGAACCGTTATGTGGCGTCTTGGTTTTGCCAGAAAGAAAATCAAGAAGGAGGTTGAAAGATATGAGAAAGAAACCGATACGAAGCTGTACTCCGTGGCTCTGCCGTTCTTAGCATTGTTATTCCAAAAGGAAGCGGAAATGACGCCCCTAAGGCCCATGCCCGCTTCGCTTGCCGAACTGTCCGCATCTAAAGAAGCTGCCCGCGCGAATGCGGGTCAAAGCATCGTCTCAGAGACGATTCGGAAAGGGACAGGTATTGCTATGAAGAAACTGATCATTTTATGTGTGGGATTGCTCGGTATTGGTGCTGCGATTGCTGCAGCTGTAATTATGTTGAATCGGGACGAAGAACCCAAATCGAAGAGAAAGGCGAATAAGAACAATACGGTTTATGAAGATGATACGGACCCGGGCTTCGATGATGACGAAGACTACGGGGACGATGATGAGAACGGTTACCGGACGGACACGGATCCCGATGAGCCCGAGACGATTGACGTGAACACATTTGACTGGGAATCGTTTTATGAGTGGGATGGCAATACGATTACCGGTTTCAGCGGACCTCGTAACGATGCTGTCGCCAACACGGGCATCATGGTAATTCCCGCAAGGTGCGAAGCCATCGCCCCTTCCGCATTCGGAACTGTTTCATGGGCTCGGGAAGTGCGCTTTGAGGCGCCGGAGAAGATAAAGGAGATCGGGGACTTTTCCATGAACCAGTTCCCGCTTTTGCATTCGTTTGTATTTCCGCCCAATGCGGACCTCTTCCTTGAGGGTGTCTATTTCCAGCCGGGAACTGCGCCGTTCGCCTTCGGCGTAACCTCTGACGGCACGAAGCTTCATAACCTTGTGCTTCCGAACGGAATGGTGTCCTTTGCATTAATGAAAACGCTGGCCATTCATGAGAATGGTTCTCCGAAGAACAATCAGGTGTATATGGACCGGCTTTTTGTTCCGGCCGGGTTCAGTATCCGTTACAATGATCCGGATTACGACAATCATTGCTTTGCAAAATTCACGAAGGAATTCTACGACGCGAACTGGTCTTTATATAAGCAGGTTCTTACGATGGAGGATTTCGGAGAATCTCCTTGCACGGTTTATGTTGTCAAAGGCTCCTGGGCCGATGTGAATTTCGACGACTGGACAGTGGGCGATCTCATCATAAAGGATTATTGGGACGGCGTGAATTACACCTTTGCCGAATATGATCCGCTTTGGGACATTGAGGACATCTCCTTCAATATCGGCAAGGAGAGAGCAGTATTCAACGGATACGAAGAACACTGGCATATGTATCGTAAGAACGAGAATGAAGAGAAGGTTTTCGACGGTACGATTACGCCTGAAAATCTGCGGGCTCTTTACAACGAGATTATCGCTCTTGCCGAGGCCGGAAAGCTTGGGGAAGGATACGGCACGAATTGCGTCAGACTTGATTGCTTCGGTGATGAAAAGGATATCTGGTATAGCTGCGCCGATGCAGATGTGCTTCGCAAATTAGCGGAAAAGTATGCAAAATAAGCCGGAAACGGTGAGTTTGGTGAAGAAACGGAAATGTTACCTAAAATCATGATTCTGTCGGACATTCACGGCGGATATTACAATCTGGACAGAGCGCTTGCGTACTACGAAAAGGAGAAGTATGAACGCCTTTTTGTGCTCGGCGATCTGTTCGGATACTCCTTTGACGAGACGGACGATGAGATCTTGAAACGCCTCCGCGAGGTGCAAAACAGTGTCATCGTCCGCGGCAACTGCGACGGATGGCTTGACTGCGAGGATATTCGGGAACTGGTTATTGACGGGAAGCGAATTACGCTGACGCACGGGCACAGGTACACGCTGATGAGCCTGCTTCGAACGGATGCCGATATCGTCTGCGTCGGTCATTCGCACATTCCGGTCATCCGCGAATATGCCGGCAAATTGATCATTAATCCGGGTTCGGTCGCGCGTTCGCGATCGGGCCCGGAAAGCTTTGCAACAATCGAAGACGGCTTTGTCCGGATTCGCTCGCTTGACTATGATGTTCTGGAGGAATGGAAAATATGAAACAGATCACGCTCGGTCGCACCGGAATTACGGTTCCGCAAAACGGTTTCGGTGCTCTGCCGATTCAGAGAATCAGTAAGGAGGATGCTGTCAGCCTGCTTCGTAAGGCATACGAGGGCGGCATGCGCTTCTTCGATACCGCAAGAGCCTATTCGGACAGCGAAGAAAAGCTCGGTGTCGCATTTGCCGGAATGCGTGACAGGGTTTTCATTTCCTCGAAGACGATGGCCGAGACAAAGGAGAAGTTCCGGTCAGACCTTGAGACCTCGCTCGAGAAGCTGCAGACGGACTATATCGATATCTATCAACTGCACTGCGCTGCACGCTGTTACGATGAGGGCGACGAGCTTTATGAGGCGTTGAAGGAAGCCAAGAAGCAGGGGAAGATCCGCCATATCGGCATCACGGCGCATAAGATCGGCGTCGCCGAGGATATCGTAAAAAGCGGGCTTTACGAGACACTCCAGTTTCCGTTCTCTTATTTGGCGTCCGAGCGGGACATCCGGCTTGTGCGTGACTGCGCGGCGGCCGGCATGGGATTTATCGCGATGAAGGGCCTGTCGGGCGGGCTTCTGACCGATTCCGAGGCCTGCATGGCATTTATGAGCGAGTACGAGGCACTTCCGATCTGGGGCGTGCAGCGCGAATCCGAGCTTGCGGAATGGCTCTCATTTTTCACAAAAGAGGTGCGGATGACCGACGAAATCCGTGCCGTCATCGAGAAGGACCGTGCCGAGCTCCTCGGCGAATTCTGCAGGGGCTGCGGCTACTGCATGCCGTGTACGGTTGACATCGTGATTAACCAGTGTGCGCGGATGAGCCAGATGATTCGCCGTGCGCCGTCTCAGAACTGGCTCACGGAGCATTGGCAGAACGAGATGATGAAGATTGAGAACTGCATCGAATGCGGCATCTGCAAGACTCGTTGCCCGTATGAGCTTGACATTCCGAATCTTCTGAAGAAGAACCTGAAGGACTATAAGGAAATTCTCGCCGGCAAAGCGGTGTGAATAAGGAGGATTTGAAATGACGGTTTACGAAATGCTTCTTTCCGCAAAGGATGAGCAATATCAGGCGTTTCAGGCGAAGCTTGTGCCGAACATTCCGCCCGAGAAGATTCTCGGCGTGAGAACGCCGAAGATGCGTGAGATTGCAAAGCAGGTTGCGGGCAGCCCGGAGCGGGACTCGTTCCTTAAGAGCCTTCCGCACGAATATTACGAGGAAAATCTGATCCATTTCTTCGTCATTTCCCTGATGAAGGACTTTGACGAATGCGTGAAGGCGGTGGAGGCGTTCCTCCCGTACGTTGACTGTTGGCCGGTTTCCGATCAGGCGACGCCGAAATCGTTTTGCAAGAATCACGAAAGGCTTCTCCCGTATATCCGTAAGTGGATTGATTCCGACCATATTTATACGGCGCGCTTCGGCATGCGGATGCTGATGAATGAGTTTCTGGGAGACGATTTTAAGGAGGAATACCTTTCCTGGGTGGCTGATAAGAAGGGGGAGGATTACTACTTAAAGATGATGCAGGCATGGTATTTTGCAACGGCGCTTGCGAAGCAATACGATGCAAGCGTGAAGTACATTGAAGAGCGGAAGCTTGACGAGTGGGTTCACAAAAAGGCAATTCAGAAGGCTGTTGAAAGCTTTCGCGTAAGCGATGCGCATAAGGAGTATCTGAAGAGTTTCCGATAGACGAAAAAAGGGGCTTAGGACGTTTGATCCTAAGCCCCTGTCATATTCAAATCAGGCTTCTTCTTCGAGTGTACGGATGAAAACCTTACGGATTCCGCATTTGAAGCAGAGAAGCCAGCCGAGAACTGCGCCGACGGCACCCTGCAGAATTTCGAACGGAAGCTTAATCATTGCGGTTTCGAAGTTGCTGTAAACGAAAATCTTGCCGAGCGTGTATCCGACAACCATGATGACGGCACCGAATGTAACACCGATTCCGGCCGCAGCCTTCGGATGATTCTTCATAACGTAATGGACAAAAACAGAGATTACGACTGCCTGGGTTCCGTGCGTCACAAGGGAAACATACCGCGGCGCGGGATAGAAGATCAGGTCTCCGAGATAGGAGCCGATGCCGCCGACGGCAAATGCTTCGAACGGATTCAAAAGAATCGCCGCAAGAGAGATTACCATATCACACAAATAAAGATGCCCGCCCGGTACCGGGATATAGAATGAGGCAAATACGATGGTCAATGCCATGAATAAACCTGTGATGGTAATTCTTAATGCGTTGTGTCTGTTTTTGTTGTCCATGATGTTGCTCCTTTACAAGTCGATGGCTGAAGTGTATACTAAAACTGAACATATCAAAATAACCAGAAAGGGTATTTTTTATATAACCAGATGAATTATCAAATTGACAAAACGGCGCACGAGCCGGCATACCTTCAGCTGTACCGCCTGTTCGTCCGCGACATCGTAAACGGTTACTTCCCGTTCGGGACGAAGCTGCCTTCAAAGCGCATCATTGCAACGGAAACCGGCGTCAGCGTAATTACGGTCGAGCATGCCTATACGATTCTTTCAGAGGAAGGCTATATCGAAGCCAGGCAGCGGAGCGGCTTTTTCGTGACCTACCGCGGGGAGGATTTTCTGCATACCGAGACGACCGGAGAGGAAGAGGAGGAGCAGGAGCTGTTTTCTCTGTCGAACGAAAGGACGGAGAGTGAATTCCGCTTCCCATTTTCCGTAGTGTCCAAGACAATGCGGCGCGTGCTGCTTGACTACGGAGAGAAGATTCTTGTAAAATCGCCGAACCACGGCTGCGCTGAGCTTCGCGGGGAGCTCGCCAGATACATGGCAAGAAGCCGCGGCATTACGGTGAAGCCGTCGCAGATCATCATCGGGTCCGGAGCGGAGTACCTGTACGGACTGATTGTCCAGCTTTTGGGAACCGACCGTGTCTATGCAATTGAAAAGCCCTCCTACAAAAAGATCGCGGAAGTCTATAAGACGATGGGTGCGACCGTCGATGAGCTTTTGATGGGCAGTAACGGTATCGTCAGCAGCGAGCTTGCAAGAACCAAGGCGGGAATCCTTCACGTGACGCCGTTCAACAGCTTTCCGAGCGGCGTTTCCGCAGATATTTCGAAGAAACTGAAGTATCTGCGCTGGGCTAAGGAGAGAAACGGCGTTTTGATTGAGGATAATTATGATTCCGAGCTGACCGTATCAAAGAAGCCGGAGGAGCCGCTTTTCTCGATGGCCGACGGGGCCGACGTAATCTACCTGAACACCTTCTCCGGAACCATTGCGCCGTCTGTCCGTATCGGCTACATGATCCTGCCGGAAAGCCTTCTTACAAAGTTTCACGAAAAACTCGGCTTTTATTCCTGTACGGTTCCGATTTTTGAACAGTATGTGCTCGCCGAATTGATTAAGAACGGAGATTTCGAGCGGCACATCAACCGCGTGCGGAGAGAGAAAAGGCAAAAGGCGGCAGAGGAAACGATTTTCGAAAAAAAACTGAAATAAGGATTGAAGAACTATCTGAAAAATGGTAAAATATTCGCATATCGAAAATGCAATTCGCATTTCAACGATAGAGTATTTTATATGACGGAGGGAGTAACTATGTTCTGTCCCAATTGCGGTATGACAATTACCGAAGAGACAAGATTCTGTCCCGGATGCGGCGCCATATTAAAAAACAGCAATGCGAACCAGTGGACGCAGGATGTGAATCAGGCTTTCCGGGGTGCCGAGAGTCAGCTCGGGAACGCGTTTAATGACATCCGAAACAGCTTTAACGGAGGCGGGGCTCCCCGCGGACCGAGGCTTACAACCGACAGAAGCCTTTTGATGTATATCATTTTATCGCTGGTTACCTGCGGCATCTACGGCTGGTGGTTCATTTACAGCATGGCGCAGGATGTCAATACGGCCTGCGAGGGTGACGGCGACAGCACGCCCGGTCTGATTGCTTTCGTTGTTTTGAGTTACATCACCTGCGGCATCTACGCCTATTATTGGTATTACAAGCTCGGCAACCGCCTTCAGAGCAATGCATACCGTTACGGAATGCAGTTCCCGGAGAACGGAACCACGGTTCTTCTGTGGCTCATCTTCGGTTCGTTCCTTTGCGGTATCGGTCCTTTGGTTGCGATGCACATTTTGATTAAGAATACGAACGAAATCTGTCGCGCTTACAACCAGGTTAACGGTTATGGAGCGTAAGGAACAGCCTCGTTTCAAGCATGTTCGGAATGCGATTGCCGCGATTGCGGCAATCGCATTGTTATATGCGTTCTTTTCGCTTGTGGGAATCGGATGCCCGATTAAGTACACCACCGGTGTATCGTGCCCGGGCTGTGGCATGACACGTGCCTGGCATGCGGTGCTTCACCTGGACTTTAAGAAAGCAACGGAGTTTCATCCGCTTTGGTTTTTGCCGGTTCCGGGGGCATTGCTTCTTATATTCCGCAAGAAGATTAATCCGAAGGTTTTCCGGATTTCGTTACTTGTCATTGCGGTTTTGTTTTTCGTTGTTTACGGCATTCGCATGGCGGATCCGTCGAATGAAATCGTTGTCTTCCGGCCGAAGAAAGGCCTGATCGGAAGACTTGTTTTAAAGCTTACGGGGCATTAGAGAGATTGACCGGAAGACCTTTGGGCTTTCGGAAGAGGAGCATTTTATGTGGTTAGAAATGATACAGATGTGCAAAGATCACGGCATGCGGGACATGGATCTTAATAATCCCGGCATGCAGCTTTACTATTGCACGGATCCGAATCAGTCCGGGATAACGATTGTCTGGTTTGTCTGCGACCGTGAGATGCGTAATATGAACCGGATGCAGTATCAGAGTTATCTTTCGGCAATTCGCGGGCAGTTCATCAGATACTATCCATTCATCCGCACGCTGACGGTTTTGCTGACCGATGACTATGTTTTTGCGAATTCTCTTTGTGGCGGATGCGACGGCGAGAGTTATGCTTACTGGGTTGTGGATCCCGTGAGCCATGTGGCATTTTCCGATCCGAACCAGAAGTGGAATCTGATGGAATGGTTCTGGCCGGAACTGAAGGAGATCATTGAAGTCGACCGGAACGAATGCGAAGCCGGCATTCGGATGTCCGACCGTTACAATACGGCGCTGTGGACAGAGCACACGAATATGACGCCCGCGGATGACTGGAACACGAAGAGGAAGAACAGCTTATTTAAGCCGAAGATTACCTGGGCTCTGATTGCCGTGAATATGGTGATATTCATCGTGTCTTTGTTTTTCGGCATCGATCATATGGCAGAAGCCGGCGGAACAAGCTTTGATACTACCTTCGGAGACTTTCAGATTTACCGTCTGCTGACGTCGTTCTTCTTACATGCAAGCATCGATCATATTCTCGGCAATATGTTGTTCCTGCTGATGTTCGGCGGCACGCTTGAAGCATACATGTCGAAAGGACGTTACTTTTCGCTTTATATGATTTCCGGCCTCGGAGCCGCGGTTTGTTCCACGCTTTGGCGCTTCATCACTGATCAGCCGGAAATCCTGGGCATCGGCGCTTCCGGTGCAATCTACGGCCTGATGGGTGCCGAGCTTGTTCTTCTGATCAGGCGTCCGGATGTCCGTAAGAGCAGCAAGGGATTGCCGGTATGGGCCATTCCCGCCTATGTGCTTTACAGCCTTGCACCGTATGTTCTTATGCAGATAATCGGAATTCGTTACAATGTGGATCTGGCAGCACACCTGACCGGATTCGTAATCGGTCTGTTCACCTATATCGTCCTGACGGTCGGAATGAAAGACAAAGCGGAGCAAACAGCTTGAAGATTTACGAATTACATTATTCGAAGACGAATACCTACGTCATTGAAACAGAGCGGGGAAGGATCTTGTTCGACACCGGTTGGGCGGGATCTTTCCCGGCTTTTTGTCATGCCATGAGCGAAGCCGGGATTTCCGTCCCATCCCTTTCGGCGATTCTGCTTTCGCATTTTCACCCGGATCACATGGGAATCGCGCAGGAGATTGCAGACAAAGGCCCTGTCATTCTGGTGCCTGATCTGCAGCTTCCGTATCTGCATTCTGCGGACGGTGTATTCGAAAAGGAGAAGAACAGCGCATTCATTCCGATTAAGGATGCCGACGTCCGTTCCTTTTCTCTGGCAAAAAGCCGCGAGGTGCTCGCCTCGTACGGCGTGGACGGCGAAATCCTGCATACGCCCGGTCACAGCGATGACAGCATCTCTCTGTGGCTTTCGGATGGGAGCCTGTTCGTCGGCGATCTGAACCCGCTTTACGAGCTTGAGCTGCACCGCGGCACGACTATCGGGGAGAGTTGGGAGAAGCTTCTCGCACTTCATCCGACGACCGTATACTACGGGCATGCTAAGAAGACCGTTTTGGCGGAGAACTCTAAGCCTTCGATGGCAAAGGAGAAACCCTCCCCAGACGATTCCGATCTTTATAAGCTTGTGTCCGATATCATGAAGCTGATAGACCGAAACTGCACGATGGCGAAGATTCAGAAGAAGACCGGCGCCGATGCGGGCCTCGTGGAGGACGTGATGCGCATGTATCTGACTCACCAAAACATCGGCGTGCGAGGAATTCTTGACAGGATTGAGATTAAAGGGCGCTGAGCGTCATATAATGTCACAAGGAGGATCAGAGTGGATCTTAAGGAAACTGCCGAAAAGCTCGTGCGAAACCACAGCCTTTCGGAGGAAGAGTATCTGTTTTTGATTGAAAACGCCGACGAGCAGACGCGCAACTACCTCGCTGAAGAAGCATGTGCGGTGCGAGACCGTGTCTACGGCAAAAGGGTTTTCGCCAGGGGGCTGATTGAAATCGGCAACATCTGTAAAAACGACTGCCTGTATTGCGGCATCCGAAGAAGCAACAAAACCGTAGAACGCTACCGACTCAAAAAGGATGAGATTCTTGCATGTGCGGCAGAAGGTTACCGGCTTGGTTTTCGGACATTCGTGCTGCAGGGCGGCGAGGATGCATATTACAGCGACGCGGTTCTTAGTGAAATCATCCGGGAGCTGAAGAAGAATTACCCGGACTGTGCCGTGACGCTTTCGCTCGGAGAGAGAAGCGACGAAAGCTATGAGGCGCTTCGGGAGGCCGGCGCGGACCGTTACCTGTTACGGCATGAAACGATTGACGCGACGCACTACGGAAAGCTTCATCCGGCCGAGATGAGCCACGAGAACCGGCTCCGCTGCCTTAAGACTTTGAAGAGGCTCGGGTTTCAGACCGGTTGCGGGTTCATGGTCGGCTCGCCGTATCAGACCACGGAAATGCTCGCAAGGGAGATGAAATTCATCGAAGAGTTTCGCCCGGAGATGTGCGGAATCGGTCCGTTCATCCCGCATCACGAGACGCCGTTTCGTGACGAGAAGGCAGGAAGTGTCAGCTTAACATGCCTTTTGTTAAGCTTAATCCGGCTGATTCATCCGCATGTCCTGTTACCGGCGACGACGGCGCTCGGGACGATGCATCCGGGCGGCCGGGAGATGGGCATCCTTTCGGGTGCCAATGTCGTGATGCCGAACTTGAGCCCTGTTTCGGTCAGAAAGCAATACGAGCTTTATGACCATAAAATCTGCACCGGAGAGGAATCCGCGCAATGCGTCACCTGCCTCTCTGAGAAGATTCGAAGCACCGGCTGCGAACTTGATTTTTCAAGAGGGGATTTCTCTTGAATCCCTTAGCGGTTGTGCTATAATGGAACTGTAATATCTGACGGGAAAGTATTTTCTGACCCGCAAGAAAGGACAATTGAATATGTATAAGTATGATCCCAAATCTCTGATTGCGGATGAGTTCATCAATGATGAGGAAATCCGCGAAACTCTGCGATACGCGGAAGAGCACAAGCATGACCTTCCGTTGATCGAATCCATTCTCGAGAAGGCACGGCCGAAGAAGAACGGAAACGGCTGCACCTGCGCCGGGCTTACCCACCGCGAGGCATCCGTGCTGCTTGCCTGTGACCTTCCGGAAATCACCGAACGCATCTATCAAATTGCAGAAGAAATCAAGCTCGCATTTTACGGGAACCGTATCGTGATTTTTGCGCCCTTATATCTGTCGAACTACTGCATCAACAGCTGCGTTTACTGCCCTTACCACATCAAAAACCGACACATTCCGAGAAAGAAGCTGACGCAGGACGAAGTACGCGCGGAAGTCATTGCCCTTCAGGACATGGGGCATAAGAGGCTTGCCATCGAGTCCGGCGAGGACCCGGTCAACAACCCGATTGAGTACATTCTCGAGTGTATCAAGACAATCTACAGTGTGCATCACAAAAACGGCGACATCCGCCGCGTGAACGTGAATATCGCCGCCACGACGGTTGAGAATTACCGGAAGCTTAAGGAAGCCGGAATCGGAACCTATATCCTTTTCCAGGAGACCTATCATAAGGAGAGTTATGAGAGGCTTCACCCGGCCGGACCGAAGCATGATTACAATTATCATACCGAGGCGATGGACCGCGCGATGGAGGGCGGCATCGACGATGTCGGGCTCGGCGTGCTGTTCGGGTTGGAGCTTTACAAATACGAATTCGCGGGGCTTATCATGCACGCGGAGCATCTTGAGGCCGTGCACGGCGTCGGGCCGCATACGATCAGCGTGCCGCGAATCAAGAGGGCGGACGATATTGACCCCGATGTGTTTGATAACGGAATCGATGATGACACATTTGCCAAAATCACGGCCTGCATCCGTCTCGCCGTGCCGTATACCGGCATGATCATTTCGACGCGTGAGAATGAACAGGTGCGCTCAAAACTGTTAAGACTCGGCATTTCGCAGGTGAGCGGCGGCTCGAGAACGTCGGTCGGCGGCTACGCGGGTTATACGCCGGAGGAGCGTCCGCACGATACCGAGCAGTTTGACGTTTCCGACCAGAGGTCGCTTGACGAGGTGGTGCGCTGGCTTATGGAGAGTGGGCACATTCCGTCGTTCTGCACGGCCTGCTACCGCGAGGGCAGAACGGGCGACCGTTTCATGAGCCTTTGCAAGAACGGACAGATTCTGAATTGCTGCCATCCGAACGCGCTGATGACGCTTGCGGAGTATCTCGAGGACTACGCGAGCCCCGAAACCGCGGCTGTCGGAAAGAAGCTGATCGAGGAGGAACTGAAGAGGGTTCCGAATGAGAAGGTCAGAAGGATCGCGACGGAGCACATCGAAGACATTCGGAGTTCCGACCACAGGGATTTCCGCTTCTGATACGGAGGTTTTTATGAGTTTACAGGATACCGTCAGTGCCGAAAGAGTGCACGTCGCATTTTTCGGAATGTGTAACGCCGGCAAATCCTCGCTGATGAACGCCGTGACGGCGCAGGACGTCAGCATCGTGTCCCCGGTTCCGGGTACCACGACCGACCCTGTGAAAAAGGCGATGGAGCTGCTCCCTTTGGGACCGGTGCTTCTTCTGGACACGCCGGGGCTTGACGATTCCGGAAACCTCGGGGCATTGCGGGTTGACCGTTCCGCGAAGATCCTTTCGGTGACCGATATCGCCGTTTTGGCGGTGGATGCCGCGAAGGGCTTTTCGGAGCAGGACCTCGCGTTTCTTTCGGAACTTAAGACGCGGAAACTGCCGCACCTGATTGCTTTTACGAAGGCCGACCGGATTCCCCGGGAAACCCGTGAAGAAAGGCTTCGCGAGGTCGCGGAAAATGTGACAGTCTTCACAAGCGCGGTTACCGGGGAAGGCATCGAAGCGTTTAAAAATGCTCTCGGAAGCTTTGCGCCGCTTGTTAAGAAAGAGAAGCTGATTCTTGCGGATCTCGTTGCGCCGGGAAGCACCGTCATTCTCGTTACGCCGATTGACGGTTCCGCGCCGAAGGGCAGACTGATATTGCCGCAGCAGCTGACATTACGGGAGCTGCTCGACCATCACTGCAAGGCGCTTGTATGCCAGCCGGAAGAGCTGTCAGGGCTTCTTGCCATGTTGAAGGAGCCGCCCGCACTTGTCGTGACGGACTCACAGGCATTTGCCGCAGTCGGCAAGGCTGTTCCGCAAAGCATTCCGCTGACGTCCTTTTCGATTCTGTTTGCAAGGTATAAGGGAAGTCTTGGCATTTTCCTTAGTGGAATTAAGGCGCTTGACGGACTTAAGCCGGGGGACCGTGTTTTGATTGCGGAGGGCTGCACACATCACAGGCAGTGCGAAGACATCGGAACCGTGAAGATTCCCGCTCTTTTGGAGAAGCATCTCGGTTTCCGTCCGGAATTCACGTGGGTTTCGGGAGGAGATTTTCCCAAGAATCTTGGGGCTTATGCCCTTGTCGTGCATTGCGGCGCCTGCATGCTTTCCGAGCAGGAGATGGCGCACCGCCTTACTATTTCGAAGACCGAAGGCGTTCCGATGCTTAATTACGGGATGGCCATCGCCTATATGAACGGGATTTTGCAAAGAAGCCTGAAGGCTGTCGGACTGACTGAAGAATAAAAAAAGAGCCGGAATCCGCTTACATGTGACGGATTCCGGCTTTTTGCTGGGAACAATGGGGCTCGAACCCATGACCTCCCGCGCGTCAGGCGGACGCTCTCCCGGCTGAGCTATATTCCCGATGTCATGAAAAATGTCATATCATATCATACACGAAACAATATGGAATTGCAAGAAGGGAAACTATAAGATTTTCCTTGCATTTATGTCTGCCTGTGGTAAAATAATCGCAAAAGAGGTCATACAATAATAAACGATTCGGAACGGTACGGAATATGAGAAAGCAGGAAATAACGCGGCGCGGCGGTATATCCGGCAGAACCGCACGAAAGAAACATACAGGACACAAGTCCGGCTTACTGGAAGTCGCAGTATGCCTTTGCTTGTGTCTCTTTCTTTTTACGGGGGCATTCCCCGCATACGGCAAGGCGGCGGATATCTTTCAGGATGAGAACGATGCATATGCTTCTTCGGACCCGACAAGACCCGGCACCGGATTCTCGACGACTTTATATAATGACAAGAGCGGCCTTCCGACCTCCGAAGCCAACACCATCGTGCAGTCGGAGGAGGGCTTTATCTGGATTGGCAGCTACAGCGGTCTGATCCGTTATGACGGCAATACGTTTGAACGCGTGGATTCCACATCCGGCGTAGCAAGCGTTGTCACGCTTTTCGTGGACAGCAAAAACCGGCTCTGGATCGGCACCAACGACAGCGGTGTCGTGATGATGGACCGGGGTGAGACGAAGACATTCCGGAAGGAGCAGGGGCTGCAGTCCCTTTCCGTGCGTTCGATTGCCGAGGATCCGAGCGGGAACATTTATGTTGCCACAACATGCGGTATCGTCGAAATCAATACGCAGATGCAGGCGAGACAGATGGAGCATGCCTTTATCAAGGACTCCTACATTCGTGAGCTGCGGACCGGAAGCGACGGCGTGATCTACGGCATTACCCAGGAGGGTGAATTTTTCACGATTGAAAACCGGATCATCAATAAATATTTCAACCTGATAATCAAAGGCATGTCCGGCGTCATTTCGGTTCTGCCCGATCCCGAACAGCCGGGATATGTCTATTTCGGAACGAGCGAATCGCGAATCTACCATTCCGATTATCTGCACAATCTGGAGCGCTTCGATACGATCAAAGTGGCACCGCTCAAATACATTAACGCGATGTACAAGATTGACGGTGTCATCTGGATTTGCGCCCAGGACGGAATCGGTCTGATTCAGGACGGGAAGCTTCGCGTGCTTGACAATGTGCCGATGCGCAATTCCGTCGAGGAAATGATGACGGACTATCAGAACAACCTCTGGTTTGCCTCCTCGAGACAGGGTGTTATGAAGATTACCTCGAACAGGTTCGCCGATGTGTCTGAGTGGTACGGTCTTGATAACGATGTCATAAACTCGACTTGCGTCTATGACGACTGGCTGCTTTTGGGAACCGATACCGGCCTTACGGTTCTCGGGCCGAACAAAATCATTGACAAATGGAACGTGAAATCCGTAAAGACGCAGAAGGGCAGAAAGATTCGCGAGACGGATCTGATTAAGCTGCTTGACGGCTGCCGGATTCGTTCGATTATCCGTGACAGCAAAAACCGGATCTGGTTTTCGACCTTCAGCGATTACGGCCTGGTCTGCTATGACCGGGGTGCCGTAACCTGCTATACCATGGTTGACGGAATGCCGTCCAAACGAATCCGTACAGTCTATGAATGCAGGGACGGAACGATTTGGGCAGTATGCACCGGCGGCGTCGTACTGATCCGTGACGGGCAGATTCGTAAAGCCTATACCGAAAATGACGGCATTACAAATACCGAAATCCTGACGGTTGCCGAGGCGCCTAACGGCGAATGTGTCATGGGAACGGACGGCGGCGGAATTTTCATCGTCGGTACCCGAATGGTCAGACATCTGGATACGCTGACGGGTCTCACTTCCGATGTCATCCTGCGTATTAAATGGGATTCGGAAAGACAGGTTTTCTGGGTTGTAACGAGTAACTCGATCGGCTATTTGGATACGGACTATAATCTTACAATCCTGAAGGAGTTCCCGTATTCGAATAACTTTGACATTTTCTGGAACAGCCGTGGGGAAATGTGGATCCTAAGCAGTAACGGCATCCATGTCATCTCGGCGGAAGAACTGCTGCGCAACGGGTCCATGCAGCCGGTTTTATATGACTGGCGAAAGGGTCTTCCGCATGTTGCGACATCCAATTCCTACAGTGAGCTGACGAGTAACGGAACGCTTTACATCGCGGGTAACGACGGCGTTACGCAGGTGGACATTGAGGAGCCGTTCGATAACGTGAATGACCTGAAGGTTGCTGTGCCTTTCATTGAGGCAGACGGAAATCTTATCTATCCGGATGCGAACGGCAAATTCAGGATTAAGGCCGATGTCAGAAAGATCACGATTTATAACTATGTTTTTACGTATTCGATGACCAATCCGACCGTTACCTTCTGGCTTGACGGCTTTGACTCGGCGAAGGTTACGGTGAAGCGTACGGACATGAAATCGGTTTCGTACACGAACCTTCACGGCAAGGCCTATACCTTCAAAATGCAGATTCAGGATTCCTCCGGCATCGGCATAAAGGAGCTTTCGGTCGTCATCGTAAAGAACAAGATGTTCTATGAGTACCCGTGGTTCATAGTGCTTTCCGTGATTTTGGGAATCATGCTCGTGGCATTTGTCGTATGGAGAATCGTAGCGCGAAAGATCAAACGCCTCGAACAGAAGGAAGAAGAGCAGAGAATCTTCATCAACGAGATGATTGAGGCCTTCGCTAAGACGATCGATATGAAGGACAGCTACACGAACGGTCACTCCTTCCGCGTTGCAAGATATACGGCCATGCTTGCGACCGAGCTCGGCTATTCCGAAGAGGACGTTGAAAAATACCATAACATCGCCCTTCTGCACGATATCGGCAAAATCGGTGTCGAGGATAAGGTGCTGAAGAAGGAAGGAAAACTCGAAGACGACGAATTCATGCAGATCAAATCGCATACGTCGCTCGGTTATAACGTTTTGAAGGACATTTCAATCATGCCGGAGCTTGCCATCGGTGCAGGCGCGCATCATGAACGGCCTGACGGCAAAGGCTATCCGAACGGCTTGAAGGGCGAAGAAATCCCGAGAGTCGCGCAGATCATTGCCGTTGCGGACTGCTTTGATGCCATGTATTCCGACCGTCCTTACCGGAAGCGGATGAACTTCGATAAGGCTGTTTCGATCATTAAGGGTGCCGCCGGAAGCCAGCTGTTCGGCGATGTTGTGGAAGCCTTCCTGCGTCTTGTCGATAAGGGTGAATTCCGTGCGCCGGACGATGACGGACAGAGCGGAACGACTGAGGATATCGATAATATCCATAAGAGAGAAGACGAGGAAGCCAAAGCGCAAAAAAAGGTCGAAGCGAAGAAGGCCGAAGAAGCCAAGGCACAAAAAGAGGCAGGGACCGAAAAGACAGAGGATGAATCTGAGAAAACTGATAATTCGAAGGAATAATAAACTGATTAAGGGGGAGAACAACCGAATGAAGACAGGACTTGTCATGGAAGGCGGTGGCATGAGAGGGCTTTTCACCGCCGGAGTATTGGATGTATGGATGGAACAGGGGCTGACCTTTGACGGAGCCGTCGGCGTTTCCGCGGGCGTGGCCATCGGCTGTAACTTCAAATCGCGCCAGATCGGTCGTGCCATCCGCTATAATGTGCGTTTTGCCGATGATAAGCGATATAAGGGCTTTACCTCACTCATCAAAACGGGTGACATTTTCGGCGCGGATTTCTGCTATCGCGAGATTCCGCAGCACCTCGACGTGTTCGATACCGAGACCTACCGTAAAAATCCGATGGACTTTTACGGCGTGGCAACGGATGTGGAAAAGGGCATCCCGGTTTACAAAAACCTGCTGAACGGAGACGAACAGGACCTTCTGTTCATGCGTGCGTCCGCGTCGCTTCCGATGGTTTCCCGCGTCGTTCCGTTCGGCGACAGAAAGCTTCTGGACGGCGGCATTACCGACTCGATTCCGCTTAAGTTTTTAGAAGGCAGGGGTTACCCGAAGAACGTTGTCATTCTGACGCAGCCGCGCGGCTATGTGAAGCAGAAGAGCGGGCTGATTCCGGTCGCCAAGCTGACGCTTCGCAATTATCCGAAGATGATTGAATGCATGTCGAAGAGGCATCTGATGTACAACCTGCAGACGGCCTATGTCACCGAGCGGGAGCAGGAAGGCGCCGCATTCGTGATTGCGCCGAAGGAACCGCTTAACATCCCGAATCTGGAGCGTGACGGCTCCGAGCTCATGCGGGTTTACTATGCAGGCCGCGAGGAGGCACTCCGTACCTGGAATGACCTGCAGACATTTCTGAACCGGTAAACAATGCGTGAATTTTATGAAAAATGCTACCATTTTCGTTCAGAATGTGATATAATTAATCTGTTAAGCAGACGAATTCCGGCTGAATCGTTCTGATTCGGCCGGAATTTGATTTTGAAGGAGGTTTTTATGGGAATTATGGAAAGACCTGCCGTTACGGTGTTCGGTGACGGCGCAAAGTATTGGGAGCACACCTACGAGAAGTTTTATCTGAAGGTGTATGTGCCGAAGTCCGACATTGACGGAGAGGCTTTGAACTACACATTTCGTGCCCCGATGCTTACGGTGCTCGAAGAGAAGAAGATGACGATGGATGAGGCAATCGTCTTCGCGAAGCAGACCGGTCTCGCCGATATTGCGGCGTCCGTTGATTCGAGCGTGCTTTTTGTTTACCCGACCTGCGAGGGCGGCTGGGAAGTTTCGGATGAGAGTCTTTATGCGGCTTTGATCGCGGAAGTGAAGATGAATCCGTTTTATAAAGACGGCATTGTGGAGATTCAGAATTTCTTTACGAGAGAATTTCAGGGATATTACGTGCGTGGTGCCATTTTCCGCGCGGACCTTTACGGATACGGCGCATCGGCCGATTATATTGCAAAGAACCTGCTTAAAACGCTTCAGGGCGAATATCTCTGGGGTCCGGGCGAGATTACGCCTGCGATGTGCTCGATGGAACGTCTGAGTGTTGTTCCCACGGTTGAACGTAAGGACATCGGCATCCTTTCGGTTGCCAACAGCGATGCGGTTAATGCCGCTTTTGCGGGCTGCGAGAACCTGCTTATTAAGGATGCGGCGGACTACAAGGCTGATTTCAAGAACTTTGTCCGTAAGTTCAAGATGTGGTGCGGCAAGATGGAATACGAGCCGGATTTCGAAGCGCTTGGCATGAATGAGGACCCGGGCATCGTGACCGTAAAGACGAGCCCGGACAACCGCGGCATGTATAAGGACACCGAAACCCACAAGGTCGGCTATTTCGCTTACTATAACAAGGACGCGTTCGATAAGGGACCGGCGCCTTTGATGATTGGTTTCCACGGCGGCGGAGATTCCTCGATGTACCTGACATTTGTCGCGGGATGGTGGGAAGTGTGCCATAAGTACGGTTTCCTGTTCGTTTCGATTGAAAACCATCAGAATGTTACCGCAACCGAGGTCGTACAGGTTTACGAGGAGCTGAAAAAGCGCTATAATATTGACACGAGCCGTGTATATGCAAGCGGTTTCTCGATGGGAAGCGGCAAGACCTGGGATATGTTCCAGGAGTATCCGCAGCTGTTCGCGGGACTTGCTCCGCACAGCGCCCTGTTCCCGGTTAAGAACAATCCGTTCGGCATGTCGATTGACGATCCGCGCATGAACAAGACGGTTTCCGTTCCGGTGTTCTATTCGGGCGGAGAGAAGTCGCATTTGCCTGAGCTTCCGTTCCAGGCCGAGACCGGACTTGACCGGATTCAGTATCTGGCTTCCGTTAACAAGCTTAATAAGAAGTTCAATGTTTCCTTCGCGGACAAAGATAAATGGGCAGACCCGGTTTACGGCGAGGAAGCCGACCGCGTCGAGAAGATTCCGGACGAGAGCCGCGGAAGCATTCTGACGGTTCGCTATTACAACAGCGAAGACGGCGTATGCCGCACCGCGCTTGCCAGCATTGACAACCAGATTCACGAGTGCCGTGAACATACCTGCGAGAACGCCTGGAAGTTCCTGTCGCAGTTTACAAGATAATATTGATGTATTACAGGTTGGGAATACTGTTTTACATAAAGAGAAGCGAGGCCTCCGGGTCTCGCTTTTTCTATTCTTTTGTGTGCGGCTGAATAGAATTTTTCATTTCACAAAAGAAAAATGTAAAATATACTTGACATATCGTGTAAAATGATATACAATCAGGACAACAACAGAGGAGGGCATCAAAACAGGATGCTCGGAGAGTGAACGGAGGAAACGGATATGGGAGTTAGTCCTTATGTGGTAATCGCAGCAGCTGCTGTCTTGGTTGTATTCATTGTTTGGGCCTGCCTTCGAAAGGAGGACCGGAAGTTTGACGAACGTCAGCTTCAGAAACGCGCGAACGCGTTCCGGTGCGGCTTCTTCAGCATGATCGGCGGAAACCTTCTTATGATGATCCTTTTTTCCTGGAAACCGTGGACGGACCGTGTGGACAGCATGTTCACAATCATTGTCGTTTTCATGACGGCAGTCGTCGTATTTGCCGTATACAGCATATTAAACGACGCGTTTTTCGGAAATAAAGAGAATCCGAAGGGATACCTCGGAATCTGCCTGGCCGTTCTGTTTTGCAATTCGATGATTGTCATCAGGCATTTTATGCAAAACGGCACGCTCCTTCAGGACGGCAAGGTGACGATGACGCCGTGCACGAATCTCGTGATGGTTGTCGTATTTCTCATCATCGCGTTGAGCATCATCGTAAAAATGATTCTCAACCAAAGGGAGGCTTCTGATGAAGAATCTTAAGCTGAAGGCGGCGCGCGCGGCGAAAGACCTTTCGCAGGAACAGCTGGCGGATCTTTGCAATGTATCCCGCCAGACCATCAGCGCCATTGAAAAAGGAGACTACAACCCGACCATCAACCTGTGCATCGCCATCTGTAAGGCCTTAGACAGGACTTTGGATGAGCTTTTCTGGGAGAATGACTGAGTTTGAAACGGCCCGCATCACAGCAGAACCTGTGGTGCGGGACTTTTTTATGAAATCCGTGTGATTTTCCGAAAATGATGTTTACAAATCGTGGCAAATCCGATATAATTTTAATGTTAATGACCGGGCCTTCGGAAACCGCGGAGGCAAGGCTTAGATAAATCAAGGAGGACGTTTCACATGGCTAGAGAAAAACAGTCAATGGATGGAAACACCGCTGCGGCTCACGTTGCGTATGCGTTTACCGAAGTAGCGGGAATCTATCCGATTACACCTTCCAGCCCTATGGCCGACTATGTTGACCAGTGGTCAGCAGAAGGTCGTAAGAACATCTTCGGCAATACCGTTAAGGTTGTCGAGATGCAGTCGGAAGCCGGTGCAGCAGGTACCGTTCACGGTTCCCTCGCAGCTGGTGCTATCACGACTACATTTACCGCATCTCAGGGTCTTCTTCTGATGATCCCGAATATGTACAAGATTGCCGCAGAGCAGCTGCCCTGCGTTTTCGATGTATCCGCTCGATGCGTTGCTACCCAGTCCCTGAACATCTTCGGTGACCACAGTGACGTATATGCCTGCCGTCAGACCGGTTTTGCAATGCTTGCCGAGTCTAACCCGCAGGAAGTAATGGATCTTTCTCCGGTTGCTCACCTTGCAGCAATTGAAGGAAAGGTTCCGTTCCTGAACTTCTTCGACGGTTTCCGTACTTCCCATGAGATCCAGAAGATCGAGAAGTGGGACTACGAAGATCTCAAAGAGATGACCAACATGGATGCTGTTAAGGATTTCCGTGAGCATGCTCTTAACCCCGAGCATCCCGCAATGCGCGGTTCTCACGAGAACGACGACGTATTCTTCCAGCACCGTGAAGCATGTAACTCCGTATACGACGCCCTTCCGGCTGTTGTTGAGAAGTACATGAAGAAGGTGAACGATAAGCTCGGCACCGATTATGATCTGTTCAACTACTACGGCGCAAAGGATGCCGATCGCGTAATCATCGCAATGGGTTCCGTTTGTGACGTTGCAGAAGAAGTTATCGATTACCTCACCGCAGCAGGAGAGAAGGTCGGCCTTGTTAAGGTTCGCCTGTATCGTCCCTGGGTATCCTCCGCACTTCTTAAGGTTCTTCCTAAGACCGTTAAGAAGATTGCCGTTCTCGACAGAACGAAAGAGCCCGGCTCTCTCGGTGAGCCTCTCTACCTTGACGTTGCCACCACGCTTCGTGAGGCAGGTCTTGACAGCGTAATCCTCAGTGGCGGCCGTTACGGTCTCGGTTCCAAGGATACCGCTCCGTCCTCTATTTTCGCTATTTACACCGAACTCGCTAAGGACGCTCCGAAGAGCCGCTTTACGATCGGTATCGTAGATGATGTTACCAACCTTTCTCTTCCGGAAGTTAAGCCCGCTCCGATTACCTCTGCAAAGGGTACCGTAGAGTGCAAGTTCTGGGGTCTCGGCGGTGACGGTACCGTTGGTGCGAACAAGAACTCCACCAAGATCATCGGTGACCATACCGACAAGTACATCCAGGCTTACTTCCAGTATGACTCCAAGAAGACCGGCGGTATCACCATCAGCCATCTTCGTTTCGGTGACAAGCCGATCAAGAGCCCTTACTACATCAACCAGGCTGACTTCGTTGCGTGCCACAATCCGTCTTACGTAATCAAGGGTTACAAGATGGTTCAGGACGTTAAGCCGGGCGGAATCTTCATGATCAACTGCCAGTGGAGTGACGAAGAGCTGAATCAGCATATGCCTGCTGAAGCAAAGCAGTACATCGCTAAGAACAACATCAAGCTTTACACCATCAACGCAATCGACAAGGCAATCGAGATCGGTATGGGCAAGAGAACCAATACGATTCTCCAGTCCGCATTCTTCAAGCTTGCAAACGTTATGCCGATTGACGAGGCAATTGAGTACATGAAGGCAGCTGCGAAGAAGTCCTACGCTAAGAAGGGTGACGCAGTAGTTGAGATGAACTACAAGGCAATTGATGCCGGTGTAGACGCTATCCACGAAGTTAAGGTTCCGGCTGACTGGGCTACCGCAGTTGACGCTCCCAAGAAGATCGAGCGTACCGGCCGTCCGGCAACCGTTGAGATGGTTAACAAGCTCCTTGATCCGATCGGTCTCATGGATGGTTACAGCCTTCCGGTTTCCGCATTTAAGGATATTGCAGACGGTCAGTTCGAGACCGGTGCTTCCGCTTACGAGAAGCGCGGTACCGCAGTAACCGTTCCGGAGTGGGATGCAGCTAAGTGTATCCAGTGTAACCAGTGTGCATTTGTCTGCTCACATGCTACGATCCGTCCGTTCCTTCTTTCCGAGGACGAGGTTAAGGCTGCACCCGCCGGCATCAAGCTTGCGGATACGAAGCCGAAGGCAAGCGAGTACAAGTACACGATGAGCGTTTCGCCTCTTGACTGTATGGGTTGCGGTGAGTGTATCACCGTTTGTCCGGTAGGTGCTATCGCAATGGCTCCTCAGGAGTCTCAGGCAGCAGAGCAGCCGGTATTCAACTACCTTGTTGAGAACGTAGGCAAGAAGGCAGTTGCCGACACGATGCCTGCCGTTAAGGGTTCCCAGTTCAATCAGCCGCTCCTTGAGTTCTCCGGTTCCTGCGCAGGCTGTGCCGAGACCTCTTATGCAAGACTGATCACCCAGCTCTTCGGTGAGCATATGTACATCAGCAATGCAACCGGTTGTTCCTCCATCTGGGGCGGCCCGGCTGCTACGTCACCTTACACCGTTAACAAGGACAGTAAGAAGGGTCCCGCTTGGGCGAACTCCCTCTTCGAGGATAACGCAGAGCACGGCTTCGGTATGTATCTCGGCCAGAAGGTTCTTCGTGACCAGGCAATTGCCAAGCTCGAAGAAATCGCTGCAGGCGATGCTTCCGATTCTCTGAAGGCTGCAATCTCCGCATTCCTTGCTACGAAGGATGACACCCTTAAGAACGCTGCCGATGCAGACGCTTTGGTAGCTGAACTCGAGAAATGTAACTGCGATCTTTGCAAGGAAGTTCTTGCGAAGAAGGATTACCTCGCCAAGAAGTCCGTATGGATCTTCGGCGGTGACGGTTGGGCTTACGATATCGGT
>JAEEGH010001484.1_pt1 | contig 67644 bp, 62 predicted proteins | sample 9134181 | NCBI WGS metagenome assembly JAEEGH01 (sample SAMN16246544, study PRJNA631951) | gut metagenome | biome: gut microbiome; feature: rumen; material: DP-attached | host: Bos | place: Iran: Karaj | collected 2018-10
GTTGACTTCAGAGAAGAAACGATGTCAATCGGCTCGGCATTGCCGAAAACACAGAAAGAAAAAAGTAAAATGCTAAAAAATACTAAGTTTTTCATATTATCCTCCTAATACCAATATGGATCAACTTTCGTTTGCGGGAAGCCAGATTGCTGAAATTTCTCATATGTCGTCGAATCGTATCTGTATTCAGAAAATTCTCTCACCAATATCCGAAATCTCCTCTTCTTCCGCAGGCATAAACATCACGCCAGTCAACTCTTCTAAGCCATTTCCCGCGAAGAACAATGTTGCCAGACTTGTTAATGTATAAAATATTTCCGCTTTGCTCGACACGTGCCAAACCGTCAACGAAACCGCATGTTCTGCCATAAACAGAAATTTTCGAAGAGTTGTCGTTTTCTTCTTCGACAGGATCTTTACCGACAGGTGCTTCTACAGAAATCGCGCCATTTTCATCCAAAACAACTTTTTTTCCTGCTTTTTGAACAATTATTTTGCCGTCACGAACCCCAAGAATCATATTGATATCGGAAACAACGACCTCTTTTTTGAGATCAGCACTTATTATTTTAAGCGTATCTCCTTCCAATGCGATAATTTTCCCGCTGTCAAGCACTCTGATATCATAATATTCAGGTTTTATTTTCAGAACATACTCGCCGCTTTTATTCATCAGGCCTTTTTTCGAACCTTCTCTGACTAACAAATATCCGTTGTTTAAAATACTTACCCTATCGAATTTTGCCGGAGCAACAATATTTCCGTCACTGTCTATTGCACCGAATTTTCTGTTCTTTTCAAACACAAGCAGAGAGTTCTCAAATTCTGGATAAACTCTGTCGGCATCGTCTTTGCTCATTATCACCCTATCATTTTTCACAAGCGGAGGGAAAATAAGTCCATCAGCATAGACATTGTCCCCAATGGGCGACAGCACCGTCAAGCTTTTTGAAACATAAATAGTTTCCCACTTTTTATTTATGACATGGTTTTCATCACCATTTTTTACGACGGTGACTCCGTATCGGAAAGGTTTTCCTGAATCAAAAACAAAACCTGTCGGAGAGACACCGTTTTTATCGACAAATCCAGCTTTCCCGTTTTTGGAAACAACCGCGTATTCTTCTGAAAAATCGGAGGCTTTATCAAATTCAAAAGGTATTTTCACCTCGCCGGATTTGGAAATATAGCCCCATTTCCCCTCTTTCTTGACGGGGGCGAAGCCTTCAGAAAAGTTTCCTACATCTTCATCCTCTAAAGGGATGACGACTTTTCCGCTTCTGTCGATAAATCCCCACTTGCTGTCTTTTGATTTAACCGATGAAAGATCTTCTTTAAACTCTTTTATGCGCAGATATTCGCCAGGAAGAATCTTTCCCTTTTCAGTGACTATCACCGAATACCCGTTTTTCAAAGCACGCATCAAACCGTCCTGCATGGTAAAAACTTTGTCGAATACCGGGGGAAGAGCTTCGCTGAAATCATCAAATAAAAGAGACTCTTTTCCATTGTCGTGGCTGAGGACATACAACACTTTTTTATTTGCCCGTGATGCTTCATCCATGTAAACGCATAAAAGAGCTATAAACGATAAAACTGCTAAAATTATCAGGTTTCTCATTTTATAAAATCTCACAGTTTCCATTAAAGCTTTGACTTGATTCCGTCCTTTATATACTCGATTTCTTCTTCCTTGTGCCTTTCGATCTCACCGCTCCAGAAAGCTTTGTAATCTTCATTGAGATAATACATCTTATCTTCCACTCTAACAACAACAAAACATCCTTGATTCAAACTTCTATATGTTTTAGTCCAACCGCCTCGCGATATCAATTTACCGGATCTTTTGTCATAATATTCACGGACATATTTTTCGTTGACCCTTTTTTCGTTGGATTTCAACTGAATTTCCGGACAAGGATTTTTAAAAATCCTCTGATTAAAATCAAAGCTCATTTTTTTATCTCTCCTCTCCTCTTTGCAAGGTTCGCCGAAGCAAAAATTTTTAGAAAAGACAAAATGTTTCTTCAAATCTTCGTTAAAAACGAAGGTCTTACCATCGAGATCGAAAATTCCAGACTCTCTATCGTCAAAAGAAGCGATCCCAATGATGTTCTTGTCGAGATAAGCCATATGTTTTATAACATCTTCATCTTCAAATCCGGCAATTTCAATTCCGTCCAAATTGTAAATGAAAAAAGTCTTATCTAAACCGAAAAAATCATTACAGACCTGTTCCCTGTTTCCCTTTACCCAAACAATATTTGTTACACCCTCTCTGCATACCGGAAGCATATAAACACTGGAATTATTCAATGTTTTTACCTGTTTGCCGTTTTTAACAAAAATAATATTTCCGTCATTTTCAAATAGTCTGACATCGTTGCAGTTTTCCACAAGCTCATCGTTGGAAACACTGTTTGAGCTTACTTTCTGACTGGAATAATCGGTATAAAATGAAAATCCTTTTCTAGCCTTGATCGTTACCAGGCCTTTGCCGAGAACAAACGCATTATGATCATTCCAGGAGCGGGATTCTTTTAGAACAAGATTATCGTAAACACGCCTGAACATTACAGTTTTTTCCAGAGAATTTTCTGAATTTCTTTCGGAATATCGATTATTGTCTTTATCGATATAGAATTTTTCTGCGTTGTCGCCATGAATTTCCGCAGCTGCCAAACCGTTATAAAAAAATCCGGCATAATCGAGATAAAAATCAATCACAACCTTGCCTGACTTATCGATATAACCGTATTTTCCGTCTTTTTCGACTCGCGCCAAACCTTCGCTGAATTCAAGTGCAGAATCGTAAATCGGTTTAATGACAACATTTCCGCAGCCGTCAATAAAACCGGTTTTGCCGTTTTCTCTTATCAAAAAACGTAAACTGGTTTTTTCTTTGTTTTTTGAACACTTTTCAATTTCAGCTTTTGTCATCATGGACACGGGTTCTGATGTTGTTTCAGCACAAAGAAAAAACGGCAGAAATAAAAGCAAAATCAAGTATTTCATCACCAGTCTCCGAGTGTTCTACTTCATTTTACATCAAAAATATTTCCGAAATGCAGACATCGTCCGATTTTTCGCCTTTTACAGTTGATTTTATTATGATTTTTATCCAGCATCCGACAGGTAAAGGAACACCTACGCGATCAAGATCAAGTATCGGCTGGTTTACTTCCTTGATAGGATCTTTATAGATTTTGTCACTCCACACAGGAATATCGGGTTTAAAATTTTTCTTGGACTCTTCTTTTAAAATTTTTGCATATTCATTGCATGACGACAAACACGAGTCTTTGTTTTCGCATCTTGTTGTAACATCAAATTCCGTCACTTTTCCGTTGGCATCGTATGCAGATTTGTTTTTCAGGTAACCGTTCATAACCGATATGTATCCGACTACCGGCATCGGATCAAGTGAGATTTCAACAAACTCTTCCTTGTCACTTCTCTTAAAGCACCAGGCTGTTGAAAGATCTCCGTCAAACAGCTTCCTTGCATCGTATCCTTTGAGTGATGATGAAACTTTGACCTGTGTATTTGAGCCGAACATATTATTGAAACCTTTGCGGTTTTTCTTGAAATAATCGAACATTTCGGAATTTGTAATGTCATATTCAATTAAAAGCGACGGATTCTTGCCGAAATCAAAGTTTTTGCCTGAATATTTGTAGATTTTGTCTTTTTCATTGAAAACTGCAGGTGAGATTTTAACGATTTTCCCGCCGATAAAATCAACTTCCTGAGCATCAATCACTATTTCTATTTCGTCTGCTTTTCCCATTCCGAAATACTGTGCAGGAGAAAAGTCGTACTGCAAAATCCGGCCCCCCAACACAGGAATCGGGTCGCTGCTATAAAGACTATGATAAGCATAAGCATTAACCTTGTATTTGACCGTAACTTTTGTTTCACGGTTTTGTGCAAACTGTATTTTAGTTACATACCAACTTTTTATAAAATTTTCGGTTAGGTATTCAGGTATGATCGGGTGACATGATTTCTCGTTCGGATTACAGTTATAGAATTTTTCCATAATATGGTCAGGATATGCCTCGGTACCATTTACCGAAATCGAAAAAGCTGTTATGTCAGTACGCAGCGGATCCTGCCTGTCATCGAAAAGACTGACTTCAAAATCTATGGGAAAAGCAAAATCAATGATTTCGTTTTTTCCTTTGTTGAAATAGGTGTAATTGACCTCAATATCAGCAGAAACGCCGTTTATTTTTATAAAAAGACTCTCTTTTTTGATTTCAATATTCGCTTTTTCCAATGCAACCAGATTGCCCGTCGATTTTAGAGAAGACAAAATGTCAATCGGCTCGGCATTGCCGAAAACGCAGAAAGAAAAAAGAAAAATTATTGAAAATATTATGTTTTTCATCCTTACCTCCTCCTAATACCAATACGGATCAACGTTTGGTTGAATATGTCCTGATTGTTGCCACTAAACTCAATCCTGTCTCAAGGCTTCAGCAGGGCTCAGTTTTGCCGCCTTTCTGCCCGGATAGACCGCCGCAATCACAGTCAAAACCAGCGATCCCGCTATCGCCAGAACAAAAGTCAGAGGCGACATATCGACCGGGATCCTTTCGATGTAGTAGACATCCTGCGCCACTTTTACCGGCATATCGCTTAAAATGAGGCAGAGGACCGTTCCCGCTATTCCGCCGAGCAGAGTGCCGAAAAAGCCGATTATGAGCCCGTCAAGCATGAAGATCTTCATTACCGATTTTGCCGGATATCCTGCGGCGCGAAGTATCGCGATCTCCTCTTTTTTGCCCATGACGAGCATGATGAGCGCCGAAACGATGTTGAAGGATGCGACGAGCGCGATGAATCCGATGATCAGGAACCAGACTATCTTCTCCATTTCGAGCGCCGAAAAAAGAGGCTTGTTCATATCTCTCCAGTTTTTGACGACGATACCGTCTCCAAGATCGGACTTGATCGCCTTTTCCGCCTCGTCTATCCGATTCATATCTTTGAGTTTTATCCCGAGATAGTCGATGCTTTCACCGGCAGAAAAGAAGTTCTGCGCATTTTCAAGCGTGATGTAGGCATAGTTGAAATCGTATTCGTAAAGAGAGCTGAAAAATATCGCCGCGACCTGAAAAGTCTTTATCTGCGTTTTCGGTCCGGCAATGCCCATTTCACCGGTCGGAGAGATGATCTTCACTTTGTCGCCGATGCCTATCCCATAGTATTTTGCGAGCTCGACTCCGATCGCGATTCCCGGAAAGTTTTCGGGCTCTATGTCACCTTTTTTTCCGGTAAACTCCTGGACCGATCTGCGCTTTTCAATTATCTCCGGGCATTTGTCAGGACTTACGATGCAATTCATTGAACCGGTAGTTATCTGCTGCGGGAAAAGCATGGCGTTTCCGACAGTCGCCGGATCGATGCCGTTGATAACGAGCCCGTTGAGTTCGTCGCTCACCGAAATTATGACATCCCTTGAAATGACGGGGGTAACGCCCGCGATCTCAGGATCTGCCGCAAGTTTCGCCATTTTCGGCGAGTAATCCTCCAGCTTTCCGCTTTCAGTCGTCACCAAAGCGTGAGTCTTTGCTCCAAGGACAGTCGCCCGCATCTTGTTCTGCAGACCGTCCATTATCGACTGCACAGCGATAAGCGCCGCGACACCGATAGCGATACCGAGGACACATATCAGAGTTATGACGCTCAGGAAACGCGTCCTGCGCGAATTCCAGAGATAACGCAACCCTATGAACGACTCAGCCTTCAACTGATTCCCCCTCTTTTTCAGGCTCGTCTCCCCTTTCGGCGCAGGCAAAATTCATCGTTGCATGCACTACGAAAACCGGGAAGAGGAACGCTGTGAATATCGTATTGACGACCGGAATGAACGATATCAGAGTCGGCAGAAGCGCCGTTTTGAGTGTCAGCGCGGGGTGAAAAACAAGCCATTTTGCCTTTGCTGCAAGCGTCCAGCGCCTCCTCGAAGTGACGAAATCGAATATCAGGAGCGCGTTCATGAAAAAACATACGACGAGCGCCGTGATCTGCCCGAGAACAGGGATAAAACCTATAAAAAACGCAACGGCACCGAGAGCAAAAACACCGGCACTTATCTTCAAAGCCTGTTTCACATCCTCGATCACTCCCTCAAGCGAAAACTCGGCATCGTCCTGCGGCTTTCCGAAGTAGATATCCTCGGCGATCATCGAAATAAAGGAGTAAAGCGGCGAAACAAGCGCATAGGCGATAACGAAAGAGAGGTAGAAAAGAAGCACGTTCACCACGATCTTGAAAAGGAACGCTCCGCAGATCTTCAAAACGCGGTAGAGCTGGGAGAACAGCTCGTCGGTCGCAGGAGCGATCTCGAAAAAATCGAGAGTCTTCACTGTGAAAAAAGAGGATATCTGATGATAGAAAAAGAGCGAAAGCAGAAGCATCGCAAGAATCACTCCGATAGATGCGAAAAAGAGTTTCCCGCTCTTCACGATCGCTTTGAAAGCCTGTAACACCGAAACGCCGCTCTTCATTTCTGAAGAAGTTTTCTTAACAAATTCGACAGCCTGCTCTTTCTTCGTCTTTTGGAGTTCCTCTTCTTTCTTCTCTTCCTCAAACTCCGGACGCGGCGCGGCAAACGGCTTTTTCGGTTTTGCCATTTCAGGCTTTTTGTGCGGAGCGTGGAGCTCTTTAATCAGTTTTTCAGTCGATTCTTCCGATGCTGATTTCACGTTCGTTTTCTCCAATACCAAATTTTATTTCGATCCTTATAAGCGGGCGGTGCGCTTCCCAGCACTCTTTGAACATATCCGCCCATTCAACGATCGTAATCGAATTCTCTGCTTTAAGATACTCTGGAAAATCGGCGATATAAAGCTCGTCAGAGTTAGAGACCCTGTAAAAATCCCAATGATAAATATCGAATTTTCCTGAATATTTTTTCATTATTACAAAAGTAGGGCTCGCGACTTTCTTTCGGTCGACATTCAGCGCCTCGCACAGAGCGCCGGTAAAAAAAGTCTTTCCGGCACCGAGATCTCCGTCAAAAACGATGAGTTCGCCGCCGTGAAGTTCAGAAGCCAGTTTTTCGGCAAGAGCTATGGTCTCAGCCTCGCTTTTTATAAAAAAAGTTTCTCTCTTTTCAAGCATTTTATCTCTCTGTCAAAGCTATCATTTCAACCAGTTTTTCAATATCGTGCGTAGCCGCGCTGAAGCGTTTTTCAAGTTCGATACCTGCAGCTCTGTGCCTTACGACTGCGTTCACTGAACCTTCAAAAAGCCCGAGCAGAGCAGCCTCACGGGCGATGATCCCTGTCAGAGCGTCTCCGCTTCCGCCGAAAGCAAGAGCCTTAGCCCCTGCAGGAACTATCACAGTCTTTTCGCTGTTTCTCACGAAAGTCGCATGACTTTTCGCAACGAGGACATGATCTTTTTCAAGCGGAAATCTTTCGACAAGGCTTATCCACGGTTCTTCCTTTTCTGCCTTGAGAAATCGCCGGATCTCGCCCTGATGCGGCGTGAAAACGACTTTTTTATTCTTGAGCAACTCAACGACTTCCTTGTTTTCGGGCATGATGTCGAACATTCCGGCATCGACCACGAAAGTTCCTTCAAAATCCTTGAAAACCGCAAAATCAAAAGGGATTTCCGAAAGCCCGGGACCGATTACAACGGCAGAAAACTTATGAAGTTCTTCCGCAATTTTTCCGTTTTCGATGAGCATGAGTCCCGGCATCCTCCCCGCGATCGAAGGAAGGAACTCCTTTTTGAAAGCGGCCGTCACAAGCCCGCCGCCGCATGACAGGAACGCTCTCGCCGAAATTATCGAAGCGCCCAGTTTCTCGACATCACCGCCGATGACGAGCAAATGTCCGTTTCTGTTTTTGAAGCCGTCAACAGGAATTTCGGTATTGATGACAGATGGATCTTCCTCGACGAAATATTTGCTTTCAGGTTTTTCGGCCTGAGTCGCCGAAATACGGCCGAGAACGATTTTTCCGCTTCTTTCCGCACCGCTTCCTGCAAAAAGACCTGTTTTGCTGATCCCCATCGTAACGGTGAGATCAGCTTTGACGGCTTCGCCCAAGACCGCGCCCGTATCGCAGTCAAGCCCTGTCGGGACATCAACCGAAACTACGAATTTTTTGTCAGCCGGATACGAATTGATGAATTCTACAGATTCTTTTATCTTTCCTGAAATTTCGCTTTTGAGCCCCGTTCCGAGCATTGCGTCGACGAAAAGAACTTTGCCGGAAACATCTTTAAGATCAACGATTTGAACTTTTTCAGGCACCATCAGGCGGTTCATCCATGCAGAATTTTCAGGAATTTTGTCCGCCTCTTTGAATTCAGCCGCCTCAACTAAAAAAAGAGGGATCTCCGGCACTCTGTCGGCCAGTATGCGAAGCAGCGCGAACCCGTCTCCTCCGTTGCCTCCCCGACCCGAAAAGACCACAATTTTTTCAGGAGACCGGCAGTCGAGCACCTTCTTAATTTCGAGAAAAAGTGAAAAAGCGGCGTTCTCCATCAGGATCATAGAAGGGATCCCCGCTTCCATCGCCTTTTTGTCGAAAGCCCTTGAATCCGCCGTTTTTCCTGCTGCAACTCTCATATCCGCCTCCCGAAAAATGCGCATTACATTATTAAATTTAGCGGATCTTTCAAGAAATTTGTGTCGCCTTAATATTGCCTTACTCCGCTTTTAGTGTAAAATCATTCGTTTTTTTGATTAATGGAGCTGAGAATGAAAAGATTTTTCGTGATTTTCATATTGACCGCGATTTTTTCAGTTTCAGGCTGCTGGAACAACGCCTATCCGAAACCGGAAGCATTTGATGATACAGATGATCCTGCAGAATCGTTTTCAGACAATGATGCCATCAATGACACGGACAACAATACCATTTCAGACGAGGATGCCGTCAATGACACGGACAACAATACCATTTCAGACGAGGATATTTTTATTGTTCTTTGTGAAAACAATCCCTGTATCGGTATAGAACATTCGACTGAAGAATGCTTTGCGGGCAACGGCAGTTACAGGTGCGGCTGTGAAGGAGAGTATTTCTGGTATGACTCTGCGTGCATTCTCGATCCGTGCGACATGAATAAATGCGGAGAAATCGAGGATTCCGCAGGAGAATGTATTCCTAAAGGTCACGACTATATCTGCAAATGCGAAGATGATTTCTTCTGGTACGAAAGCACGAATACTTCCACCTGCATTCTCTCTTCGTGTAGAGGAAATCCGTGCAACGGAAAAGAAAATTCTTCAGGAGAATGTCTTCCGTTAACTTCAGACAAATACGAATGCAAGTGCATTGAAAACTATTATTGGAACGAAAATGCCTGCATTCCAAGCCCGTGCAAGAGTGATTCATGCAGTAAAATAGAAAATGCAACCGGTGAATGTATAGTCATAAATCCGAATCAATATTCATGCAGCTGCAAAAACGGATATTTCTGGAATGGCGAAGAATGCGCTTCCATGCCTGAATGCAGCAAAAAAAGCGGAAATCCATGCAAAGACTCTTCAACAGGACTTATCTGGTCATCCATGCAGCATACTTCCCTCTATAACGCCTCATGCAAAAATGAAGGAGGATTCTATGACTGGCATGTTCCTTCAATAGGCGAGCTCCGAAGCCTGATTGTCGGATGTCCGGGAACAATGCCCGGAGGTTCATGCGGAGTTGACACACAATGCACGAATTCAGACTGCTATACCGAAGGCTGTCAATCCTGCGATTATAGCAGCGACGGCAGATACAGCAAACTCGGAGACACAGAATTGCTTCTTTCATTTTCAATGGATGAAGAAACCTATTTATGGATTGCGGCGTTCAGTTCAGGCGGCATAGGACGAACTCAATGTCCAGCGTTTCTTAACATTGAAGTCAACTATAACTGCGAACCGGAGTCTAAATTCCGCTGCGCAAGATGCGAAGAAGGTTATCTCTGGGAGAATGACAAATGCGTAAAGAGCCCGTGCACTCAAAAAAGCTGCGATATTCCTCATTCCGATCCCGGGTGGTGTGTTCCGGAAAGTGGAACAACTTTCAGATGCAAATGTAAAAAAGACTATGTCTGGAACGGATCCGAGTGTATTCTCAACCCTTGCTTTTACAAGCCGTGCAAAGAGATACCGCATGCCGATCCCGACATGTGCTATTACAATAACGAAATGACATTCCAGTGCCAATGCGACAAAAACTATATATGGAACGGATCGGCGTGTGCTCCCAGCAAATGTCTTGAAGAGCCATGCAAAGATATTCCTCATGCATACAATATCTGCACACCTTTAGGAGAGGACAAATACTTCTGTGCATGCATAGAAAGCTTTGAATGGGGTGCTGAAAGTTATGCATGGGACGGCGAAAAGTGTGTTTCGCCGTGCGACAGCAAGCCGTGTGAAATTCCCAATTCCGACGGAATATGTGATGTCCAGACTGCCGAAATTTATATCTGCGGATGCAAATATCCCTACTACTGGGACAAAAATTCAAGAAAGTGCGTGAACCTTTGCGACGACAATCCATGCAGCAAAGACGAGCATTCCACCGGCCAATGTTATTCAAAATACGGTCCCGATTACACATGTGAGTGCATCGGGAACTATTCATGGGGCGCATCAAGTAAAAAATGTCTTCCCAATTAATAGAAAAGCCATTAACAAAAACATTTTTCCGAATTGATTCTCAATCTAAAAATTGACTTTCCAAAATTTCTGAGTATGCTGTCGCGGTTTTTTGGTTTAGGTCATTTTTTAAGGAGATTGTTATGAAAAGAACATACCAGCCGAGCAAGATCTCGAGAAAAAGAACTCACGGCTTCAGAAAAAGAATGAGAACCGCTGACGGCAGAAACGTCATCAAAGCACGCAGAAAAAAAGGCAGAAAGCTTCTTTCGGTTGCTATATTTGAAAAGTAGTCGGCGAAAATCTATTGGTTTTTTCTTTTTCCAAACAGGATAAAATCAGAAAAGGTCATGATTACTCGAGGCTGAAAGCCGAGGGTAGCGTTTTCAAGACTAAACTGCTGGTCTTCAATTTTATGGAATCCGATAAAATGAGACTCGGTCTTATCGTCACGAAAAAAGTCGGGGATTCCGTCACGAGAAACAGAACAAAAAGGTGGATACGCGAAGTTTTCAGGCTCAACAGGGCAGCTTTTTCGCGTCCGGTCGATCTTGTCATAATTCCGAGAAGAAGCGAACTCAGTTTTGATGAGATCAAGCGCGATTTCCTCTATTTTGCGGAGAAATTCAATGGCAAAGTTTCTGATATTTCTCGTAAATCTTTATAAGAGATTCCTTTCGCCGTATCTCGGCGGACAGTGCAGGTTCTATCCGACCTGCTCGACCTACATGATCCAGGCAATCGAGAAATACGGCGCTTTCAAAGGCTTAGCTCTGGGGATCTGGCGGATCCTTCGCTGCAACCCTTTAAACAAAAACTGCGGTTACGACCCTGTAAAATAGGAGAGTGAAATGAACAAGAATTTCATACTTGCAATGGTCCTTTCGGTCGCTGTAATGTTCATCTGGAGCGAGTTTTTCGCCCCGAAACCGGATCCTGAAGCTGTAAAAAAGCAGCAGGAAGCGGCTGAACAGGCTGAAAAAACGGCTGACGGCGCGCCTAAAAACATAATCGTCACCGAAAAACCTGCTGCAAACGCGGGTGTCACAACAGCACAGCTCTCTGCCGACAAGACCAACCCCGAAAAGACTGGCAGCATCAAAAACGACGCGTTGGAACTCACCTTCTCCACTTTTGGCGGCAAAGTGACAAAATCGCTCATCACCGAAGAGAGATACAAGTCGAAGGAAGTCGATCTCTCGGTCGGTCTCGCTCAGGGCGCGTATTTTCCGGCAATGAGCTCGGTTTTCGGCGCAGAACCCGCTTACGAGCTCGCAGCACAGAGTGCCGATTCAGTAACGTTCATCTATGAAAACCAGGGCGTTACCGAGCAGAAAACGATAACTTTAAAGGATAATTTCAATATCGCAGTCACAAAAACGATAATCAACAACGGCGAAAATGCGGTAGAGTGGACTCCGGCGGTCTCATTCGACTCGCAGTTCGAAAACTCCGACATCCTTTCTTCCTACAACAAAAAGTTCAAGATCGTCGCTCAGAATGCAGACGGAAAATTCGACGAACTCGAAGACAGCGGCGACATCAATGACTTTTTCGAAGCAGGAAACCTCGTAAACTGGATAGGAGTCAACTACGGATACTTCATTTTTGCCGTCATCTCGCCTGAAAACAAGCTTCATGCGGCAGCTGAGATCGATTCCAAGAAAAACCTTTCGAGATTTACCGCAACGGCTGAAAAAATCATCGTTAATCCGGGCGAAAGCGCAACTAAAGAATTTTCGCTATATTACGGCACGAAAGAGCGCGAGATCCTGAAAGAGAAAGAACTCGGGCTTGAAAAGACGATAACTTTCGGCTGGACTTCGTTTTTGGCTGAGCCGCTTCTTCTGGCGCTCAACTTCTTCTACGGCTTCCTCGGAAACTACGGTCTTGCGATAATCCTTCTCACGATAGTCGTAAAACTCCTTCTGTGGCCGCTTTCGAATGCAAGCTACAAGTCGATGAACAAAATGAAGGCACTGCAGCCCAAGATCAAAGAGCTGCAGGAAAAATACAAGGATGACAAGGAGACGCTGAACAAAGAAACGATGCTTCTTTACCAGAAAGAGAACATCAATCCGCTCGGCGGCTGCCTTCCGATGTTCATCCAGATGCCCGTTTACATCGCGCTTTACTACATGATCCAGAACGCGGTCGAGCTTTTCAACGCGCCGTTCCTTCCCTTCTGGCTCACCGACCTTTCAGAAAAAGACCCGTACTACATAATCCCGATCTCACTCGGCGTCATGATGCTCCTGCAGACCAAATTCACGCCGCAGACCGCCGACAACAAGCAGGCGAAGATCATGATGTACACCATGCCGATAGTTTTCACGTGGATCTCACTCATGCTTCCGAGCGGAATGACCCTTTACTGGTTCGTCAACACACTCCTCGGAATCGCGCAGCAGTTCTACATCAACAAAAAATACAAGAACGCGTAAGCTTTTGTAAAAATCTTTTACATTTTATTTTTTTGATCCCTAAAACTTAAAGATTTTTGCCTTTTTCCACTCTTTTTTCCGTTTTAAGCCCTTTTTTAGCCAGTGGCACGACTTTTGCTTAATCTCCCCGCCTTTCGTTTTTTTTAAGTGTGATTATTGACCTTATATTTTTTTGGAGGAATTAAAATGACAGCAAGAGAAATCAAGCCCGCAGACGGCAAAATGTTGGTTTTCTTCGTAGGTATGGGAGCAATCACTTCCACAGTTCTTACCGGTATTTTCAACATCAGAAAAGGGCTTCACAAACCGATCGGCTCACTCACTCAGATGGGACACATCAGACTTGGCAAAAGAACGGAAAACCGTTCTCCGCTCATCAAAGAATTCGTTCCGCTTGCAGACATCAACGACCTTGAATTCGCAGGCTGGGATATTTTCACCGACAATATGTACGAATCGGCTAAACACGCTGCAGTAGTACGCTCGGAAGACCTTGAACCGGTCAAAGAAGAAATGCTCGCGATCAAACCGATGAAGGCTGTTTTCAACCACGAATGGGTAAAGAAACTTGACGGCCCGAACGTAAAGACCGGCAAAAACTACATGGAACTCGCTCATCAGCTCATGGACGACATCAAAAACACGATGAAGGAAAAAGGCTGCAGCAGAGCTGTTATGGTCTGGAACGCATCCACCGAAGCTTACCACAAACCGTGCGAGATCCACAACACGCTCGCTGATTTCGAAAAGGCTATGGAAGACGGTTTCCATCCTGAAGTTGCTCCGAGCCAGGTCTACGCTTATGCAGCACTCAGCATGGGCCTTCCCTACATCAACGGTTCGCCGAACTGCACAGTTGACAACAGAGCGATCCAGGAACTTGCAAACAAGATGAAGATGCCTATCGCAGGAAAAGACTGGAAGACCGGTCAGACCCTGATGAAGACGATAATCGGACCCGGACTCAAACTCAGAATGCTCGGCCTCAACGGCTGGTTCTCGACCAACATCCTCGGAAACCGCGACGGCGAAGTTCTTGACGATCCGGCTAACTTCAAGAGCAAAGAGGTTTCGAAACTTTCCGTTCTCGACACCATTCTTGACGCTAAAAACTATCCGGAACTTTACGGCAACTACTACCACAAAGTCCGCATCAACTACTATCCGCCGAGAGGAGACGAAAAGGAAGCATGGGACAACATCGATATTTTCGGTTGGCTCAATATGCCGATGCAGATCAAAGTAAACTTCCTCTGCAGAGACTCCATCCTTGCAGCTCCGGTCGTTCTTGACACGCTTCTCTTCATCGACCTTGCAAGAAGAGCAGGAATGTACGGTATCCAGGAATGGATGAGCTTCTACTTCAAGTCCCCGATGGTTGCAGAAGGTCTCTATCCGGAACACGATGTATTCATTCAGCACACCAAACTGAAAAACACTCTCAGATACATGATGGGCGAAGAACTTATCACGCATCTCGGCAACGAATACTACGATTACTCGAAAGAAGACTAGTTTTTTAAAACACTTCTATTTTTCAAAACGGGGGCTCAGGCTCCCGTTTTTTTTGCTAAAAATTTCAAAAAAAAATACGAAAAGCACTTGCTTTATTTTTATTTTTGCCTATAATACCGCGGTTTTTTTAAAGTTGACAAAAACAAGTCAGAAAGAATGGGTTTATATTTTAACGTTTTAATGGAGAAAAAGATGAAAAAAACATGTCTGATTTTTGTAGTTTTTGCAGCAATGCTCCTCACAGTAGCTTGCGACGGCAACACTAAACTTGAAGATCTTATTGACACTGATGCAACCGACAGCGAAGCTGTTGACACGGATGCAGATACCGATGCTGACACCGTTGCTGACACGGATGCAGACACCGACGCTGATACCGATGCTGACACCGTTGCAGACACCGATGCTGACACCGTTGCAGACACCGATGCTGATACCGTTGCTGACACCGTTGCAGACACCGATGCTGACACCGACGCAGACACGGATGCAGACACCGATGCAGACACCGATGCTGACACCGACGCAGACACCGACACTGACACCGATGCTGATACCGTTGCTGACACCGACGCTGACACGGATGCTGACACGGATGCTGACACCGATGCTGACACGGACGCAGACACCGATGCTGACACCGATGCTGACACCGACGCAGACACGGACGCAGACACCGAACCGCAAGATCCGTGCAACCCGAACCAGTGCCTCACCCTTGAAAATTCGGACGGTGCATGCACTGTCGAAGGCACCTCATATTCCTGCGGATGCAACGAAGGATATCTGTGGTATGAAGGCGAATGCGGAAAAGTCGTAACCCAGAGCTTCTGCGCGACACTCGCACAGATTCTCGGATTTGAAGGAACTCTCGGAGAGCTTGTTGAAGCTGTATGCCACTGCTTCTCGGCTGACCAGTGCGTGATCGAAGTAGAGATAGAAGTCGAACTTTAATTCCGTTTTCCCTGTCGTTTCCTCTTGCTTCATTCTTGACATAAAATTTTTTGCCTGTAATCCTAAGCCGGACTGACCCTTTCAGGAGGCTGCTATGGAACACGAAGAAAAAAAATACACTCAGGGTGAAGAATTTCTCAATGCTTTCAGTCATGCATTCGGCGCGCTTTTAGCCATTTATGCAATGGTCATGCTCCCTTTCAAGTCATCGACATCCATCCAGACAGCGACGACGGCAATCTACAGCGCAATGCTTTTCGTTTCGTTCCAGGCATCGACATGCTATCACGCAATGACTAACGAAACAGCAAAAAAAGTATTCCGCAGGATCGACCACAGCGCGATCTACCTTTTGATCGCAGGGACTTACACTCCGGTGCTGATGCTGGTGCTTGATGCACCCTACTCCGTCATTTTTTTAGTCATGATCTGGTATCTGGCACTCACGGGGATCGTTTTTTCGTGCCTTACTCTCAAATTCAAGCGTCTTTCAACAGGACTTTACGTTTTAATGGGCTGGCTTTCGGTATTCATGCTCTACTCACTGTGGGTAAAAGGGCTCCACACCACGATGATCTACCTGATCTCCGGCGGTCTCGTCTATACCGCAGGCAGCTATTTTTACCTTTCGAAGCGTAAATTTTTCCACGGGATCTGGCACTTTTTCGTCCTTTTCGGCGCGATCCTGCACTATCTCGCGATAGAATCGCTGCTGTGATTCGAAATTCGCCTTGCAGACCTGCTCAAATCCTTGATTTTTCGATAAGTTTTTGTATAAAACCCGCGCTTTGTCTGCAGGAGGTCTTATGAGCAGAAAACTTGAGACTTTGGAAGCACAGTATAACTCGAACCCGACTCTGCCGAATCTCATCGAATATCTTGAAGAGTGCAAGCGTGAGTCGCAGTGGGAAAAGATCATCGAAGTCACCTCTATCCGAAGCGGATCGGAAACACCTGAAGTCCACTTCTACCGCGGAACAGCACTCATAAATCTCGGCAAAAAGAAAGAGGGTGTGAAAGAACTCCGCGCCGTTATTGCGGCAAATCCGAACCACTTCGCAGCCAAAAAGGAACTTGAAAAATATGCCGAAGACGACGATGTCAAGACTGCCGACGAGGTCCAGGGAAAGAAGGTCCGCGACATCGTTATCGTCAAGCCGGCACTTGAGACGAACGAGCATTACAACAGGCTGAAACTGAGGAATTTTTGTATCGTTGCAGCCGCTGTTGCAATAGCAATCACTGCTCTTTACTTCGCTTTGAAGGAAAATCCGGCAAAAAAATACGAAGAGATGCTTGAAGATCCGCTTGCGAGCTTCACTTCGCTCTCTTTTCAGGACTATTCCGCGACTGTGCGCGAACTCAAGCTTGCAGATATCCGCGAAGGAATGGGCGACAATATAAAAAAGTCGATTTTGTGGACTTACTCCCTCGGGATTTTGGATTTCCACATCACTCCCGACTTTGAAGAGAGCGACATTCCGCAGTTCAGGATCTATTCGACTCTCGTTTCGGACAAAGGAAAAGAGCTGACGCAGCTTGTCGATTCGATAGAAAACCGTGTTCCTCCGGTCGACAGCGAGTATTTCCACAAGCTTGACTTTGAATATCCTGCGACAAAGCAGAAAATAGCTTCAATAGAGCTTGACATCCCGGAAAAGATCGAAAGATCGAACCTCAGGAACGCGTTTTACACCGCGCTCATGCTTTTCAGGCAGGATAAATTTCAGGAGGCTGCCGGCCTAAACAACAAAATTCTCGAGGCCTTTCCGCACTATGAACTTTCGCAGAAATTAAAGGTGATGATCAGTTCCAAAGCTGCTGTCGCGGAAGGAAAAGAGCCTGAAGACGCAGCGCACAGCACCGCGCTCCTCGACAACTGGAAGAACCTGAGCCAGGAAAGATACTTTTTCGGCGAAGCGAAGATCCTGCTCGGAGAGGCGATGAAAGATGAAAAAGTGCTCGTCGACGGTTTCTATTCAGTCTGTCCGGGAAGAACTTTCTGCCGGGACATCGCCCGCAGTTTCATCAAAACGAATCCGAACGAAGCCTACAGAATGGCGCTTTACATGAAGGAAAAGAAGGATTCGGCGCGTGACGGAGAAGATATAAAACTTGTCCTTGAAGCGAGCCTCGCAAACAGCGACTACAGCAACTGCTACTTCGCATACCATGAGCTCCAGCAGTTCTTTCCCGAGAGCGTCGACAGCGGAATTTTTGCCGCCGGCGCACTCTGCAGCGAGAAGAACGGCTATTTTGAAGAGGCTGTCGCCGCTTACGAAGAGATCAACGAAAAGGAAAAGAACGAAGATACGACGGCAAAGATCCTCAGCATGAAATACCGTCTTACCAACGAGGAACTTTATCTGAACCAGCTTAAAGGACTTGTTGACAAGAATCCCGAAAATTTAGGTATGCTCTACGCATTTTTCGATGTCCTTTCGCACAAGAACGACATACCTGAAGTTATAAAACTGCTTGAAAGGATCTACGCTCTCGAAACGCCCGAAAACAAGATGAACGTGATAAACGAATTCCTGAAGTTCGGCGCGGTATATCAGGCTGTCAAAACGCTGGAAAAGCTCGGCACGAAGGAAGCGAGAGCGAAACTCAACGAGATCTACAACAGATATATGCTTTTCGACAAGGCCGACTCCTATCTTGAACTCGGCAAAAACAACGACCCGCTCTGGATTGCTCTGCGCGAGCAGATCAAAATGAAGGATGCGGGAGAGCTCGAAATAGTTTCAAAAGAGACCGACAAACTCATGGGGACGCTGCAGCACTGCGAACCCGCCCTGCTCTATCTCAAAGCCGAGATATACAGAAGTCAGGGCGACAAACAGCGCACTTTCGCAACTATCGATGCCATGCTCGAGTGCAACAGATTTTATCTTCCGGCACTCGCTTTCGCCTCGGAAATCACTTATTATCAGGGCGATCTCACAAAGGCGAAAAACGGGCTCAACTACATTCTGGAAAACGAAAAATTTCTCTCCCCCGGCGAGCTTATCATGCACAACTACCTGATTTTACTCAATGCCGAGATCATGGTCAACGAAGGGCAGGAAAACAGGATCATTGCATATATGCAGAAAAATCTCGACAAAAAGCAGCCGTTCGGGCAGCGCGAAGTCGAGATCATTACCGACATAACGGAAAAGCTCAAAGATTCCAAGCAGAAGGCTTTAAGAAAGTTCATGCTCAAAAATTATAAATTTTCAGTTCCTTTCAACGAAAGGTGATTTGGAGGTATCATGCTTTACGAACACAAGAAAATAGAGCCTAAGTGGCAGAAAAAGTGGAGAGAATCAGGAATTTTTGAATACAAAGGCGCGGCAGATCCGCGTCCGAAATACTATATGCTTGAAATGTTCCCCTACCCGTCGGGCAGACTTCACATGGGACACGTCAGAAACTATTCGATAGGCGATGTCGTCGCACGTTACTACTTCCGCAAAGGGTTCAACGTCCTTCACCCGATAGGCTGGGATTCTTTCGGACTTCCCGCTGAGAACGCGGCGATCGAAAACAAGATCCCGCCGGCAAAATGGACTTACGCGAACATCGACAACATGCGCGAACGCTTTCACCAGCTCGGTTTCAGCTACGACTGGAGCCGCGAAACTGCGACATGCAGGCCGGAATACTACCGCTGGGAGCAGAAATTCTTCATCGAGATGTTCAACCGCGGACTTGTCTACAAAAAGAACAGCGAGGTCAACTGGTGCCCGAAATGCAACACCGTCCTTGCCAACGAGCAGGTCGAGAACGGCATCTGCTGGCGTCACGGCTGCCAGGTCGAAAAACGCAAGATCGAGCAGTGGTACTTCAAGATCACCGACTATGCACAGGAACTTCTCGACTGTCTGGACGAGCTCAAAGGCTGGCCCGACAACGTAAAAGAGATGCAGAGGAACTGGATCGGAAGGAGCGTTGGTACCTACATCGACTTCAAATTCGCCGACAGCGATGAAACGGCAACTGTATTTACGACCCGTCCCGACACGCTCATGGGCGTCACCTTCGTCAGCATGGCGGTCGAGCACGAGTTTACGGCAAAATTTCTGGAGGATGCCCCCAACCGCGCCGAAATGCAGGCATTTATCGACGAGGTCAAACGTCTGCACCTTGAGACACGCGATGAAAACTACGAAAAGAAAGGCTTTTTCACCGGAAAATATCTGATCCATCCGCTCACCGGCGAGAAAGTTCCGCTCTACTTCGCGAACTTCGTCCTTGCAGGCTACGGAACCGGGATCGTAATGGCGGTTCCGGCTCACGACCAGCGCGATTTCGACTTCGCAAAAAAGTATGACCTTCCGGTAAAAGTTGTCATCAAACCGAAAGACAGAGACCTTGAACTGCCGCTTACCGAGGCTTACACCGAGCCCGGCGTCCTTGTAAACAGCGGCATGTTCGACGGGACCGACTCGATCGAAGCGAAAAAAGTGATCAGCGACCACGTCATCAAGTCGGGATGCGGCAGGATCGGCATCAACTACAGACTTCGCGACTGGGGCATCAGCCGCCAGAGATACTGGGGAACGCCGATACCGATGATAAACTGCCCGAAATGCGGCACGGTTCCCGAAAAGATCGAGAATCTTCCCGTCAGACTTCCCGAAAACGTCGAATTTACAGGCGTTACGAGCCCGCTCAAGGACATGCCCGAATTTTACGAGACGACATGCCCTGTCTGCGGCGGCAAGGCGACAAGAGAGACCGACACGATGGATACCTTCGTCGAAAGTTCGTGGTATCACATGAGATACTGCGATCCGAAGAGCTCTGACGTTCCCTTCTCACGCAAGGAAGTCGACCACGCGATGCCGGTCGACCAGTATATCGGCGGAGTCGAACACGCCGTAATGCACCTTCTCTACACGAGATTTTTCACAAAAATACTCGCAGATTTAGGTTATGTCGGATTCCGCGAGCCGGTTAGGAACCTTCTTACCCAGGGAATGGTCTGCATGGAATCTTATTCCAATGATTCAGGATACTTATATCCTGATGAAGTTTACAAGAAAGACGGATCATACTACACTATTTCGGATGATTCGCCGGTAAACGTCGGCAGAGTCGAAAAAATGAGCAAATCGAAGAAAAACGTCGTCGATCCGCTCGTCCTCATCGACAAATACGGCGCAGACACGGCAAGACTTTTCGTCCTCTTCGCAGCTCCGCCCGAGAAAGACCTCGAATGGTCGGAAGAAGGCGTCGAAGGCTGCAGCAGATTCCTCTCCAGGATCTGGAACATCGTCACCGCGAATGAAGAGATCATCAGGAACTTCACTGACCCCGAAAACGTTGAGGGAGCCGGCAAGGAACTCTGGTCAAAGACCCACGAGACGATCAAAAAAGTCGGAGACGAGATCGAAAGATTCCACTTCAACACCGCTATCAGCGCAGTCATGGAACTCGTCAACGCGGCATACAAACTGAAACCTGTTGCAGATATTGAAAAAGCGGTCCTCGCTCAGGCGCTCCGCTCGATAATCCTTCTTCTCAACCCGTTCGCGCCGCACATCACCGAAGAACTCGCAGAGATCTGCGGAATGAAGGAGATCGCAGAAACACCGTTCCCGACCGTCGATGAAAAAGCACTGGTCAAGGACGAGATCTTGGTCGTAGTCCAGGTAAACGGCAAGCTCCGCGACAAAATGAACTTCCCCGCGAACATCACTGCAGCCGAAGTCGAAGCGGCGGTCAGGGCGAAAGACTACTCGAAGTTCCTCAAATCGGGCGAGATCAAAAAAGTCGTCTACATCCCCGGCAAACTCGTGAACGTGGTCGGGTGATTCCATATCGGCCGCACATTTCCGCAAAACTTCCGATTTACCTTCCGTTTTCCTTGCATTGAATATTTTTTTTACTATAAACAACTGATTTTTTGTTTTCTTATAAATTTAAGAGAGGGTGTTATGAACAAGACTCCGTTATTTGAAAGACACGTAGCAATGGGCGCTACAATGGCTGAATTCGGCGGTTGGGACATGCCGCTGTGGTATAAAACCGGTCAGACTGCCGAACACAAGGCGACTCGTGAAAACTGCGGCCTTTTCGACATCTGCCACATGGGTGAATACATCATCACCGGAAAAGATTCTTTCGCTTTCTGGCAGAAAATGCTCACCAACGATGTAAGAACAATCGAAGACGGTCAGGCTCAGTACAACTTCATGCTCAACGAAAAAGGCTGCGTCATCGACGACTGCATCGTTTACCGCTTCAACGAAGAAAAGTGGATGCTCGTTGTCAACGCTGGAACTCAGGACAGCGACTTCGAATGGCTCAAAAAGAACGCGCTTCCCGACATGAAACTTGAAAATATCAGCGCACAGACATGCAAACTCGACCTTCAGGGTCCGAATGCGCCGAAACTTATCGCAGATATCGCAGGAAGAGAGGCTATCGAAGGACTTAAATTCTTCCGCTTCGTCGACAATGTTGACCTTGACGGCATCAAAGTCCTTCTCAGCAGAACAGGTTACACCGGCGAGATCGGTTTCGAGATCTACTGCGACATCAAAGAAACTGTAAAACTTTGGGATCTCCTTCTTGCGAGAGGAGAAAAATACGGGATCATGCCGGCAGGACTCGGTGCAAGAGACACTCTGAGACTTGAAGCCGGTCTTCCGCTCTCGGGTCACGAAGTACGTCCTGACGTAGTTGCAGCGGGAACTCCGTGGGAATTCGCGATCAGCTACGAGCACGATTTCATCGGCAAAGAGCCGCTTATGGCTGCAAAAGGAACGATCTTCGCTTACGCGATCACTGTCGAAGGCAAGAGAAAACCCGGCGACCACTCGAAAGTCCTCTACAAAGGCGAAGAGATCGGCGTTCTCACTTCCGAGATCATGGCAGTTTCGCTCGGAATGGTTCCAGCAGGATTCATCAGAGTCAACAAGGAACTCGCTCTTGACGAAGAGATCGAACTTTTGAACGAGAAAGGCAAGACTTTCAAGGCTTTCGTCAAGGCAAATCCGCTTGTAAAGGGCACTTCCAGAAAGAAAATGGCTTCAATGTTATAACTTTTTAATAACTTTTTTGAGGAGAAAATCATGGCAAACTACAATGTTCCTTCCGAACTCAGGTACTCGGAAACTCACGAATGGGTAAAGGATCTCGGCAACAAAAGATACCGCCTCGGTATCTCTGATTTCGCAGCTCAGCATGCCGGCGACATCACCTACGTCGAACTTCCGGAAACAGAGACCGTTATCGACAAAGACGGCGTTGACTGCACGATCGAGACTGTAAAAAGCTCCGAAGACATCTGCAACCAGATCTCCGGAACCATCGTTGCTGTAAACGATATGCTTGAAGACAGCCCGGAAACAGTAAGCAGTGACTGCTACGGCGACGGCTGGCTCTACGAAGTCGAAGCTGAAAGCGACGAGGATTTCAACTCGCTTATGACGGCTGAAGAATACGAAGAATTCCTTGCAACTCAGGAAGACTAAGCGTTCCAAAGGATTTTTGATTCGGGGGAGCGTTTTTCGTTCCCCTTTTTTTATTAAAAACTTGAGAGGTAAAAAATGAGATACCTTCCGATAACGGATAAAGAAAGAAAAGAGATGCTCGACAAGATCGGCGTAAAGTCGGTCGACGATCTTTTTTCTCCGCTTCCGCAGAACGTTCTCCTCAAAAAAGAGCTGAACATCCCCTCTGCAAAAAGCGAGCCCGAACTTGAAAAGATGATGGCTGAGCTCGGCAGCGAAAACTGCGGCGCAAACATGCTTTCATTCCTGGGCGGCGGCTGCTACAAACACCACTGTCCCGCTCTCGTCGACCAGATGATCTCGAGAAGCGAATTCTACACTTCCTACACTCCCTATCAGCCCGAAGTAAGCCAGGGAACCCTGCAGGCTATATTTGAGTTCCAGACAATGATCGCGAACCTTTTCAAAATGGATGTCGCGAACGCTTCGATGTATGACGGCGCTACCGCTTCGGCAGAAGCAGTCCTCATGTCGCACAAGATCCAGACGAAGAGACACAAAGTCCTCATAGCTTCAACGGTAAATCCGCAGTACATCCAGACGATCAGGACCTACACAGGCTTTGTAGTAGATTCGATCGAACTTCTTGAAATGGACGGTGCTACGGGCTGCGTTGCAGAAAAGGAACTGGCAAAGATCGACGAAGACACGATCTGCGTAGTCTTCCAGTATCCGAACTACTTCGGCATGATCGAAAACATCCGCAAGATCTCCGAAGTCACCCACGAAAAGGGCGCATTGCTCATTCCGGTGATCACCGAAACGACCGCTCTCGGTATCCTCGCTGCTCCCGGCGACATCGACGCTGATATCGCAGTCGGCGACGGTCAGGCTCTCGGTATTCCGGTAAACTTCGGCGGCCCCGGCGTAGGTCTTTTCACCTGCAAGGAAAAATATATGAGAAAGATGCCCGGCAGACTTATCGGCCAGACTGTCGACAAGAACGGCAACCGCTGCTTCGTCCTCACCCTCTCGGCACGTGAACAGCACATCAAACGCGAAAAAGCGACATCGAACATCTGCTCCAATCAGGGACTTATGGCGACGGCTGCTTCGATCTACCTCGCTACGATGGGCAAACAGGGCATGAAGGAAGTCGCTCTCATGAACCTCAAGCGCGCTGACTACCTCAAGAACAAGATCGAGAAGGAGACTCCGTGCAAAGTCGCTTTCAAAGGAAGCAACTACAACGAATTCACGATCCTCACTCCGGGATGTGCATGCCATGTTCTCAAAGCTCTTGCGGAGAAAGGGATCCTCGGCGGAATCCACGCGAAAAAATACTACCCCGAACTTGAGAACGCGGTCATCGTCAACACGACGGAGATCCACAGCTACGAAGAGCTTGACAAGTTCGTTGCGGCACTCAAGGAAGTTACAGGAGGTGCAAAATGAGTTACCCCGGAATGAAAGACCTCAAACTTAAAGAATCGGTCATTTTTGAAAGAAGCCGCGAAGGAAGACGCGGTTATTCGCTTCCCGAAGAAGACCTTAAAGGCGCTGAGAACATCCTTCCGGCAGAGCTCCGCAGAGACGATCTCGACCTTCCGGAACTCAGCGAAGTCGACGTAGTACGCCACTACACCAGACTTTCGACATACAACTACAGCCTTGACCACGGTTTCTATCCGCTCGGCAGCTGCACGATGAAGTACAACCCGAAGATCAACGAGAAACTTGTCCGCAACCCGCAGTTCACGGAACTTCACCCCGAAACTCCGGCTCCTTACGCACAGGGAACGCTCAAGATCATGTTCGAGATGCAGAGAATGCTCGCTGAGATCGGCGGCTTTGCAGCATGCACGCTCAATCCGGCAGCAGGCGCACACGGCGAATACACCGGAATCGGCATCATCAGAAGCTACTTCGACAAGATGGGCGACAAGAAACGCAAAAAAATAATCATCCCCGACAGCGCGCACGGCACCAACCCCGCAAGTTGCGCACTCAACGGATTTGAAGTCGTAGTCCTTCAGAGCGACGAGCACGGAAAGGTAAACCTTGACACGCTCAGATCGCTCCTCACAGACGAAGTTGCCGGCATCATGCTCACCAACCCGAACACGCTCGGCGTTTTCGAGAGCGACATCCTCGCGATCACGAAAATGGTCCACGACGCAGGCGGCCTTGTTTACGGCGACGGTGCAAACATGAACGCACTTCTCGGTGTCGCAAGACCGGGTGACATGGGTATCGACGTCCTTCACTACAACCTGCACAAGACTTTCTCGACTCCTCACGGCGGCGGCGGCCCGGGAGCAGGCCCAGTCGGTGTATGCGAAAAACTCGTTGAATTCCTTCCGAACCCATTCGTAGTCCTCAAGGACGGTCTTTACACCTTCAACGATTCCGACAATTCGATGGGAAGAGTCCGCTCATTCTACGGAAACATGGGCGTAACGCTCAAAGCGTTCATCTATATCCTTGAATACGGCAAGGAACACCTCGGCGAGACCGCGAAAAACGCAGTTCTCAACGCGAACTACATCAAAGCGTGCCTTCGTGACTACTATCACCTCAAATACAAATCAGACACCCTTCACGAAGTCGTTTTCGACGATTCCGAGATGCCGAACCACATCACGACGATGGATATCGCGAAAGCTCTCATCGACCGCGGCTACCATCCGCCGACAGTCTACTTCCCGCTCATCGTTCACGGCGCACTCATGATAGAGCCCACCGAAAGCGAAAGCAAAGAGACTCTTGACGAGTTCATCGAAGCGATGATCGACATCGCCGAGACCGCGAAGACCAACCCCGAAAACATCCTCAACGCTCCGCTCAACACCGCTGTCAGCCGCCCGGATGAAACCCTGGCAGCAAGAAAACCGGTGCTCAAATGGACCAGAGGGGAATAGTCTAAGATCTGAAAATCAACAACAATTTCAATAAATTAAATCTTAAAAGCCAAGAACTTTCTTTCTGTAATTGTGCAGATTAAAACTGCACAATTTTATTTTATGATCTACAGTTTCTTTGCCCGCTCCGCAAAAATGCGGTAATTCGTGTCATCGAACGGCGGGCAGTATACCGCGAATTCGATCATCCTGAAGGCGTGTTCATACTCTTTTGCGAGTGAAAGCATTACATCGGCGACTACAGCCGGGCTGTTTCTGAAGGCTCCGCAGCCGAAAGCTCCAAGAACAAGCACATCGACTTTATTCTGCACAGCGACATCAAAAATCCTACGGTCGCGTTTTCTGTGAACGCTGGCAAGTTCATCATCAGAAAGCAGCAGTCTTTCTCTTCCGTCGCCATTGTTGTAACGGTTGAGCGGATTTTCGCGGAGATTCGGCGCGGCGCAGGTGATCACGTCGCAGTTGAACCAGCCGCTTTCCGCCATGCGCTCCGGAGTTGACGAATCTGTTTTGAAGACAACGATATCAGGCGTGTAAAGAATATCGTCGTTGTGGATCGGCGGCTTGTAGAACCGCTTCCAGTTTTCGTCAGTATCAAGCGTAAAATAAAGCGTGGAAACACGGCACAAAGACTCTTCCTGCGCACTGGAGCCGTTCACCACTCCGCCGCCCGGATTCGATGCGGAAGCAAAATTGAGCACGCACACCTTATCGCCTTTTCCAGTGTAGGCAGAAGCTGCTTCAAAGGTGCGTTTTTTGCTCACGATGATCTGCGCGGGCGTTTCAAAGCGTTTGACGAGACTTCCCTCCGGCACCGGATCGTTCTCAGCGATGAATATTTGCGATCTCAGGCTTGCGGCGACTGCTTCCTGCAGACGTTTCGTGTTCTGCACAAGGTCCACGGTGTCTTCAAAAACGGATATATTTTTTGGATTCGCCATATTTTCCCCTCCGAAAAAAAAGTTCTAAAAATTGTAGCCTGATTTGAAATTCGGTCAACAGCACCTCCGATTTAAAACATGACAAAAAGAGAAAAAACATGTAAAGATTCCCGCTGTTCATCGGAGGGATGATGGATATCGAAATTTTTACGGACAAAGAGGCGGAAAGCAGAATACCCCTTGTCGTTTTGAACACGATCAAAAATGAAGGGGCAAAAATATTTGAGAGATGTCTTGAACTCGGGTGCAGGAACTTCACTTTGGCCGCGATCTCAGATCTTGACTGGAACCATGATCTTTCTCCGTGGGAGACACCGGACTTAAGGAAAAACAGATACGGTTTCGGCGGAGCGGACAAATATTTGGAGCGTCTTACCGGAGATATCTTGCCGGGGATCCTTTCAGAACTGCCGGAACAGCCTGAATACACCGCGATCGCAGGATACTCTCTGGCTGGACTTTTTGCTCTTTACGCGGCATACAAGACCGATATTTTCAGCCGTATCGCAACTATTTCAGGATCGCTCTGGTTTCCTGGTTTCATCGAATTCGCCGAAACGCACGATTTTGTAAAAACGCCTGATCTTATCTACCTTTCACTTGGAGAGAGCGAAGCAAGGACACGAGACAGAGCGCTTGTTTCCGTGCGCAAAAATACCGAAAGACTTGCAGATCTGTACAACTCGAAAGGGATTCCCTCACTTTTCGAACTGAATCCCGGCAATCATTTCACAGAGACAGTCGGGCGCACTGCAAAAGGGATAAAAAGAATAATTGACACCGTGTCAAAATAGAGATCTCCCGCCGCGCATAGTCCGCATCGAATTGAAAATCGCGAGCACCGTCACTCCGACATCGCTGAATACCGCTTCCCACATATTCGCGACACCCAGCGCGCCGAGTATAAGGACAAGGAATTTCACGCTCAGGGCAAAAACTATGTTTTCTCTGACTATCCTCATCGTTTTTCTTGAGATCCGGATGAGCAGCGGAATCTTCCTGATATCATCATCCATGAGAACTACATCGGCAGCCTCTATCGCCGCATCAGAGCCCAGACTTCCCATCGCGATACCGACATCGGCGCGCATGAGGACGGGAGCATCGTTGATCCCGTCTCCGACAAAAGCGACTTTTCCGTTGTTTTCAGCTGCGATCAGCCTCTCTACCTCAGAAACTTTGTCAACAGGGAGGAGCTGCGCGTGAAATTCGCTGATACCGAGAGTTTTCGAGACCTCCTCCGCATTCTTTGCACTGTCCCCGGTCAGCATCACCGTTTTTCCGATGCCGAGCAGCTTCATTTCGGCAATTGATCCTTTCGCCTCATTTTTCACTTCGTCAGAGATCACGATATATCCTGCAAAAACGCCGCCGATAGCGACATAAACTATCGTTCCGCCGGTGTTCGCGGGGGAAAAAGCGACACCGTTTTCACTCAAAAAACGTCCGTTTCCGGCAAGCACGATTTTACCTCTGAAGATCGCACTGACACCGCGCCCGGCCGTTTCTCCTGCACTGCCGGCACTTTCAGTCTCGAACGGTTTTCCGCAGGCAGCTGCTATCGACTGCGCTATCGGGTGAGTAGAAAGACTTTCGGCACAGGCTGCAGCCTCAAGAAGCTCCTCTGGCGAGATTTTTGCGTTTTCATCAGGCACTATGCCGGTAACTTTGAATCTTCCTTCCGTCAGAGTTCCTGTTTTGTCGAAAACGACTGTCCTGACTTGCGAAACCGCCTCGAGATGACTGCTTCCCTTAACAAGTATCCCATGTTTCGAGGCCGCGCCTATCCCGCCGAAAAATCCGAGCGGTACCGAGATCACAAGGGCGCAAGGACACGAAACGATAAGAAAGATGCAGGCGCGCCGGATCCAGTCGGCATAGTCACAGCCGAGCAGAAGAGGCGGAACGAGCGCAAGAAGGAGCGCACTGATAGTGACTACCGGGGTATAGACTCTTGCAAAACGGGTGATGAAGTTTTCAAGCCTCGCCTTTTTTGAACTCGCGTTTTCAACGAGCTCAAGAATTTTCGCGACTGTGGAATCCTCATACTTTTTGGAGACTTTCACCTTCAGGATACCGTCTCCGTTGACGCATCCGCTTATGACATCATCGCCGGCAGACACCCTGCGCGGAAGCGATTCTCCGGTAAGAGCCGCCGTATCGACGAACGAACCGCCTTCCGTGACTGTTCCGTCAAGCGGGATCTTTTCGCCAGCCCTTACCACGATGGTATCCCCGACATTGACATCTTCAGGATCGACCCGCTCTATTCCTGCGGCAGTTTCAAGATTTGCATATTCAGGAGCAATGCTCATCATTTCGGCAATAGAAGCCCTTGATCTCCCGACAGCGTAACTTTGGAAAAACTCACCGATCTGGTAGAAAAGCATGACAGCCGTAGCTTCGGAATATTCACCTGTCGCAAACGCCGCTACAGTCGCCACAGTCATAAGAAAACTTTCGTCAAAAGCGTTCCCGCGGACAATATTGAGGAGCGCCTTTTTCAGCACATTGTGTCCGATCACGATATACGGAACGAAGTAGAGCACAGGTCTTAGGCGGCAGTCGCCGATGAACCCCAGCTTTTCGCAGAGAAAGACCGCGGCAAAAAGAAAAACTGTGACCGCGATTTCGCCGATATTTCTTTTTTGCTTCGCGCTCATAGCTATTCCGCAAAGATGGCAGCTTCCGGCTCTATTTTTCTCGCAACAGAAACTGCAGCCTTCAAGATCTCGTCAAATTTCTCCTCATCGGCAACGATCGTCAGTTTCTGAGCGATAAAATTGAGAGTTGCCTCCTGAACGCCGTCGATCTTACGGACGGCATCTTCGATCTTTGCAGCGCAGTTCGCGCAGTCCACTTCACATCTGAATTTCTTTTTCATGACATTCTCCATTAAAATTATTCTCGAATATGTTCAAAACCTATTTTTATTATTGTTTCCACATGGTCGTCGGCAAGCGAATAAAACGCCACCTGCCCTTCCTTCCTGTATTTCACAAGGTTTGAAAGGCGCAGAGACTTAAGCTGGTGCGACACCGCCGATTTCGTAATACCCAGAAAGACCGCGAGATCGCAGACACACATCTCGTGGATCGAAAGGGCATGCAGCAGCCTCATCCGTGAAGGATCTCCGAACATTTTGAAAAGATTCGCCATGCTCACATACTCTTCCATCGGCGGAACTTCCTTTTTCACCGCCTTGACTATCTCCTCGTGGATGACATCGCAATCGCAACAAGCTCTTTCTTCCATAGCACCCTCCAAAATTTCAATAGTTGAACAACCATTCAACTAAAAAAGATTTATACTACAGTTTTTGCAGATGTCAAGAGGTTATCATTCAAAAAAAGTGGAAATTGGAAAGGGGGGCTAATTTTCGCGTTTAAATTCGGCTCTTCTGTTCTGGAACCACGCTTCTTCGGTCGAAGCGGTGTCTACAGGAAATTCTTCGCCGTAGGAGACGATCTTTATCCTTGCCGCATCGATACCGGCCTGGATAAGTTTGTTTTTGACTTCCATAGCCCTCTTTTCACCGAGCGAGAGGTTGTAGTCGTTGCTTCCGCGCTCATCGGCATGACCTTCGATCCTGACGACTCTTTCAGGGAAATTCATCATCCACTGCGCCATGAGATCGATCTTCGGAAGGTCTTCTTCGAGGACGGCATATTGGTTGTATTCGAAGTGGACTACCTGGAAATCCATTTCGGGGTTTTTAGGATCAAAAGAGGGATCCGCACCATCATTTGAAGAAGTGTCCTCCTCTTTGATAGCGCCGTCATCTTCACCGGCTCCCTTTTTGTCCTTTTCAGTCATGCACTCGTCAGGATGGTCGCGGTAGTATTTCGCAATAGCGTCGCTCTTCTCTTTTACTGCTTTGAAAAGTTCCTTCGCTTTGTCGTAATTTTTGTTGTTGATCTCTTCCCTTGCCTGTCTCAGAAGCTCTTCGGCCGCCAGATAGTTCTCACGATCGCAGTCTTTCCCTGCTTCAGCATCTGCAAAAGCCTTCTCGGCAAGTTCCCTTTCATCCTTGGGCGGATTGCCCGCACATGAGCAAAGCACTGTAAAAACAAATACGGCAACTACGCAAAAATTGAAAATCTGTTTCATATCGCACCTCTCTTAATTAGTTTCCGCCGGAGACCACGAAGGCATGAGCACCTCGCCTTCACCAGAATATACCGCGATCTGCTTCGTTCCGCTCACATTGGAAAGGAAAAGTTTGCTTTTTCCGCTTCTGTTTGAGGAAAAACCGATCACTTTGCTGTCGGGAGAAAATGTCGGAGACTCGTTCTTCCCCTGATTCTGCGTGATCCTGCTTATCTGTCTCGATGCCAGATCTATGATGAAAAGATCGAACTGATACTTCTCATCGCGGCCGCTGAAGGCAACTTTTCTGCCGTCAGGGCTGTATTCCGGATCCTGGTTGTAGTTTCCCTGCTCGGTGAGCCTTTCGACCTTGTTGAGATCGGAAAGATCCATCTTGTAGACCTGCGGATTTCCTGATCTGCTGGAGACAAAAACGATCTCTTTGCCGTCAGGACTTACGCTCGGAGCTGTATCGGTCTCGGAATTGACAGTGAGCCTCTTCAGCTCGTTGGTGGTGGTATCGAGCGCATAGATCTCGGAGTTCCCGTCTTTGGAAAGGCAGAGAGCTATCGTTTTGTTGTCAGGGTAGGCACTTGCCGAAACGTTGAGGCCGTCATAAGCCGAAACAGTCTTTATCTGCGACGTTTTGAGATCGTAGGAGTAAAGATTGGGATTGTTTTTTTCATGGCTCGTAAAAAAGATCTTATGTCCGTCAGCCGACCATTCCGGAAGAAGGATCGTTTTTGACGTGGAATAGAGTTCCTTTCTGCCGGAGCCGTCGAAATTCGTGACGACAAGGCTGTATTTTTCACCTTTTTTCTCGACGAATGCGATCTTCGAGAACATGAAATTCATCTCTTCGCCGGTGAGCAGCTTTATCACCTCAGCGACAAAGCGGTAAGCCGATTTCCTGGCAAGAGCAGCCTTTGCGCTGTATTTTTTCTGAATGAGCGCTTTTCCTTTCGCGACATCAAAAAAAGCGAGTTCGAGCTCGATATCCTCTTTACCTTTTATCGTTCCTTTGATAAGGCCGTTGGCGCCGACATCAAGCCATGACTTGAAGTTGACAGCCTTGAATGCGGTCTCCGGCTTTTCGAGGAAGGACTTTTTATCGAGAACTCTGAAATAGCCTGTGATATCAAGCACTTTCTCGACAGCAGAAGTAATTTCCTCTGCATGCGCGCCGTCAGCACCGTCAAGGACCGCAAGCGGGGAAACAGCCATGTTGTACTCGGCAACAGCACCGTCTTTTACCTCTACCTGAAGCTGGGCAAAAAGATCAAAACAAGCAAAAATCACCATGGCAAGGGTGATCAATCTGAAGTGAACGGACATTCAAAACCCTCCTTTAAAACAAGTTTCTTCAAATTCTTATCGTCAGGCAATGGAAGCTTTCCCGTTTTCTGGACGGCTTCGATCACCGAACTGTCGTAGACCGGATTTCCCGATGAAGATTTGATCTTTATATCGTAGACTTCACCGCTGAAAGTTATTTTAAAATAAATTTTGGTCATAAGATTTTTGCGCTCGTCAGCCGAGATTATGCTCGGGATGTTCCAATTCTCCTTTATCTTTTTACTGACCTGACGGGCGTACATATTTGCCTTAAGAGCAAGAGCGGGATCTGTGACATCGCCGTCCTCTACTCCGTCTTTGGCGCCTTCCTTGCTCTCTTCGGCACGGGCATCACGCTTTATCCTTTCCATAACGTCGCCCGAAAGAAGTTCGTCAAGGGATGAAGGCTTTTTCTTCTCCTCCTTTTTGGGAGGCTCGTCTTTCTTCGGCTTTTCGGCCTTTTTCGGCTCTTCCTTCGGTTTCAGCGAGTTTGCCTTTCCGTCAGGCTTCTGTTTGACCTCTGCCTTCTCCTCCTTTCTCGGTTCCGTTTTTGCGTCTTTTTTCTCCGATTTCGGCGCAGGTTTCGGCTGGGTTATACGCGGCAGCAGTTTTTTGTCGCGCTCTTCTCCCAGCTTCACAAGTTTAGCCTGAACGACCTCGAACTCTATCTTGCGGCTTTCAGCGAACCAAAGACCGCTTGCGAAGAAAATAAGGACAAGGATATGCAGCGCAAGAGACCCGGCTGAGCATCCGAGAAATGCTTTCCGGCTCATCCCGCCGGAATTCTTCCCGAAGATAAAAGATCCGTTCCGGACATTGCCCACCATGCCGCCTACTCCTTCTCCAAAGGTTCAGTCACAAGATTGATGTTGTTGATGCCGGCTTTTTTCATTATAGCCATGATCCTGACGACGTAACCGTATGAAAGATCGCGGCTCGCATGGAGATAGATCTCCTTTTTTTCCTGAAGAAAAGCATTCGTTTTGAGTTTCACTTCAAGGTCTTTGAGCGGGACTTCTATCGGTGGCTTCGCATCGCTGACAAATATCTTGTTGTCCGCTTCTGTCCTGCCGCTGAAGACCCTGACGATGAACTTGTCCTTCGGGCTTTCTATGGGTATCGTCTCAGTCTGCGGCAGATCGAGGTCAACGCCCTGTTCGATGAGCGGAGCCGCAACCATGAAGATTATCAGCAGCGTAAAGACGATATCGACCATCGGAGTGATGTTCATCTCCGCGCGGACATTTCTTTTCCTTGGTTCTTCCATTCCGTAATTAGCCATCAGACGTTGCTCCTTTTGATCTGATTAAGGAAATCGGCTGAAATATTCATCGCTTCATTCTCGAATTTCTGAAGACGTGCGTTGAAGTAGTTGAAAGCGACCGATGCCGGAATCGCGGCGATAAGTCCGAACGCAGTCGTTACAAGCGCGTCGGAAAGATGCGGTGCGATCGAACCGAGCGTCGCGCTGCCCGTTTTTCCTATTTCCTGAAATGCGTTCATAATGCCGTAAACCGTTCCGAAAAGACCGATAAACGGAGATGCCGTTGCAGTAGTTGCCAGAAACGAAAGTCCGTTTTCGAGAAGCTGAATCCTTACGTGGGTTTCGCGTCTCATCGCCCTGTCGACGTTTGCCGCAAGCTCGTCGACCTTCCCGCCGATAAGAACAATACCTTTGTCTTCCCAGCTTTCCTTCGTCTCTTTAAACTCGGCGTAACCCGCCGCAAATACCGATGCGATCGGAGATTTCACCAAAGTCGCAGTTTTTGCGGAGACATCCTGGAGGTCTTTGTTTTTCCAGAAAATATCGACGAATTTTGCCGTTTCTATCGTAGCGAGCCTGTACTGAATGAACTTCGTGACGATTATCGCCAGCGAGATCACGCTTGCCAGAATAAGGACCAGAAGCATGATATTTACAAGCAGCGAAGAGTTTTTCATCGTTTCGGCAATATTAAGACCGGACGTGAGCGAATTTGCCGCGAAATTAAGATTGATGACCATCAAAGCCTCCGTATAAATTAAAATTCAAACATCAGTTACGATTCAAAAACATCGGTATGTATCTCGCGAAATCGTTGAATATCGCAAAAACCATAAGCGCGCAGAGCAGAAAGAGCCCTACCATCAGCGCCTTTTCCTTTATTTTCTGCGGGATAGTCCGCCTGAAAATCCCTTCAAGCCCGTACATAACAACGTATCCGCCGTCAAGAACCGGAATCGGGAACAGGTTTATAAGCCCGAGATTTATGCTTATCATCGCCATAATCGCCAGGAAATAACGCACTCCGGCATCGGCTGCACGTTTCGAAATGTCGAAAATCATTATCGGCCCGCCCAGCCCTTTTGTCGAGATCTTTCCGCTTATCATATAGGCCAGACCTTTGAAAGTCATAGTTATCGCACCCGTAAACTCTTTTGCGGCATACCTGAAAGGGAAAGTCAGAAGACCGTTCCGTCTTGCGTAAACTTCAGGGATCAGAGGATCGTAGTCAAATTTCGCACCCCAGTTCATCCTTTTGTCACGCATCCCCGTCATATCGTTTTCCTTCTCGTCAAAAGAAGCAGTAAATTCGATATCAAGCGGCTCTTTGTCCCTGACGAGCGAGATCTTCACGCTGTCGCCTTCCCTGAGTCTGCCCATAATCGAATAGAACTGAAAAGGGGCAGTCACTTCAGCACCGTTGACAGCAGTTATGAAGTCACCTTTTCTCACCCCGACCTTTTCGGAATAGCTTTCTTTTTCAACAGAGGCGATAACGAGTCCTCCGTAAGCGATATCGGGCTTTTCCGTCATATCCTGCGGAAACACGGTCTCGACCTCTTTCCCGTCGCGCAGAACAGTCATTCTGCTGAAAGGTCTTTTGATCTTTTCCGTGAGTTCATAATATCTCCCGATCTTTTCTCCGTCGACAGAAAGAACGACATCTCCGCTTTCAAGCCCGGGGAAATCTTTGAGCAGAAATATTTTCGGCTCGCGCGGAGCACGAACGACACCGAGTTCGCAGCGCACCTGCTCGTCACCGAAAGGATCGGTAACAGTCCCGGTCTTCGGAGCGACATCGTATTTTTTCACCTCTTTCGTAAAAGCCTTTTCGACTTCAACGACTACATTCCCGCATTTTCCCGAATCCACTGCCGGAGCAAGGATCGAAGGGATATCGTCCCAGACAGCCACATCTTCACCGTTTATCTTCGTTATCCTGTCGCCGTCGGAAATCCCGGCTGCGTAAGCCGCTCCGTCGGGAGAGACGAACTCAAGGACTGAAGCGACGCCATCGAACATGAAGAAAGAAACGAGCATGAGGACAAGAAATGCGAAAACGAGGTTGAAGACCGGACCCGCGCATACGATCAGCACTTTCTGCCACCATTTTTTGCTGCTGAAAGCAAGCGGCAGATCTTTTTCCTCGACTTCATTTTCCTCAGAAGTCGTCTCACCGAGCATTTTCACATAACCGCCGAGCGGGATCATCGAGATCCTGTATTCGGTATCGCCCGATTTTTTCTTTAAAAGCGGCTTGCCGAAGCCGATCGAAAAGACATCGACCCTCACGCCGCAAAGACGCGCCACGATAAAGTGACCGAACTCATGAACAAGAACGACTATTCCGAGAAGCAGGACGCCAAACAAATATCTGTACATTTTAAAAATCCGCAAAAAACACAAAACATGGGATTATAAACATAAAAATGAATAAGAAAAGAGATAAATGCATATATTTTTATATTTTTTTATATTTCTTTATCCATCTTTATTGCACAAACTGCAGCATATAAACAGACAACTGCTGAAAAAAATTCCTGATATTGAAAAAAAATTACAGAAAATCTGAGAAAAAATCAGATCGGATTACTTCTTTGCCGGTTTTTCCGGTCTCGGCCATCCAAGGAACTCTTCGGTATCTTCGTCCATAAGTTCCGGATACTTCGTGATGAAAGTGTCTTTCCACTCTTTGAGCGGGAATCTTCCTTCCTTGACGAACATCGTGATGTACATAAGCCTGTCATTCATCGTTATGACCTGATAACGCTGAACGAGCTGATCGAGAAGTGCAAGGAGCATTCCGTCGTTGAGGTTTTTAGCACCTGTGTCGACACATTTTTCAGCCGCTCTCTTGATCCATCCGTTTACCATCTCTTTGTTGATGTTCTCGACCTTTTTGATCCTGATCATAGCTTCGATCCAGGCTTTGTGGTCGCCTTTCTGCTCAGCCTCATCCCAATATTTCTGATAAAAACTTTCAGCGATCTTCTCATCGACCTGTTTGTTGAGTTCGGTAAGTTCCTGATCGTTAGGATACTGTCCTCTCAAAGTGACGAGTTTCGCCTTTGCCTGCTGATATTCGCCTTTTTCGACAAGTTCTTTAACGGAAGCTCTTTCATCAACAGTTTTTTTCTCGCCGCATGAAACTGCCGTAAAAGCAAAAAACATCGCAAGAACCATCATAATAACAACCGATTTTCTCATGAAATCCTCCAATCTTTCCTTAGCGGAAAAGTAAAAAATAAAAAAAACGGGGACTTGCGTCCCCTAAATCTTAGAACTCTGCACCAGCCTGAAGAACGATGGTCGTAAAACCGTAATCTTTCGTTTTACCGTCGCCGTTGATATCCTTTTTATCAACCTTGCTCTGCGGCTGCATAAGGAAAGTAAGACCCGCCATACCGCGGATACCTGCGAGCTCTTTTGTGAAGAAGTTCGCAGTGATACCGATCCTCATGATCATCGAGTTGCTCCTGAAGTTGGTGTAGTCAAGGTAACCGCCGTTGCCGTCAAGGTATACGCCCTGAACGAGGTCATATCTGAAAGCGATCCCGACTTTGTCGATCCACTCGTGGTTGAAGTGATATGCGTAACCGGGAGTGAGCGAAAGAAGCATCGAAGTGGTGTTCTTTCTCGATGTTCCCCTTATCATCTTCATCATGTTGTAGTCGAAAGTGATCGGCATTTCGAAGCCGTATGCCGAAACATTGAGGTGGACACCTATACCGATATGGTCAAGTTTTCTTACATAGTAATCGTTTCTGTACTGGAATGCGAAAGCGGCTTTAACATAGTCTTTGAAGCCGTATCCGATCCTTCCGTAAAGACCCATAGTCTTGTCTGAATCCCAGAATTCGCTTGCATTTGCGCCTGTTCCGAGAGAAAGACCGATGAAAAGATTGTGATCCTTTTTGATTATGCCGTTGTAACCGAGAGCAAGACCTGCATCTGTCTCAGGAAGGAAACCTTCGACTACTGCAAGGCTTCTGGTGAGGAACGGAGTCGTGAAGCCCATTCCGAGGTTCTGCCAGGTGTCGACAAGACCGTATTCGGGGATCAGTTTACCTGCTTTGATGAAAACATCGAAGAATTTAACGCCGCCGTAAACTTCATAAAGAGCGTTTGCAGCACCGTTCTGGACCGAATGATGGTTTACTTTCGCAAGCGGGTTTGCGCCGTTTTCGATGAACGCATAGTTGGTTCTGACATTGAGCGTTCCCTTTGCGATGACATGTTTGCCCTGATATTCAAGACCGATGATACCTTCGTCAAGACTTCCGAACATCGTGCTCAGACTTGAAGGTTTCGTTCCCTGACCGTTCCATCTTTTATAAGAACCGAAGACCGTAAATCCGCCTTTTACAAGAAGGATCGGTTTGATACCTTTGAAAGATTTGCCTGCATCGGCCTTATCTTCTTTTACCGGAGCTGCGGCTTCTTCGACTTCGGCTTCCTCGGACTCTTCCCTATCTTCTTTTTTGGAAGGTTTCTCGTCCTCTTCAGGATCGCCCATGAGATCTTTCATGGCAGCTTCGCTTTCGGACTGCTCCTGAGATTTTTTCTTCTTTGCCGGAGCTTCCTCTTCTTCCTCTTCCCCTTCCTCGACTTCAGCCTCTTCGCCGTCTTCCTCAAAATCTCCGCCGAAGTCATCATCGAAATCGTCTGCCGCCGCTACGAACGGGACGACAAAAAGAACTGCGATAAGCAGTGTAAACATTTTCTTGAACATCAAATCCTCCTAAAAAGTCAAACTATTGCAAAACAATCAAAAAAATCGAAAAGAGAGTAGTAAAAGAACATTTAAATTCAAGTTTTTTCGGTGTTCCATGCGCAAATTCTCCGTCTGCACAAAAAAAACCATTAAAATCAGCGGGTCACAAGCTCAGAAAGCTCGCGTTTCAAAGCCTCTTCATCGCCTGGAGTGTATCCGCTGTGGCGCGAAACAACAGTCCCGTTTTTGTCAATGACCATCATATACGGGACCGAATCGCCGCCCGGAATGATCGAACTTACGGTGTTTCCGCTCGGATCGACAAGTATCGGAAACGGGAGAGCCGCTTCAGCCGCAAATTCGTTGACTTTGTCGATCATCTCCTCTGTGTCGGTCGAGATCCCGACAAATTCGACCGAAGCCGAAAACTCGGGATAGATCTCTGCAAGTTTTTTGAGTTCCTGCTTGCAAGGCTCGCACCAAGTAGCCCAGAAGGCCGCGACAAGATGCTTTTTTCCGCGGATCTCTTCGAACGAGAAAGTCCCGCCGTCCACCTTTTCAAGAGTTATCGAAAAACCGCCGTTCCCCTGCACTCCGGTCTGTGCAGCAGGCTCTTCCGGCTTTGATGACGCGCTCCCGCATGAAACAAGGAACAGCGCCGCAAATATAAAAACAACGATACTTCTCATGGCTTAAAGCTCTTCAAGAAGCAGTTCGATCTCGTCACAGGTGCCTTTCACCATATTTTCGCCCCAACCTTCGCCGTATTCTACGAGCTCCATCGTCGAAGCATCGATGAACATCCATGTCGGATATGCGCCGCCCATAGGACTGCTGAAGAATTTGCGGAGCACTTTCTGTTCTTCCTTTCTAAGATATCCGTACAGTTCAAATTTTGCGGTATCCGGATATTCCGAAAGGAAAAGGTATTTATAATTCGATAGTTTTTCAGGTTCGAGCTCAGGCTGAGGACCGTCAAGCAGACCGTTGAAAACAAGGAGGATCTTAAGTCCCTGCTCGCGGTATTCCGGCTTGTTGATCTCAAGAAGGTCTTCTTTAAGGATCTGACACGGCGGGCAGTCGTAAGTCGTGAAAATGAGCCAGATCAGCTTGCTTTCCGGATTGTTGGTTTTATACCATTCCGCAAGTTTGTGCTTGACATCAAGATCGTCATAGATGGTGATGTTCTGGGCAATATCGCCGATCTCATTCGATTTCGTAGTAACTTCGGGATATTGAAGATCTTCAGGATCAGCCGGGACCTGCGGCTCTGAGTCTGCAGGATCAGCGTCGGTGATTTCGGAATCTGCGGTTTCTTCGTCTGTCACTTCTGAATCGGGATGTTCATCTGTATCACCGGTTTCCTTCTCACCTGATCCGGAAGAACCGCCGCATGAAACAAAGAACAGCATCGCACATACAACTGCGACTGAGGCCATAAATTTTTTCATAAAAATCTCCATTATTAAGGTTCAACTTTGACCAAGATTACCGTTATATTGTCCTTTCCGCCGTTGGCGTTCGCCATATCGACGAGCTGCTTCGTCATTTCGTTTAACGGGATCCCGCTTGCAAGGACGGCTTCCATGTCTTTGTCCGGCACCATGTCCGAAAGTCCGTCGGAGCAGAGGAGATAGATCTCGCCTGCCCGTGCCGAGCGTTTCTGGATGTCGACCAGGACATTGTCCTTCATTCCGAGGGCTCGCATGATGACGTTTTTGTGCGGGAAAGTCTTTGCCTGTTCTTTTGTGATCTGCCCCGCCTTGATGTATTCGTTGACAAGCGAGTGGTCTTCCGAGACCTGCATAAGCTCGCCATCGTAGAAGCAGTAGCAGCGGCTGTCACCGACATGCGCGACATACAGATCGTCGCCGCCGTCAGGAGCTATTATAGAAACGACTGTCGTTCCCATTCCGCTGCATGCCGCGTCCTCGGAGGACTGCTTGAAGATCCGCTTGTTGGCGAACTTTATCCCTACCATGAGCTTGTTCGCGTCAAGCGCGAGCGTCGGATCGAGCTTGTAAGGCCACGTCATGTCGTCATCTTCTTCGGAAGCGTGGAAAAATTCGGCTATCGTGTCGATAGCTATCTTTGACGCGACTTCACCGGCATTGTGACCGCCCATTCCGTCGGCGACGACAAAAACCCCTTCTTTTTCAAGAATGACATAGCTGTCTTCGTTGAGTTCCCTTTTCATACCGGGATGCGTTTTTGCAGCACTCTTATAATGCATTTTTCACTCCGTAACTAAATCCAGCAAAGGCCCTGTTTCGACTACGAGTTTGCCCGACGACGAATACATATCGCCGTCCAAAGTATATCTGAACGATTTTTCTCCGTTTATAAAGAAGCGACTCCCCACCGTGTCATCAACGACATCAGGCGGAACCGAGCGGCCGAGCCAGACGCGTGCGACCTGAGGCACGATCCTCGCCTTGTCGCGGAAAGCCAGCATCTGGGCTTTTTTCGGATCGACCTTAGCTCTGAAAGTGAGATCCATCCCGAGACCTACCGACGGAAGCGTCGTGATGAGAAAAGCGAGATAAGGCGCCCTGCCGAACGAAAAACCGTCGGCATTGAGCTCCTGCCACGTCGGTTTGAAGAACTCCGCAGCAAGTTTCCCGTGGACGAGCATCGAACCGGCCATCGCCAGCACCGATTTCGCCGCGACAAGCGGAGACGGATTGCTGCTTCTGTGGTAAAGATCCATGAAAGTGCAGACTGCGCCGCTTCCGAAAATGAATCCGTAACGCTCGTTCACTTTAAGAAGCGAGATCTGACGGCAGTTGAGCTCCCTCTCTTTGTAAGCCCTGACGACGCGCTTGAAGATCGAAACTGTGTTGCCTCTGAGCTTGAGGTTCGTGGCGGTCATGTTCATCGTCCCGCCTTTGAGGATCGCGATCTTCGGCAGTTTTTCGCCGCCATAGATCTTCATCATCGAAGTGAGAGCGACATGGACCGTTCCGTCGCCGCCGTTTATCGCAATGACATCGACTTTCTTCTGCTTGAAATGCTCCATCGCCGCGTCCATTTTCTCGAATGAATCCGGCAGTCTGACAAGATCTTTGTCGGGAGCGCACTCGATCAGTTTCTGCAGCCTGTCAGGATGCTTTCTGTTCTTTTTTGAATATGGATTTGAAACGAGACCGATCCCCGACATAAAAACACCTCAAAACAATAAACAAGGGATTATAGTGTCAATGATTTTTTTGTCAACGCCGCCACGCCGCCGTCGAGATTTCGAAATATTGATATATCGGCAAGAAATGCTGCTGCTAATAATTTTTTGCCTTTTCCTTTCCGTCGACGACTCTGAAAGCGCCTTCAGCAAGCGCTGCAAGCTCGTCTTCGCCCGGATAGACGAAGAATTCAGCCATCCAGCCGGTGTATTCCTTGAGGTCTTCGACGAATTTCTTGAAGTACGCGCATCCGCCGGTGACGATGATGCCGTCGACCTTTCCTTTCAGAGCCGCGGCATAGGCACCTATCTCTTTCGCGACCTGATATTCAAAAGCATCGAAAACTTTGAGAGTTTCGGGGTCGCCTGCTTTGACGCGGTCTTCGATGTCGCGGAAGTCTTCAGTCCCGATGTATGCCTTGAAACCGCTTTCACGCGAAAAAATGCGGATGACTTCCTCTTTCGGCATCGAATAGCACATGTTGATTATTCCGATGAGCGGCATCGCGCCAGCCCTGTTCATGCTGAAAGGTCCCATTCCGAGAAGTCCGTCGTTTACGTCCACCACTTTGCCCCCTTCGAGTGCCGCGATCGAGATTCCTCCGCCCAAATGAGCTACGACATAGTTCGCTTTGTAGAAATCCTTTCCCTGCTTTTCGGCGATCTTTCTTGCTACGGCCTTGATGTTGAGTGCGTGGACGCGGCAGATCCTCGTGATCCCCGGAAGTCCGCTGAGACGCGCCTTGTCCCACATGTTGTCGGTCGTTACCGGGTCAACGATGTAGCTCTCCTTGAGGCCGAAATCCTTCGCAAGTCTGTCTGCGATTATTCCGCCGAGATTCGAAGCGTGGTTTGCGAATCTGCAGCTGTTGAGGTCATCCAGAAGCGCCTGATTGACAAGGTATGTGCCGCCTTCGAGCGGTTTTACAGGGCCGCCTCTGCCGACAGATGCAACGACCTGAAAGCCTTTTTCGGCGACGACTTTGTCAACTGCTTTTTTTATCATCGAATACCTGAAATCGAACTGCTCCGAAACGAGTTTGAACTTTGCGAGCTCTTCCTGCGGATGTCTCACAGTTTCCTCGTAAAGCGAGCCTTCGCGGCTGAAAACGGCGAATTTTGTTGAAGTTGAACCTGGATTTACAACGATTGCGACTTCTGTTTTTGTCATTTTTCTCTCCATATTAAATTGCGAATTTTACGTCGGGATGAGCTTTCAAAGCCTCGTAAAGAGCGTGCATCTTCTCTTTGTTTTCGACATAGACCGGAACGGTGTAGGATGTGTATTTTCCGGCGGAACTTTTGTTTTCGGTCACCTTTCCTCTGAGCGGGATCTCTGTTTTTGCAAGGATATCCATCAGATCCGCGACATTTCTGCCGGCTTCCTCTTTTGAATGCATGACCACTTTCAAATGGATCAGGACAGGATATTTTACTTCGTGCTGCGCTGTCATGGCCTAACTGTGAGCGTTTACGGTGATACCGAGAACGAGCGAATTGATCTTCGCCCTTGCATCGTCGGCACGCGAACTCAGAAGAACGGGAACTTTAGCTCCGACGATGACATGCCCTGTCTGAGCGCCGCCCCAGTAGTGGACGAGCTTGCCGAGAACGTTTCCGCTTTCGATGTTCGGGAAAATGAGGATGTCGGCGCATCCCGCCATGACGGAATTGATCCCTTTGACCTTTGCAGCGTATTCCGAAATCACGTTGTCGATCGCATACGGACCTTCGAGGTATGCGTCGATGTCGTCGAGCCCGCCTTCAGCCTTCATTCTTTGGATCTCCGCCGCGTCAACAGTCGACTGGATCTTCGGGGAAACAGTTTCGATCGCCGAAATGTATGCGACTTTCGGTTTTTCAAAGCCGAGCTTGTGGAAAACCTGGACTGCGCCGCGGGTCATCTCGATCTTCTGCTCAAGAGTCGGAAGCGGGATTATGCCGCCGTCCATAAGGCCGACGAGACGCTTGCCCTCGCCTTTTGAAAGCGGATCTTCGTAAATGAGGATGTCGCTGACGACTGCAGCCGCCTTGAGCCCGTTTTCCTTTCTGAAAACGGCTTTCATTATCTGTGCGGTCTCGACGCTTCCTTTGAGAAGGATATTGACTCTGCCGTCAGCAGCGTAATCGGCAGCTCTCGAGCAGCTTTCAACGTTGTCTGCACACGGAACGATCTCGACTTTCCCTTCAAGAACAGTCCCTTCGATGAGGTGATTTATCTTTTCTGCGTTTCCGAAAAGGACAGGAATTGCCAGATTTTCGGTGACCATGTCTATTGCCGCTTCGACTGCTACCGGTTTGTCGGCACCGACAACTGCAACGACCTGCTTCTTTTCCATTTTCTTAACAAAATCGATCATTTCATCAAAACTTCTGAACATTTTTCTCTCCTAAAAATAAAAACAACAATCAAAAATCGGCGCATAGTTGCATTTTAAAGGAGTTAAATCAAGAAAATTAGATGAAGCCTGTCGATCTCAGAATGTTTCGTAGAAATATGTCCTTACTTCCTTCGTGCTCTCCCCGGCATACTCTTTTGTGGCGGAAACCAGCTCGCCATCCTCATCGTACTCAAAATCCATACTGTAGTTTCCGTTGAGTTTTTCATGCACAAGGTTTCCGTTTTCGTCGTATTCGTAAGTCGCCGCTTTGTTGGTGTGTTTGTTCCAGATTTTCTTTACCACGTTTGTGTCACCGTAATATTCGTAAAAAGAATTGTTTTTTCTTACCAATCTCCCTTTTGAATCGTATTCCGCCGAATAGCTGACTTTCATGGAGCTTGCATCGGGGGCTTCATTGTTCCAGCTGGAACCCGAACGCGTTTCGACAAGCCTGTCATTATCATCATAGGAATAAATTTCTATTTTCTTCTGTGAAGTTGTTACAAGCGCTTCAGGGTCGTCAAAATCCCTGGATTTCTCATATTGTCTCATTTCCGCCAGCTTTCCCGTCGGAGTATATTTGTAGTAAGTCTCTTCTATTATCAGCACATCTTTCCACATAGGTTCACCGAAAAAATCATCGTCAAAGTAGGGAACGGACTCCGCTTCCTCGTGTTCACGGCTCATCCTGGTCACACGGCCGAGTTCATCGTGTTCGTAGGTATAGTTAAAATTTTTGTAACAGCTGTTACCCGTGCCGGCATTCGGATCGCAGACAGCTTCATGCTTTATTTCGCAGCTGTTGTCGTAATAGGTTTTTTCTGTTATTTCTTCAGCCTCGCCGGTAGTCGAGAGTTGTCTGTATTCGGTTTCGCACCCTTTTTTATCGTAAATCCTTTCCACAGACACGTAATACGGTCCTGTGTTACTGGCGCTCGACTCCTCTGAACTCTCGCGTTTCCGTTTCAGAGAACCGTCAGAATAATACTCCCACTCATCATCCAGACGCACTGCGTTTTTTGAATCGGTCGTCGTTTTTATCCTCACCGGACGCATTTTTTCATCGTAGGAATACTCTTTTTCGTATTCTATGTTGTGCCAGTACCATCTGGTCGAGTCGAAATCCATGAAAAACGCGTACCGGTCGTGGTAGCTTTTGACCGGAAGCCCGTCGGAATAATCGTATTTCACTCTCTCTTTCGATGTCATGTCCATCGGTGCGAAATAATCGGGAATAACGCCTTTGCCATAGACTGCGACACTGTTGCCGTTTTCATCGAACTCTTTACTGATAAACGAGCGTTCCCATTTTGACACTTTTCCGTTGTCGTCATAGAAATATTCGATCTTTTCCTGTATATCGAGCTCTTCCGAAAGAGGCTTCCCCTCTGGCGACACGCTCTCCGAAACAGCGAAATCGTTGGAAAAATATTCCGCGTTTTCATCGGAAAAATCACGGAAGAACGGAAACGCCACATCGATCGCACTCCTTCTTATCTTCTGCTTGACTCTCCCCAAATTGTCGTAAGTATAGCGCACGCATCCGGTTTCTTTTCCCTCGGCCGATTTTCCGATACACATTTTTTTGACGTCTCCGTCATCGTTTAATTCGTAAGAAAATCTCTGGCAGTCACCTTTGAGCTCGCCGTCCGGTTTTCTGGGGCAGCTCCATTTGACGTTACCGTTCTTATCGTATTCATAGGAACGGTTTTTCGTTACGCTTGCCGGATTTTCAGGGTAGTATTTGCTCTCGAATTTAATGCGGCACTGTTTATCGTAGTAGCGGTCTATCTGATATGTGTAGGTACCGTAGGAATTAGTCACCTCGACTGTCTCTTTGGTCAGACGTTTTATCCCTGAACATTCCTGAGTCATGGAGAAATTATCGACGTAGAGTTCTTCCACTTCAACATCGGCATCGGTTTTTTCGACATCATCCGGCTCGATCTCATCGCTATCCGCATCTTCTGAATCGGTTCCTTCATCCGGAACGGCATTTTCATCGTCTGTCACGGCAGAGGTTTCATCCGAGTCAATGTCGGCGTCAGGAACAGTGTCCGAATCGTTCCTGGATTTTGACGACGAACAGGCAACAAAACCCAGAATCGAAAAAATAATCAAAAATTCAAACACCCTACGCATTGGCTCCTCCATGACAAAGAAAACATAAGATTTTAAAGAAAAACCACAGAAAAGCAAATTGAGGTAAAAAACTGCCCTGTGTCGGTATTATCGGTATTATCGTTCTTATCGATTCGCGCCGTCGGTATAACGTTATAACGAAATAACGGGATAACGATCCTGATTTCGGCGCGTCGAACTTAATCGAATAGAACGATTCCAATCGATGAAAACGACAAAAACTGTTGGGGGAAGAAAAAAGATGGCGCGGTCGACGGGACTCGAACCCGTGGCCTCCGGCGTGACAGGCCGGCGTTATAACCGACTTAACTACGACCGCGTCTCGATTGTGAAAGAATGGTAGGCGCTGCAGGGTTCGAACCTGCGACCACCGGCTTGTAAGGCCGATGCTCTCCCAGCTGAGCTAAGCGCCCATCAGCGGCAGGTAATATAGCCAGAATCGTTTTGAAGTCAAATAAAAAATGATTTTTTTTGGAATAAGATGCTAATTATTTGAATTTATTTGAAAAAATCAGACAAATCAAGCGGCGGAAGCTCGCCTTTTTTTTCTACCAGATAAGCTCTTGTCTTTTCAAGAGCCGCACTGACATCTTCCGGAAGACCGGAAGTACAGAAAGCCTCGATCTCATCACGCAGAGCGTTGTATTTTTTCGCCAGCAGTTCCCATTCGAAGGCACTTTTGCACAGCATGATCCGAACGTCGATGTCGCTGAGCGATTTCATAAGGATCTTAATATCTTGAAGCATCTTCGCCCCCGCTTAGCCCTTCGATTTCTTCCAGTTTTCGAAAGTCGGGATATCAAACGCCGAAATGTAATAATTCGTCAGATATTCCTTGAACTTATCGGAATCGGAAAGAACTTTGAAACCGTATTTTTTGTCGATGTATTTGACCGCTTCCATGTATATCTTGTCGAAATTGGCCCTTCCGACGCGCATCTTAGCCTTGTCGATCTCGAGACTTACGAAAGTTTTGTAGGATTTGTACATCTCGTCGTTTTCCATCCCTTCGACATGCTTTCCCGGGATATCCTCCTCGCGCTGAGTCTCTTCCTCGGGCTCCTTCTTCGGTTCAGCCTTTGCCTGCTGCTTCGGAGCAGGTCTTGCAGGCTGCTTTTTAGCCGGCCTTTCGGGCTGTTTCGCTGCCGGTTTAGCCGTGCTGAGCTTTACCATCGTCTCTTCGTCGAACGGAACATAGAGGACGAAAGTCTTCTGAGTCTCGGTAAGCTGTTCGATAAGCATGAGTCCGTAAGCCGCAAGATTGCTGCCAAGCTCCTCAAATTCTGATGTCGTCATGTAGTCGAGCCCGATCCTGCGTTTCAGAGTGCCGCCCCAGTAGCCGTAATTCTTTCTCTGCTCAAGTGCAAAGCAGTAAAGTTTCACAAAGCACGCATACTCCTCAAGCGGGAGCATTTTTATAAGTTCCGCCAGATCTTTCGGGATCATGACGCCCTCTTGGTTCTTCTTGTATGAAACTCTGACAAATTCAAGGTTGTTCGCTATCGGATAGATCTCTTTTCTGCGCGGTCTTTCGCGGACTTCTTCAGCCTTTTCGGCTTCTTTGGCAGGCTCAGGCTGGACTTTTTCCTCTTTTACTACAGGAGTTTCCGGGACTTTAGGCTGCTGCTCGACCTTTGTTTCAGCCGGTTTCTGCACATTTTCGGCTTCAGGCTGTTTCGGCGCCTCTTTTTCAGCTTCGACGATCTTCAAAAGATAGTCTCTGACTTCGTTTTTTACTGCATTTCCGATGTTTTTGATTAAACCCATCTTTTCCTCCCTTATTTTATTTCAAGTTTTAAATTTTTGACCGTACACTTTTCGGCGAGTCCCGTCTTTTCGTTGTAAAGGCAGACAGGAAGCACAATTTTCACCGATGATTCGCCGAAATCCGAGGTGTATTCAGCTTTTCCCTCTTTGTTTTTCGCAAAAAAAGAGCGCTCGATCTTTCCGAGTTCCTTTTTTCCGGAGTCAAGAAAGAGAAATTTGTATGGAGCAGCCTCGTTGTCGTTGAATTTCGTGTTTTTTCCGTAGGTTATCGTGTACACGACACTTTTTCCCGATTTTTTGAAAGTGACATCGACTGTCGGATTTTCACCCTCTGCGGCAAAAAGCGACACCTGAACCAGCAAAGTGATAAAAGCCAACAAAATCAGAAGTTTATCAAAGCAAAGCGATTTAAGAGAGCCTTCCATTTTTTAACTCCTCACAAAAAAACCGGAAGATTTTAATTTTCAAAAGGAAAAAGTCAATTTGCGGCTTTATGCTCTGCGTCAGGAGCTGCTTTTGAGCACGAAGCAGGCGCGACACCTGCATTTTTGACCGAATCGGAGTATTTTTTCACCCCTTCGGCATAGATTTTGTCGTTGTTGTAGGCTTTGAACGCGGCGACGCTCCCTTTTTCCGAATAACCGTGCAGCTTCAGATAGTTCGCTACCGATGCGATCGCGTCTTCCATGACGAAAAGGTCGATCTTTCCGTCTCCGTTTCCGTCTTTGGCGAATTTCATCGATGCCGGCATGAACTGCGGGAAACCTATCGCACCGGCCCATGAACCCTTGATATCAAGCGGATCGAAATTTTTCTCTTTCGCCTGGATGAGGAGCGCCTTGAAATTGGAAAAAGCGTTTTTTTTGAGCCTCTCCGCACGCTTTTTGCCAGCTTCGATGCTCATCGCCCCCTCCTTCTCGTATTCCCCGCTTTTTATAAGGTCATTGTTCCGTGCTTCACCAAAAAAATACTGAGCCGCAAAAATTTTGATTATCTTCTGCTCTCCGGTGACAAGCCCGAGCCTGCTCTCCCAGTTGAGTATACCGATGATATCGCCAGGTTCGACCTTGGTCTCATCATAAATTTTGCAGAAAAGCGGTTTGTATTTTTCAAAAAAAGCGACACCCTCCTTCACCGTTTCGCCGTTTATCAGTTTGTCGATATAACTCGTGTGGTCGGCAGCCTGCTTTTTTATCGAAAGCGGTGAATAGATGAAAGCGAGATTTTTTTCGGTGAGCTCGTCGCTTTCAAGCGATCTTTCAACGATTTTCCGCAGTTCTTCTCTGGAATAATGCTTTGAAACGGCCTTAAAAAGAGCGTCAAAACTTTTTTCGTCGTATTTCTGCACCGTTTCTGCGAAGAGTGGACTGAAGAGAAGAAAAAACAAGAAAAAAGAGAGAGTTTTTTTCAATTTGACCCTTTATTTGTAGTAGATCACGACGCCGTTCGGCATAGTCTGCGCAGTGTAGCCCGAAACATCGCCTATCTGTGAAGGCTGCTGACCTTGGATCGACTGCATGTAGTTGCCGGAGATCGTGGGCTTGAACGCGACATTCTGCGTTCCGTAGTAGTTATTCGTGTTGAAACTTACATTGTAATTCGTTGCTCGCTCGGAACGTGAAGTGCTGAAGCCGAGCATTTTGGTCCCTGTGAGTGTCGTAGTGCCGTCCGCGTCGTAGGAACCGCCCATGCCGCCGCTGATAGGACATTCGACAACGATCACAGCCGGATCAGAGATCGTGAGAGTGCCGTTGCTGTCGATGCCGTCGACATCGCCTGAACCGGTCTTTACATAGTGGATCCCGCCTGAAATCGTGAGATAACCTGTGCTCGAACTGCCGCCGCCGGGACCGCCGTGTCCGCCGCCCCAGTCACCGGGACCGCCTGAAGAAGCAGAGCTGTCAGAACCGCCCGCCGCATTCCAGCCGTCGTCTCTGCCGAAGACAGAAGTTACTCCGCCTGTGACAGTGAGATACCACGCCTCAAGCCCTTCGAAAGAGTTCGTGACATTGACAGTTCCGTTGATGATATAGAGCTCGTTGTCAGCATGAATGCCGTCGTCATCCGAAGCGGCCTCGATCTGACCGCCTTTTATCTCAACGTTGCCGCCGCTGTGGAGCGCGTCATCCCTCGCGTTGACCTTGACAGTTCCGCCGGAAATCTTGATGTAGACCATGTTCATGTTGATGTTTTCATAGTCTGTAACCGTGCTCGGAATACTTGCCTTGATCCCTTTGAGCGAATCAGTGCCGCTGTACTGCTGTGCACCGCCGTTGGGACCGCCGCCGCCTCCCCAGCCGCCTGAACTGCCGGATGTCGCTTCGATGATGCTGCCGCCGCCCGACTGAATGTCGATGATCCCGTTTTTGATCTCGATGTATGAGATCGCGTGGATCCCGTCGCCGCCTGTCGAAGTTACCGTGAGAGAACCTCCTTTTACTTTGATGTAGCCTCTGATATTTTCATAAGGATCATCTTCGTTGCTTGAAAGCGTCAAAGCCTCGGTGTTGTCCGATTTTATACCGTCTCCGCCGGAAGTTACCGTGATGTTTCCGCCGCGGATAACGACCGAATCCTTGCCGCGGATACCATCGTCCTTAGCGTTGACGACGATCGTTCCGCCGTCGATATCAAGGTCATCTTTCGAAGATATACCGTCGTTGTAGCTGCCTTTTACCGTCAGAGTTCCGTAACCTGCAATCTTAAGATCTGATTTGCTGTAAAGCGCTGCATTAGGTTCGTCAGCACCGTCAGTAAAAACATAGTTTGCCGCGTCTGTCAGGGAATTCTGCGTATCTTTTACGATGAAGATCCTGACATCTTTCGCACCCATTACCGCGAAAGGAGAGTTTTTCGAATTTGTGACATTCATTCCGTTGAACACAACGTGGACCATTCCGTCATCTTTGTCTTTATCGACATCGACAAGGATCTGTCCGTCACTCAAAGTGCCGTCGATTTCATAAACACCGGAAGCGGTGATCGTCGCCGTTGTGCCGGAAACATCGACATTTTTGCCGTCAACGCTTATCGAAGTGCCTTTGAGGTGGATATAAGTGATCTTGTCCGCACCGTCTCTCGGGTCGCTGTTGTCCGCATCCGCTGAAGAATCGTCAGATCCAGGGTCTGTGTTTCCGGCTTCTCCGCCGTCATCGGGATCGGTGTCACCGTCATCGGGTTCCGTCGGAGTCCCTGTGCAGCTGCTTTTGTCCCAGCCTGTGCAGTCAGCCTTGCAGATCGCGTAGCCGCCTGTGTAGCCGGAATCAATTTCAGTGCAGTCTTTCGCGCCGCCGTCACAGACTTCGCCGTCTTCCTGCATTCTGTTGCCACATACTGAATCGGGATTTCCGCCGCTGCCGCCGCTACCTGAATTGTCTCCGGAATTATCACCGGAGTTGTCACTTGAGTTGTCACCCGTGCCGTTGTCATCACCGCCGGTGTTCGAATTGTCTTTGCCGGAACCGCCGCAGGAAGCAATGATCAGAGCTAAAAACATCAGTGAGAAAATCAAAAATCTTTTCTTCATAAGCTCCTCCAATGTGAAAGAAAATTAACAAATCATTTTAGGCTTTTCGGGACAAAATTGAAGAAAAAAATTTTGAAAATAAATTTTGAAACGGAATCACATCGAAAGCTATAGCGTTATTTTTATTGAAGTTTTTCGGCTATTTCTCAGTTTTGATGCAGAGTTCCTTGAGCTGTTTTTCGGTGACGGGTGCCGGTGCAGCAGTCATGAGGCATGTCGCACTCGTAGTCTTCGGAAACGCGATGACGTCTCTGATCGCGTCCGTATTGTTGAGGAGCATCATCAGCCTGTCAAAGCCGAGTGCCAGGCCGCCGTGCGGCGGAGCGCCGAATTCGAGAGCTTCGACCAAGTATCCGAAATTCTCCTTTGCCTCTTCGTCGCTGATGCCGAGGAACTTGAAGACCTCTTTCTGCTTGTCGGTGTTGTGGATCCTTATGCTGCCGCCGCCCGCTTCGTAGCCGTTGATGACGATGTCGTAAGCACGTGAATTTATCGTGCCGAGGTCGTCTCCGCGTTTTGCCGCCTCGAAATCGAAATCGGTGAAAGCGTGGTGTTTTGCGACCCATTCGCCCGTCTCTTCGTCAACTTCGAAAGCCGGGAAATTGGTGATCCATACAAATTCGTAGGAATTTTTGTCGTAAAGATTGTATTCCGCAGCGAGTCTTTTTCTCAAATTTCCGAGTGCCGTGAGAGCGACTCCGATCTTATCTGCAACGATGAACATGATCCCGTTTTCAGGAATGATTTCAGCAAGCTGCGCCTTTTCTGAATCGTTGAAGAATTTCATAAGCGGTGAATCGAGAACTCCGTTTTCCTTCTTTATCCATGCAAGAGCCTTCGCGCCGTCGCCCTGAACATCCTTTTCTATCTTTTTGATCTGGTTTTTCGAAAGTTCTGTCGCGTGACCTTCGAGAACGACACCTTTTACGACCATTTTCGGGTCGTTTGCGGCACCTTTGAAAGCGGCGAATTCCGAATTTGCAAAAATTGCATCCAAAGTCTTGAGTTCCATCGCAAATCTGAGATCCGGCTTGTCGCTTCCGTATTTGTCCATCGCCTCGTTGAACGACATTTTTCTGAAAGGACGCTTGATGTCGAGCCCTTTGACCGCCTTGAAGATCTTACAGAGAAGACCTTCTGTGACGCCCATGACGTCTTCCTCTTCGACAAAGCTCATCTCGAAGTCGATCTGGGTGAATTCAGGCTGTCTGTCGGCACGCAGAGCCTCGTCCCTGAAGCACTTCGCGACCTGATAGTACCTGTCCATTCCTGCGACCATGAGGATCTGCTTGAAGACCTGCGGCGACTGCGGAAGAGCGTAGAAAGATCCCGGCCAGAGCCTGCTCGGAACAAGGAAATCTCTTGCGCCGCCCGGGCTGCTCTTGATAAGAAAAGGAGTTTCGACTTCGACAAAATCGAGCGAATCGAAGTATTCGTGAATAAGCGCGCTCACTTTGGAACGCGAGATCAGGTTTTTCTGTATGTTCGATTTGCGTATGTCAATGTAGCGGTATTTCAGCTTGATCGTGTCGGCTGCATCCTTTCTGAAATCGAACGGAAGCGGCTTTGACGGGTTCATCAGCGTGATCTTCTCAGCTTCGACCTCGATCGCGCCGGTAGAATATTTGTCAGTTCTGTTCTCTTTGCGGTCGATGACCGTTCCGCTTACCGAAACGACCGATTCAAGCGTCAGTTTTTTTGCCGATTCCGCAAGTTCAGGATCGCTGACAAAAACCTGAGTCATCCCGTAACGGTCTGAAAGTATTAAGAAAACCATCGGCCCCATCTCTCTTTTCTGAGTAAGCCATCCCGAAATGACGACATGCTCTCCCAGATTGTCGAGATTGAGCTCTCCGCAAGTGTGAGTACGCAGCATTTTAACCTCCAAAAAGACAATAAACTTAAAAAGCGGCTAATTATTCTCTCTAAAATTTTTAAATCAAGATTTATGGCGTCAGCCCAATTTCTCCCTGACTTCGCGCCTGAAATCATCGAAAGTCATGTCGTCTCTGATCCCGAAACGGGTGAGGGCGAAATCGTATTTTACAGGGTCTTCCGGTGCGATTTTGGCATAATGCGACGTTATTTCGAGCGCGGCTTTGTAGTTCGGTGCCTTTTTTCCGGTAAAACCAAGGATCTTTGCCGCTTTGAAGGCGTGTGTGTCAAGCGGAACTACCAATTTGGCTGCTTCTGCCTTCGTCCAGCCGCCGGGATCGACCTCGTCGTTTCTCACCATCCAGCGGAAAAAGAGGTTGAGCCTCTTGCAAGCCGAACCGTCGGCAGGAGAAGGGATCAGATACGATTTTTGTGAAAGATTCATCTCGTCAACGAATTTTTCGACTCCGCAGAGATAGAGGTCTTCAAAATTCCCGTATTCCCTGAGGACGTGCTTCATTCCGCAGAAAAGTTTCGCGAGATCTTCGCCAGTCGTAAATCTGTGGACAAAACCTTTGTATATTTTGAGAAAATCCTTTTCAGAGTGCGAAGTGACAAAATCGAACGGCTTTCCCTCGACCGGAAGGAGGATCCTGTCGATCGACTTGAGTATCTGAGCGACTCTGCCGTAAGCTATGGAAGAAGCCAAAAGTGCAATGATCTCGCGGTCTTTAGTCTCAGGATAATCATACAGGAATTTCAGCGGATCAGGATCTACGAGACCTCTTTTGTTGAGTTTTGTGTAGAGCGATTCGAGAAGATCTTTAAGTTCGCGCATTATTTGACCGCTTTCATCACTTTTGCGATGAGTTCGTCACTAACGATGTAGGGAAGAGTAAGGTGATCGTTGTGGTCGTTGTTTTTGTTGTATTCGACGACTGTTTCGATCGAGTGTTCGTTTCTTGCCCACGCTCTTCTTGAAACGCCGCCCATGACGTCCCACGGAAATGCGATGTCAAGTATCGCGTCAACTCTTTCGGAGCCGTCAAGGACCATGCCGAAGCCGCCGTTGATCGATTTGCCGATTCCTACGCCGCCGCCGTTGTGGAGAGCTACAAGGCTCATGCCTCTTGCGCAGTTGCCGGCGAAAATGTTGGTCGCCATGTCGGCCATGATGTTGGAACCGTCCTTGATGTTCGATGTTTCGCGGTAGGGGCTGTCTGTGCCGCCTGTGTCGTGGTGGTCACGTCCGAGCATGATGGGACCTACAACGCCTTCACGTACCAGCTGGTTGAATTTTTTCGCGATCTGCGTTCTTCCTGCCGCATCCTGATAAAGGATCCTCGCCTGAGTTCCGACGACGAGTTTGTTTTTCATCGCGTCTTTTACCCAGTGGTAGTTGTCCTTGTCCTGATAACGGAGGACCGGTCTGCAGTGCGCGATGACTTCGGCAGCAGCTTCATCGGTCTTTGCAAGGTCGCTCTCTTTGCCGCTGAGGCATACCCAGCGGAAGGGGCCGTAACCGTAATCGAAAAGTTCGGGACCGAGAATGTCCTCGACGTAGCTCGGCCAGATGAAGCCTTCGAAGGTGTCTTTTCCGTTTTTGGAAATTTCTTTGACACCTGCATCGAAGATAGCTCTCATGAAGGAGTTGCCGTAATCGAAGAAGTATGTTCCTTTCGCGACGAGCTTTTTGATGACTTCGAAGTGTCTTCTCAAGGTCGCATCGACAAGCTGGCGGAATTTCGGTTTGTCGTTTGCAAGAAGCGCCGTTCTCTCTTCGAACGTGATCCCAGCCGGGCAGTAGCCGCCTTCGTAGACTGCGTGGCAGCTCGTCTGGTCGCTGAGAAGGTCGATGTGGATGTTTTTGGAGTCCGCATATTCAAGCAGATCGACGATATTGCCGTGGTATGCGATACTGATCGGTTCCTTTTTCTCGATGTATTCGAACGCTTTTTTGAAAGCCTCTTCAGCGCTGTCGGTAACGAGAGATACCCAGCCCTGCGAGTGTCTCGTCTCGATCCTGGAAGCATCGACTTCGGCGAAAATACCGACACCTTTCGCGATCTCTACTGCTTTCGGCTGTGCGCCGCTCATGCCGCCGAGACCGCTGGAAACGAAGAGTTTGCCGCGAAGGTCGCCGTCCCACGGAACGCCGAGCTTCATTCTTCCTGCGATAAGGATCGTGTTGTATGTGCCGTGAACGATCCCCTGCGGGCCGATGTACATCCAACCGCCTGCAGTCATCTGGCCGTAGTTCGCAACACCGAGCGCTGCGGCGCGGTTGAAGTTCTGCATATCGTCGAAAAGACCGACCATAAGTCCGTTCGTCGTGATGACGCGCGGAGCTCTTTTGTGCGATTTGAAAAGGCCGAGCGGATGACCGCTGTGAAGAACGAGCGTCTGTTCGTCGGTCATGACTTCAAGATATTTTTTGATGAGGCGGTACTGCATCCAGTTCTGGCAGACCTGCCCCGTTTCGCCGTAAGTTACGAGTTCATAAGGATAAAGCGCTGTCGCGAAGTCGAGGTTGTTGTCTATCATGACCTGAAACGCCTTGCCTTCGATGCAGTTTCCTTTGTATGAGTCTATCGGCTTGCCCCAGATATGCCCTTCAGGACGGAAGCGGTAGCCGTAAATTCTGCCGCGGGTGAGAAGTTCTTCAAGAAATTCGGGAGCAAGTGCCTCGTGAAGTTCTTCCGGAACATAGCGGAGCGCGTTTCTGAGAGAAAGTTCGATCTCGTTTTTCGTTAAAGTGAGCTCTCTTTTCGGAGCGCGTCTGATACCCTCGACAAATTTAGGGTATTCGGGAAGAACAGGGTCAAGTTTGATCGTCATTGCATTCGAAATGTCGAAATTATTGAGCATTTTTTCCTCCAAAACAGGTTTTTAACGCCGCAATATACTATTTAAGGCAAAACTTTCAAGAATGTCGGAAAAAAATGTGAAAGCATCTCTGATTCATCTCTTAGAGACGCAATAATATGACGTCTCCACATTATTTTCCCTTGACATTTTCAGCGTTTTGACTATAATATCCGCCGTTCTTTCGGAACGCTTCTTTGACAAGTGGGGATGACTTGGTTTCGACAGGGAGGCTGGATTTTCCGGCTGCATGCCGAGGCGCCGCTGGCCTCGTAAAAAGCGGCAAAACAAGAAACGCAAATAATAATTTTGCATTGGCAGCTTAAGCCTGCCCGTCCTTCTGCGGTATTTCCGCGGCTGTAGCAAGGGCGCCAAACAGCGGAATAGCGACCTGAACCTTTTCGCAGGGTGAGGGGAGCGAAATCAATTGCGAAAAAGTGCGAGGGATCCTGCTGCTGGGAGCCTGAACACTCATTAAAACAGACAGCTACGCACGTAGACGCCCGACTTTCCCCCTTTTTGGACGCGGGTTCGATTCCCGCCATCTCCACCACTTTCCGGTTTAAAACAATTTAAGCTGCTCGACTTCTTCGGATTTTATAAGTCTGAAACTTTTACGGTATATCTCGCACGGTCCCACCTTTCTGAGGATATCGTAATGTTCCGCTGTCGGATACCCTTTGTGCGACGAAAGGTGATATTCGGGATATATCTTATCCCATTTGTCCATGATCCTGTCGCGGTAAGTCTTCGCTAAGATCGATGCTGCCGCGATGTTTATGCTTTTAGCGTCGCCTTTTATCAGAGCGATCTCGTTCTCAAAGCGTCCGGTCTTGTGATTCCCGTCGATCATGACAAACGGGGTCTTTTCATTTTCCTCGTCCGCACCGATCTTTTCTATTATACGGCCGACACATTTGCTCATGCCGTAAAGCGAGGCATGGAGGATGTTCATTTCATCGATCACTTTCGGAAGTACTGAATATACCGCCCAGAAACTGTTCCTGATTATGAGCGGAACGAGTTCCTTCCTCTTTTTTTCAGAAAGTTTTTTTGAGTCGTTTATCCCCGGAATTTCAGTAAAAAGCGAGACCGCCGCCGTTACGACCGGGCCGCACAAAGGCCCCCTGCCCGCTTCGTCAGCACCGATCACAAGAAAGCCCTGTCCGGAATAGATTTTGTCGATCTCACCTATCATTTCAGCACCTTATCGCATCAAAAAGTTTAATGAGTATCACATTCAGAAAGTCGCTCCCGCGTTCCGTGCATTTAATGATCTCTTTGTTCCCGCCGAATTCAAGAAGACCTTCCTGCACAAGGTCCGAAACGACGTTTTCAGAAACCAGCTCAAAGAACTCTTTACCAAGCCGCTCTTTGAAACAATCGAGATTTATCCCGCACTTCACACGAAGTCCCATCAGCAGGAATTCTTCTGTCTTTTCACGCAGAGTCAACTTCCATGAGCTCAAGCCGTCCCCCGAGACAAAAGCTTCGATATCGTCGGCATAACGCGATGAAACGCCTGTTCCGGAGATGAACGACGCCGCTCCGGCACCGATCCCGAGCCACGAACCGTAAGTCCAGTAAAGCATGTTGTGCCTTGATTCAAAGCCTGGAAGCGAATAGTTGCTTATTTCGTAGCGCGAAAGACCGCGTTCCTGCAGAAAATCCCGGATCTCTCTTTCCTGAAGCAGAGTCTCCTCTTCATCAAGAAGTTCCGGCGCGTTTTTTCTATCGGGTCTTGCATAGCTGTATGCCGAAACATGCCTGAAAGGAGCAAGTTCAAAGACCTTGGTAAGTTCCTGATCTATCTTACGGTCTTTGCCAAGACCATAGATCAGGTCGCAAGAGATGTTGTCGAAATATTCTGCAAAAAGAGGGATGTTCTTTTTCATGTCGCCGACAGTTGTCCTGCGCCCCATTCCGGCAAGGACCCCATCGTCAAACGCCTGAACACCGATACTTATCCTGTTCACACCGCACTCTTTCAGATTTTTTACCCACGACCTGTCTATGTCTGCCGGATTGACTTCTACCGTAAACTCTGTTTCGGTGAGGTTTATCCCCAGTCTTGAAGCGGATTCCACAAATTTACGGAAAAATCTTTCATCCATCACAGTTGGACTCCCGCCGCCGAAATAGACCGAGACTATCTTTGTTCCGGAAAGCTCGCCGAGCCTTGATCCGAGCTCGTTCAAAAGGGCCTTCCCGTATTCGTCAGGCAAAGCCTTTGAAAATTCCGGCACACTGAAAAAATCACAGTAAAGACATTTTTTCGGGCAGAACGGAATGTGAAAATAGATCCCTGAAAAATTGCTCAAATCGCTCCGTCAGGATTTTTTTGCGGTTATATCTTCGACACCGATCGTAGCCTTTTCCGATACGGCGATGAAAAGCCTTGCACTGACGCCGTGCTTGTTGAAAAGCTCCGAAACTTCGGTGTAGATCGTGTTTTTAAGTTCTTCCTTGTCCTCGAACTTGTATTCGCCGATGAAAGTCCCTTCAGGAAGCGGCTGGAGCATGTTTCCGAGCCTGATCTGCGCGTAGAGTCCGAGTTCCTCAAGTTCCCCGTGGATAAAATCCCTGTCGTAATTTGCACAAGAAAGAGTTTCAAAACTCAAAAAAACAAAATAATGCTGCATAGTTGCACCTATTCGGAAAGTTTTTCCATTACAGCCGAGGCAAATTTTTCGGCTGCATTCGGGCCGTTGCCGGTGACGATGTTACCGTCTGTAACGACTTCCTTGTTTACAAAAACTGCGCCCCCGTTCTCCATGACTTTGCTCGTTTTCATGCCGTATTCGGGATCGTCGCCCAGCCATACAGTCACCTTTTTCCCTTTGACGACGCCGGCTTTCGCGAGGATCGTCGGTGCCCAGCATATAGCGCCAAGGACTTTGTGTCCCGCCGAATTTTTCGCGATTTCGACAGCTCTGGCGTTTGCTCTGACCGACGGAGTTCCCATTCCGCCGACAAAAACGACACCGTCGAAATCGGCTTCCCTGACCTCGTCAAGCGAGTATTTTACATCGAAAACCGTGCCGAACATCCCTGCCGCCCTGCCTTTCACAGGACTTGCGACCGTGACGTCGATCCCTTCGCCCAAAAACTGCTTGTAAGGGACATTCAGCTCTTCGTCTCTGAAATTTTCATGCGCAATGATCATCAAAACTTTTTTTCCGCTAAGCATTTCCGCCTCCTAAGCACACCAATAAACAAAACCGCGCTATTTTATAAGATATTGATTTTCAGGCAATATTTCAGCCGTAAAAATTTTTTTGCCGAAAAATGAAAAAAAAGTTGACTTTCATTTTTTCCCGACTATAAATCCCGCCGCTGATGTTTTTTTGACTATGAGGTTTGCAATGTTCGAGGCTTTTGCAGTCGTTCAGGTCGTTATCTGCGTACTGCTTGTCATCATCATCCTTCTTCAGGAAGGTAAAAAAGGAATGGGAGCTATTTTCGGCGGTTCGAGCAGTTCCGTTTTCGGTGCGAGAGGCGCAGGAAACATTCTCACGAAGATCACTTCCGTTCTTGCAATCCTCTTCATGCTCAACTCTGTTTGGATGTCTTACATCTCAAGCAGTGACAAGTCTGTTGTCAGAATAGAACAGCAGGCTGAAAAAGCTCCGGCAGCTGCGGCACAGCCCGTAGTGGAAGAAAAGAAACCGGAAGCCGCTGAGCAGAAAAACGAAGCACCTGCTGAAGAAGAGCAGAAACCTGCTGAAGAGCCGAAAGAGGCAGAAGAGCAGAAAGAAGCTCCGGCAGCGGAATAGTTGTTCCTTTTTATTTGAGTTTTCACTCCGGTGCAGGAGTGGTGGAATTGGTAGACACGTAAGACTAAGGATCTTATGCCTATTGTTGGTGTGGGGGTTCGAGTCCCCCCTTCTGCACCATCTTTTATATTTTCAATATTGGATTTTGAATGTCGTTTTTTTGGCTGGCTCTCTTTTCTTATCTTTTTGAGAAGGATACCATTCTTGAAAAAGCAGAAACTGCCGGATTTTTTTATAAAAACGCCGATATTTCAGAAGTTGCGGAGTGCAAGGCCGCAGAAAACTCTGTCTGCGTCAGCCACAACGGAAAAAACTATCTTGTAAAAAAGAGGGATTCCTTTTCTGCTGCTGCAGAAACCGTCAAAGATTCCGTCCGCTTGAGCATGACCCCCGACTCCGCCTACATTTCATACTTTCTTTATGTCCAGACGGATTGCGCGGTCCACAAAGTCCGGCTGACAAAAAGAGAGATCATCATCAGTGAAAAAGCTGACAAGATCCTGCGGCTTCAGATCGCAGGGACAGGCGTCAACGGTCCTGAGATCCTCTGGAGCCGGAAATTCAATGAGGCAAAACTTCCGCCCTTTTCGGTCAGTTTTGACAAATCACTGAATTTATTAAGAAAGCAATGCAAGCTGCCGTCAATATCAATCGACAGCGGACTTGAGGAAGCGGCTGAGAGATCTCTCGCAAAGGTGCAGAACGAAGGATTGAAGCACTACTCTTCAAAAGATGGCGGCATCAGACACACCGGAGTACGTAAAAAAATTCTCGGGGAAAACCTCTTCTCCGCAAAAAGCGAAGCCGAAGCATGGAAAATGCTCGTTTCAAGCCCGTCCCACCTTTACAATCTCATAAATCCGCAGTTCAGGCACTATTTTTATGCAGTCAAAAAGGATAAGGACGCAGTGATAGGCGCAGTTATTTTTTCGGATTAGCGCAAAATCTTGCATTATCAGCTCTCTTCCTTAGAATCATTTGCTTTTTGTGGAATAAAAATTGTTTGTTTGAGGTAAAAATGAAGAAATTTTTTCTACTGACTGCTTTATTGCTTGCGGTTTTCGCCCTTTTCCCTGAAGATGAAGGTTCGCAGGATGACAATGCTTGCGACTATGCAAGAAAAGCTCAGAACATTGAAGTCTGGCAGAAGTATCTCGAAAAATTTCCTGAGGGAAAATGCGCTTTCGAGGCTGAAAGCGAGATAGCAAAACTGCAAAACGGCACTCCTGAGGCGGAACAGCCTGCAGAGACACCTGCCGAAGAAGAAAAATATGAAAAAGAGAAAGAACCGACTTACATCGTTCTCTCCTCGGAACCGGTTCTTTACTACCGTCCCTACAAGGCAGCCGGAATATCCCTCCTTGTAATCGGGCTTGCAGCAGATGTCGCAGGCGGTGTGACCTATTACACAGGCTGGTACAAAGACGATTCCAAAATGATGCTCGGCGGACTTATAACAAGTATCCTCGGAGTTCCGCTGTGGATAACGGGAGCTGTTTTGATCGGCATAAGAAGACCTGTTCCCAATCAAAATGTGGAGCTGAGCAGTTTTTCGGTAGCTCCGACAAAAGGCGGTGCCTACGCCTCACTTGGATTTAATTTCTAAGCAGGAATTTACTTGATCACAAATCTGGAAACGACCGGGGCCGGATCTATTCTATCACTGCATCTTCCCTGCTCTGATACATTTCTTCGGAATGCATTCTGATTTCGCGGTTTACGAGTGTCGCAGCTTTGAAAAGTGTCGCTGCGAAGCGGTTGATCGTGCCGAGAACTGAATCCGACTGGTTTTCTTCCTCTTCTTCATCCTGGAAAAGGCTGAGGAGCCCGTTTGTGTCTGGGTATTTGACAAACTGGCAGTCAGGAACGCCGATTTTTTCCTTCATGTAGCTGTACGCAGCCATGAATCCGCCGATTTCATCAACAAGACCGTTTTTGTAAGCCAGTCCGCCCGACCAGACGCGGCCGTGGGCAAATTTTTCGAGATCCATTGCGTTCATTTTTCTGCCGTCAGCCGCTCTCTGGACGAAAGTGCTGTAAACTTCGTCGAGGTTTTTGTTGAGATATTCTTCCTGCTCCGGCGTGAACTTTTCAAGTGCAGAAAGGAAATTGTTGTTTTTTCCGATAGTAACGCTGTCGAAGGTGATCCCGAGCGATTCGAATAGGTTTCTCGTGTAGAATTTACCGATTACGACTCCGATCGAACCGGTTATCGTGTTATGGTCTGCAAAAATCCTGTCGGCATTCATCGAAACATAGTAGCCACCTGATGCCGCGACGCTTCCCATCGAAACGATGACTGGTTTGCCGCCGGTTTTTTTGATTGTTTCGACCTGGTTCCAGATCGTTTCGGAGGCTATTACCGAGCCGCCCGGAGAATTGACGCGGAGGATTATTCCTTTCACGTTCTCGTCTTTCAAGGCCTTTTTAAGCAGCGATACAATCGTCGTTGAACCGCTTGACTGAGGCTTTCCCGAAGGCGACATATCGCTTACACCGCGGTGGATCGAGCCCGGAACTTCGATGACTGCGATTTTAGGCCCGGTGACCGGAGTTATTTTGAAAAGGTCTTCGCCGATATTTTTGTATGCGACAACAGAAAGTTTGTGCTCATATCCTGTCTGGTTCCTCATTTCCTCAAGAATGTCGTCCTTGTAGCGGATCCCGTCAATAAGGTTGTTTTTTACCGCATAAGGCGAAGTCATCGAGACTGAATCTGCGATTTCATAGACTTTGTCAATCGGGATCTTGCGGCTTTCGGAAACTTCGGCAGCGACTTTGGAAAATATTGAATTTATTAAACTTTCAGTCGATTCGCGGTGAGCTTCGGTAAACTTGTCCTCGCTGTACATGTTCCAGTAGGTTTTATATTCCTTCCTTGCCGCGCCGATCGGTTCGACCTTGATTTTTTCGAACAGATTTTTGAAAAACATCGAGGTCGAGCTCATGCCGTTGAAAGTGACAAAACCTGAATGCTGAAGGAAAATTTTGTCGGCCGCAGTTGCAAGATAGTAGCTTTTCGTGCCGCTTGAGTATTCGCCGTAAGAATCGCTCCAAGCCCAGACTTTTTTGCCCGCATTTTTGAACAAAATCAGCTCGTTGCGGAGTTCTTCAGCCTGAGCGTAGCTCAAATTCATATCGCTCAGATCAAGAAAAATTCCCACAATTCTGGGGTCAGCCGCAGCCGCGCGGACTGAAGTCAGAGTGTCAAGAAGGGAAATCTGCTTCCCGAAAAACGAGTCGAGCATCATGTAGTTCGTTTCGGGGAAAACATCGCCGCTTATCGCTCCTGCATTTATCGTAAGGAGCGTCTTCTCCTGCACTTCTTTCTTCGCCCCCATAAGATCTATGCTCGAAATCAGCCAGACAATAAGAGCGATATTGAGAACAGTGAGAACACCAATGACAACAAAAAATCTCGTAACGATTTTTTTAATAAAATCCCACATTTATCACCTCTTTCAAATTCCTTCTTCAATTATTCCGCCGCCGATAAGCACCCCGTCTTCGCGGTAAAGCGCAACGGCCTGCCCCGGAGTTACTGAAAGCTGCGGCGTTTCAAAAACGACTTTGAATCTGCCGCCTTCCAGAATCGAAACTGTGGCCGGGCACTCTTTGTGCTTCTGTCTTATTTTTACCAATGCTTTGAATTCATTAGGATTTTCGATATCGTCAAGCAGATTGAGTTCAGCCCCTTCAAGCCCGTTTGAAAATAAATGCTCTTTTTCGGTGACGACGACTTCGTTCTTTTCCGCATCGATCTTCAGCACGAAAAGAGGTTTCGGATTGCTGATGCCGAGCCCTTTGCGCTGCCCTATCGTGTAGTGGATTATCCCTTTGTGGCGGCCGAGGACTTTTCCGTTTTCGTCAACGATATTCCCCTCTTTTATCGGTTCGTCTTCAAAAAGGACGGCATGCTGGCCTCCCATAAAATCCTGACTTTCCTCTTTATCGGCGACCGGAAGCCCCAGCTCTTTTGCAGTTGCGCGGACTTCGTCCTTCGTCATCTTTCCGAGCGGAAAAATGATGTGCGGAAGCCATTCCCTCCTCAGCATCTGCAGGAAATAGCTCTGGTCTTTCGCCGTATTTTCGGCTTTTGCGAGGAAAAACTTCCCGTCCTTTTCAAGGATCTGCGCGTAGTGCCCCGTCGCGAAAAATTCCGTTCCGAGTTCAGCCCTCGCCTTCTCGAAAAGAAGCCCGAACTTCATCTTGAAGTTGCATTTAACACACGGATTCGGCGTTCTGCCGCACATATATTCGCGCTTGAAATAGTCTATTATGTTATCCCTGTACTCGTTGCTGAGATCAAAGATCTTATAGGGAATATCAAGCACTTTCGCAATCTTTTCGACAGCTTCGAGGCTTTCCCCCTCGCACGGACCGTAGCAGGAATCGGGGATCGGCACATTGAAATGCAGCGACTTGTCCCAGTTCGCCATCGTAACACCGATGACATCAAAACCCTGTTTTTTGAGCAAAGCCGCGGCGACAGCGGAATCAACCCCGCCGCTAAGCCCCACAGCGATCTTTGCCTTGAACGCTGAATCGTGCATATTCATCTCCCTTTTTCAAATCTCAACACAAAAACCAATATATTTACACTTCAGACTTCTGTCTAGTTTTTGGCTACCGCTATAAGTCAAAGCGAATAAAAAAACGCCTGCAGTTTTTCGACAGCGTCGCGGATGGCTTCCTGCCAGTCTTTTACCGAATTGGAGCCGACGACATCGCTGACCACTTTCACCGAAACGAAGGGGATATTGTGCTTTTTGCAGATATAGGCAATGCAGAACGATTCCATATCACACACATCGGAATCCATTTCTTCAGCGCTGGTAACAAAAGTGTCGCCCGTGCTGCATTCGCCTGCAGGCATCGCAGCCAGCTGCTGAAACGCCGGAAGGTTCTGATCGCTGAGATCGATGTAATCTATGATTTCAGGGATATTTACTTTGACAAGATCTCTGTCCTTGAATTTGCGGCAGACAACGACATCTCCGACTTTATGGCGGAAAGTCCCAGCTGTGCCGATATTTATGACCATGTCGGGCTTTTCAGCCGCGATAGCCTCAGCTGCAGAGACAGATGCCTGCATTTTTGCGATCCCGCTCTCAAGATAAATAACTTCGCCGTCAAAAGGCACTGTTATTTTTTCACATGCAAGTGCGTAACATACTAATAGTTTCATATCGTACCTACTTTATCTCAATAAGTCTGTAGTTTCTGTTCCCGAGCTTGATCTCTTCAGCGTAGTCGAGTGTGTGAAGTCCCTGGCGGGATTCGATGCGCTCTTTGAGCGATTTTGAATCTGTCGCGGCGTAAACCATGTCTATCGAAGCCTGATCGATCGCAAGCGGGTCGAGAGAAGCGACGATACCGATATCGTGCATGTCGGGTTCTGTCGGATTCCCGTTGCAGTCGCAGTCAACGCTCAAACGGTTGAGAACATTGATGAAAGCGATGTTTCTGCCGCCGTTCATAGCCGAACATACTCCTTTAGCCGCTTCAGCCATAGATTCAAGAAACGCAGTCTGCTCTGCCGTGACCCAGCCTTTTGTCGCCTGACCAGCCGAGTGGATGTAGATCTTGCCTGAGTGTTCGACGTCAGTTCCGCTTCCGAAACCGATCGAAAGGTTTTTTATCGCGCCGCCGAAACCCGCCATCTGGTGTCCTTTGAAGTGCGAAAGAACGAGGTATGAACCGTAATTCTTGAAGTGCGTTCCGACATAATCGCCTTTGACCAGATGTTTTGCACCCTCGATCGGGATCAGCATTTCGCCCTCTTCGTCAAGAAGGTCGAACGGGGCAATCTCAAGGTATCCGCGCTGTTTGAGAGCCTCGAGATGGGCTTTGTTCGTGTTGCGGTTGCCGGGGTAAGCGGTGTTGCACTCAACTATCGTGCCGTTTATTTTCTGCACAAGATCCTTTATCAATGCGGGTCTCAGGTGGTTCGACTTTTCCGATTCGCCTGTGCTGATCTTTACTCCCGTCTTTCCTTCAGGCGTCCAGCCGAGTTTGTCGTAGATTTTTACGAGTGCTTCAGGAGTTATCTCTTTTATGAAATATACTACCGGCGCGTTTTCATCGTTTGTCTGATGAGGAAGCATGGCTTTTTCCTCCGTTTTGTTCTCTTCCGCCGGAGCGGGAGTTTCGTTCTGAGCAGGCTTTTCTTCTTCCTGTTTTTCTGCAGACTCAGCTGCTGTCTGCGATGTCTCCGACTTGCTTTCAGCCTTTTCCGAAGCCGATTTGCATGAAATGACTGCAAACACAAGAACTGCTGCTATAAGTAAAAGTTTTTTCATGGTTTTCTCCTTAATTTGCTTTCAAAACTCTGCGTTTTTCAAACACTGCGAGCACTGCGAATACCGCAAGTCCGCAAAGAATGATTATTGCTCCAAGAACAGTGTCTTCCCGGCTGATGTCGAAAAACGCCTCTCCGTCAAGAACCGAAGCGACACCGTCAACGCTCCACATCAAAGCCGCAGCCCAGAACATGAGCGTTGTCGTAAGAAGGCTCTGCTTTCTCATTTTCGCCCAAAGCGCGGTAAAAACGACCGCCGCGATAATTGTCATTATGAGGCACATCATCTGCCTCCATCGCTCGCCGGGACCTGCTTTTTACTGCGCTCAAATGCACTTGAAACGCCGACGATTACCCCCCATACGGCTGTTGTAAGAAGTGCCATCGCAATGCCTGAAGTCGCCATTTCATGCAGCATTACCGGGATCTCCTCCGGCGTATTGAGAGCAGTGAGGAAAGGCGGAAAAATTGAAATTTCACCGTGATAAAGGTGCTCAACAGCAAGCAGAGCGGAGCCGCCGTAGAGCATTTTTTCAAGCCAGCCCACTTTTTTGTCGATAAAATCGAGAGTTTTTTCGCTGCAGTGAGCCTTTTTAGCAACTTTTTTTGCCGCCGAAACAATAACAGCCTCGGCAAGCGGAACTGTGAAACATGCCATTGAAACCTCCATAAAAATCAGTTAAAAACGAACTTCCATCTCGACACCATGTCAGAATAAATAAAAGTGACACCGTGTCAAGTTTTATTCTGACATCATGTCAGTTTAGAACTGTGCTTTGCACAAACTTATGAGTTCATTGTATATTTTGCCGAAAGAGATGCCTGTTTTGCGGCTGATCTCGGCAACGCTTTCGTATTCCGGCGCGAAACGCTTGCGGTTGTTGTGGATGAGAAGTTTGATCTTCGCGTTCCCGTAAGGTGTCCGGACTGAAAGTTCCTCGCGCTCAAGCACTGTCCGCTCCATCGTGCAGCGGCGGACCCCGATAGTTGTTGTGTGGTTGAAAATTATATCTTCCATTTTTTCAACGTCGCTGTTCCGGCAGAGAACGGTGAGCATATAAGCCGGGCGGTTTTTCTTCATGAAGCACGGTGTGTAGAATGCGTCGAGCGCGCCGGCTTCAAAAAGCTGCTCCATCGCAAAACCTAAAGCTTCTCCTGTCGAATCGTCGATATTGGCTTCCAGCTTGGTGATTTTATTCGGAGTTTCTTCATGCGTTTCTTCTAATTTCTCAGGTTCTTCGATAAGAAACGCGCGGAGGATGCTCGGTTTTTCGTAGTTTCTTTTGCCTGCGCCAAGTCCCGTTTTTGCGATTTTGAAAAGTTCGGGGAGTGTCCCGTCTGTCCTGACTGCGGCGGCGATCGCGGCACCGGTCGGGGTCACAAGTTCGCCGTGAGTTCCGGTCATTCGAAGCGGCAGAGCGTATTTTTCAACAATGTTTACGACCGCAGGAACCGGAACCGGCAGGATCCCGTGCTGGCACCTGATTTCACAGTGTCCTTCGCAAAGTTCAGGAATGAAAACGCGCCCGATACCAAGATTATCGAAGCAGAAAGCGAACGCGATAATATCAACGATCGAAT